>JAAUXU010163840.1_pt1 | contig 10937 bp, 7 predicted proteins | sample 7278151 | NCBI WGS metagenome assembly JAAUXU01 (sample SAMN14350113, study PRJNA611818) | marine sediment metagenome | isolation source: surface marine sediment (1.8m) | place: French Polynesia: Moorea | collected 2018-08 | reverse complement strand
CTTAGGGTCGGGGCGGGGGGGGGGGCCCCGCGCCCCGCCCCGGGGGGGGGGGGGCGGGGGGGGGCTGTGGCGGGCGGGGGGGGGGGGGGGGGGCCCCCCCCCCCACCCCCCAAAACAGTCTCCCCCCAGGGCAGGAACGCCAGCGCGGACGCCAGCGCGGACGCCAGCGTCAACAACACAGTGGAGGACGCGCGCGCGGCTTCGCGCATATTTGAAGGGAGATGAGAAAAAGAGTAATGAAAAGCATAATTGCTGAACAGACCTGAATGGGCCTCTCGCAAATATTCGGCTTTTTTTTCGTCTCTGTTGCCTTGGCAACAACTGATTATTTCAAAGGCCTGACAGAAGGACGGACGTGCAGACCGCGGCTGTGTTGTCAAACCTGCAGCTGCACGAGGCCAGGGCGGACGTGAGGACGAGAGGTGCGTCGTGCCACGCTGTCCTGCCATGCGTTGGGTGGTTTCTGGCTCAATTTGGCTGGCCACACACTTGTAATTTCACACTGAGCGAGATTCACCAAGTTCCCTTTTTTTTTCGCGCCCGGTGGCTTTTATTGGGCCCATAAAGTCGACACCAGGAAAAGATATCAGGTAGTAAATGTAGGGAGAGACTAAGAAGGAGAGCGTAAAAACCGCCTCTTAATTAAAAGAAACACGTGGGAAGTTAAATTGTGCCCCTGTTCGGCGCTGCTCGCTCGCTCGGCCAGACAAAGCAGACCAAGTTGGACCAACAGTGGCACTGTTGCTCGGCCAAACAGCACCGTTGCTCGGCCAGACCAAACAGCGCCGTTGCTCGGCCAAACAGCGCCGTTGCTGCTCGGCCAGACCAAAGTTTGCCTGGCTCGTGAATCATTCTTCCAATCGGCTGCTTGTGACTGACGTGCGAGTCCGGCCACACCCAGACGAGGCAGAAAATGAACTTTTCTTCATCGGCGTCCGACAAAAAGATCATGTTCGAGTCCTGCTTCAAAGCGAAGTCGTTATTCAGAGTCCTTCATTGGCTTGAAAAAAAAAATAAGAGGAGTGAGAAAAAAAGCCATGCTGAGATGGCTGAAAGAAAGGCAGTTTTTTTTCTCCATGTCATGCCAAGTTGAACGAGATCAGAGGAGACAAAAAGCCGGTGTCTGAAGGCGCGGTTGCCAAGGGACAACCTGGCTTTGTCCGGCCTCAGCCAGCGCAGCAGCAGCGGCGACAACAACAGCGTCAGCGGCTGTCACGTATCAATCAACAATGGGGCAAACAGCAATTAAAAGGCAATGACAACAGCAGGGGGGAGGAAAACAAATTCGCCCGGGGGACCCGGATGTTTCAATGATCGATGGAAATTGCTCAGAATTCTTGAGGAAATCGACAAACGCAGCAGTCGTCATCAGGGGGGCGCTTTCGACTCATCTTTAAGGATAGGGGGAGGGCGGGAGGAAGAGACTTAATGGGGTGATTTCAACTTGAAGGGGGGGGGGATACAAAGTTACCCACCCGTCTGTGTCGAGTCGAAAGCTCATTTTGTCTCCTCAATCGTAAAAAAAAGCGCCGGTTTTATTAAAGAGAGACTCTGCTCAAAAGTCCTGTTCAAATCCCTCAATGGATCCCGGCTTAAGGCGCGCTTTGACGTGCGAACCCCGACTGTGCCAGTGCGGGCGCGGGGCCAACTCTGCTTTTTCCCCCGGCCCCAAATTCTTGAGCATAACTAAGCAAACAAGCGCGCAGTTTCCCAGAAAAGAAGAAGTGGTGGCAGGCGGGCGAGGCCTCCTGAGGGGCGAGGACCAATAAATCTAAAACAACAAAAAGTCCATTCCAAAAGCAAACACGAGAGGGAAAACAAGGGACTGTGACCATTTCGGGCGGGCGGAAAAGTTGCCAAAAATGTGTCGATTTCGTCTCCTCTGGGGCGGAAAAGGGAGCAGCGGAAATAAATGTTCCAGAAATGTCATCGCCAATTTAGACAGGACCTCTTCCTCCCTCCCTTTTTCAAAGAAAAGCAGACTTGATGGTCCGTGAAAATATCGCAAAAAAAAGGAGGGACTTTCTCTTAGGGCAGAGCAGAGCAAGGTACGAGCTCACTTTTCTTGGAGGGAGGGAGAGAGAAAGCATGGACATTGACTGCAGCCAAGACTTCTCGGCCAGACAGCGGCTGCAGCTCGAGTACTGACACAGACAAGATGGAGCCCAATCAGCTGACGACAAAGGCCACGACTCTTCTTAATTCGGGGAAGGCAAATGCTCATTGGGAGCAGGGGAAAAGCATTTATCATCTCATTAGAAGTCTCTGTCACTCAACTTCCCCACTAGAGAAAAGCTCATTAAAACTTTATTTGACAATTCGTTGGAGTCTGCCAGGGTTGCCACACTCGACCCACTTGGCAGCGATATTGACGTGGCAGCAACAACCACGCGGTGAAATATCAAGTCCATGAGAAAAGAATTGGACCCCCCCCCCTCCTAGCTGCTTTCCTCCCAGCCTCAAAAATGAATGTGAAGTAAGGACCAAGATAGATTAAAAAGGTAATCGCGTAATGTCCCTAAGGAGGGGAGAAATTTAGTACAACGTCTCTTCATCCATCTTCTTTGTGGGATAAGACAGATTAATGGAAAGGCTTCTTCTCTCTACTCGACCGGACAGGGCTGACTTTGGGTCTGCGGTGCATTAAAGGCCACTTGACACAGGTCGACCTCTGCAAAGTTGCTCCTCAGTCTCGAGTCCGGGGATCTTTGCCTGGTAGAGTCTCTTTATGCAGTCCACAGCCTGGGGGGGGGGGAACCCTGGATCCCTGGATGTCTGACACACGTACACAAAAACCCTCTCGAGTTTTGGCATGGCAAGAGTAGAAAAATGTTGCCCTAAGAAAAAAAAGATGTGGGAATTCCAATTTGAGATTTTTCCCTCACACTTCAGTGAAACAGGCTTCTTTTTTTTTCCATCTCTCACACAGACAGAGAGAACAAAGCGTTGAAGCAGAGTCCATCTTCTCCTCCTTCCCCCTTTCAGTTTCTCACACCCACTACCCCCATTGAGTCCCCCCCCCACAAAACACCCCACCCATGCACACAGAAGAAGAGAGAATAATGAATTGAACGCCCTAATGCTCTCTCTCTCTCTCTCCGTGTGTGTGTGACTGATGCAGATCCCCCCCTGTCCTCATTCCTTCCTGTCGTTGTACGCGCCCGCGTCCGCGCGCCCGCACGCACACGTGAAACAAAGGCCTTTGTGGTAGTGACAAGGGAAAGGATGAACAACCAAAAGTCTGACCAAGTATGAATAAAACACACTAAATAGAAGTTCCTTGTTAGACCTCCTCCTCCTCCTCCCTCCCATTTTATCTCCGGGGATTTTTCTGGAATCCCTGCAGCTTCCCGAAAAACCAATCTCAATTGCAAAAAAAGAGAGGATTTGGTTTCCCAGGAAAAAAAAAATTGGGTAAGGAATAAGATCCTGATTTCCCTGGTGAGATTCAATGCTGTGATTGAAGCTGCGCACTGGATGTGTGCGTGACCTCGAGTCAGTCAAGGCTCTGAAGAAATACAAGGTGACTTAACAAAAAAAACCCTTTTGGCTCGGTTTTAAATAGAGTCGACCAATGAAAACCAAACTCCAAGAGACAAAGTTGGCACTTGCAGAAGTTTAGACGAGAAAGTTAACTCTGGTTATCTCCCAATAAAGTCTGAGGAAAGTAGTCAAACTCATCTGGACTTGGCAGGAAAGTAAAGACTTTTCTGCACCGGGACTTCCCAGTATGCAGATAAGTAACTCATTTAAATGCGGCAACACGCGAAGAAACCGCAAGCAAAGTGGTTTCACGGCTTTTTAAAAATGTTGTGGAGCAGAAGAGGGACTGCGCAGGACTCGGGCTCGGCCGGCCTCAGCCTGGGCTCCGGCCTCAGCCTGGGCTCCGGCCTCGTCTTGGCGGAAGTGCGCTTTAATGAACCGAAATGTGGCTTTCAGTTGCTGGCTTCCACTCCTGGCGTGGCCACGTCAACTCGGCGCAAAACTGCGCAACCGCTGAGGAGGGGGGGAAGGAGGTGCCCAACGCGGACGCGGCCTTCCTGGTCACGCAGGGGGAGGGGGGGAGGGAACTTTTCCTCGCAAGAGCTTTTTAAAAGTGCAACTTTCCCCAGACATATATAAGATTGTGTGCTTGGTTGGAGGAGGGAAAGACTCATCTGGCCTTAAAAAATTGCCCACAGCAGCAGCTAAGAAAAGCACTTCAGATTCAAAAGCTTTTTTATCCACTCACGAGCTCCCATAAGAGTAAACTGCTTGACTAGGGGTGGGACGAGCCCGTCTACGACTGCACCAGAGACCCCAAAGAGGTCGCGAACCATCCCTAAAAAAAATATGAAGTTTCTTCTTTACCTTGAGAGGCTTTTGCTGCTTCTTCGCAGATTTACGACTTTTACGAGCTCTGAGGAGTGCAGAAAGTACGAACTACATTTTCCCAATTTTTTTCCCCCTAGCGAGATTTCGGTGATCTCCATCAATGTGAGGAAGGGGTTAAAGGAGGGGGCATCAAACAAGGCCTTTGCTGAGAGGCCAGAAAAGTGCTTAGGACGGAAAATCCACTCACAATTTTGCCACAAACTTGTCTTCGGGCAGAAAAGAAAGGAAGGAGCTGCTCAGCCAGGGAGAGATTGTTCATATCAGGGCTGCGGCCGGGCTGACCCGGGCGGATTCGTCGGGCTGGACCCGCAGAATTCATTCCAATCACCGGGATTCACGGGTCGGAGTCGGGTTCGTGACACCGAGAGGAGGCTCCAGCTCTTGAGCATGCCCAAGGCTCGAACATGAGCATTGGGCTAGTTCGAAAATGTCAACTTCGGATTTTCGTAATGGAAAATTGGCGTCAGACGGTGCAAGTCTCAGTTTTCGGAAGAAAAAAAGAATAATTTTCTATCTGCACTTTTCATTTGAAGTTTTACTTCAGTAGCGCAATGCATAGATCTGTCTGAATTTGTCACTCTCAGAATGCTATGTTATAAAACTGTCTCTGATTAAACTGAATGTTGAGGAGGTCATAGTGTGAAATGTCGAGTGTTAGCAACCAAAATTTCAGCTCAATCAGAGACACTTTTGCAACATAGCATTTTAGGCACAAACAAAATCAACACTTATGAATGGACAGTAGAAAGCAAACTCCCACAAATGCTGTGTTATAAAAGTGTCTCTGATTGAGCTGAAATTTTGGTTGCTAACACTCGACATTTCACACTATGACCTCCTCAACATTCAGCTCAATCCCAGACATTTTTATAACATAGCATTCTGAGAGTGACAAATTCAGACAGATCTATGCATTGTGCTACTAAAGTAAAACTTCAAATGAAAAGTGCAGATAGTAATCGAGCCTTTAGGAAAAAGCTTCTTCAACAAAATCCTCTCAATGGCCCAAAATCCAGGATGAATAAATGATAACTTGCCCAAAAAGCACCTTTTCGAACCAGCCTAATGAGCATTACCTGAGCTCTACAGAGCTGAAGGAAAAAGGACACTGAGAGAGCAGGAATTAAATTGGTCTGGAAAGAAACGATGCCAAAGAGCAACTTCTTCTCCCCCTTCCGTGTCTGAGCGAGTGCGGAACCATCTCAAAATTCCATTTGCCGGAAGAGAAGGGGAGGCAGACGCAACCTGAGGAGGAGGCGAGGAACCCGGAGGGGCCAGACAAGGGGGGAGGGAGAAAGAAAGAAAAATAACCGGGCGGAAAAGTTTTCAATTTGAGAAATTTTACAAATGGCGTTTTCTGCTGTTATTGCTTTTCCACCCCTCTTTTTTTATCCGGCCCAAGCGTTTATTTCACAGACATTCTTATTTCGCAGGCACAAAATAAGAGCGGGAGCGAAGAAGGAGACATATTTTTCTCTCTCCGCTGCCATCATAAATTATGAGCCCAGGGGAGTCACGCAAGCGCGGTAAAACACAAGCAAGCAGGGATAAAGGGCGGATAAGGGTAAGAACAAGGCCTCCTAGGCCTCCTAGGCCTCCCAGGCCCATCACAGACAGACTGAGTGGAGACACACAGGGGTGGGGATGTCGGGACTCACCGGGGTCGGCCGGGCGGGCCACACACACGCCCGGTGGGGCTGCACTCGGGGACCGAGGAAAGGCATATCATACTTTCCTGGAATGCTACCCTCTTGGCAGTGCACGCGTCAGCTCTCGGTAACGTGATAAAGACCGGCGTCGGAGAGAGTCTTTCTCAGACCCGGACGGACGCTCCTCAGCCCGGATGCCGAATTTTCGCTGAGCTGGGGAAAGCGTCATACGTTCACCAAGTTCAGCTCTTCCTCGTTTCTGCTGCGTGCGGCGTTGCACTCGTCACTGCCGGACAAAACGGACCCCAACTCGGCCGTGCTGTCCCTGGCGGGCGAACACTTCAGACCAGCTAGTAGCTAAGAGACCGAGGACTCCGATATGTTTCGAGATACTTTCATTTAAGGCCACTTTCGACCTTTCTGACAGTCTTGGCCGGGTTCATTTCAAAGCGTCTTGACTACGTCCAAATGCCTTTAAAGCTCTGAAGTTCGCCCTTCTGCTGCATCACGCGGTACTACTGGCTGGATACACTATGGCAGCACTGTCAACCAAGCTGTAGCTACTGCACTGTCCGTCCGGGTCGTGCGCGACCCGAGGGGGTTCGTGCTAGTCCGGGCACGCATGCAAAATCGTTTGGATTCAAGTGACTATAAATATTCAGCAAAAAGTATTCAATGAATATGAATATTCCGAAAAAAAATGTATCAAAGAAACATCCATTGCTGTATCAAGCATTTGAGAATACATCCATGGATGCACCGGGTGTGACAGCCAAATCGATCATTCAAAAAACGCGCCATTGTACTTGAAAGTTCAATGACGTTTGGTGAATAGAGAAATGTACAGATAACCCCTTTTCATCCCTCACACAGAAGAGCTGAGCTCACAAAGTGTCCCCGCTGCTGCAGTCAGCTGTGCAACACTTTCGAGTCACCCTGTAGGTCTGCACAAGTTCGTTACAGCCTGTCTGAAGCCGAATGCTGGCAAAGTGAACTCGTCCAAAATGCCGCTAACAGAGTTTAGTGGTTGTTCTTCAAATCAATATTTATTAAACGGGATCGAAACATCTTTCTGGAAGAGAGAAAAAGCAAAAGTTCCAGCAACTCTTGGCTTTTCGTGGGAAAACCGGGGTTATTCGAGTTTTATGGCCAAAGTAAAAGTGGTGGAAGCTCCGTCATATAAGAATCAAAGCATAGAATTGGACTCTTAACTATTGGAGCTGGCTCTCATATACAGGGTGTCCACGACCAAGTCGTGGCCAGCGACACGCAGATACGCGGCGGGCACCCCCGCCACGACGGACTCCTTCACACTCCTGCCTGCGAGGCCTCAGAGGGCCTGAGACACGTCTCAGGGCCTCCTCCTCGGCAACGGGGTTGTGGGCAGACACGTTTTTGAAGTCAAAGTTGTTGATCTTGCGCCGGAGGTCGTTTGGGAACTTTTTTTTTATCAGCCAGGACCAGCGGATTCGAAACGTGTGGTAAGAATTGAACCAGACTTGTTAACTCAGAAGTGGAAAATAAACTTTTTCAACTGATCCGGGTTAAAAGGGATAAGATTCGATTGGAAAAAGTCGGGAGAAGCAGGCAAAAAATGGGGGAAAAAGCGAGGATGGCGAAACCCTACTTTTCCGGTGCAGCCGCGTTGGCCCGGTGGTGGTAACAACGTTGCTGACGAAGCTTTATTATTCTTCCTAAAAGTCACTCTCAAACTTTAAGAGTTATGACATCGGTACTGACCAAGCAACGTCACAACTTCCAGGTTTGTTTTCTTGAAGCCAGGAAGAAGTTTTCTCCCTTTCAGACCGGGCAAAGCGGCTCAGCCCTCCGGGTCTGTGAGCTCGGGATGGGTGAAACCCGGAGTGAGTGTGGGAACCCCTGCAATGACGTCTGCAGCTCTGATCCATCAAGTCACTTCGAACTTGCACGCAAAGTCTTTCACAATCTGCAGGAGAGTAAAAAAAGGAAGAAAAAAAAAGTATTGCATCTCTCAACCAGACATTCTTGCTTGTCCCTGTTGTCATTGAGACAAAATTGTCCCGCCGACAGGCGCGAGTCTGGCCTATTCGTATGAGTCCGCCTTTCCTGCGCCCCGAGTCAGGTCAGGTGTTGCTACACAAATGTATTTATACAGAACAGTATCTAAGTACAGAACTCGTAATGTTGCGTAAAATGTGCGCTCTCGCAGCGCGAAGACAGGTCCTGGCAGAAAAAGTACTTGCGCACGTACTTTCCAAGAACTTAATTCGCCAACATTCCCCCAAAAAGTGCATGAGTGCAAAAAAAGTGACGAGACTGAGCATAGGTTTCCACGATATTTGACAAACTTTCCAGCAGATTCTTTCTTAGCCTTTGCTATGTTTGAGATGGGAGGAATAATTCGGATCTGACATTTTAAGAGTGATGCGTACTGATTGCAAAAATATTGGCAGCACAAGTCCGTTCTCCACGTGGCGCTGGCGTCACCAGCACGAGTACACTTTTCGGTTGTACTTTGCGAGTACTCGTGCTGTGGTAAAGCCCTGGTCCTGTGGCCGGCACAGACAGACAGACAGACAGACAGACGTACTGACAGACAGACACGAAGCAATAACTATGAAGCAGAGAGAAAAGAGATCTCTTTCTGTCCAGAGACCCAGTCCAACTCCCCCTAAACAAAAAAAAAGCAGCTAAATCTTTGCCCACACCCTGTCAATAGCTCAAGTCCGGCAACAGCTGAATCTTGTCTGTAACGAGTCTCATGTTCGGCCATGTTGAAGCGCGTCTTAAGCTTGCAAAGTCTAATCAAAAAGTTCTTTTTGAGTCGACAACAAAGAAGGTCTTAGGAGACATCGCCTGAGGCGTGACATTGCCAAAATAAGGGGAGGGTGAGAAGACCTCATGCAGGGGACATGATTAATGGGGGAAGACAGAAAAAAGTAGAAGGGGGAGCAGAGAATGCAAATGTGCGAACAAGGAGACGAAATGCAATTTCGCGGAGGAGGAGTGAGGAAAAAAAAAGACTTTCACACACGTTAGATTGTAAAGTAACTTTCATACTCGGAAAGTTCTGGCATGGGCGGGATTCGTTTGCCGCCATCATTACCCACATCTTGTTACTTCCCAGCGTGAAAACATTGCTCCAGGGGTTACTGCTGCTGCAGCCGCCGTGATAGGGGCCATACATGACCACAAGTAGTAGTGCGACATTCATTAGAAGGAGACCATTAGTAGAGCGATGAGGAGGACGACGACGAAGGAGAAGGAAAATCCCCCAGGGTTGCCACTTCTGCCCCGCGCCGCCGCCGCTGCCGACGCCTTGTCCGTGGCCGACGCTCTCCGGCGCGCGGGCCGGTGGCACCCCTGTCCAGACATCATTAGGGACGGCTTGCATGTCTGCCCAAATTAGTGTAAAGGCTGACTCACATAAGTTTCAGCTTGTACCCCGTGTAGTCCATGGGAAGCTCTGTAGTGCACCCAAATAAAAAGCCCCCAGCAGAATCATTAGGAGAGACCTGCAGAGGGCATTTCAGCCCCAACCTCCCTTTTTTTTGCACTCATTTGTTTTCACAAAACATAAATAAAGGGAAAGCCAAAGCTGACGCAGGAGCAGCCACTGCTCGACATGACTCGACATCTTTTATGCAGCTGCATAAAGTGGACGCTGCTTGGCCCCAACCTCTCTTTTTTAGGGTAATTTTTTTCTCCTCAACAGCGCGGATATCGTGATCAAGTCATTTAGTGCAGCAGAGGAGAGGGAAACTTATCCCCTTCCTGTGAAGCCATCAGTCAAAAAGTTCCCCCCCCTTTTTTTTCCACCGCCTTTTTTTATTCCTTTCGCGCGGAAAAAGAATGTGGGAAAGAGTCTACGCGGAGACGGCGAAAAAGCCGGAGAAGCGGAGATTCCGCCGGGGAAGAAGTTGAGAAAATTGGATAAAAAAAGCTTTTAGGGCAGTTCTGCACAAAGGGGAGAGTCTTCAAAGGCATCAATTACGAATTCATGTCTTGGGGTTTTTTTTTCGCGAACAACCACGTTTTTCCGTTTTACTGCACTGTAATTATATTGTGCGAAGAACAAGGGGGGGGGGGGGAGGCCGCATAAGGACCACATAAAGCCAGGGGGAACCACGACTTGTTCTTCCATTACTCCATATTAAGTCATGGTGGAGCTGGGCAGGAGGGTCCTCGGGCCACAGGGACACCACAACAGGTTGTGCCAGCCGATTACGCGGCGTTGCCAGGCTGTGGCCAGGAAAGCGTGCCAAACTGGGCTCCACACATATGAGCCATCCGCAATTTCAGCCGGTAACAACGCTGCTTTTAAAGCTACGCCAGCCACTGACTGACTCGGCCAAAACACCTTGGAGAATCACTGCGAAAACTGGCATGGACGGATGGCAACTCTGCCAGTTCGCACCAGAGGACGAGGTTATGACCCCCACAGTTTTCTTGCTTGCTCGTGATCGAAGCCACCAACTCCGTGACCTCCATGGTCACGTGGAGGAACGACAAGCTCTACCTTGTTCCAGTTCCTCTTCCTGCATGCAGTCCAATCCACGGTGAAGAATCTGTGGATGCGCAGTTAAAGTGACAGAAAGAACAACTTGGACAGGGAAATGCAATACTTGTGTCAGCACAAATCCTCACGCTGGGTGACGTCTGGCTCGACAGCAAAACAACCCAGCTGCATCTCTTGGCACACACGGAAATGCATCCAGGGATAGGGGAACTCACGAGGGCAGGAGCTACTACGACTACTCAACACACATAAGTGTGGTGGGAGCTCCCCTTAATCAAAGTGCTCTGCACACACAAGCTCATACGGTTGTGGGAGCTACGACTCTATGTATTCGGGTGGAGTAGGAGCTATTAATCAATGCATACAAGCTCAAAATGTTGTAGCAGCGACTACTCTATGCATACAAGTGTGGTGGG
>JAAUXU010026279.1_pt1 | contig 10941 bp, 16 predicted proteins | sample 7278151 | NCBI WGS metagenome assembly JAAUXU01 (sample SAMN14350113, study PRJNA611818) | marine sediment metagenome | isolation source: surface marine sediment (1.8m) | place: French Polynesia: Moorea | collected 2018-08 | reverse complement strand
CCAAAAAAGGGCAAGATCTCCGTTTCCATTTCAATTCCAGTGCTGCCAAGCTTTGCCCCCCCCCAAAAAAAACACAACTGGAAAGAAAAAGAGAAGCAAAATTAGAAAGGCCGGATTCCATTTATTCCTATGTGCTCTTCGGCGCCGGGTGAGAGCAGATACGGGGAGAGATAGAGTCTGTATGGCAGCAGTGGCGGCGGTGTACCATCCATTGCACAGAGAGGAAGAAAGGGTGTGGAGGAAAATTGCAAGTCCAGGCCTATGGGAGGGAAAGGAGGGAAAAGAGAGGAGAGAGGAGGATCTCTTCTTCCTCTCTCTTCCTTCTCCGTCCGACCCTCGAATTGACACGCTCGCTTGCTTCCCCCCCGAAAAGGAAGGAAGGAAAGGCGAGGGCGGAAATCTAATCTCGCTCAATTCCGGGGATGAAAAGGAAGGATGGAAATGAATGGGAGAGGGGGGGGAACCTAGATGAAGGACCTCTTCTTTCCTTGGCTTTGGCTCCACCTGCTGCAAGGAGTCGACTCCTGAGTCCCGTTTTCTGACTGCTACGCCCACATCTCTTCTATTCCTTCCGGACAAAAGTTGTTGGCCGACGGAGGAAACTTTCTTCATATGCGGGTTGCCTTTCGGAGGAGGAAGTAGAAGCGGATATTGCCCGAGCGAGCTGTTGTTGTAAGTAGATTGCACTCCGCTCATTCTACCTCCCCCCCCCCCCTCTCTCCTTCTTCCGAACTCTCATGTCTCACCGGCAAGGTAACCACCCATTCTTCTTTCCTCTCTTTCCTCCCCCCCACCCATGCTTGGGTAAGAGGAGGAGGAGGAGGAGGCGCGCGCTCTCCCTCTTTCCCTTTCCCTCTTCCTCCTCTCCTGTCACTTCAGTCGAGCGCCAACTTTGCCGCGATGCGGACGGAGAAGGAGGCAAAGTGGATCGAAAGAGGAGGCGACGAAATGTGCACAAGCCTCCTCCGCTGATACATCCGCACCGTGAAGGCTGCGAGGCCTTAAAAACAGTTTACGGCCGCTGCGAATTGCTTGTCCCTATTCCGCCGTTGCCAAGCAGGCCGGCCGAAAGGATAAAGGGATGGGGAGAGGAAAAAAAAGGAAACAAGAGGCCGCTTTTTTGATGGCACGTAGAGCGAAGGAAACGAGCTAGTAGGAGGAGGGAGTGTCTTTTCCCCTCCTAGTCTGCCCTCCCCATTGCTGCAGTGTGGTGTGTGCACCGAGCAGTGTCTGCAAAAAAGAAAGAAAGTGAGCTAAAAAGAGACCGGGAAAGAAAAAAGTTTTTGTGCCCAGGAAAAGGGTAGGAGTTCCTGAGCAGCACCCAGAGCGATACACTTAACTGCAGAGAGTACGATCGGAGATATCCCTTCTTCCTCCGAGGATGACTAGTCAGTTCTTGAGATCGAGGGTGGAAGAGGAACCACTACTCTAAATTCATGTCCTTGCAATACTTCAACCGCGGCGGGCGGAAAGATAGAGTGGTGTCGTCTTGCCTGCGACAGCTGTGTTGGAGATATTTTTTCCTCCAGGGGTGTTGTTGGTCTTGCGAATGTGTTTTCTCCCTCCTCCGCACCGTCTTCGGGGGAGAGGTGTCTTCGTCTTGTCTGATGCATTCATCCTCCCTCCTCCATCCGTGGTTCCATGTCGGAAAGGTCTGAGGAGGAGAAGAGTTGTTGGATGGAGTGAAGTGAAAATTTCGTCTTGCGGAAGGACGTGATTCCGAGGCGGAACGGGAAGAGGAGGAGGAGGAAATAAAGTTTCTTTCCGACAGCGAGAGAGGAAGTGCAAAAAACGGAGGAGGCGGATGCAGAAGGGGAAGAATCCGACAGTTCGCGCTGCCACAATCACCCGACCATACCCGCGGTGTTGATTCGGAGGAGAGGAAAAAGAAATCCATGGCAGCGATAGTCGAGCCCAGCGGGTCCCCGGTGATGATGTTGCCACCTGCCCCTCCTCCTCCGGCGCCGGCGCCAATGTCGGCAGCTTCGGCGGCGGCCTCTCTGCCTCGGCGGAGGAGGCACCGGCACCAACAGAGGCATCCTCCCCGCCTGCCGAGCCCCACGTCGCTCCCTCCCAGGTGGGGTCAGGCTGTGGCGCCCCCTCCGACGCCATTCAGCCTCTCGCCGGGATCGCACAACGTCTCTCCCGAAGAATCTGTGGAGCAGCAGCAGCAGAGGCCGCAGAGCAGCATGAGCCACCTGCTGCACCATCACCAACAACAACAGCCATATCAGCAGCAGCATCACCGCCGCAAGCACCGCCACAAGTGCGGACACCCCCACCACCAACAGCACCAGCACCGCACCTCCAGTCGAGTCTCACTGCCCTACCCGGACCTGCTGCCGGAGGAGGAGCACCAGGTGGTGGCATACTCCTACCGCTTCGCCACCGGCGACGACGGAGTAGAGAGGGTGTTCAGAGACGAGCTACCTCAGGGATACTTTAGGCCTCCACCGCCTCCGCATCCAAGACCTCGCCACCGCCACCGCTGGCAGCCTCCCTCCCTGGAGACGACGGCCGGAGGGGGCGGATCCTGGGCGGACGCGGAGGAGGAAGAGGCCGGCGACTCCACCGTCTTCAGCTACCTCTCCCCGCGCCGCTCCTTCCCCGCCCCGCCCCCGCCGTCCTCCACCACCTCCCCGTCGGGGGCGGAGCCGCCCTCAAACTACCACTACAACTCGCAGTCAAACTCGCCCGTCTTCACCGCCACCACGGGGTCCTCCCCGGAGGCGATGACAATAGCCCACCAGGCTCCCAACACCTCTCCTGAAGAGAGCCACCACCTGTCCCCGCCCCCGCTGCGAATGCGCTCGGCCCTGAGGTTGCCAAACAGACGCGGCGGGGGCGCCATGGGCCTGTCCTCGTCGCTGCCCTCCCGCAAGAGCGTGCAGTGGGTGTCGGACCTCAAGAAGCGGCCGCAGGACATCTCGGAAGACAGGAAGGTCGTCAAGCGCCAGGTCAGAACACGGGAGAAGGTTTCTCAACGTGCATTAATTTGCATACCAGACTTCTTGAAAGGGGTTTCTCCTTGTCTCCGAGCCGCACTATATCTGCTCATTCGTCTGCTCCTTCCTTGCTCGGGGGAAATGGGGGACGACATTAGGCCGCAAGCCACTACTGTATCTTGGCGTCCAAATCCCCCTTCCCTATTCCTCCGTCGCCGTGAATAATAGGCGCAGACTCTGCAAATCCAAATAGGATATACGAAGGAGATAGCTCTCGGCTTCGCATTCCAGTATTTCTGCCGAAAAAAAACGGATGGGGGGAAAGAATGGGATCACTCTTTCGCTCTAAAAAAATCGCAAGTCATGCCCAGCGCCCTTTTGCCCACACTTACCCTCCTAAGCAAAGTGGAAGTGGGGTAAGTGGCGCAGAGTGTAATGGACGGAGAGAGAAAAATCCCGACGCCATTTGGCAACGGAGAAAGTGGAGGCGAGGTTCACAACCTTGCCACGTCTTATTCAGCCCCCTCGCGACTATTCCCTTTCCTGCCGAAATTTTTCCTAGAAAAGTTCGCTAGGCGGATTTTTTTCTCCACCGCTTAACCCCTTTGCGTTCCGCCACAAAAGAGGAAGAGCTTTCCACTTTGCACCTTTTGTAGTAGTAGTAGTTGCCTCGCTTGTTGCCAGTGTGGCCTAAGCCCTCCTCTTTCCTCCCCATCACTCTCTGCCTCACTCCGCCTCTCCTCACGTAATTTCGGCCGAGAAAAAAAGGGGGAGCAACACGGGAGAAGGGAACGGTGGGCATAATTGAGGAAGAAGAATGACCTGGCAAGTTGGTAGGGTCGGCTAGGCGGTTGGTCGGGTCGGAGGAGGAGAGGGTGAGGTGGGAACCACATGCATGGTGGCGTGGCGTGGTGGTGGAAAAAAAGAGAGGCTTAATTCTCTCCGCCCTGAAGCGTTTTAAAGGCCGTTTCCTCGACTCTTTTATGCCTCCTTCGCAACCTTGCTTCAACTTCCAGGAACGGGAAATTAATAAAGCCGTCGTTCTGCCGTCAACCAACCGGACGTGTGCCGTCGCGCGTAAGTCCCCGCGTAGGTGGCGCCGTTTGAGGGCCGAGGGCTGAAAACGGCACCGCAAACTGCCCTCCATTATGACGGGGGAGCGGCACACTTTTCCCCCCAACGACAAGGCAGGTGGTGTTGTGGACAAGAATGCCTGCCTAAAGTGTCCCTTCCATCGTCGCCCTTGTATCGAGGGGCGTCCTAGGACATTACTCAAGCGCAAGAGAGAGGACTGCGAAGGAGGAAGAGGGGGGGGGGGGGAAGAAAGGGACACTAACTTTCCCGCCGCCCATGTAGTGCACCAAGTCCCTTCGTTCGCTCTCGGCTGCCAAAAGGAGGCGAGGAGGAGTGGGCCGCCGCCGAAGGGCCATTAATGATTTGTCGTTCGCCGCCTCTCGCTCCTACTACTAGCGGGTGGGTGGATGGGCGGCGGTGGGTCGTTTGGTTTGGGTGGGGAGGCCCCGTTAGACCGACATTGACAGAATAGCCAAACAGTCGGGAAAAAGTGCTCCTCTTTCCTTCTACTTTTCTTGTCGTGGCCCCTCCTTGATCTTCCATCATGCGCGGAGAAATGACCCTGCGACGAAGCTTTCACTCAACCGTGCATTTGTTTCTCCTTTTCCAGTACGGCATCGACAACGAGGCCGAGCGCCTGAAGCAGGAGCAGAGGTCGGAGAATGCCGGCAGGCCTCTGCTGCAGCAGCAACAACAGCACCGCCAAGCAGGAGCCGCGGCCGCCGCCATGAGCCAGCAGCACCAGGCGGCGCCCCCGCCGCAGCCGCAACCCCGGCCGCGTCCCTTGAACCAGGCCGAGCACCACCTGACGGCCATGGAGCGGGCGCTCTCGCATAGCGGCCCCTCCGCCTCTGCCTCATCCTCGGCCCTGACGCAGCCCACGACCTCCAGCCAAGAAAGAGGGGGAGGAGGGACGGGACTCTTCAATCACGTAAGAGAGCAATGCCCTAGTAGAAAGAAGGCAAAGAGAGGGAGGGGAGCACACGTGGGCAAGGGGGGATACCGTTAGGCTGACTTTTTCCTTAGTACAGCCCTCTCCCTGAGGGCTCTCAGAGGGCACCCAATAAAAGATTTTGCTGATCTTCCAAAGCTACCCCCTCCCTGAGCTTGTCCAAAGTTATAAAATTTTAGAATTTTTTAATCAAAAAAGAGCGGTTTTTACTTTTTTCTCTAAATCATCTAGACAACATATTTTTGAGGGTCTCTTTTGCAACTTTTGAACCATATTTCGTGGCTCTCCCCTCCCCTACCCTTTCCCTGGAAAATTAATTTCGTCCCCCTCCCTGAACCATTTTTTATTGCAACCCTCCCTGGAGCAAAAATTTTACCCCCTTCCCCCCTCCCTCAAAATTTGACATTGCCCACATGTGGACGGGAGGCAAAGCAAAAGCAAGCAATCTCTCCTTTTTCTTCCCCTTTTTGCTCAGAGGCCGTAGGGTTCCCTTCCCCTCTTTGGAAATGCAAGACATGGAACACGCTCGAGATTGATTTCTCCCCTCCCCCCGCCCCTTTTCTATTTCGCCTCCCATGAGAGGAGACTCCATCTCTTCTTTCTCCCTCCTCCCTTCCTAGCGGCAATCCTTTCCCCACTCCCTTTCCTTCTCAATCCCAGTTTCTGCAGGCGCAATTTTTCCTACGTATTCTTTCCACAAACACAAGTCTGTATACGGTATATGTGGAAAAATGTGAGAAAATCAACTTTTTTCTTTTATGAAAATTGCAAGGCAGAGTTTGCCCGTGGCGGGGGCATCTTCCTGATTTTTTCTTAGTTTGATGTTGTTGACTAGCAAATTAGAGACGCGGTAAGTATTTTTTTGAAAAGAAAGTCTTTTTTGTGGGGAAAAGAGCTGTGCTGTTTGTGCGGAAAAAAATTGGGTGTCTGAATTTCTTTCCCGTTATCATTTTTCATTTGATGCTATCAAGACATGAAGAGTTTGGATTTGGCATTTTCTACCAAGAAAAAAAGCGGGTCCACCGGTTTCTGGTGGAAGAGAAGCAATGCATTTATTTGTCCACTTACTGGAGGAATGGAACGTCATGCAGAGGGTGTGCCCAAGGAAGGTTGTGACTTTGGTACATTTCATTGGGTGTGTGGCACCGAGAGAGAACCTGAAATAGGAGTGGATTTTGAAAACTTTTCTTCCTATCTCCTCTTTGCCAAAGTTTGTGTAGACCTGTATCTCCCCGGAAAAAGAATTGTCCACATTGACGGTGAATGGAAAACTTGTTTCCCGTTATATATCCCTGACGACAGTATCCTATCTTATGAGAATTATGGTGTTCCTGTGGTAGAACAGAGAGTTTCATCAAATGTTATGGAAAATTATTACTTGCCCGAGGAAACAATCTTGTCTTTCCATGTCATGGTTGTGAAAGGGCCTGAGATGCTCCCTCATTTTAGACGGAATGAAAGAGAATATGTGTTGTTTGATACCAACTCTGTGGTAGAACGTTTGCATCATTTCTTTGACAAGAACATGCTGTGTGACTTCTGCATACTGAGTGGAGGCAGGCAATTTTGGTGTCACAAGTTTGTCCTATGCTCCAGATCTCCCGTGTTCCAAGCTATGCTGTCTCTAAACTGTCAGGAAGCCATAGATGACGTTGTAGATATGAGCAGCACTTCCCCAAAAACTGTCCATTGTCTTCTTTGTTTGATTTATTGTAGGGACTTGCCTGAGAACACGACTACTGAGGAATTGTTGGAAATTTCAGATCTGGCTCACAAGTACATGATTAAAATACAATGTGGCAACCACATGTCAGAACCATGTAAACACTTTGACAATTATGGATTCACAACCAGCAAAGTCCCTCCCATGTTTTGTGGCCTCACACACCTTGAGATGTGGGTGGCCTACAAGGTGCTGACCAACCATTCTGCGAGGGACAGGCACTGCTATCTTTGTCCAAAAATTCCATTGTTTGTCAATCTTGCCTGTGCCCAGCAAAGTACTGAATGTTTGAGTTACAAGTGTTTGGGCGAAAGTGTGCGCATGCTATAATGACAACCTCATTCAGTATCCTTATGATTTCTCACTTTGATCATTCCTGCTGGTTGTTTCCTTTATAACTCAGTAATACATTTTCTTCGCCGAATGTTACATTTTTACCTCTTTCTATTTCCCAGGACGACTCGTCCAGCGTGATCAGCTTCACCTCCTCGGTGCGCTCCCTCCCTCAGCAGAGCTACAACCCTTGCTCCTCCTCCGAGGCAGAGGGCGGCGGCGGCGGCGGATACGGTGGCACCTCCACCCTGGGCAGCGCCGCCTCGTCGAGCAGCCTCCGCCGTCGCCACCGCGAGGACATCGAGGGCAAGATCGAGTGCGTGGAGGCCATGTCCGCCCTGATGGGCTGCCGCGGCCGCGACGCCGACGCCTGGGCCAGGAGGGTGGAGGCCATGTCGGCCACCCCGGCCAACTGCGAGCTGCTCAGGTCCAGCAGGACTCTGGATGAGATCGTGCAGGCGCTGCACGGGACACAGGTGAGATGATGGAAAACGTGGCGTTTGTCCCTGCCGCCTACAGCGCTTTGCTTGACTTGCTTGATACCGACATGCTAGCAACGCTCTCACTTTCATTGTTTCTTCCCCCGCAGGCGAACGGCGACCGCCACCCTCGCGAGATCCGCCTTCGCATGTCCAACGCGCTGAGCAACCTGGTGCACGCCCACCCCTCCGACCGCCAGTGCCGCAGGGAGGCCAAGGTGCTGCGACTGCTGGAGACCCTCCGTGTCTACGCCGACCTGCTCAGGGACATCCACAGGGCGGCAATGGCCGAGTCTTCTTCCTCGACCAATGCCAGCGAGGCCGCCGAGGGGTGCCGGCGACTGCTGCCGCACGGCTGCAGGCCTGTCACGCTCAGGATCCCGTCTCCAGCGGCAGCATCCCCCTCCGCCAGCGCGTCTCCGGCGCAGCAGCGGCAGCACCTCATTCCCGACTACGCAGTGGTCGTCTGTGGTGAGTCCTTTTTAACGCATGATAGAACGGGGAAAAGGATGGGAGGGGAAAAGATGGAACCTTTCCGCGGAATTGGGAGCCATATTTCACCGCGTGTGGCTTATCTCCCCCCGCCGAGAGGACGTCCAACCGCTTTTTCCCGGCCTGGAGCACTTGTTGCCAGTGTTGTATTGGATAAGTGCTCTTCTTCGGTTTGGTGGAAATGTTGCTTTGCCAGATGGGAGGGAGGATGTGAGGCGGCGCCGTCGGTCGTTGGTCGTCGAGAGAGAAGCGAAAGATTAATGTGGCGTTTTATTGCCGTTGCCGTTACGACGACCGAGGGAGGATCCCTCTCCTCTTCTCTTTTGCTCTCTTATTTCCTCTTTCCCGCCCCCCCCAAGGGGGAAGAGGGAAACCATCCGCGGCGGTGTGCTGCACTTTGCGGCCGAAAAAGAGAGGGGAGAAGTTTTTGCGTCACGACTCCCTTACCACTTCTCTTTCCTTCTTTATGTAGCATGACCTTTTAGTGAAGGCTGTGTAGGGAAGCATAAGAACTTGTGTTCCTTTCTGTGACTGGATTCTCAATATCTTCATCTCCCTTTTCAGATATCCCCTCGGAGCAGGACCCGCAGCACTCTAAGCAGATCTCCTCTGTGGTGCCCTGCGTCAACCTGATCAACTTCTGCTCCCGCGACTCTGTCGACGTCGGAGGAGGAGGAGGCGAGGTGTCGCTCTCCATCAACGTGGAGGAGACGATGGCGGTGCTGACGAGGTGCTCCTTCGACGAGAGCCACCGGCAGCCCATCGCGGCGCTGGGCGGCATCAGGGCCCTGGCCGACCTGGTGCAGGTGGTGGACCTGGTGCAGGTGAGAAACATTTGCATTTTCCCTGCATACTATGTTCAGAGTACAGGGAACAAGCCTTTTTTGGGCGTCTTGAATGCACTTCCCTCCTTCCTTTTGCCAGACTAAGTGCAGCCCTCCTTTCCCACCGCCAACCAGACCAGACCCCCCTTTTTGTTCGGCCGCCTTGTTTGGTTTGCCGAATTTTTGCGAAACAGGGGTCCTTCCCTCCCGCAAGAGTAGGGGGGGCTGAGGCGGGGAGGAAGGAGAAGAAAGGACGACGGACGTGACCAGAATGCCGGCAAGACCCCTTTTGGGAAGAGACACCCCCCGAACCAGCCCACAAAGGCCGTATCGCCCTTCCCCCCCCATCCCCCACGAAACACCCCACTTCCTTTGTCGCTTATTTGTCCCACTCCCGCGGAGAAAATTGCCGGTTCTCTCGCGCCTTTTTTGAGGGGAACTATCTTTTGGCCTGTTTCGGAGGCAGGGCATTGCCTGGCGTCGCCTAGCCTGCTGTTTCGCCTTGAGAGGGCTCGGCGAGACAGTAACGATCATTGGATTGGTGCTTCCCAAGATGGGTTGTGGGTGGGGGCAAAGAAGATTTGGGCCCCAAAGCAGGGATGAGAAGGCGACTACCCTCGGAAAGCAAACAGTTCTATTTGACACGATTTGCCTATGTTTATTATGTACGGCCCCTTTTTTGTGTGGTTGTACCGTACATCATGGAATGACTACATGATTTTGTATAGTACTGGCAGAGTCAGGATTTGTTGCTGTCTCGGCTCCATTTCAGGAGGACCGTGGGTGAAAGCCTCCTCCTTGAGGGTCCATCGTCGGCGCGAGCCGCCTGCAGAGTAGATGCAGATTGGAGCCGCGGGAGGGAGGGAGGAAGGGTGGAAGGCCTCTTCAATTTCTCCTCTGCATGGTGGCGGGCCCTTCATTGTTTCGCCCGCTGCCCTCACCATGCGTCTGCGGCCATGGCCATGTACAAAGCAGTAGGAGGTGCAGAATGAGGCCTCCTATGCAGCCATCCTCCTCCCACCGGCCGTGCGGAGAGTACTGTTGAGTCAAGAGTTCATCTCGGCCTCCTCCTCTCCGAAAACCCAATCTCATTTGTCCGCGGTGGGAGGGAGGGTTGAGAAGGAGGGACTATCTCATTCTCAAGCATGGCCTCTTTCCCTCCCTTCGATGCTTCTGCTCTCCCGCCACGCCCAAAACGGCTTTTCCCTCTTCCGATCCTCCCTCCCTCCCTCCTCCCCTCCCAAGAGCCTTCTTTGTCCACTCTCTCTTCTCATTAATTAGTTTGGCTATTGTAGTGGGCGGAGAAGCAGGAGGGGGATAGGAACTGAAGTAGCCAGCCAGGAGTCTCTCTTCTCTGCCTGTATCCTCTTACCATCGTGGCCTAATCACGCCTAATGCACCTCCGCAATGAAGGAGGCCCCCGCGGCACTTCACCCAAGAAGCGAGGGGGGGGGGGGATAGGAACTAAGTGAAACGAATGAGCTACTTTTTTTTCGCCTTTGCAGGTGGAGAGCGAGGTGCACGGGGAACCAGAGGACGACGAGGAGGGCCGCCGCCTCCGACATTACCGCCGCTCCTGCTCCGAGATCCGACGCTTCGCCGTCGTCACCCTCACCAACCTCACCTTCGGCAACGCCTCCATCAAGAGCTTCCTCTGCTCCCCCTCCCCCTCCCCCTCGTCCCAGTCCGGAGGGTTCGTCCCCGCCATGGTCAGACAGCTGGAGCGGTCATCCTTCAGGGGAGCGGGTGGTGAGGAAAACCTGCTCAAGGCCACTGCGCACCTGTTCCGCAACCTGGCGTGGAAGGCCGACAGGAGGAGCAAGGCGGCGCTCAGCGAGTCTGGCGTGGTGGTGGTGCTCGTGAAGGAGGCCATGGAGGTGGCAAGGAGGAAGGAGCAGCAGCAGCAGGTACTTTTCTTATTGTCTGTTTCTGTAGACATTGCTCTGGCCTGAAGTTTTTTTGTGGCAGACATGACTTGCGACTGAGTTGCGACTTTAATTCATTCTATCATGCAGGACTCTGACGAGCACCGCCAGTCGCAGCAGCAGCCTTCCTCGGGCTCTGGCTCTGGCAAGGAGGAGTCTGCGCTCAAGGTCATCCTGTCGGCGCTGTGGAACCT
>JAAUXU010115668.1_pt1 | contig 10953 bp, 16 predicted proteins | sample 7278151 | NCBI WGS metagenome assembly JAAUXU01 (sample SAMN14350113, study PRJNA611818) | marine sediment metagenome | isolation source: surface marine sediment (1.8m) | place: French Polynesia: Moorea | collected 2018-08 | reverse complement strand
TTTTTGTCGTAACACCTCTGAGCAAAAGGTACAACACTTTACCTGTTCCAAGGTTTGACGATCCTAGAATCAAAATATGAAACCTTTATTCCCGCTGAGACCTCGAAAAATTGGTAGTTCTTCTTCCAAATTTGGGCCTACTCAACTCTTCCATTTCCTTCCTTGCATGACAACAAAAAGAATAGTTCCATCGATGGTTCTTACCACACCCTCCACTCAAGATGGCTCGAGGGTTTTCACTCTGGCAGGGAATTTCAATGCGAAAATTTTAGCAACGTTTTCCAGGAGCATCCCATAGACGACTATCAATCTGACTTGTTCAAGGCAGTCACTTGTTGGTGGGATGTCTAGGCCCGTCCACGCCAGATTTGGAGACTTTGCTTTTTCCGCATGAGCAGACTTCGGTCACCAGTTTGACCTCCAAGTACTTCTCTTAAAACAAGTTCATTAGTACCCTCACATTCATTTCCTAAATCTCTGCATAAGTGACTCTGCCACTTGGGTCTTCTTCAAGTCTCCAGCTGAGATCCCCAAGAATTTTTTCCATCCTGAAAGACCGTCAACTTTGGCGTCGGTGTTCGTCAGGGGTGGGTTCAGTACGAGGATTAGGCGCTCGTAACTTTACATGGATCTATTACACTGGTCCCAAAGTGATCCTTAGATCCGTTTTACGTAAAGTCAATCTACCTACGTACCTACAGGTACTCGTTACTGTCATTTCATGTTTTCAGCTCCTTTTCTCGGGCCCAGGCTGTGAAGTCATCTTGGTCAGACTACGACTACGAGCAGTTTGACGACGGAGGCATGAGCGCCTACAGACCTCCCACAAACGACGTTTTGGGCGGAAATACTGAGGTGATCACTCTAGGGAACAATAAAGAAGATCCCAACTGGCATTGGTGCCTGCTCACATTCGACGGAAACGAGACCATAATTCAGGTGAGAAAGTATCTGCATTACATCCTGAAGAAAGCTAGTCCATACAGTAGGCATTAGAGGGAAAGACTAATACCCCCCCCCCCTCTCTCTCCACGTAAATCTCCAGCTCCGCCGCGACGACTTTATCCGTTACGTCCGCATGAATCTGGCAAGCCTGATCGGGTCCGACTATGACTCGGTCATCTTCAACTCAGTTTCCTACGTTCCGGAGATCCTCGTGAACGTCACCCTTGACTGGAACGGCCGCGCAGAAAGGATCGTCAAGGTCCTCGGCAACCTGGCCAAGCACAACGACACCCTACTGGACCTTAGCGGGAGTCATTTCAACGTCACAAGGTACCTACTCGAGCTGCGTGAAAGAGTTAACGACGAACGTTTAACGAGGATGAGGTTTTCTATTTTTAGAGAAGTCGGAAAAAATAGATATTTCTTTAGCACTTCGAGATTTTTGGGCTTTAACTGTAAAATAAGGACCTCCAGGGCGGTCCGAGAAGCATGCGGCAAGTGTTTTAATAAACTCTACATTCTCATGAGCAGATCAGTGAACAATTCGGGCCTAAATTGAAGCTGCATATTACTCTGCATTCACACGTCCATGGTTACACTGCCCTAACTCTCAATTTAATCCTAAAGTGAACAGTTAGTTTCTATTCTTGAACAGGGCTGTGTATGAAGTGCTGCGTATGAACTTCTTCAGTTCATGAATAATTTTACTTCTTGTGCGGCATGGGTTATTTCAGTACATAAATGTAAAAATGTAAAAACTCGAGAAAGATGGCACAATTCCTCGAGTAACGAGACGTCAGTAAAAAGCCGGACTCTCAAGTACTCGAGAACGAGACTTCCCGCCTGTTAAACGTTAGAACCTTCTAGGACTGAAAGTTTCTGTTCCCCAGTTTCGTGCCCTGGTCCGAAATCTTGGCGCCAAAGCCCGTGGCCCCTCTCGAGAATGCCGGCATCGACCCCAGCCAGGTGGAGGCACTGGTGTTCACTGCAGTGGGCGCCGCCATCGCCTTCCTACTAATCTCATCCCTGGTCTTTGCTGTGTGTCAGTGTGCGTCGAGGAGGAAGAACAACAAGAACAACAAGAACAACGCAGCTATTAAAGAATTTACACAGGTGAAGTATGCGCATCTGAAGGGTGCGTTTAGACGAGCAGATTTTTGTAACCAACTTTCATCACAGTCACAACAACGTAGCTTTAGAGGCGGAAGGAGCACTTTACATTGCCCAAGTCCAATGCTAAGTCTTATACTTTTTTGCAGGAGAGGCAGCTAAGGCGATGTGATGGCAGCAGGGGACCACTCTTGGGGAGCCAGTACTCGCTGGAGGATGTGCCTGGCTGCAGTGAGAGCGGCAGCAACAACTGCAGCAGTAGCGGCAGACAGCATCGACCTAAAGTAATCTATTCTCAGTCCTTCTCTGACGGGCTTAACCACGCGTCCAACGGCGGCAGACGCCGTTGCTTCACTCCCATCGACGAAGGCGGCGGCGGCGGCGGCGGGGTCGCGGCACCTCTCGCTTCCTTCGACGAGTGGGAGCTGCAGCCGCGCAACCGCCCCCGTCTCGCCATTCATCGCTACTCGGAGGACTCTCAGTCGGACATCATCGCCGCTTGTGGCACCCCCCAGCATTACCAACCGCAGCTGCCGCCTGAACGACCGTTCAGCGTCATGAGTAACAACTCCCACACCCGCATGAGGGCGACTCCTCACAGTCACCGACACTGCCGCCAAGATACCGGCGCCCGACGGCGGAGTAGAGGCGGTTACCTGCCAATGGGGCCGGTGTTTCAGACCGTGGCCGTAAACACGGCGCAAGTGATGAAAGCGGGTGAGAGTAAATCGACGGCGAGTGGCGCTGAAGAAGCCTCCGGCAGCCAGAGAGCCCAAGAACGGAGTGACAGGGACAAGGACGGAGTTGCGAGGCCGTCAAGTCGTCGCCAGTCAGTAAATGGCATTTCAGCGGCAGCGGCGGACCGAATTGTTCCCTATAATGGCGTTTCCAGCGTCGAAAGTCCACATCCCAGCAGGGGAGTGACTTTTACGGACACCGTAGACGGTCTTGACGGCCCGTCCACTCCAGTGAACGGCACATCAAACATGATGTCTCACTCCATGTCGTTTAGCGGCGTGCCGCCGCCGCCGCCGATGGAACTGACTTTTAAATATCAGCCGCCGCCTCGCATGACCAGCTTCAAGAGTCCTGCGACCATGACTCAGGAAGAGATTGATCGAGATGTGCAAATTGTCTTGCACAACCTTGGTTTAGACAACCCCAAGTAGTCCAACCAGGGGCGGCGTTGCCGCGGCCATTCAGGAAGGGGAGCGACAAAGATGAGCGAATTGTCTGGCGCAACCTTGGTTTCGACAACCCCTGACAGTTTTACCAAGGGCACAATTGACGCATCTTAATTATGCTAGTCACAGCCACCGTCATCACATGAGCAACACTCCAGTCTTCCCGTGTTAAGAGTTAGTAAAGTGACTTTGCTACTATCGTCATTAATTCAAAATGCCAATGAAGAGTGCTATAGCAATTCCTTTTTTACTGCATCTGACCAATTTGTTTGTCAGAATACAGTAATTAAGCTTGGGAGGTAACGTGCATGTCACGTGGCGCATAACGTTAATTTTTTTAACCCCCCGGTGTGAGGCATTTATCAAGCACCATTTAAGCTTTAACTGCAAGAAACCTAATCAAGTGCATGTGATTTGGATGAAAGAGACGTTTACGTTTTGTCAGAAGTTTATTGTGTGTGTTTTGCAACATTTTTGCCCAAAGTCATTACCTGGTGTGCAGATGTGCTTACAGTGAGAGGAACATTTGCCATTCGCTGCAAAAATGTACCAATTATTTATCATATGCCGTTGTCACGACTCCCTCGGTTAAAAATGATTAGAAAAAAATAAAGGCGATTTCAACACCAAGTAGGTCTCTGCATTTTCTTCAGTCCTTAACAGTGAGAGTATGGATGGCTTTGTAATGCTCTCCGGACTTAAGCTCGATCTTGTTGGAAGTGTTGACTGCCTCAACACAAATCATACGCTTGTAGTCTTCATCACCGAGGTCGCCAATGGATGCAGCCTTCTCAATCCACGGGTTCCAGACTACCGTATCGCACAAGTTTGTCTGAAGAAGAATGTTGCTTCGATTCAGCTATTCTTCAACCATTTCCTTTCATCTGTTACATAGACACGACTCATCCTAACCTTTGTAAGTTCCACAGTCCTGCCGTTGGTCAGTCCTCTGAGCAGACACGCGTCGGGAGACTGCTGATACACTCTGTCGGTGAAACCGGTGATCTTGACCTCGTCTTCCTCCTCTTTCTTGATCTTATTTTCGTCGGTCTTGTCTACGTAGCTGAGACCCTTTAAGTTGGTGACCCGACAGGCAGTGACGTCCGGGACGTTGTAGTAGGTGTGCAACGCGAAGGTAAATTCCATGTTGCTGTCACTGTTATTTGACACGTCCACAGACATTTGGAGAGACCTGGCGGTCAGAGTAAGACTGTAGACAAAATTGAACTTGAAGTCCCAGACCTTCGAAGTGCTGTCATCTTGAGTCAGGATCAAGACCGTCTGAAATGTGAAGGGAGTAGCGCGTTTGCCAACAATTTGTTGATCAGATAAGAGGATTACTGACGCTATAAACATGTATGTCTCACTGTGACATCCCCAGTCTTCTCATCAACGGTAGGTTCCTTGTCGACCTTCCAGTTGTTCGAGCTCCTTGCAAATCCGTGCTGAGGTCCAAATTCCCAAGGTCCAAAGGACGGAAAGCAGACTGGGACACCGCCCCGAATGGGCTTTGACCCGTCCAGCACCGCTTTTGAGCTGACGAAAATGTTCTCCTCATCATCAACCTTCCAGCTAATAATGGTGGCGCCGGTCCTGTGGACAGCACATGAAGTGTCCTTGGCCTGGCCGTGCACCAGAGTCACCAGCGTGGAGGAATCGCCCATGATAAGGAATCTTTCGCATGAAGAGCAAAATAAGCCTTAGACTTGACTTAGTAACAGAAGGTACTGTAATCGTAACTAACCCTGGAAGACGGACCAATCCTGTTTGACACTGTCAGCAGCAATTTAACGCCCCTCTGAATGTCACGCAGATCTTTTGTAGCACAGCCTTACGTTGCTGTAATGCCACACCTGTGAAGGCACTCGTTTGAGCACAATAGTGTCACTTTTCCCGGTTGGTTTTACCGTCGAGCGTAATCCTGAAGCCCAACTCAGATGCTTGAATGACTTAAAGCAGCCAGCTACAGTAGGTGGTGCAGCTGAATGCGTCGAGAACAAGTGGTTCGTACTCAAGGATAAACTTAGCACCGGCTTCTAGGGCTGAAATGGCAAAGGGCTGCTGCATTGGGCTATGCCCTTAGGGTGATCAGTCATTGCATAATCTCAATCTTACTTAACCTAGCTTATAGCTACGTTAATTTGAGTTAGGTTTGGTAAGGCTAAGATTGTCTCACACCTTGGAGCACAATTAGTTATTCTGGTGAGCGTTATTTGTTGTTTTTGCCCATATTGCCCCCCAAATTTAGGTGAACCTGGTCAAAAATAGAGGATATAATGACAAGATTTCAAAATCTGGCCAAAAGTTGCAGACATTCTGGGAAAGGAGCTCTGTGTCTGCATGCTATTAGCCACCGTGCCATAGTACAAGGCTAGAAACTAGGATATCAAGAGCGTCTCAGAAACTATCTTGGGCATGAGCGTCTCAGAAACTATCTTGGGTATCCAGATGCAAGATGAGTCCCCAATGAGGAGGAAGTACTTCGGTAAGTGCTGAAGTGAAGTAGTAGACTACATTGAGGAGGAGGTGGGCAAGAAACCTTTGTACATAGCAATGGACAGACCATTGATGCAACTGGTTGGCATTTCGCCAGTAGCATAACTGGACGTTTGGACAAGGAGAAGACCACCTTCCGGTTCTGCTTCACTTTTTTCAACCTGACAAATCCTGATTCCACCACAAGACTTGTGGTGACTCACTCAGAGCCCGCTGGCTGGACTTCGATTGCGATCTTCGGATGGATTTTGTTGCTGATGTTTCAGTCTGTATGATTCGTGCGACAAAACTTCTCAAGGTCTTCCACAAGAATCTCCATCGTGTTTTATGCCCTAGGGAGACGTTTTCTGAGGGTAAACTCCTCATCAGCAAGGTTTAAGAAATCCTTTGCGAAGACCCCCCTTCTCGTGTCCCTCTTCGGAGAATCACATGCCCCGACCTTCTGTTGCCTCAAGTCACCACAATGAGGTGGAAGATAAAAGCAATTACAGCACATTGAATAAATTTGAAATTAGTTGAGATGAGGGTTGTGGACCGATGCAGGTATTAACTTCTCCTCCTTCAGGAAAGTATTCAACTCTAGGCCTGTCTATTGCACCGGCCCAGAATGCCTAGGTACAAGTTGCACTGCAGTCTCGCCGCGGACAAGAGTTTGACGATTATTTGTCTGAAGCTTCATTGCTACAAGGTGGTGCCACCATTTGAGGGGGCTATGAACACTTCCAACGTTGCCTCCTCAGACTTTTCTGGTTAACGTTATGCATCATGAGAGATTCAAAACTATGGGTGCCTAAAATGCACTCTATTTCCATTCACAGACCACATCATTCCACAAACTAAACTTGAAAGGAACTTTCTGCCTGAGTTTCACCTTCGATTATTTCTTAGCGAGCAATTGACCTTGGCTACTTCTTGTTTTGAGTGACATAGTCTATACAATAATTTCACCATATTTTTCGGACTAGAGGCGCACCTAAAATCCTCTAAGGTCATCCAAAGTGGGCAGTGCGCCGTTTAATCCGGAGCGCCTATGTATGAGTTCTGATCGGTCTTACTGAAAATTTCCCCGTTCATTGATACTGCGCCTTATGGTCCGAAAAATGCAGTAATTCAATTTGAAGCTAAGTTTAGTTTGATGCCATATTTTTTCATTTTTTTTGCTTCATTATAAAATGAGCTGCTTCCTAATAAAAAAACTGAGTCATTGTCGTACCGAAAGTGATGTATTGTTTATCCAAGAAATATCAAATACACTTTCCATGTCACAAATTGTTCGGCAGGTAAAACACGGAATAATCCACACGTGAATTAATTTGCGGATACCTGTACTGGTATCCTCTACTTAATGAACAGGGGGCCTATTTGGGTGCGAATGGACTGACTTCAGGATGCACTGAGATGCAATACCACCAAATGATGAAAGTAAAAGCGACGCGACCTTGTACTTAGTGCACCAAAATACGCCCCGTTGTTGAACAACAATGATTCGGATCCAGAGGATTATATGTACAATTGTACATGTCCTACGTACAATTGTATTTGTCCTACGTACAATCAACACATCATATCGAAGGAACATTCTGCGTCGCTGCACTGGAACACAAATGGTAACATATAAGCATCTGTACACAGGTCAGACAAGTAAGCCTTGTGGCTTAAAGATGCTCTCTTTCTTCGTCCAAGAGAAGCTGAAGATAATTTTTCTGGTAGGAGAAAAATGCCTTATAGTTGTGAGTACGATACGAAACAGGAAGGGGGGAGGCAATGAAGGGTCCAGAAAATGATAAGTGATGTCAGACTTATATTGCAAAGAAAGAGGAAGTAGTAAGCACGCACTTCTTTGACTCTCACGATACATCCATCAATAATAGTTCAATACACGTATGTGTGTGCGTGGGTGTGGTTTAGTTTCGCTTGCGACTCTTCGGTCCTGCACGCACTGGGGTGATTGTGACCTTTGGAGGAGACTAAAACGAACAAAAAAAAAGTCACTCAGGGGTTAACTTATAACATGTGATATCCTCACCTTGAGCGGCTCTCCCTCGATAAATGAACTAATCATCTGGGCCATGGCGTCGTTCTCGTCCTCCGTACTCATTATCTTCTTCCCCTTGACGTTGCCGACGAAGAATTCGCCGTCTCCTCTAGCCCACTTGACGTACTTGAGGAACGGCTTCTGCGGCTTGATGAGATTCGGTGTGTCCGACTCTTCACCCGCCGCGGCCTCCTTTTTCGCCTCATCCCCCTCGACCGGAGGGACCAATTGACCGTTTTCGTCATACTCGAGACGAGGCTTCTTTTCCGAGGGAACAGATTGTTCTAGGTCCAGGCTATGGATGCCAAGAAAAATCACATCTGTCGCAGAATGCACAAATGAATTTACTTCTTCCTGGTAAAAACTCTTACCCATATCTCTTCCTTGACCACTTGATGAGCACGGCCATGAGCTTCCTTGCGTGTAAGTCGGGCTCAGTCTCCAACAATGAAACCATTTCTTCTTGTGTCAAATCCAGCACCTTGGCGAAGAGACAAACGAACTCGTTGTTCTAAGACTTTTCTATCGACGTCGGTTTCAACATCTTCACCTGATCATTGGTCATGACGTTGTTAGCGTCCTTGGTGAACCTCGAAATGACAACTTCCTTGATGTCTGGCGCATCGTACTTGGTCGAATTTCTCAGGAAGGTAATAAGGTTGGAGGCATCCAACCGATACTTCAGGAACTTGGAGCACAGGTCCTCCAGATCGGTGAGCTGAAAGCGCTTGGCCGCCAGCTTGACCTTCCACGCGTCTTCAATAGAAGACAGCGGAACTCGGCCTCGGAACAAGTAGTCGAGGACCTTACGGAAGACCTGTAGATAAAAGATATAGTGCATTAGTCCGGGGCCCTAGCAAAGCCTTAATTACTCATCAGTGTCATCAGGTCATCACTCGTCCATTATTATCATCATTACCTGCGGCTCGCAGGTAGGGATCTGCTTTCTGTTGCCCGATGGTGGGTAAAACATCTCCTTGAAGTAAGGGCTGGCTGCTGCCATGAACTGGGAGGGGGTCAGGATCTCTTCCCGTTCGGTGCCGTCTCCCACCTGATGAAGGATGATGCGAAATGAAAGAGACTGCGGTCCAAGCGTACACTTGCCCGGCTCTTTCTTACCTCGAAAGTGACATCGCACAGGTCGGGGTCGTTGCACACGTTGGCCAAACGCTGAAGAATCTGGCGTGAGGCCTCCTCGGAGAAGAAGTTCTTCTCGGTCATGGTTAAGACTGAAGAGAACTTGTATTCCAACGGCGGCGGGACCGATGGAAAGAAAATCGAAGGTATCAGCTGCTGCCGTTTCGCTTGCAACAAAATCGCATGAGGCACAAAAAGTTGCTCTGTTGAACACGCGCTAAAAGCATCCACAGACTGTTTAGCTCGGTCAAGTGATTCGACGACGACGTCTTCAGCAAGATGCTTCTTCAGGGATAACAGGTAAGCGAGAAAACCAAGGTGTCATAGACCTAACGCCTCAGCAATTTTATCCGGGTCACACGATCAGAAGCCAGAGACCGAAGTCTGCTGTTTTGTGTCACGTGACCTGCCTGGTCCTGGTTGATGTCAAAGAGTCCGTGGAGCCTCAAATGTTCCGTGACAAAAAAAGGTCCCCTACACCTCCAGCTCGAGGTATGCGCCGTCGTTTCTTTGTGGCTGGCAATTCCGAGGGGATGACGTTAAGGCTGGGCCCCAGCTTAGTCCTGACGGTTAAGACGATGCTGCGGTTGGACTTGAGCATTGCAGATGGCGCTGAAAGCAATGTGGGGGGCCGAGCCGGCCGGAACTGCGCCTCGCCCGCTGATTTAAGCTCCTCTCATAGTAGTGATATCTGCAGGCTGAGACTGAGCGGACTGCAGCCCGCCCTCCCAATTAGCGCTCTTCCTGGTGTAGCTCTGGTTAAGCGCGGGCCGCGGGCCGCTCAGCCCTAGTACATCCCTCTGCAGTGCTGTTCTTACTCTTGGTCGGCCCTCCTGAGCCTCCCTCCGCCTCCGACCAAGCAAAGTTCTCCGACGGGAGCGGCCTTAAAGCCCGCTTCTCTCCTTTCTTTGGTGGTGTTGGTGCCTTTCTCAACCAGAGCCCTCCTCATCGATCTGTGGCCCGTTGCTGTCGTGGGCCTCGTGCAGAAAGAGAGACCTCGTGTTACGCCCTCCGGTTTTGTCCGGTCGAGATCGCTGCCAAGATGATCGGCGGTCTATTCATCTACAACCACAAAGGGGAGGTGCTCATCTCGAGGGTTTATAGGTAGGGCAACGTTTCCTTGGGTGGAAGGCGTGTCTTCTTCCTCTCTGCCTTGTTCTTCTGCTTGTCTTTCTTCCCCTTGTTATTCTTCACCGCCGCCACCACCACACTCGTCCGGCCCAAGTCGACAGGTTTCACGCCTCTTTCAGAGATAACATTGGGCGCAACGCGGTAGACGCCTTCCGCGTGAACGTGATCCACGCCCGCCAGCAGGTGAGGTCGCCCGTCACGAACATCGCGCGCACTTCCTTCTTCCACATCAAGCGCTCCAACATCTGGATGGCTGCTGTCACCAAGCAAAACGTGAACGCCGAAATGGTCTTCGAGTTCCTCCTCAAAATGTGCGAGGTCATGCAGGCATACTTCGGAAAAATCAGCGAAGAGAATGTCAAGAACAATTTCGTTCTCATCTACGAGCTTCTGGACGGTAAGCTAATTTTTTTTGCCCTGTGATCACATCTGCCGACGGTTTTTCTGCAGAACTGCTGGACTTTGGGTACCCACAGAACACGGACACGGGGGTGTTGAAGACGTTCATCACCCAACAAGGTATCAAGTCGACAAGCAGAGAAGAACAGACTGCCATCACGTCGCAGGTACGGGACAGGACGGGATCTTTGATGCAAGCTCAACTTTCCTTTGCCATGATGCGACTTTCAGGTCACTGGTCAAATTGGGTGGAGGCGAGAAGGCATCAAATACAGAAGGAATGAGCTCTTCCTTGACGTCTTGGAGTACGTCAATCTTCTCATGTCCCCGCAAGGTAAGGTTTGCAACCTCACGTACACGGGGGTTGCATTCAGGAATACGTGATAGGTGATGAAAGAGGCGCTGGAGCATGATCATCACATTAGTGTCAGCCTGCTTCTCTAGCACCTCAGTCCCATAAGAGCACCCTGATCGGAAATTATTCTCCCACCGGTTTTTGCAAACTTTCTGCTAAAT
>JAAUXU010097324.1_pt1 | contig 10955 bp, 10 predicted proteins | sample 7278151 | NCBI WGS metagenome assembly JAAUXU01 (sample SAMN14350113, study PRJNA611818) | marine sediment metagenome | isolation source: surface marine sediment (1.8m) | place: French Polynesia: Moorea | collected 2018-08 | reverse complement strand
GGAGTGTCTGGCACTTGTAGCACACCTGGGGAGTGTCAGGGGTGTGTGCGTGTGTCCTGCCTGGAATGGGTGGGGCTCTGGGGCTGGCAGCACCTCAGAAAATGTCAGCAAGTTTCACCAAAAATGAGCTAAAAGTGGCCACTAATGGTCAAAATTGACACGGCTTCACCTCCAGCACTCTAGTATCAGAATGGACACTTAATCGGTTGAACTTATGTAGTCAATCAGCTGCATACGTATCTAAATAACCAAATTTGAGGCACAAATTCTGTAGTAGAAGCTAGCTGTCACTGCTGCGTATGCAACCTACGTCACCCCGAGGACATTTCTTACACCAAGGACTGCATTTTACTAGAGGTCGACGTTAAATTTTACGCTCAGACCAGGAATAGGTACAGATTCGCGGCCAAGGTGACGCCAAAAGTAACGCACGGCTTTGTCGGTCGATAATGAAAGGTTAAAACTACAAATGGCAACACCTGAAATGATACAAAGCCTTTCCTTAGCCATGCAATGTGTACCTAAAATGCCACTGCAGAATACAATTTGATGCAGAAACGGTGTAGAATCTTGATAGAAGCCATTTCACTGCCAAACAAAGGCAGTAATTTTGTACTACAGTAATCCATCTGAATATTGCACTAGCTATGGAGGATACGAGCAGGTCTGGATGATGGCATCACCGTAGTATTAGGAAATTCTGACAAAGTTAAAACTACGTATGTTCTAACCAATTAAACCCAATCACCGTTGTCATTGCCAAGTAAGATGCTGGAAAGTTTCTGGTGAGCGTCAACGTGTGGCAAAAAATCCTATGTTCGGTTCTGAGGATCGAACATTCGGAGATTTTTCTCCTCAGCAGCAGGACCTTTTTATTACAAAAAATGAAGTCCCGCCAGTCTGATGATGCTGTTGACGCTCTCTGCTTTCTACATCTGTAAGTAACTGTTCACCGTTTAGAATTTCCAATGTATATTGAACAGAGTCATGCCTCAGTTCGGATCGAAGCAACTGTAGGAATTTTATAAGAAACATTGAAAAAGTAGTCTTATCAGCAACACGTGCGCACAACAAACAAGAGGTTTTCACCATTTCAAATATATTTTTACCTCCAAGATTTAAACTTTTTCATGATGTCATTTGCGGATCACAGATAAACATGGCGAAATCTTCTCCCTCGAGTGCAATCTATCTCATATACAAATGGGGAGGTTCCTCCTATGTGCGTGTGTGGTGTGTCTGTCCGCGGCCGATTTGCAGCTCAATGGATCAGTTTCTGAGTTTGGACGTCGTGATGAGCGCGTAGAGGTTGATGTGCGACAGAGAAACCGGGACGGACACAGTCATAGCGCTGGATGTCTTTGCTGTTCCTCCTACCCAACGGAGTGGGGAGCGCCAAAGCGCCAGCCTGGAGATAGACAGAATGGACTACAAGGGTCTTTCCCTCGTAAAAGGCAGTCACTTTTATTCTGATCCCACTGTATATGTTTCATTACTTATTATTCTATTCGATCCATTCTTGTCAACAAGTAACTTTTCCGTATTTCACCCTTTCTTTTCATGCGTCGTCTGACCGTTGGAAAATAAAATGTCACCTCCCGCCATCAATGGGACCCTGTTTTATCCGGCTTCTGATTGTTTCTGCTACTTAGAAGATTAAGCCCGCTCTTGAGTGAAAGCACCAAAAAAAATAAAAGTAGAGACCTCGAAGCCACCTCAGCACCATGTTTTCACCCAGTTCTGGTGAGACTGAAAAGTTTGACAGTTTTTTCTGCTTCTTGAACAACAGCATAAGAGGCCAGACAAAGAATACAGGATGGAAAGATCGTGCACGAAAAGAAGGTCTCCGACTTCCGTGTCTTTTTGAGTCTCCGGCAGAGGGCGAAAACTCGGTCACTGAAGCCACGTGGGCCTGATCAAAGCTTTTCCAATGGTCTCTTAACACCTCAATCACACTGTGGAAGAACCTTGCAAGTATTGATGAGTCGGACCTCAAAGTTTTTGCCAACCGTCTGGCCTTGAATATGAAGGACTCTCTTCAGCCTTTTGGTCAGAGTGCTTTTGTAGCTGTGTGGGTCACAGAGTTCGGCTGATAATCTTTGCCTCAAAGTTTAGGCCCCACATCTACATTTTCGTTAGGGTCTTTGTGTCTCATGCAGAGGCTACTGAAATGGTCACCCAAAATTAGGGGTGCCCCAAATTCAGGGTGGAATAGAATTGATCCCAACATGAATCCATGACATTTTTCCGAAGCAGCCGGGTCGGCCCGTTTTGACATTGGCGAGCCACCTTTGATAGAGCACGTTTCTGCCGCTAGATGGCGCCTCGGCAAGGAGGGAGTCGACGTAGCATTAGCCAAAGAGCCCTGGGATGTGGAGGGGCAGGAGGGAGGGAGCGTTGGTGCCACGTCCACACCCACATTGGCGTCCGCGTCCGTTACTCATGCCTTAATGGCCGGTGCCATTTTTGCACTAATTCAGGTAGCAAATACATACTGTGCGATCACTTGAGCCCTTGCACAGTTTGTGTCTTCAATGGTGAAAATATTACGGACGGAGGTATTACGATTAACTACAACTGTGCCTTGACCATAAAAAAGTACATGGTAGAAGATTAGTGTCCTGTTTGCCTTCGCTGTGCCATGAAATCCCCTTTTGGTTTGACACAGTGTACTGGTTCAACGTCGCTGCCTTGACTGACTCTAGAGGTAAATTGAAGCCATAGAACAGCATACAAGACTTTATAATTCCGAGGACGGCCCAGATCGGACTAACGTCCTTGTGTTCTAATCACCTCCAGGGGGCTTGAAACCACTGCACTGCCCGGCAAGCGCTGAAGATGATTTCACAACAACAGCCAATTCGGCCGGCCATGTACACAGCCCGGCTTTTTTTTTTCTCCAAGGAGACGGAGAATAGCAGGAGGGGAACGAGGACCCTAGCAAAATGTAATTTCGGCTGCACGACGGTTTTTCAAACTCTTTGGTATGGCAAAAATTGGGAAAAAAGCACCCCGCAGGCCTTGGCCATATTATTTGCGGTGGAGAAAGATGGGAGACTTATGCATGCTACGCATTATCAACCAGTGGCATTTTCAGCATGTCGTCAAAAACCCTGACGTCGGGCCAGGTCAGCTTGTCCTGAGGTCGCCCTCTATCACCTGCTTCCAGGTCCTTGTGTCCAGTGACGCCCATGTCTGTTTCACCATGTACTTTGAAAGGAAAGTCATTTGAGACTCGGTCATCTTTCACTCTGTAGTGATTTTGGCCAAAATGCTACAAGTTGCCTTCTCAAGTCTGGATCGTCTACATGATTACGTGTATTAAATGGAAAGCTGGCCCAATTGTGAGTTCTTGAAACATTTAGGGCGACTCTTCTGCCCGGTGATCGACGTGCCTCAGCCATTTCTCCTCTCCCAGAGTGTGGAAGCAGCTGCGGACGCAGAGGAGATATCAATGTCAGCGAGACTTTGATCATTCCGGTGAGTGAGAGTGAAGAAGATCTCATAAAGTATGCAGACCTCAATTCGTTAAGTGCTGGGAGGGGAGGGGGGACAACGTGTGGGCTGCAGAGGAAAGAAAAAAGTCTTCTTCAGGTTACTAAGTGCGAACTTTCCAAACGCGTCCTCCGTCTGTCGGTCTCCTGCGGTGGGGGAAAGCGCACATCCTCCTCCAACCTGGTCATCGTGGGCGAGGTCACTAAGGCACTCAGGATCGTCAACTTCGACAGCAGCGAGCAACAAGTAAGACTTATGGGCACTGGTTGGGTCGTGGCGTTGCCCAAACCCACTGAATTGGACACCCCTCAAGGGTGGGCCTTGTGTCATTGGTCAAAATGCAGGGTCAGCATGACCACTTCTCCTCACTTCTCAATAAGATCGAAGAATCAGCTCGGGACAGAAAGAGTTTATTCTTACGCATAGACCCCACACGATCTAGCACTGAAAAAAGGCAGTTTATATCGTAACTGTCGATAGTGTTGCATTTCAGTTGATAAAAAGTCAATGTGGCCGCATTGCCAGGATTTCTGAGCTTTAGTGTTTGTACTCGTCAATGCCTCTTCTTGTCTATGGATCCTAGATCCATGTACATAAAAGGTGCGGCTCCACTGATTACAAGCACACGTCCGAGGCTCTACCTTTTGAGGGACGAGGCAAGAAAGGTCACTTTACCGCAAGCTATACTTATGTAGATGGAGATTTTTATTAGTTGATGTTGACACTGGATGGAATCAGGTTGATGTCAGACAAATCTAACATTACGTAGTGAATAAGTTATTGCTGATGCCTCAGGTGCTAACAGAGGTGCTTTCGCCGCCACCTTCGGTGGTTGCTACTGGTGGTAGAAATTCCATCAATGACTCGGAATTTTCTCAAGAGAATTCCTCGGATTCCCCTCGACTGCGAGTCTCCCTCTGCTACAACGGAAACCTGGAAAGACTCACGATCGCCGTCTATGACTGTGCCGGATTGGAGGTAACTGGGAAACGTCGTTAGTTCTGCTACGATTCACTGATGATTTCTTGATGATTTCCAGCGTCTGGGTTCACCTCCTTCTTCTAAGTGTTACGTGAAGATTATCGTCCGCCAGGGCTCCAGGAACAGGAACAAGAAGACCGACTGCGTCAAGTTTGACGGCAGGAAGAACATTTCATTTAACCAGGTGAAGCTCTCCTCCCGGTCGGGGTCGACTTGCATGACAAGTACGTCATTTTCTCCCTTAAGTCCTTCAACTTCAAAGTTGAGTTCGTCCACCTTGGAGACACCGGGGTCACCCTGCAGCTCTTGGAGAGCACGAACCTCCTGGACAAAGGTAATTTTCGAAGTTCTCTACGTTTCTCTCTCACGTGGTACGTCTGAATGTGGGTATTCTCTCATTACCCATGGTATTTACTGCACTGTTCACTCCTACGTTCTCATCTCTGCCTGTGATACGTATATCCCTTCAATTGACGGCAGTGTCAGTACAGTGGACCCCGCATGTGTGCATCACTGGATGTATGCATCAGGTGCTGGTGCGGATCAAAGGCCAGGAACCAAGTCAAATCACCAAGTCACAATGTAAAAAGAACCGATGTATGCATCAGACAAAGTATGGCTGTATATACGACTATATGCATTAGGCTAGTTCGAAGAGGTTCTTTGTCTGGAGAGTCACATTTTTTCACCCTGGGTTTTTGGCATAGGGTCACATTAAGAGGATTTTAGTAAAAACATTTCCTAAAAGATCGTTTACTATCTGCACTTTTAATTTGAAGTTTTACGACCGTAGCACAGTACGTAGAGCTGTCTGAATTTGTAACTCTAAAAATGCTATGTTATAAAAGTGGTCCCTGATTGATCTGACCTTTTAGGAGGTCGTAGTGGGGAATGTCTAGTATTAGCCAAAAAAAATTCAGCTCAAACAGAGACACTTTCATAACAGCGTATTTTGGAGTTTGCTAGTATGTACTGTCTAAGTTGTACTATGTACTGATGTGTACTCTCTTACTACTGTAAGTGTGGATTTTGCTAGTGCTAGAATGCTATGTTGTGAAAGTGTCTCTGATTGAGTTAATTTTTTTTTTTTTGCTTATGCTAGACATTCCCGAAGAAAACAAATGTAAAGTTTCATGAACAAGAGTGTGGATGAGAAAATCCCGAAAGCCCCAATTTTTTCTTTGGGTAGACTAGGGCTTCTGAAAAAGTTCTACGGGCTTCGGGCTCGGGCCCGATGCATCCCTATTATTTACCGATGCACTTCAATATCTCAACCCAATCAAAAACCTTTCAAAGTTGATCACATCGAGAGAATAAAAGGTTTGCTTGCTGTGAAAGCAATTGCACGGTAAATTAGTGTCCAACTACAGTAACTTGATGCGAAAGTTTGGCCTGAAAGTCTCAGTGGTCCAATCTCAGTGGACGTTAGAGCACTGCTAGATGAGAGTGAGTAGCAGTAGGTTCAAGCAAAAGTCGACCAAAGATGTCAAGACCCAAATTTTCTGTGCCCGTGTCTGTCACACATCATTTGTTCAGGGTGGTGTCTGGTCATAAACAACTAACCGATTTGCGATATTAAGTGGCGGCCAATTTTGGGAGAAAATGAAAGCATCTCCGAAATGCTGAGCTGAGATTCGTCTGTGAGCAAAGAAGCATTGGCTTATAGACTTGGAGAGATCGTAGGTGTCTGTACTTAGAATTGTCACATTGTCGAATAAGTATTTCAGAATACTCATAAGCTAAATGGGAAGAATTTCACTGGTGTTTAAACATAGGTGCTTCCCCAGGCTCTCTCTGATGTGGAGGGGACGTGTGCCGTCAGTCATCTATTTCCCCCAATGGAAGCATAATCATTTCTTCATGTCATTCGCGTGCGCGTCCTCCCCGCCGCACACTCACGAAATTGACCTTTATTCGTGTCCGCTGAAAAAAAGCGTGAAAAAAGTACTTTTTTCACGCATTTTTCACTTTTTTCACGCATCATTCACTTTTTTCGACATTATTTTTACTTCTGTAACTTGTGCTCCGCCCTCGTTGCAGAACAATTTATGCCTGGACCTCGTGAAGATGCGTGAAAAAAGTAACATTTCTTTCTTTCGTCACCGGTTCTCACAAAATCGGGTTGTCTAAAATGCCTTCATGTTTTCAAAACTGATATGAAAGTAGATCAAGTGAGAGAAAATATAATCTTCAGAAAAAATAATTCACCTTCAATCTTTGAAGGGCACTCTCGTGAAGGTCAATTTTATGAGTGTGCCCCATGTGTGGTTAGACGTGTCGGAGTATTGTTATGTAGTAAAAGTATTTCCGATTGACTTGAAATTTTAGGTCAAGGTTGCCCTGAAAATAAGACACCACAGTCAACCTATTTATGTAGTGCACAAAGCTTTGTCCATCCTGGCTCAGGTTTCTGTTTTTTACCTGATGCAACCCGAACCCCGGATTCGGTGCTCATTACCCGAGACTTCCTCCACCTGTCGGGTGCCCGATGCCACCTCTAGTTGCTAAAACCGCCCATCATCAAAGGTGTGCAATTTTAAATCGGAGGTCGGTACGATACGATATGATATTAAGGCTAAAAGTCGGGAGTCGGTGAAACCTTACTTGTCAAAGTATTTTATTTCGGGTACACCTGTTCACACATTCAGAATGTCAGGTTTGTGTTAAAAAAAATGATCGCGGCAACAACGAGCTAAAAGAAACTGGTAGACCGTACTACTGAGCACTATGATAATAGACTGGGTTGACGTTAATACCGACTTTAATGCACGATTTCCGGAATATTTCCCCGCTTATTTACTGTCTAGCAGGAAATACTCTTGCACTATATTCCCCTCACTGCTACATCCCCCCCAGGGACATATTGTGAATCACCACTCTTAGACTCGCCCATAGTGAGGGGGTGCTCTATCCTCGCATTCAGTTGACTCACATTCAGCTGACACAAGTGTTCACCTCTTTCAACTACTTGGGAAGTGACAAGAAAGCGGGAAAACATTCCAGAAATCGTGCATTAAATTAAAAATTAACGGCGCATAGTGTGAACTATATTGACCCTCTTTGGACTTGACAGCACTCGGGTCATTCTAATATCCCTCGTGCAGTCGAGTCCAACACAGGTTCATATAGTACTACAATATGCATCGTTAATATATAGTTATGATGACAATACCAAGGGTACAATATTACTGAATACCGACGTAGGCCAATAACGAGCAGCGATATTCAACATCGTCGGATATTAAGTCGGTTCTCGGTATCGGCATCGGTATATCGCACACGGCATCGGTTACCCATTGCACACTGCTATGGGGTTGTAAAGTACTTCTTATCCTTCCGCTTTCAGTGCATAACAATCACATGGTCCATTTGGCATTCAGTTGGTCCATGTAGAAGAGAACATACAGTTGGTGGTTGCTCCAAGCATCACTTCGATGGCTCTGGTCACTCTAATCTTGCCCCAGTCGCTTTGATTGCATAACTGCACTTCCCATAGCTTGGTCTGTAGTGTCTTAGGAGACCTGACCTCTACTTTGCCACTTCCGTCCGACCATCAAGCGTGCGGAGAAGGTGTTGACGTCTCCGCTGGAGACTGGAGCGGGAGGGCAAAACTGGAGCACTGAAAATTCGCCGTCACATTACAAAGAGCGGTTTGCGTCTAGGTCTATTGAAGGCCCGTTTGTCGATTTTGTTGCTCTCGGGAGTTTGACTGCTCTTGGGTTCTGCTATGCTATGAACTCGAGCGGTCAAACTCCCTCGAGCAGCAAAATCTCCAGCGGGCCGAAAATGGCGTCTTGACACGAACCGCCGTAGATAGTTAAAATAATGTACGATTTTCGGAATATTTCTTCGCTTGTTTTCTGTCCGGAGGGACATATTCTTGCACCATACTTCCCTCCCATACTGTGATTCAGCCAGTGAAATGGCGGCCTTGCGTCAAATTACAAGTTAATGATTAGGACTGTAAAATGCTGGAAATGCTGATTTGCTACTTATTTTTGCTTTTTCTGCGGTAAATTATTTGCTGGAAAAAAAATTGTACTGGTTTCCAGCGTTAGTACAAATTTCTATCATTTTATTTCGAATGGCTCTTCACTTTCACCACATCCTCTTTGCACAGTTGCGCAGTCAAAGTAGGTGGCCCTCCTTCCGCGAATCCCTCGCCTGTTCCCTTGTCCGCCGTCCGCTGCCGGGAAGTCATTTACATCGTCCGGAGGTCATCCGCGTCATCCAGAACTTGCCCGGAGTCATTCGAAACATCATTTCATCCGGCCAGGGAAAATCTCATTTTTAGGGCCGGGCAAATCTCGTTTTTCGGCCGGGGAAAACATCGTTGTTGTTTAGTTCAAAGTTTGAAAAGGGAAACAAAACGAGCCTGTGGAACTTCCACCTGTTCATTTGGGCTCAATCCAAGCAAAACACAACAACATGCCCAAGACTGTTCTACCACACATCCTCATCCAAACCTTCAGTGGCAAAGAAGTATGGGAGTACAAGGCTGAATCAAAATTTTTGTTTTGTCGGTTGTGCCTGGCTCTTTTCCCTACTCATAAGAGGAATGACATTGAACAGCATGTCAAAACCAAGAAACATTCATCCAAAGTTGAGGTCATGAAGTCTGTTATGGAGTCTGGATCCAGCATTTCAAAGCAAGCTTCCCTCAACTTCCAAAGCCCAAAGGATCCAAAGTTTACAGTCAGTCTGTCATATATGCTTGTCAGAACAAACATCCCATTTTCCAAGACTGAGCACCTGGCCTTCAGAGATTTCATGAGTGAATGGACCGAAAAAACTGTACCAAGTAGGTATCTCCTCACACAGTCCATGGAAGGAGAGAGCAAGAAAATCTTGGATGGGAGAGCGCAGTAAGAGAAGCAAATTAGTGTTTAAAATGAAGTGTCTAACAATTTCCATTTAATTGCATCTTGGAAGGGAAAGATTTCTTCGTGATTGTGGATGAAACCCAGGATGCTCTTGGCGATGCGATGACTGTAATCTTGGCTGGAGTTCTGGATGGGGAATGGAATGAGAAGCCTTTTCTTCTTGACATCGTGGATATGGAGTCAGCCAATAACAAGACCATCCAGCAAGCTGTGATTGCCTGTCTCACTTCCACCTTGGGATCAGATTTTGACTTTGGCCTTTTCCGACTCTTCCTTACTGACGGTGCTGCATATTGTTTGAAGGCAGGCATTGGTCTCAAGGTAATTTTCCCCAGTCTGCTTCACGTAACATGCCTGTCCCATGGACTAAATCGGATCGCAGATTTAGTGAGGATCGAGTACCAGCTTGTGGACCAGTTTCTGGCAGAGGTCAAGCGCATCTATACCAAGTGTTCCAGGAGACGAAAGGAATTTATAGCACATACCCAATTAGCCCTTCCACCGACAGTTTGTCTGACATAATAGACTACTTGGCTGTGTGCTGCATTCTATCACGTTGAGAACTTTGCCAAGGTCAAGGATTTCATCCTCTCCCTACCAGATGACAGCGCAGCAATTGAGAGAGCCAAAGAGCTGGTCAGAAAGCCAAAGCTAATGGCTCAGTTGTCAGTGATCAAGTGAAATTTCACTGGCCTCACTCACACCATTACAGCCCTTGAAGGAAGACTTCCACTTGTGGATGCAATGAAGATTGTCAAAAATGTCTCTGAAGAACCTCACTTTGAGCCGTTCAAGTCAGAACTGGAGGACATTCTGCGTAGGAATCCAGACTTTGGAATCATTCAAAACTTGGCCAAGGTCTTGTCTGGTGATATTACAAGCGTTGAAGGTGAAGGTCCCACTTCTCCATACCTATTCTCCAAGGCCCCTGTTGCAACTGTTGATGCAGAATGTTGCTTTTCAAAGTTCAAAGATCGCCTTTCTGATGAAAGATCATTTACTGAAGATCACTTGAAAGATGCACTCGTGATTCAGTGGAACAGTGAATGCAGGCTTGAATAAAACTGATTGAAATATCCCTTATTGGCTTTTAAATTGGTGCATTTTTTGGCTTTATTTGCTGGTTCTATTTGCTGGAAATACCATTTTTATTTACTTTTTGTATGGCTTTTTGGGTGGATTTCTACTGCTTTTTTTACAGCCCCATCAATGATGCACAATGTGCTCTCATATGTACCCGTTACGTCATGCGGGCCATTTTATACCCCTTGGGCTGCGCCCCTGGGACATGAAATGAATGTCATGCAGGCAAGTCCAAGTCGGGTACACATAGTACTACATTTTAAGTCATTGGGACGTATGTGGTTATTGCCACATACTCTCAGCACATAAGGAGTGTTCTGAAGTCATTCGTCGTTCTTGTCTGGAGCTCCTTAGCACAAATATATATATATACATATATATATATACACACATATATATATATATATATACACACATATATATATATATATATACACACATATATATATATATATTGTTTGTTTGTTTGTTTGTTTAGGGGGTGAACCACCGCCCAACTGAGATGGGAGGGGT
>JAAUXU010015705.1_pt1 | contig 10956 bp, 10 predicted proteins | sample 7278151 | NCBI WGS metagenome assembly JAAUXU01 (sample SAMN14350113, study PRJNA611818) | marine sediment metagenome | isolation source: surface marine sediment (1.8m) | place: French Polynesia: Moorea | collected 2018-08 | reverse complement strand
GTGAGAGACCAGACTTCTGGCACCAAGTGTGTCCTCTTCATTTGCAGTGCAATGGCAGGAGCAACCCGTGAGGTCACAAAAATGAGGAAGATTGAGTGCAACCCAAGATATTGCTCGAACGAAGCGGAAATTGACCCAGCTGATAGAATGGTTTTGTAAGGCAATGGAATTGATTGAATGGCAATGTCAAGCAAGTACAGGGTTATTCAAAAGTTCAGGAAGTCTTAATTTAAAATGCCATAGTTAAGTAATGCCTTTGAATTTCGCGCCAATTTTTTGGTGGCAGAAAACTTAAACTGTTTCCAAAGCAACAAAAGTCGAACCAAAATAGCCAGTCATGTCCAAGGTGAACAAGACGCAGGACCGTGAGGCCATCATGGCCCTTTATCACAGCATTGTGGATCTGCTCAAAAACAATACCATCACCTATAAAACTGTGTACAATGTGGTCAAGCAATACAAGGAGACTGGCTCGACTGCTGACTGGTCTCGCAGTGGTTGGCCAAGGACAGCAAGGACTCATCAAGAGGCCGCAGCCATCAAGAGGATGCAGGAGAAGGTTCGCCAGAATTCAGTTTGCAGCATGAACAAGATGGCCAAGGAGGAGGGTGTCAGCTACTCCACCATGTTCAGGATCTGCCAAGAGAAGCTCAACCTTCCCCCTACAAGCATGTGCGGCTCCAACTTTTTAGTGAGGCCACAAAGGCCAAATGAGAGAAGCACGGCAGCATCCTTCTCAGCCGCCTCAAATCTGGCATGCAAGGATCCATCCTCTTCACAGATGAGAAGCTCTTCACCACTGAAGCCAAGCACAACAGCCAAAATTTCCGAATTCTGGCCAAAATGCTGAGGACATTCCTGTCGGCATGCATGATGTCTTCAGGAAGCAGAAGCCAGCATCAGTCATGGTCTGGGCAGGTGTGATGTTGGACGGCAACAATATGCCCTTGGTGTTCATGCCTGAGGGGGAAAAATCAACAAGGAGGTCTACATGTCTACGGAAAACAGTGCTCTGGTATGATGACCCTTGAGCTGTTGAACAACAATGCCACAAACTCCAACAGGTCAACACCGGCCATTCAACACTCCAAGGCAGTTCAAAACTTTCCAAATGCTTACCAACGTCTACGCACCATCTTCACTCTCCTCCATCCTCAGACACTACATTGCTGGGCCTCGATCCTTCAGTGTGTGCACGGATCCTTTGCTGACATTTTCCCAGGAATTCAAGAAGTCACTATCTCAAAGTCTGCTCTGCACTGTTCCGTCATCTTTGACAGCATCCACATTAAAGCTCACCCCGGATGAGAAACAAGAGTCTGAATTGGTATGATGACTATGTAGACTATTGAAAAGATCTCCAAAATGATTCAGGTGACAAAGAAGTGACTGAAGCTTTTGTCTTTATGTAGGTACAACTGTGAAGCTCCTGGACAATGCCAATTGGATAGTCTTTCATGAACAAAATTACGGCAGAGATCCAATCTTGGTCGGTTCAGATCACAAAGGTGGTTCTGGCATGGAATCGTTGTGCTTGCACATATAATTAATGACCCTTTCAGGATGTCAGTGGTTAGGAGGCCAGCTCCACTGCGTCACGGACCATGACTTCACCAACAACCATGTGGTCCGCTACATGCCCAATGCACGTCACCTGTTGAAGGTGGTGAAAGCTTTGGTGTCTTCATTTCTGATCGGCAGTCCTGGTGCCATGGGATCATTGGGAGACCTTCACATCAGCTAACTTGGTCGCAGTGATGGTGCTTTTCTTCCAGTGGCTGACTGGCAGTGGTGGCATTGAGGACAACAGCCTTGCCCTTTCTTGATGGACAGCACAACAGCTCACACTGCAAATGCAATGCAATATCGCCTGCGATAGCACAATGTTGAGGTAGGGGGAGCAGTCTTTGGCAAGTCAAGCTGACCTGTGCACTTCCCTGACCTGAACCCCCTGGACTGCTTGGCATGGGACCGGTTCCGTCAGGCCGTGTATGGCAGCAGTGGCGTGAACACCCTCATGACTCTGCTGTGGCAGATGAAGGAGCAGTGTAAGGTTCTGTCCAGACTAGAGTATGTGAGGAGGGGCTGCCAGTTCCTTCGGCCTTTTATTGAAAGGGTCATTCAAGAGCATGGCACAACATCAAGAGCTGCCATCAAAACCGCTGAGGCCACAGATTTCTGCCTTCTCCCTGACGTTGCACTGCACATGGATTCTTGCTGCAGTTTGAGGTCTCCCCTGCTTTGGTATAAGAGTGAGGTCCTGTCTGCCCTCCTACTTCTTCCTGAGGCCATGAATATGCAACGAAAGTACGAAAGTACAAATTGATCATAATAACATAGCGACGGCAACTTAGCTTTCATTGAGGTGTAAAATACTGACATCTGGTTGCCTCATGCTGAGGAGGGTGGGACAAAGGGCCCAACTAAACAAGTCAGCAAAAGTACGTACCCTGGAACTTATGTTGGCCAGTCAACAAATCAACTGGAGTTGCCTCAACAGGAGAGAATGATTTAGATCATGGACAAGCTCCTAAAAGGAAAGGGCATCAGGGGAGATGTAGCAGATGCGGCCAGGGGGCAGAGATGCATCTAAATTCAATAGTGAAACAAGGGGGTCTAGGAGGATCTTAATGCCCTGGGGAACCTCCTGGAAAGAAGCGACCCAGAAGGGGGGAAAGGAGGGAGCCCCCAACATCAACTCCCTCCACACATACAAAAATGCTAAAATAAGGAACATTTCCCCACCCAGTTTCACATGGTGAGACTGAGGTGATCCAAGGCAAAAATAAGGTAGTAGGAGCTGTGTTCCAGGATTGAAGGGTCTTAGTCAGGCAGGGTCATTGGACCCTTGACACATGGCAATGCACCTTTTAGTCCTCTTCTTCAAAGTCTGGATGAGCTTAGGTTTCCCACCAAGCTTGAGATCATCCAGATCATCAATACAGAAAAAGCAAGCTCCAAATTGACAGGAAAAAAACAACAAAGGATATGCAAAACAGAATCTTCATGGCACTATCCAGCATCTACATCTCCGTTTGGGAAAAGGCAGGGATTCCACTGATAGAAAATGAACTCAGTGAACATTAAGTCGGGCAGAAAGATTCCTTCACCAGGAACAACAGTTGGAAAGTGAAATGCAGCTCAGTGACAGGACAAAGCTCTGTCTGAAGGATGCAAAACAGTTTGAACATTGTCTTTGGCAGTGCATCATACAACTGCTACATCATACAATTGCAACTCCTGTGAGGAGTTCAGGTCCATTTCTTGCATCTGCAAATCAAAATTTCCTGAATTGGCATGAAAGTTCTATTATGACTGGAAGACATTTTGAAGGCTTTGTTTCATGAATGTACTGAGACATGACTCAGACTTTGTAGAAGGACATGAACCTGTATGGCCATTCAGTTCTCTATCGTTGAGTCCATCGTCATCTCTGTTTATTTCTTCTTTGGAGAGTTCTCGCTTGGGAGCAAATACGAACCAATATAACGTGACAGAACTTCCAAACCTGGTTGAGCTCCTTAAGCGCTATGGTATATCTGCCTGTGCTGGAGCAGCAGTAGCAGACAGTTTGCTAGAAGACCTGGACTTGGCCACAGAAGAAACCCGCATCTGCAAAAGCATGCTACAAAACAAAATGCACAGGTATGTGGTCGAGTAGGCAAATGTCAAAAGTTCACAAAGAAGGGAAAAATCTTTTGCCTGAAATTTGATGGGAAGCATGATGCCACACTCCAAGCTGACAGACAATCCACCAAAATTGAGGAGCATGTGACTGCGATCTCAGAACCAAGACCAGACCAACCAGAATGTTGAATCACAATGTGATCGTGTGAAGAGGGAAATATAAGGCAAAAATATTTCCCTTCAGACAGAAAGTAAGCAGGGAAATATTCCGAAAATGATGCGTTTTCTCATTATATGATGCATCGCCGCAAAGTTGGGCGTGAGGAGTGCTAGAAAGTCACACAGCTCGCTTTGCGTTGAAACTAAGGCTCCTGCCTCGCTGCCGACATCAAAAGCCCTGACATACAATCAACCTAACAAGAGTTATAACATGGCAACAACCAAACCAGCAACCAAAGCAAAAAATTGCATCACAAATTATGTCATTCTGAGTAGCACAATGGTGACACACCTGCTTTGTCATTTGGTGCTGCTGTCCCTCCTGTGCCAAAAAATGCCTGAAACCAGAAGAGGCAGAAGTCTGTATTCCTGAGGTCGTACGTTAGTGTTCAGTAATTCCCTGAGACAAAACAGTCTCGGGCAGTTGCCTGCCACCAAGCGGATGTTGTTGGCGTTAGTAGGTGAAGATCAGCAGAGTGACCCGCTCAGTGCAGCGTACTCATTTTGCTGTGACGCAACCGTTTAATAAGAGAAAACAACGCATGACTGAAAGTAATAGAGAGTTTACGAAATCATATATCCGTTAAAGGTCGAGATTTTGTTTCCAGTTGTTTTTTTCCATTTCACCCCAGTACTGCGTAACTTCCAGATTCTCCCAGTGGCTGAAAGACATCCCTTGGAAGAATTTCTCTTCCAACTCTTTAATTAGACTCTCTTCTTCCTCTGTCGTTGGTTCTGTAGCAGCCTTTACATTCTGCTCCAGCATTGCCAAGCTGTTGGTGCCATTGAGACAAGTAGCAAACGACGACTGATGCGTGCACATCTTCAGCGCCAAATGGGCTTCAACAGTCAAGCGTTTGAAAGTGCTACTCGAAAGAGCTCTTCCTCTTTGTCGTTACTTACCCAGAGTAAACCCTCTATCCTGGGCATATCTTGCAGCCTGTTGAACTGAGGCTCTCGTGATGTTTGGAGCTGGATGCCAGGACGGAGCTTTTGCTAGGAGACCCATGGCAATGGGCGCAGCATTGATTAAACCAATGCCCCGCTCAACAAAAAAATGGGCGGAGTCGACCAAGTCTGACGTTATGAGAAGTCTTTCTCTCTCAGCTTTAACCGTTCCCTTTCTTTACCACTACCTTTGTTGAAGAGTGTGTACCTAGAGTAGCTGAGGACACAGTCGATGCTTCCCGGCGGCGCCATGGCCACGATGCGCTTCAGCACGCCGAGGTTGTAGCCAGTAATCCCAACGTAACTAAGAGGGTGAAACGGGACATGGCACTGCGGCCATCCAGGGGAACCTTTATATGTAGAGCTGCTGAGTTGCCGTTAAACTACGTACCGAGCTCTGCCTGACTTCTTGATTTCGTTGACAGCTGGCAGAGTGTGCTGTACAATCTGATCCAATGAGGCACAGAACTCGACATCGTGGATCTAAAAAAAAAAAAGACGTACATGTACATCATTTTCAAAGACGAAGCTACATTTGTGACAAAACATGGAGAGCGAGAGCATTTGAGAGCCTCTCTTTCGTATTCAAAAGGGATAATTGCAAAGTGGAACACCGTTGAACTAACATCTGTCGAGAATGCACTTCCGTGGTAGTGTTACATGTGACGGCAGAACTGAGTTCCTTAACAAGACATTGAGTCGTAACAGGTAACTTTTCTTTGTTCTTCATTTGCAGAGAAACATCTACTTTAGTTCCTCATTGTCAGAATCGCAGGTTTCTTTTTGAGTCAAGGCAGCTCATACCAGAAGCTGGTTAATAGATCATCTGATGAACTCACATGCAACCGTCAACCTCAGGCCCCTGAGCGCCATAGTCATAAACTTATGTACTTATTTTAAATGTACTTAAAGCCACAGAAGAGTCTGTCGCCAACCCTCAATTGCAGATACCTCTGAGATTCCAACTTCCGGCTCTGCAGCCATTGCTATTCAATGCTTTATCTACAGATATTGGTCCAACAGTGAACTCCAGAGCAAGTGCCTACATTTGTCTGCTTAATGTGAAATATAGGTTGAGATAATTCAAATTTCTTTTTTATTGGGCTGCAAAATGGTGTCCTTCTACTTCATTCAAGCGCCACTGTTGGGGAAACATCTTGGATAATTGGGAAAAAAACCCTGAAGGCTACTACGAGAAATGTGACCAAAGTGACCAGACCTACCTAATTTGCCCATGGTGCCAATTTGTTCAGGTGCCATTAGTTGGGGAAACCTTTTCTTATCTAAGTACAATGAGTCTAAAAGACCAAAGAAAGTATCGTATGCTTCAGCCCAACACCAGGCCAATATATCTGATTGCGGCATCTTCGCCATTGCTTTAGCTGTAAGTACTACACTACACCTCGGCAGTCTAGTATGCACGCCATCATCACATTTCTCGCCTGGAAGGAGAGCATATGGTTGCATTTTCTTTACAGAAGAAAAGGTGACCCGGTACGTCTTGCCATGCTCTATGTCTCGTCAATTTTTCACGAATATGTGAAGCATCATGACTGCCAGTTCAGCGAGGACAAAAGCTTTTGCAGACCGTGTAAAAGCGATCCTTTCACTGTTTTTCTGCCAATCGTACCTGAACGATGTCCACATATTCCAACTGCAGCAACTTCAAACTCTCTTGAAAAGAAGTGAGGACCTTTTCTCTGGAGAAATCAAACATGTGTCTCGGTTCCTTCCCGTATCTCCCGACCTGTCGCCAAAAGCATCACTTATAACACTTCCATTTCAGTTTCAGGGAAAATCCACCTTCGTGCCGATATAGAATGCTTTTCTGGGCACTGCCTGCAAGATTGTCCCCAGCGCCTTCTCGGATTTTCCCTGTCCATAATATGGAGCTGTATCAATGTAGTTGAGTCCTTTCTTCAGTGCAGTCAGTACCATTCGCTCTGACTCTAAGGAATCCAACTCTCCGTAGAGTTTTCCTGCATGAAGACTCCAAATGAGAGAACAAGCTATGGCTCCGTGCTGTGCATCCAGCCAATTGGCACTCACCCAGAGGACATCCTCCAATGGACAAGTTCGAGAGTTCCATGTCAGTATTCCCAAGTTTGGTATACTTGATCTCGGCGGCATCGGCGGCAGAGTGAAATCCGGGCACAAATGTCGCAGGCAACATTTTCTTGCTTCTGCTATGGGTTGGTGTTATTCTTATTCACGTATGTGAAATTGCATCTCACTTTCTTGCAGAACAGACAAAATGTACGCGTTTCTACGAACGTTTTAGGTACAGCTGCGTGAATAAATACATGAAAACGTATGAACTACGTATCTACCTCGGTAGAAAGAGATAAGATGTCGTCCTAAGATTTTGCTTCCTCACGTTTTGTCAGCTGTTACACGGACAAGTTTTCACTCTGACCATGCTTGATGTCTAATAAGGTTTCTGCTGCAGTAATGGCACATCGATTGCCATGACAAAAACATAACGTTATGTACACAAACCTCATGGGGACGGTGATATGTGCAGCATTGAGACAAGACACTGGAACGTGTTGAGGAAATTGGGTGAAATTTTTCTAGGGTGGACTGGTCCAGCCCCCCCCCCCCCTCCTCCCGGAAGTTCACCAACTTTAGCTCCCTCAAAGAGACAATTTTCAAACCTGGCCTCATCTTGAGCATGATAGCACCAAAGTGGGCAGCTCAGCACTGAACCTCTGTCGTCGCCGTTGCACTACAGGGGCATTACCATCTTCGGAGTGATGATATCAGTCCTAGCGTAACCCACTCTCACACGCAATCAACGTTAAGTTATTCGTACGTTTCCGAGGGAAGCTAGTTCTGGACCACCTTGAACATGTTTCTCATCAAAATTCCACCTCAGCACGTTCCAGTGCGGTGTATGAAGTGAAGTCATGCCCGCGGAAGCTAATTACGGGAAGGACTGGATAGAACTAGCGATGAACCAAAGTTTGTTTATGAAAATCTCTCGTTCATACAGCACTAATCGCACCGGCAAAAATGTAAAGCTACTAGCTGATTGATGCTAAGTTTTCTCTATTATCTGCGTGGTAAGCATAATTGGATATCATCTAGATAACAAAAAAATGTAGTTTGTTAGAACAACTGGAGAGAACGAGAGTGAGCCAAGGACAGTACGTACTGTCACTCGTAGTAAGTGACATTACCGTGCTGTGCCAAGGGAACACAGTCATCTTGGAAACGGCAGCCGAGTCGTGATTTCAATACATTCCGCTGGCCGGATTCCTCAAACAGTTTTATATGAAATGGTTTCCACAAGTAAACTCTTGCTCTTATCCTTGGCTACATTTCTCGTCTCTGGAGTCATCTTTTTCACCGTGGGCTGGTTCTCGGCTCCGCAGGAATCAGCATTCTCAGAGGAAGACCAAGTAACTGTCGCGATATCCTATGTGTTGCAGTAGACCCCCATTATTGGGTCACATAGGGACAGGAAGTTTGAGTCAATTGAGCTGTGTGGGTGTAGGTGGTGAGTAGACCTTCATAGTAAGTTAACATCTTTACCCAATGGCCGATTGGACCAACGGTTGCTGAGACATGGCTATTTAAAGCTTCATAGGCAGTAGTTCAGTACTAGGTAGATCATCATGATCTGTTGTGATCATAATGTTTAAAATTTAATAGCGCACAATGGATATTATTTTCCTGATATATAAAGAGAACAGAAGTGTAGAGTACGGTCTGCGGTTTCCAAAACAGTGCAGCAATGGACGATCAAACCAACAGTTGCTGAGATATGAGTATTTAAAGCTCCATGGCCAAAAATATGCTCTGGTCTGTTTTAGGTGGTGGCGGTTGATGAAGAGTACTTTGGATTTGTAAGGAAGCGTTGACGTGAAAATAGCATTGATGCTAGAGAAAAATCAGAGCTTTAAAATGAGCTGCCGGGTGGCTCAATAATGTGTCTACAAGCAGAGAAACTTAATTTGTCATAACAGCCACATTTCTTCCATCGCATGAAGTACAGGAGAAATGAAAAGCATATTGTTCTCCTTCGTAGTAAAATGGTCAGTTGGATCTGCAAAAATTGAGTCAATTACAGGAGTCTGCTCTTCCAGATTCACTAAGTTCATTCTCGTACAGGCAAAGGTCGACCTACTTGACTTTTTGACCGAGGATCGCTACTCCCCATCAGACATCTCCGACTTGTCCCTCATCTCCACAGATGTGTTACGCTCTAACCTCAGTGAGTTGTCAAGCGCTCCACATCTTGCTGGAAAGGAAAGAGACGAGGCTTTGGCCATAATGATCCGGGACACCTTGATCGCATACGGACTCGATAGCGTACAGATGAACCCCTACGAAATGCTGCTGTCATATCCAAGCAGCAAAGACACGAATCAGGTGAACACCTGCTTGATACCTAATGAAACTCATCAGCACGAAGGAGTCATCAGAAAACTAAAACAGAATGCACGCGAGTGGCCTGAACAATTTTCATAAGTGTCATTACAGCTTTTACGTACGAATAAGCGTGTTATGAATTGATGAAAAGGTCAATGTTATTACGGCAGATCTTTATCCTCAACTCATCAGATGAGACAATATTCGAGTCACATCCGCGTGAGGACCTGAGCGATGATGGTGTGGACATCAGTGAGGAGTTCGTCGACGCTTTCTTGGCCTATTCTCCTCCTGGCACAGCTGAGGGTCAAATCGTCTATGTCAACTATGGAGATATCGAAGACTTTGAGCTACTGACATCAGACGAGTCCAGTCAGTACTACACAAACGTCACCGGCAAGATATGCTTGGTCCGATACGGAAAGGTAGCCGGGCTATGATGTCTGTGCCGGCTAGGGTTTGGTACATACAGTGCGTTAGCATAGATCCTATCGGTATATGCTTACATGCAAAGAGCGATGTTTTTTCTTGGTCTGTTTTCCATTAGATCTTTCGCGGCAATAAGGCCAAGAATGCCTACGACTTCGGATGCACTGCGCTCGTCATCTTCTCGGACCCCGCGGACGTGGCTGCTGAGGGAACTGACAGTGAGAACGTCTACCCAAACACAATCTGGCTACCTGGATCAGGAATCCAAGTACCTAACAACTTTAAGGAAAGAACTAGCTTCCCTTTATGCTTTTTAACTGGCAATACTTCTGTAGCGGGGCACCCTGTTCACGGGCAGCGGAGATCCTCAGACTCCATTATGGCCCTCTATTCCCAACGCGTACAGGGTGGATGAGGAGGAGCTGTATAAAGCGTCAGAGACAGTGCCAAACATTCCCTGCGTGCCTATAGGTTACAACGACGCCTATCAAATTCTATCAAGGTATCGATTGAACTGACATGTTGATTATCTTTATCTGTCCATAGTGCATAGTCACTTCTCTAACAACTGTTATAAGACTTCAGGGCGGTGATGTACCAGATAAGTCCTGGATCGGCGGCTTCAGCAACATCTCGTACACTCCGGGTGGGTCCTTTTCGTGTTCTGAATGCGACCGCGTCAAAGTCGCAGTGCACAACACCAACCAGGTTGTCACGGCCAATAACGTTGTCGGAATTATCCGTGGAGATGTCGAACCGGATAGATACGTGCTCGTCGGAAACCACCGAGATGCGTGGGGATATGGGTCCATTGATCCGGGTTCTGGTACCACACAGGCACGTGAATCATGTAACGTATGCATGCCTTGACTGAAGTCTGGTCCTGATCGCTCCAGCGTCCTCGGGAAGAGTTAGGACTATGTAGCACTAGCATACGATAGCCAAAAAGTGCTGCCATCCTACAGATGCTCGAAGTAGCCCGGGTGCTTGGCCTTAAGCTGCGCATGGAGAATTGGCGCCCCCGCAGAACGATCGTGTTCTTGAGCTGGGCGGCAGAGGAGTACGGCCTGGTGGGCTCGAGGGAGTTTGCCGAAGACTTCCTCCCTAAACTGAAGGAGCGAGCGGTTGCTTATCTCAACGTCGACATATGTTCCGCTGGGCCTATTTTGGACGCGGAGGCATCGCCAACCATTCAACATAAGGTAAGGCCTGTGGTAAAGTAAGATAGAAGTATCTCGTCGTTTTTCGCGCATGCAACATAAAGAGGAGCATTGGGTAACTGCTTTCAAGTGCGGAGATACAGAAGATGGGTTAACTTAGCATACGCTTGCCTCCAAAAGTATTTGAACACCAGCT
>JAAUXU010078105.1_pt1 | contig 10962 bp, 6 predicted proteins | sample 7278151 | NCBI WGS metagenome assembly JAAUXU01 (sample SAMN14350113, study PRJNA611818) | marine sediment metagenome | isolation source: surface marine sediment (1.8m) | place: French Polynesia: Moorea | collected 2018-08 | reverse complement strand
TAGTATTTTTATAAAGAAAAAAAGTCAAAAGTACTTGTTGTTAAAAAAAGGCTTTTGTGCCCGCAAAGTTTGGTACTTGACCTCCAGGCTCAGGCTCAGCTCAGGCTCTAGGCTCAATCCACCCCTAACCCAAAACTTTAGACAAGAAAAAAACCTAATGAAGAAGAGTCTGTTTCCCATGCTTGTTATATTTTTCTCTGTCATAAATAAATCACCATGTGCGTATACAAGTAACAACAATAATTTGACGGCCTGTTTTTCATTGCTTGTTGGCACTACTGGAGAACTTGCTAAAGTCCATGGAGAGCTTGATGGTGGGCCTGTGCTCCTGCGCCCTCCTCTGCTGCTCCGCCGCGGCCGCCGCGGCCGCCGCGTCCTTGGCGCTCTGCGCCCTGGCCCTCGACGCAAGCGCCGCCGCCTCCAGGCGAGCCTTCAGCTCCGGTTTAGAAGCCAGCAACGATCTGAACTCTGCCGGCAGTGCCTGCCCCAGGCGGGTTAGGGAGGCCAAGGCGGTCTCGTGCAGTCTCACCCTGGGGGCGGGAGAGTCCCTCAGCTCTTCCTCCCCTCCCAGGAGCTGGCCCACCAGCACGGGCAGGAGGAATGTCAGCACCTGCGCCTTTTTGTCCGCCTCCGGCAGCAGCGACATGAGCACCTCCACCGCCCGCCCGCACTCCAGCGTCAGCGCCAGGTGTGCCTCCGTCGCCACCTTGCAGTCGCCCTCCTCCGCCAGGAACTGGAATATCCTGGGCGCAAGCCCGTGGATGTAGGGCACGGCCACCCTCCGCTCCCCCCGCTGGAAGATGGACTCCATGGTCTGGACGGCCCTCAGGCGGGAGGAGGCGTCGGCGGACTGGTGGAAGCAGCGGGTGAACACGTTCATGGCCGGGTACTGCACGTGCGATGGGCACACCACCTCTGGGGGGCAGTACAGGACGAAGACGGCAACGGTCATCAGCAGGGTCATCTCGTCGGGGCGGCCGGACGAGGACAATCCAGTTGAGGGCCAGTCTTCAGCCTCCTCCCCACTGGCGGTGTTCTCCGGCGCAGTCTTTGCCAGGTCCAGCACCCTTAGCAGGGCGCTCTGCAGCAGCTCCGACCACCTCTGCCTGCTCCTCTCATCCCTCGCGTACTTCGACGCCGCCACCGCCTTCAGCCCGTGCAGGGCGGTGGACACCACCAAGTTGTCCGAAGAGGGGCTTGGAGAGGATGCCTCCGCCCTCAGCACCCCTGTCAGCAGCCAGAGGATGGAGGGCAAAGCGGTGAGCGCCCCGGCGGGGGAGCAGAGCGCCGGGAGTGAGGCCAGGGCGTTCAGCGTGGCAGAGACGAGCTGCCGCTGGTCTTCGCTCATAAGGTGGAACCCCGCCCCTCCCTCCCTTCCCCTCTTTGACTTTGCTTGCATGGCGGCCACAGAGTGGAGGCTGGCGGCACGGTCGGACAGCTCCGGGTAGTGCCTCACGAGAACGCACAGGCACACCTCCAGGGTGGCGAAGACCACGCTGGACCTCGACTCCAGCTCTCCAGACTCCCCTCCCTCGCCCAGCAAGTCCAGCTCGGGGTGCTGCGTCGCCTCGTCGCTGCTGCTGTTGGCAGGAAGCTCCAGCTGCCTCCTCCTCCGCTTCCTCTCCGCCTCCGTCCGCTCCCCGCTGGCCCTCAGCACCAAGCGGAGGACGTCCACGGTCATGAGGTGGGTGGCCGGGTGGTCGCGGGTGAGCACGGTGCGGTGAAGAACGTTGCATAGCTCCACCAGTAGGACTGGGTGCGCCGCCAGGGCCTCCCTCCTCGCCCAGGGGTGGTCCAGCAGGGCCCTCAGCGCCCTTAGGCAGGCGGCCGTCTCCTCCCTGGTCATGTCCGCCGATCGCGCGTGCGACAGGGCCTCCATGCAGATACCGAACAGGAGGAAGAATCTGTCCCCGTTGATCTCGTCCGCCCCCTTGGCTGCGGCGGCGTTGGCCGGGCCCAGACCGAGGTTGTCGGCGCCCTCCACGTCGGTGGTGCTGCCGGCCGACTTCTCGGCGTCGCCCGACACCACGTTGTCGAAACCCTGCCCGTGCGAGAGCCAAACTGCGGCGGCGGCCAGAAGGGGAGGCCAGGTGGAGCGGTAGTGCGGGCGGGCGCTCTCCAGGGTCTCGTTCGAGTAGAATGCGCCCCCTTCGCGCGGCAGCTGCGGCTTGAACTCTGCCGGGAGTGAGAGGAGGGCGTGGTCCCTGAGGGCGGCCAGCCAGTGCTTGGACAGGGAGGGGAGCTCCTCCTGGACCAGGGTGGCCAGGTTGCCTCCTCCTCCACCCTTAGCCTTGGCAGAGGAGACTTGAGGTGCGGTGGTCGTCTCAAAGTCGCCGAATTCGTCCTCCTCGTGCTCTATCGGCTGGTTGGACTGAGTAGCTTGTTCTGTTCCAGGCCCTCCTCCTCCTCCCATCTCCCCCTTCATGCAGACGATGTAGACCTCCGCCCAGGCCTTGAGTATCGAGAGCTTCTCCAGGGTTAGAGCGCTCTCGTTGTACAGCGGCGATGCCTTGGGCCTCAGCTTGTCCAGCGAGGCCACCAGCAGCTGGTAGACCCTCCTCAGGTCGGCGGGATCCCTGGCGACTCCGCTGCCCAGCCAGGCCGAGCAGACGTCGCAGGCGGCCGCCGTCACGTGGCCGGGGGTGTCGGCGGCGAAGGCCGGACGGAGGGCAGCACCCACCTGCGCCTGGTACTGCTCAAGGATGACGTGGCCGGGGAACTCGGGCTCGGGCGTCTCGCCAAACTTCGCGATGATGGTCTGTGGGGGTAAAGAGATGTCAAATAAAAATCACACATTTCGTACGGAAATGAAAGTGAATGAAAAATTCAAGAAAATCAAGAAACTTGAGCTCCTTCAAGAAACAATTACTGTTGGCTAGGGATGGGTTCGAATCAAGATTTTGCGAATGCTAATCGAATTGAGTTGGACATTGAGAATGTAAGTCTAATCAGAAAACTGCCAATGAATTCGTGCCATTATCGCCCAATACGAGAACGCAAGACTAGGAGCACGGAGCCCAAAAACAACCACCAACCAAGAACAAAAATTCCCTTCTAACGTACCTCCATGGTTTTTAGCCCCTCCAGCCTGAGGGGATCCGACTCGCTAGTGGCCGCCATGAAGGCCACTCTGACCAGCTCGGCTAGGTGGAGCACCAGGTAGTCGCCCCTCCCTCCCTGTGCCAGCTGCATCTCCTTGGCTAGGCTCAGGTCGTAGTGGGCGCGGTTGCCCTGGCAGCAGTCTGGAACAATGGCGGAGAATAAAAACCTTTGAAACTCTTCGTTTCCTTTTCAATTTGAAACAAGAACCGAAATTAAATTTCTCCGCACCTTCTAGTATCCTCCTAAGGCACTTTGCCGCGAAGACCCTGGTGGGCCACCTGGGCTGGATGGCGTCCTTCCCTCCCTCCTCCTCTCCCGTGGTGAACTCGTCGTCGTCGTCCGCAGCGTCTGCGTCGTCGTCCTCGTCCTCGTCAGCCTTGCTGTCCTGTTGCTGTTGTGGCTGCTGCTCTGCGTTCTCCGCCGTGCCTATGGTGAGCACCTCTCTCAAGAGGCTGAGCCATGCGGATAGGTCGTCGGCCGCCATGCTCTGCATGATGAAGGTCAGCGTGTCGTGGATGTTGGACAGGATGGTCGCGTCGAGCTCGTGGTCCAGCACGGAGAAGAGCATGCCGGGCAAGCCTGGAAAGAATTAACAAGTCTTTACATTTTTTTCCCTCCACTTTTTGCCCCTCTGTAGGTGAGACGGTACCACATTACTCTCCGAAGAGAGACAACAACAAGTTTGGAGAGTTTTCCTTCTCTCTGCGCCCGGTATATGGAAGGGTTTTTTAACCCAGGTTTTCCTTCCTGCGGGCGCCGGGCCGGGAGTTGAACCCGGGACCTTCGGACTAGAAATCCGATGCTCTACCACTGAGCCATTCCGGGCGCCCGCCCGCCAGTACTTAAGTTTCGCCAAATTGATGTTTCGACACATTGCCAGTACTGGAATTTGACAAACTGACGGGATCCCCATGAAAGTATGCAGAATACTATTTTTGATGCAAAATAGTCAAAAATCCTTAGTTTTTAGTGCATATTTTTTAAATACGCCATTTGGGGGGTCAGGTTTCGCTGGGCCACTTGTTAGCACTGTTCCACCCCGAAATTTCATTTTTTTTTGTGCTTGTTAGTATTCGGCGGCCAGATTAATTTTGCTTTGCTTGTACCGAACCCCCACCCCCCGACCACCTTTGTTTCTGTGTACGTAACGCTGTATAGCAATAAGTGTCGTTCGAATTTCAGCACATTGACGAACAACCCGTGCTTTCCCTCACCCGAGTCTGTGAAGTGCATGTTCTCTACGCTGTGCGTCTCCTTGACGCTCTTCTCCTCTGCGTTGATGGTAGCCATGGCGTGCTCGCACACCTCCCTCGCCTCCCGCTGGGCCAGCTGCCTCAGGCAGGCCACAGACGCCCGCCTTAAGACCAGGTGGGAGGAGCGCAGCAGGCGGCACAGGGTGGGGACCAGGCGGATCAGGTCCATGCCGGACGGAGACCTGAGAGAACGAAATGAAAGTAGTACAGGAAATAAGTTGACTATTTCATATATGCGATCGCACCTCCTTGGGTTTGCCGCGCTCCCTGCGAACATGTGCAGTTGCTGCAGACATGCTATGGCCTCGGCCTGGATCACAGGGTGGGGATGGCCCTGCAGCAGGGAGCAGGCGCACAGGAAAGAAGAACGGACTGGAAAAAAGAAAAAAAGGAAAAAAATATATGGTAAAAAGCATTGATCAAGAGCATACCCGCCGCGATCTCTTGATCCTCCAGCTGCTGGAGCTCGGGCCCCACTGTGGTGATGAGCGCGGAGAGCACCCTCCCGAGGCAGGTGAAGATCTCCAGCGAGGAGGTCTGGGTCTGGAGCAGCAGCTTGAGGATGGTGGCCAGGGTGCGGTCCACCATGTCTCGGAACATGGGACCGCCAGAGTCGGCGATCAGGGCCTAATACGAAAAACACGTTGCGCTTTTGAAACTTCTTCATTTGGGTTTTTGTCACCAGTGCATGCAGTGCCCACACTTGGACCTCTGGCGAGGCGGCATCCTCCGAGAGGGCAAGGAGGATCCTGGCGGACGGACCAAGGTGTTGAGCGCTTCCCATCCCTCCAACGTACCTACAAGGGAAAGAAGAGCCACGTATAAAAAATCAAGAATATTTAATCTGTCCATATTTCGGGAATGCAATTTTTCTTTCGAATTCTCCCCACCTGTGCAAGCATCCCAGCGCGAGGCTGTGCCCCGTCCTGGACCTGACGTCTGTGGCGCTGCTGAGCCTGTCGAAGGAGGCCTGGGCAACCTCCGCGACGAAGCGAGAGTCGGACACGACCTGCGCCATCCGTCCCAGGGCCTCCCCAGCCGCGCAACGGAGCATCGGGTTGGGGGACGTCAGAGCGCCTGGAAACGAAACGAAAACAGACCTTGCTTGTTGAAGAGTTGGAGGAATTAGAGCGGAGCTGTAAAATAACTGTCAGCAAGAAATCCCTCCCCCAATTTTTTTTTTGAATCAAGTTCAATGCACGAAAGAAACTTTGGATCATTACCCCCTTTGTTACTTTTTCCCTTCATCACTTTAAATCCAATGTTTTAAGAGGTGGGCTTCCCCGCGGCAGAAAAAGGATTAAACAACATCTCATTTCACCAGTTTGGCCTGGTTTGCTATAAAACAAGACCCCACAATGTTTAAAATGTGTCGATGGGTCGAAATAATAAGCGTGAGGAAGAAAGTCTTTTTTGGCGGTTCATGCCAAAGGATTCGTGCCAATGTTCCTTTAGGAGCTTTCCCCTACGCGTCCTCTTAAAACTGTAAGCAAAACTGCCTATCTAGCGCTGTCGGGGGGAAAAGAAGATTGTGACAACAAATTGACTCTCTTCCACAACGAATATCCAAATATTTCCAAAATAAACAGAAACTGAGCAAGTAAAATTGTTGAGAAACGCTGTGAGCGTCCTCTATGAACGAGGTTTTCCCCCCACTCCGTCCTTTCTTGGCCTCGATTTTTTCCCCTCAGGGCGAACCTCTCCCCCCCACCCCCTCGCTCCGTTGTTCGCCCTCCGTCGTCTCAGGCCGGCTACACTTCCTCCCATTATCGGTGTTCACTCAAGCATGCAAGGAAGCAGGGGAAAGAAAGAGTGGAGGGAGGAAAGATCGCCTGAGAAAAAGGAGAGGGGAAAATGGCCCGTGCTATTCCCACACGAAAATACGGTCCTATTGAAGGAAAAGGCTCTCTAATACTAAAGGTCTCTCTCTCATTCGGCCATTTTCTTGCAATATTCCCTTGAGCTTTGCGTGTTCTCCCCATTCAAAAATGATTTTTCCTTCCCCCAGTATACCGAACATTTGGTAGTAAGGTACAATAACTTGAGAACCTCACACGGAGAAACATGTCTTTCCACCCCTGGCTAAATAACCCTACTGTATTCTTCTTCAAGAGAGAGAGAGGGGCATTGTGAGCGACGAAAAAATGCCAGGCAAAAAGGAGGGGGGAAGAAATGTTTGCTTTCTCGCCGCGGGGCAGCGGCAGCGTCCTCCCTACTCCAAATAGCATCGGTCGGATTTCAGTCTCGACTTTTTCCTTTCCCTGGAAAAACGGGGGAAAGTTTCCCTTTCTTGTTCTCAACTACAGTACTCAAGTCACGCTAGGTTTTTCCAGTCAACCAAGAGACGACGAGAAACTGTCTGGCTTTCAATAAGGTTTATCCAAAGAACAAAGAGTACCCAATGATAGCTAGGAAAAGCAAAACACCATTCATGATTTCCAATTTGTTACACTTTGTCGTGTGATTCCATGGAAACCTACGTCGCCGCCACATTCTGGGCAGTCGCAACAGTTTGACCGGCGGCAGCAACAATTGCCTCTTGTTCCGCCGTCCCTTGCACGGGACTTTCCTCAACCGCTTCTTCCTCGGTGATGGCCCTGGCACGCCTCAGCTTGGCCTTGAACCCGTAGACGTGCTTCATCTCCCTGGACTGGAACTCCTCGTACTGCAGGAGGTCGTCGCCGTACGTGGCGATGAAGTCGATGAGCACCCCGTTGGTCCACCCGAAGCCGAGCTGCACCTCGTACTCCCCTCCCCCTCCGGCCTCGCCCCGGACCACCGGGTTGTACTTCTCGAAGATCATGCAAGCCTGCCCCCGCCTGCACGAGGTCATAGTCACCAGCGTGTAGTTCCTGGCGATCCTGAAGGCCAGCCTCTGGGCGTGGATGTTGCCAGTCTTGTTGAGGCCGGAGACGATCATATGCTGCGAGGGCGGCCACACGTTCCAATCCCACTGCTGGCTCGTGTGGTACAGGCTCGCAGGGATGCCGCCCTCGTGGGAGGTGACCCCGGTCCTCAGCAGGTACAGCACGGCGCACTTGCCCACCTTCTTTCTCTGGTGCTCCGGGTACGCCTCCGCCCACAGGGGGACGAGGTTGGAGGCGTAGAAGAACCTCCTCCGGCAGTGGTTCAGCATGTCCCAGTCGAACCACATCTTCTCGTGCGGATCCCACAGCAGCTCGGATATGGTGCGCAGCACGTTCTTGGCCTTCTTTCCGTACATGGCGCACTTGTCCTCTTGCCCCAGCTGGCTGTGGAACTCCTCCATCAGTCTGTAGTTTTTGTACATGAGGGCGTTTAGGTCGACGGGGACGATGTAAGAGGTCTTGGCGTCCGACAGCTTCCCCGCGTTTCCCTTGTGCTCGTCGATGAACCACCTGCTGGAAAAGTCCCACCCGGACTCGGCCGCCGCCTTCATGTGAAGGTAGAACTCCTCCCTCCCCGCTTCGTCCTCAAAGAGCTCCTCGGCGACCTCAACGTCCTCCGCGTAAGACTCGGGGCGAGGTCCGCGGCAGTCCGCAAAGTACCTATAGACGTAGTACTCCTTGCCGCCGTGAGCGTACTTTAGGCATCTGTTCTTCTCATAAAAGTCCAGCTCTTTCTCCATCAGGTCCATGTGGTTCTCCAGGAACATCATGTCTTCGGTGGCCTCCACGTACTTTGACATCATGCTCGTGAGGTAGGGCGGCTGGGAGCGGCGGGTGTAGTACTTCCTGGTGCCGTTGGGGATGTAGCCGAACTCGCTGACCTGGAAGAAGAAGTTCTCCATGATGCCTTTGACTGTATCGTACATGCCGGAAAGGAGGAGTCCGCGGACGATCCAGTACGTGTCCCAATAGTAGATCTCCCGGAACCTCCCTCCCGGCATGATGAAGCCGTGCGGGAGGAACACCTTGGAGTACTTGTCCGGGTTGGCCTTGAGGTCCTCGCTGCACTTGCGGCTCAGCATTTTCCACAGCTTGTTCACCTCCAGGCCGACGTGGCGAAGAGGAGTCTCCGTGATACCGCGGAGGAACTGAGGGGTCTCCTTCCAGTCGGTGGGCTTCCAGACGTCGAACTCCTGCTCGTGGTGGAGGGAGAAGTTCTCCTTGACGAAGGCCTCGAGCTCCTCCTTTGACGGGCTCTCCGAGAGGGACTTGAAGTTTGAGATCACCAGCTCTTCCGAGTGAAGCAGTTTGAGGTCGACGAAGGCCTTGCTATCGCTGAACAGGCGCGCCCTCTGCACAGTGTCTATCAATTTCCCCGCCCCCCAGATTTCAGAGTCGCAGGGAGGTTTATCGGGCACCGAATCCAGAATAGAGGCCATGACGCGTGTCCGAAAAAAAATCTGTCACAAACTAACGTAAATTTCCTTTTTTTTCGCAAAAGAAAATGAATGAACTACAAAAGCAATTGCTTGCATTTGCCGATTGGGTAACCCTGTATGGTTTATACCTGCAGATCTACCTAGCCAGACGCCCGAAAGTTAGATCTGCGGCGAAATGATATAGTATGGTTTTTACCCGCAGATCTAACTAGCAGGACACCCAAAAGTTAGATCTGCGGCGAAAGGATATAGGTAACCGTGTTTCAATGCCTAATATAAATTCCCAAAACGTCAGTTTTCTTGAAAAAATAATTGTCACAGAAATACCAAGTTGAGAAATAAAAGTGCTCAAGAAAAGATGTGTGTTTGAAAATTAATTGAATTGCAGGATCCTTTCTTCAAGTGGATTGCCGGTGGCCCAAGATCTCTGGATACCCAAAGATGCCAGGAAAAGTGTCAAAGCCAAGAAAACAGCACTTGGACCACTTCATCTCACAACAACAGGCACTAAAGGATATGGCATGTCTGGACTCAAGTTATGGCTACTGTCATGGAGAGCAAATGATGTACATGTGTTGTGTACTTGTGCATTTAAACTTCGTTCTTACATGAGCCCGTATTGAATTCAAACTCGCAGAAATACCATCGTTCTGTACAGTAAGCATTGCTGCTCCCAGCAGCAGTAGCTCAAATGCTGCTGATAAGAGATAATAACAATACAGTGTGTCTACAGGCATCACCATAAATCCATTCCGACAAGGAGGAAAAATGCAGCAAATTTTTGCCTTTGTTTTAAAACTACTCCTGTGATGTTATAAAAAATAAGATTTTAATCATCTCAATTTCAATATAATAATTTTTATTTTGTGCTTTAAAACCACTATTTTTAATTTGTACCTTAAAAAGTCAACTTTGCCATCCTTTGCAATGATTTTTTGACATCAATATTTAATATTTAGTAATTACTAACTGGGTGCGGGCCGCTTCGCGGCTCTATAAACCCGTTGGCTGACCAACCCGTTGACTGGCCTCGCTCCGCTCACGCGGCCCATTGGAAAGTTTCCTAATTTCCCCCCAAAAAAATATTTTGTTTAAAAAGTATCCAAATTCCTCCTCCCCCCCAAAAAAACCCGCAAAAAATTGTGCAAAAGGTGCCATAAGGGGAAAGTTTGGATTTTTTTTGAGTTTTTCCAACATTATATCCTAATCAACCAAAAAAGTATTTCGAGGTTACTTTCATGTTTGCGGCCCTATAAACCCGTTATATGGCCAGCCCATTGACTGGCCTCACTCCACTGGGCCCATTGAGAAGTACGCAAATTCCCCCCCCCCCAAAAAAAAATTGTAATTTGAATATTTCTCTTTCCTGTTGAACCGTTGACTGGCCATGCTCCGCTTGGCCTATTGAACAAGTATCCAATTTTCCAAAAAAACTATATTAAAATATTTAGATTTTAATTTGAAAAGTTAGGAATGGTGCGCCTGCGCCTATTTCATTTTCAAATAGGTGGGTGCGTTCTGTTTCGCGGCGATTAATAACCCGTTGGCTGGCCAGCCCTTTGACTGGTGTTGCTTCGCTCGGAGTGGGGCTCCTGGGTCCTATGGGGAAAGCTTGGATTTTTGAGTTTTTCCAAAATTATACCTCCCCCCGGGGAGAGTCAACCAAAAAAATATTTTGAGGTTACCCACAGGGCCCATGCCAAATTTGGGTGAGATCCATCCAGTAGTTTGGGCTCCAAATCCGAACAACCAAACAGACAGACAGACAGACAGGCCTGTCACATATATATTATTGATATATATTATAGATATCTTGATGTACCCCTAGCCACACCTCTCTAGGTGTTCAATATAATACAACACAGTTTTTACACCTGCTACTAACAGAGGAGTAGTTCTGCAACTGAGGTTTACTTTTACCCTAAGTCGGAATGGACTTGTGATGACCGTGCTAGGTTGTCTATCTGTAAAAATAAATGCATTAGCACTCACCCATGATAAGATCCGCTGCCGCCTTTTTCACCTCCTCCGACCCCAGCTTGGCCTTTGCCTCCACCAGGCACTTGAGGCTGGACAGGAGGGCGGTGAATATGTTGATCTGAATGGCCTCCCCGGTCGAGGCCGACTTGGAGGACTTGTTGCCCTGCGCCTGCTTGATGTGCTCGGAGAAGTGCTGCAGCATCTGGAGGCGGTGCTTGAGCGCCACCCGCGGGAAGATGAGGCCGAAGACGGAGATGGAACGGTCAACGACGGACACACCCAGCGGGAGGGGACCAGGGACCGGGGAACAAAGCGAGCCTG
>JAAUXU010074731.1_pt1 | contig 10962 bp, 14 predicted proteins | sample 7278151 | NCBI WGS metagenome assembly JAAUXU01 (sample SAMN14350113, study PRJNA611818) | marine sediment metagenome | isolation source: surface marine sediment (1.8m) | place: French Polynesia: Moorea | collected 2018-08 | reverse complement strand
TGTAGTCATTTTTGACGAAAATTTGCCATCTCCATCCTCCTATGCATCTTTTCATTTTGCACTGGATTCACACATCCATGAGGTCCTGGATGGTAAAATAGCCACTTGTTGGGGGTCCGCAGAATCTGACCCATCAAAGCGTCTGAAACACACATACAAGGTTCCACTGAAGCATATTCTACAACACTCAAAAGGGAGAAAACATAACTAAGAAAAAATCGAAGTCAGTCAGGGGGTGCTGAGTGAACCATGGAGACAGAGAGTGTGGCAATTTTGTTTGAGTCACATCGCACAAAGGAAAACCCCGAAAATCAGAATACACAGAATGGTGGTCTACCCAGGAAAGTTATGAATTTAGCATGCATGAGTGAGTGATCATTTAAGCCTCATGAATCGAAGGGAGTATCCGTCCACTCTCTCATCTTAACTCACTTTGAATCTTCATTGAGGTCATTCAGATTTTCATCTTTACCTGTTGCTCTTTTAACTTCCGCTCGCTCTCCTGCTTCTCCTGCGCGGCCTTGCGGAACGCCTCGAACGTCGCGCTCGTCTTCTGCTGAAACACGTTCGACTTGGGCGTGGCAACGACCGTCGCCGCTGCGGAATTCGCCGCGGCCGCCGCAGGAGTCGCAGAAGAAGAACCGCCGCCACCGGAGCCCATCAATAGTGACGACGAGGCGGCGGAGGCGGCCGAGGTCTGGTGATGGCCGAGGCTGGACCAACCTAAGATAAAGAGAAAGAATCAGACAGAATCAAGAATCAGATAAGACAAAGAATCAAACGTGTGCACATGTTATACAAATACATGTTTTGGACCTAAGTCTGCCAAAGCTGACTTGTGTGCATATCTCTTATTCAAGGACCAGATGCTAATATTGGCATTCTTCAAGTTGGCACACTTTGGCACAATACAGCGTCGACCTCTGTAACGTCCAAGAGTTTCACAAAGTCTCTTCTATTACCTTTCAGTGCTGCTTTGGTCTTCGTTTGGCCGCCCATAGCCAAACTATTGGACTCGCCGCCCACTGAGGCGGCTTTCAGGAACGGAGAGTCGGCCATAGCGGCGTGATTGAGCAAGCCGCTACCGGCGGCGGCAACGGCAGCGGCGGCCAGCGACGGCTGAGATCCGGGCATGAGATCCCGTCGGACGCTGATGTTGTTAACGGACGGAGCGGCTGCTGCTTGCGGTTTCTTGCCGGCGGCTTCGGGAGCTTTGTTACCGGTCGCCTTCTCGCCACCGTCGCTGTCAGAGTCGCTGTCGCTGCTGCTGCTGCTCGAGCCGGAGGAATCGTCATCTTCGTCGCTGTCACTGGAACTCGAACTCTGGTTGTTGTCGTTATTTACGGATGCAGCCGCAGCAGCCGCGGATGCCCGGTCGACGTTTCCTCCACCCCTCCCACCGCCGCGGCCACCACGCTTGCCACCTCCCCTCCCAACAGTTGTCAAAGCGTCACCACCGCCGAGCGTCTTTGTCACGCTCTCCAACCGTTTCTCCAGTTCCTGCTGCTTGACGGACATCGCGGCTTCGGCGGCTGCTGTAGCCGCCGCGGCCGCTTCTGCTGCCTCAGCCGCCCGCTTCTTTCTTGCCGCGGAGTCCTCGTAGTAGGGCTTGGTGGGTTTAGTCGTCCTCCTGAGGCACATGGCGACGTAGCGCTCCAGCTCCCGGAGCGTTGACGGCCTCAACGTCTCGAAATCGATCTCCAACTCGTCCGCGTTTGTCCCGCGAAGTGAGGGCTCTCGGGCATCCACGATGTCTACGACCTAAAATCGAAAACCGCCTCATTTCGTCTCCACAGTAATTTTTTGTTCTTATGTCGACACCTCAGCAGGTACAGGGTGTAACGAAGGATGTGCAATTTCAGAATAGGGTCCAAGATTTCTGTACAGAAACGCCCCTAACACACTGCTGAGAACTCCACGAAACTTTCGTGATCTTTCTCTGTTCGAACCAACTCTATCAGAAAGCAAAGATGCCAAAAGAAGCTATAAAACGGCTTTGAAATGGACGCATGATTCTTGAAAGCCCGAACGTTTTGGGGATGCCCTGAATTTCTTACCCGTCTGATTTTGTCTCCAGGTAGTTTGTTTATGTCTTGGCTCAGTTGCCTCTTCTCGTCGTAGGTCATGGGCTGAGCGCTGTCCTCCTCGTCCGACCGGTAGTCGTTGGGTGGCTGTCCGCCGCCTCCACCGCCGCGGCCGGCGTTGTCAAGCGCCGCCGCAGAGTCGTTCGAGGGTCCAACAGAAGAAGATATGACACCCATGGCTCCCGGGGCAGCCATGCCACTTGCACCGCCTCCACCACCACCTCCGCCGGCGCTGCCGCCTCCGCCGGCGCCACCACCGACGCTGCCCCCACCACGCGGCCGTTTCGCACCGCGGCCACCACCTGCAACGCCAGAGGTCTTGCGCGACCGCTTCGTTGCAGGAGCACCTGCCAACCCGCCGCCGCCGCCGCGAGATCCTATCGGAGGAAACGATCATGTAGCAAAATTAAGAGATGAATGAAATAATAACAATAATAAACATATTCCCCAACGTATTTTCCAAGTTGACCACGGTCTCTGCTTACCTCTTCCCCCACCGCGGCCGCGACCGCTGCCACCGCGGCCCCCTCTCGTATTGGCCGCCGCCGCCGCGGGCATGAAACCAGGAGCACCCACCGGCGGTGGGATTCCCGCGTTACCGAAGAGCCCTCTCCCGCCGCCGCCAGCAATACCACCCGCGGCAACCGCCGCGGCTTCCAACGGGAAGTGCGGGATAGTCTGGCCGTCGCCGCCCATCGGCCCGACCGACCCCGCCAGAGGGTCGCCCATGAGATCACCAGGGGCGAATTGTTGGTTGACGGCGGCCGATTTTCTGTTGTTCGGTCGGCCTGAGGATCATTGTAAATTGGTTTTAACTTATCCAACAGCTTTGTAGCGTCATTCAACAAAAATTGAAGTGAGCCCAAACATTCAGTGGTGAGGAAACATTCCTATCAAGATCTTCGGCTTCTGACACTTAGGGTCCTGAAGCACCATCGATCACCTATGTCCAAAATGCACCTATTTACATTCCACGACCCATTTTTCGTGACATTGGAGCCCCAGACCTGAACTCTTCTAAAGTATGCTCATTTTTGCGTGACTTTCCCTTTTGAGGATCTAGCACCAAATTCGGGCTCTTTGTGCCAGATGATTTGGCATTAGAGGTCACTACTTACCTAACCTCCAACTGGAATGAAACAGCAACGAACTAGTGAACGAAGTCTCGGCTCGTTTCTCACTGCTTCTTTCTGCTTTGGTAAAAAACACTCAACATTTTTAACCAAAGCATTGGTCGAGGCCTACGTGGACTGACTGGCAACAACTACGAAAGGACTACGAACGGGCAAGGAGTAGGAAGTTCACCAAAAGCACAGAACGACAGCACCAGGACGAAATAGCAGGGAAGTAGCATCTCGTCTTCGTTCTTTACTCACCTCCAGACTTATCGAGTTTCCTCCTCTTCCTGGCCGCGCTCTCCTCCACGAGCATCTTGATCTGCTCGCTCAACTGTCGCATTTGCTCCTACGAGGGAAAAATGTCAAATTACAAGCGGCAAGATAAAAAAGAAGAGAAGGAAAGCGGAGTCACAAAGAATGAATTTGTACTGGAACTTCTTCTGGGAGAATCAGGAGAAGAATTCTACCAGAATGGGTAATGTTCCAGCTGTTTTCTCTTCCTCTACATTCCATCCCTCGACGCACTGGAGTTCAAGCTCTCAAGGGTGCGATTCTTAGCAGAGGAGCGATCGAGCAGGCCTAGGTCTAGTGTCAGGCCTAGGCAAGGTCAAAATTGCTTTTTAATCAAGTTCCAAGAAGTGGTTCAGACTTAGACAGGGTGATGTCACAAGTCAAGGTGGAAAAAGCTGCGACTTTACAGCAAGGTCATTCCAAGCAGCAGTATTACCTGAACTTCAGCCAGTCTCCGGTTCCAATCCTCCCTGCTCACTTCGTCCAGGTCGTCTGCGACACTGGCAGCCCCCAGGCCGGGAGGCATGGGAGCTGACGCGGGCGCGGAGACGCCTGGCGCGGTGTTGTTGGAGGCAGGGTGAGGCTTGGCTGGCGTCACGTGTGGCGCTCCTCTGGCACCCGGCGGACGGCCGCGTCCTCTGCCCGACGGCTGTGCCGCTAATTTCGGGGCCGGTCCTCCCAGCGGCGGGTGCGGACGGTTGGGCGGCGTGAACAAAGGATCTCCGCGGCCGCGACCGACGATTTTCTCATCTCCGTCGTCGTCGTCATCCTCGTCGTCGTCGCCCTCCTCTTTGAGCATGGCGAGGGCCTCCGGCAGGTCAGGTGGACACAGCTTCATACGTTCCTCAAAGACCTGTGCATTGACCATGCGATCAAACATTTCTTCTATTCCCCTCTTGTCCGTACTATTGATTTCGTGTTCCTTACCGCCTGCAGCTTCTTGGCCATGGCAACAACGTCGTGCGTCTCAGGGTTGTAAGTGTAGCAGTTGTTGAAGATTAACCTACAGATGCAGTCGCGTGAGCTTTGAAGCGTTGCGGCTTCTTTCTCTACGACATACCTAATGTCCGAAGCGAACTCCGCTGGTGTTGTGTACTCCCTGCGATCCATCTTAATCTTGACAGTCCCGAGATCCATGGGACGCCTGATTATGTCGTGGTAGTCGTGTAAGCCTTAAAAAACCGAAGTTTCACCCACTGCTTCACCAAATGTACCGCTTGGCCTCACTCAAGTACGTCACATTCACTTCACGCGGACTGTCTGCGGCTGAAAGAACTCACCGAGCTGCTGCGCGTCGACGGGCTTGTAGAAGGGCCACGCGTACGCGCTATGGCGCTTGCTGAACATATCCTTGAGCAGCTCCTGGCAGTAGAGGAGGGCGCGGGAGAGCCTGGACGTGCGCGGACGGACGGACAAAGAGTTGTCTTCGTAAGGCCTAAAAAAATTTTTTTTTCCGTCGATAAAGCAGCACCGATACTTTGTTGAAATTCACCAGGACTACGTGTTTACGGCAAGAAACGGCGTGTTACATTACCATATTTTCTTAAAGATACCCCTCTGAATAAGACTACAGAAAGTAAAGTTTGTGACGCATAAGCTTCCCCCCTTGAACTGAAGCCCCCTTCGTCGCTGATCTTGCTCCCATGTGCAGAAAAGAAAAATGCTTCATGTTTCTCTGAAAGTCTTGCGACATTTAAAAAAAATGGTTCGTCCTAAGGTTTTTCATACGGTTTAAAGCCATCCTTCAGTTGAATAGACCACAATAACACTAGTATAAATCTGTGGGCTCAAGAATATAGGACATTTCAATTATTGCGGTACTAGTTATCGTTCGTAGTTATCAAGGTCGTAGCGAAAAAACGCTTGCCATTAATAGCTACCGTGTGAGCAAAAAAGAATATCTTTGCGTAGAGGAAACACTGCCATGAACATGCCCAAGGTTTAGGTGCAATTTTCTACGTTGAGTAGTGTTTTAAAAAGTTTGTCTTTCTCGTGATTCACGTGGTACCAATGGAGGTATTAACTTTAACAAAATTTCGTGGCAAGTTGGTGCTTTGAAGAGAATTTTGCATAGCAAGGGAGAATTGCCAATGAGAAGCAAAATTTGTTGCGTCCATTGGGAATGGTCGAGCTATATGATGAGGAAGTTGGTCTCACTTGTTTGGCGAGCTCTTGACGGCCGTTGGTGGCTTGAGATCGGCCAGCGCAGCGGCCGCGCCGCTGCTGCCGGCCGACGTCAACATGGAGCCATCAGGAAGCAGCGAGGAAGACGACGATGACGACGACGACGATGACGACGACGACGACGACGAAGTGGTGACGGACGCACTTTTCTTGGCTGCGGCTGTCGGCTGCGGCTGGTTCACGGTCGCGGGTAGTGACTGATGCCGCGCGGCAGGGTTGGGCGGCAGCTGTGGCTTTCTGCCCGGCGAGGTCGGCGGCGAGGAGTCTATGTGCAGGCCTCCAGGGGGCACAACCTGAGAAGAAATCAAGCTTGTCCAACCTCAAGCCTTTGCGTCATATCTCTTCTTGCTCTTGCTCACCTTCTTCCCTCTTGGCACGAGCTTGCTGCCGCTCTTGGGCTTCTCTGTCGTGATCTTGACTTCGACATTGGGGAGGTGCGCAAGCTTACTCATGAAGAACTTCTCCAGAGACTTGGCCATCACCGTCACGTCCTACAAACATTCAGCCGTCCAAATCTATGTGTGTGCGTGAGAGTGGGGGGGATTAGCACGGGCTTTACTCACTTCTCCGGGTTTATTGTAGAGGTAACAGTTCTCGAACATTAGCTTGACATCGTCAATGCACTCCTCGGCGCACCAGTAGTAGTTGTTCTCCAGTCGCCGCTTCACGGTATTCTAAAAAAAAAAAAATCCTGATTTTCCCGTCCTTTTTTCCGCTTGGAACTTGATGGCTCACAAGGTCCATGGGCCTCTTGACGATCTTGAAGTAGTCGGGCAGGCCCAGCTTGACGGTGTCCACGGGAGTCAAGAACGGCCAACTGTGCTGATGCCTCAACAAACCTGATCCAAAAATTGTTTAATCTAGTTTTCTTTTCCTTCTTCGAATTTTTCCGTGCTACGTCTACGGATAACACTGAATCCAGCTTGGACCCAGGAGTAGCCTTCACCTAGACGTTCAGCTTAAGTTACATAAGGAGGCTCCTTTCTCACCCTTAATGACGGTGGTCTTGAGGTAGGACAGCTGGTTGGTGACCCTGCCGGGGCGTCCGGGTGGTGGGTGCACGGGCGGCTGCACGATGCCGTTCACCGGCTCCACGTGAGGCTCAATCCTGCGGTAGATTTGGAAGAGGGAACCCGTGGAGAAATAGGTTCCGAGGAAAAAAATTAGGATTTCTTACCTGGGCGGGGGCCTCTTTTCGTCTGTCTCCATCTTGACCAGGTTGCTCGAGGCCGCCGCCTCGGCCGCGTCGGAGCCGCCGTTGGGGGCGGACGAGGCCGCGGAGGCCGAGACGGACATTGGCACTCAAAACGAAGCGAGCGAATCCGACCAAGCTGAAGCTGCTGATTTTTGCGCCGCCATTCGGCTGCTCTCGGCCTCGGCCGGCAGAGATACAACTGCCTGGGCGCGTCAAGGCCGAGTTGGCCGGCCCCAACGGGCGGCTGGAGGAGGCGCTCAATTCGGCCGCCATTCTTCTTTGGCCGGCGCCCAGGAAAATGGGGGAGATGTTCAACCTTCCCTCCGTCGACTGGCCCGAGTCTGAAATGATAGTGACTTTGGGTATCCTCCAAAGGGGACTGCCCAAGCTCGGCTTCCACTTTTGCGGGGGGAAAGCATTTCTGAAAGTGAGTTGGAAAGAAAATGACTTTTCAGCTCGAGACCTCATCCCTACTCCCTCCCGAGTCCCGGATAACGGGAGAAGACGCCGAGGGGCGGCATCATTGCACAGGTCATAGACTGCTGAAGCGTCCGTGGACTCAAGGACTCTCTCCACAACCGCGTAGAAAGACGCGTCTCCCCAAGGAAAGGAGCCTTTGGTAGCTTGAAAGTATGTGTACGAAAGACGCGAGCCAACATCGTCAACATTTGCCAATGAGTCCAATACCAGAAGCGACTTTCAGGCTTGCACACTAGAGGTGGAGGTTGCACACAGGCTGACTTTTGCATGACTCGATCCACCTCTACCCAACCGACAGCTGACGGCAAAGGAGGTGAAAGAAAACACGACAAATTTTCAAAGAAGTCGATGATTGATCGACCAGCTTAGTTAGCTCTGAGTCGATGACGACCTCGGTTGATTCGGCTTAGAAGAGCCCGCTCGGGGTGTCTCAGAGACAGAAAAGACGCACTCATGGAGAAAAGAGAGGTGAAGTCCAACCCCTACAGGAACCAACTGGCGTTCAGGTTGACAAGAAAGAAACTTACTTTTTTTCTTAAGGCAAACGTCAACAATGTGCAGAGTAGGAAGGTCTTCATCGGCGGTCTCAACTACAACACCACGGAGGACGGCCTCAAGAAGCACTTCGGGATCTTTGGCAATATCGTCGACGTCGTGGTTGTCAAGTTCCCTGACACCAAGAGGTACGAACGAGGTCGCTCGTGCAACCTACTCAGCAGTGGACGAAGAACTTGCTCGGCTGCGGGAGTTACGGGTTCACCCGTCTCAGTGTCCTGCCTTCTTTCAGGTCCCGCGGGTTCGGATTCGTTACGTATGACAGCGTCTCCGCCGTGGACGCCTGTCAGGAGGCCAGGCCACACGTCATCGACGGCAAGGAGGTCAACTACGCACATTTCGACAAGTTCATTTTCTCATATTTCGTCGAGGCCTCCGTGGCTTTTTTCTTTTACCCGTTGTGCGAGATTCCGTTTGACCTAAAAGAAAAAAAGACTAGTGTTTTGAAGCTAGGCAAAAGCTGGAATAAGTGCTGCAGTGCCAACAGTAGGGGACACCCCCGTCTTTACAGGTGGAAACGAAGCGCGCCACCCCCAAGGAGGAGTTCGGCCAGATGCCGGAGGCCGGCCAGGCAGTCAAGAAAGTCTTCGTGGGCGGCCTCAAAGAGGACGTGGAAGACCAAGACCTGCGAGAGTACTTCTCACAGGTAAGCGGTGCAACTGACGCCTGCTCCTTCATACTCTTACACCGCTTTTGTTGGACTTGGTGGCACAGTTCGGCACCGTCACGGCGGTCACGAGGCTCACAGAGAAAGACACGGGCAAGAAGCGCGGCTTCGGTTTCGTCGAGTTCGATGACTACGATCCCGTGGACAAAACACTTCAAAAGGTACGAGAGGTTGTATTTTGAAAGAACTGGGATGGGACGTCTGTGACCTTCCTCCTGGAAAGTTACCCTCGTGGAAGGCGTTTACGTTCTCGGTGCGACCCTATTCTCACATACTGTATCATTTACTAAGGGTCACCGCCATTTGATCAAGGGCTACAAGGTGGACGTCAAAAAGGCCATGAGCAGGAAAGACATCACCTCTATGGGCGGCCCCAAGGCTCTCAAGGCCGCCAACTTCTTCAGCGGCCGCGGCAACCGCAGAAGCTACGGCGGCGGCTTTGACAGGTGAGGAGGGACTGGGTAATTAAGTGTCCTGGTCTAACAGTCATGACTTTCAGTTGGGCCGGCGGATGGGGGTCCTGGGGGCAGAATTTCGGCGGCGCCGGCGGCGGATTTGAATATTATGGCGGCGGATTTGGCCGTGGCAGTGGCGGAGGGCCCTTCAGGGCTGCAGGGGGTGGTGGAGGTGAGGCAGATAGAAGTTATCTGCGTGAAATCCTCACAATGTTGCATTTTCTGTTTCAGGTGGCTTTCACTGCATGTGGGGGCGGCAGAGATCTGGCCCGGGTCCAGGGCCCGGGTCCAGGCGGGTGGGGAAAAACGTTTTGACTTATATCTAATATTTTTCAGTTGTTTTCATGTGTCTTGAGAGTTGCTCAGGACGGCAGCGATGAATAAAGAAACAAAGACTATTTCTTTGACCATCAATAATAGGTGATCCTTGTCCTTTTGCGTCAAACTAGCACTTGAATGGGTGGTTGGAGAGGAAAAAAGACAACTTGATTGTCGACCATGTCAAGCACGCTTAATTTTGATCTTAAGACTTCAAAAATGAGTATTCTAAAATGTCTCAGCGTCCAAATTCCATCTTCGGAATGTATCAACTTTCTTCTTCTCCCCGTGAAAAAGAAATCAGCTCAGGCGAATCCAGGCGACAGGAGAAATTAGCTAAATGTGACTGAAAGTCCCATAACCAAAAAAATCCCAGAAGTCATTTTTAGCAAGCATGCTGTTGATCTTAACGAAATCACCTTTATGACCCTAGCTGACAGTTAATTTTGCATTGTGTTAAGTTTTTCTTCACATAACAATCATGTCAAAAACTGCGTGGATGGGCAAAACTTGATGCTCTGAAAGACATATTTTCACGTTTCCCGCCCCAGGGAAGCATTATAGAGGAAAAAGTGACTTTCAGGCATCCCACTTAAAATTTGATTTTGCATACAATTTAAACATATTGATCTGGAGTTACCAAGTTAAAAGTACACTGTAATGACATCCACACTGATGGTCAAAAAAGAACCCGAAGGATCGAAGTTTCATGCTTTTTGCTGTATTTTTGTCAATAGTAGCGCCCAATCAAAGATTGATGCTAGTTAAGACGTGGTAATATTCAAAGTAAAATGTCGCTAAAGTGATTTGTGGCCCAGATTGCCTGTAAGACCAAAGTTTCGTCTCTATCAGCCTCCAGATGAAAATGTCACTGGTCTGTTGAAACCTGGCACACTGGAAGGAACAATGGTTACGAGCAGAGTTAAATTGTAAGGGGGGATGTCATCATTCACTCACACATGTCACTTTCTTTCACATTGACTTTTGACCCGCAAACAGCACTCAACGCTCAGCCCTGTGGCAGAAAATTTGGCAAGAAGTGAGAACACCAAGGAAGTGAAAAAAGAAACCTGTGGAAAAAGCAGGGAAGCAAGTGAAAGAAGGATAGTCATTAGGTACCTGGGAAAGGTTTTGTCCTGATTAAAGAAGGAGCAATCATCCTACATTAAACATCATACAGGCTGATATTTTTTACAACGGAGCGATGGGAACTTGCCTTAGGAATTGCTGACTAGCACTTTTTGGAAGAGATGGCAAAATCCATTCAATATTAACTCAGGTTTAGCTAGGGTTAATTGAAATTCTACCTGAGTATCCGGATACCCAAAACTTGTTACCTCGGTAAACTTAAATTGGACTGAAAGTAGTGTTCATCATTACATGAAGACTTCATAAAGTTTGCTGACATCAAGGACACTGTAACTTTTTATAAAGACACACCATTGACTTTTACTTAGCCCTACGCTGTATATCTCATACATAAAGCGAGAACTCCCTCTTGTTCATGTCCATTCACTCACAGAATTTTCACCTCAACTTTTTTTCTGCCAATGTAACCCAGACTTTAACTTGGGATCATCTGTTATGAGAAAGTTGCCTAAAAAGCCACCACATC
>JAAUXU010121866.1_pt1 | contig 10964 bp, 16 predicted proteins | sample 7278151 | NCBI WGS metagenome assembly JAAUXU01 (sample SAMN14350113, study PRJNA611818) | marine sediment metagenome | isolation source: surface marine sediment (1.8m) | place: French Polynesia: Moorea | collected 2018-08 | reverse complement strand
CGTCCAATTTGTACAAACCTTTTCGAAAACTACCCTATCCTCAATTTGGGCAGCGGAGGAGGGCCCATGTTTGCAGCCGCCCTCCCTCCCCCCCTCTTTCTGGTTGGAGCTGGGAAAGGGAAGGAGGATGGAAGGGCATTTACATAAAGTTGGCATCTATCTTCTCCCCTTTCGCCGCTCGCAGCGAGGAGAGGAGGGGGGGAGGGGAGAGGGGGGAGATGGGTCCTAACTTTTTTTCTATTTCCCTCCCCCTCTCTCTCGAACGGCCCCAAAATAGACGCTTGGATTGGCGGGAGACTTCCTCCACAAGCGAACCAGGGGTGGAACCTTTTTTCCCGCTTTGATCCAGGAAATTATGTGCTACCACAAAGAACACTCCGAGAAAGCCGAGAAAAGGTCGAATTTATATTTGCTTCGGAAAAACAGCACACCAGAATATTTCCCATCTTATCCTCCGCGTTCAACAGTGAGGTGTTTTTTTCTCGAGAACAAAGCGGGGGAGGAGAGAGAGAGAGAGAGAGAGAGAGAGAGAGAGAGAGAGAGAGAGAGTTCAGTCATCCTCGGTCACCGAGAGAGCGTCTCAAGTCGAGCGTTTCTCCCCTCTTTGTGAAAGTTAGTAGGGGAAAGGGAAGGAGGTGACATTTTTTGGACCGGATAGCCCGTACACACACTGCATATTCAGTTTGTGGGCTGAGGGAGCGAAGCTGCTATACAACGGAGGAGAGCCGTACGCTTTTTTTCTTCTTTCTTCTTTTTTCTGAGATTTTCCCATCCTGAAAACAAATATCCCGTTTTTTATTGGATATCTTGAATTTTAAAGTTAAGTTACAGGTTAACTAAATTGTGATATAAACTGTTTGCTATCTTTTTGTCGAAACCCCTTCATTCACCCGCGGCCGCTGCCCCGCATTCTCCGCGCGGGGCGAAAAAATTTCAACCCATTATTCTTTTCTCTTCGACACGGTCCCTCCCTCTCTCTCTCTCCTTTTCCTCTTCCCCCCTGAAGCAAGGTTGGGGAGAGATCCTATGAGGCAAGATCGGCTGTGGCGTATCCTAAGGAGAGAAGCGAAGTCAAGGGCACGCGCGGAGGGAGGGAGAAAACATGAGGAAAAAGCTGCCGCGGCCGTACTATGATCTCGAAAGAGGAGAAGAGTAGACACGGTCGGAGACTTTTAGAGCCAAGATGTTAAATTTTTGCTCAAGTGCTGTTGGAATTCTTCTGTGCTACGAGATGTTGCATTGCTGATGTCTGGAAAAAGACCTCTTGGGGGAAATTGTGGCGAGCGAAAAGGAGAGGAGGGAGAGAAAGCCCGTGTCTGTTCCGGGCACATGGAAGAAGGAGGGGGAGGAAATGAATCATTGCTCCTCCCATCCAGCACCTACAGAGAACGAAGCCGCACACATCAGAAATAAGGAGAGCAAGAAGAAAATCGAATGGCTCTTGCCGCTGGAGTAAATTCGGGGGGGGAAGTCGCAGCAACCCACAAAACTTGGGCCGTTTCTTGAAACCCGAGACCCACTGCGAGGCACGGTTACACGAGAATTTAAAATTCTTTCCCCCTCCTTGATGCAGAGGGGGGAGGAATGGGAAATACTACTATGCGAAAGGGGGAAATTCCCCGCTGGCGAGGGGGCGTCTAATTGGAAGCGGGAGAAAAATACGAGGACGCGATTTGTAGTCCTGGAATGGATGGGTGCTTGATTTTTTGTGACAAAAACTGGCAAAGGCTGCTTGTAATATTTTTGGGAGGTTGGATCGACCTTTCTTGCAATCATTTTTTTCTGCTTAGCTTTATTTTCAAAAGTCCCCTTGTTTAACTGCTCTACGCAAGGTTAAGAAAAAATATTGCCGCCTCCTCCGCCACCGGGTCAGGAATTCCCAAAGGAGAAAAAGAGAAAGGAAGGAGCAGAGATTGCGTTTCCTTAATTGCTCGCCGCCGCCTCGCCGCCGCGCGTAAGAGGAAGGGCAGGAAAGGTCTCGTTAGTTGCTCTCCCAAGAGTCCGCTCCTCTTGTTTCTAGATAGCAACAAGGAAATAGTACGCCGAAGGAGTGCGCCCATTAATTTCGCCAATCTCCCTATAGGTCCTGCAGTGCCAAAAAAGGGCCGACTCACGGTCTTGGTTTCTTGTCTCGTACACTGTGCTATTCAATCTGGGCAAAGTGAGCTTGTGTGGCCTCTCAACATTGCAGCTCTGCCGTCTTCCTCCTTCTATTCCACCTCTCCCATTTCTATCACGAGCCGAGAAGAAGACAATAAAGCCAGCCTCCTCCTCTTCCTCCTCCAGCGGGCAAGGCAAACTCTCTCTTCCTCCTCTTTCGCCTCTTTCCCCTGATGACCTACTGGCACCAGAGAGGAACGAGGGAGAGGCCGTTTTGGCCATTGCCCTGGTTCCTCTTTCGTCCTCCTCCTCTTTCCCCCCTTCCGATGATGACCTTTCTGTGCAGGGAGGCGAGAGGGAAGCGCCCAACGAGATCAAATAAATTCCTTGAAAATTCATTAAAATATCACAGCCAAAAGAACCTAGTTTTTTGACGGTATTTTTTTAGATGCAGTATACTTTATTCCGCCACACAATTGTTCTGTTGGGCGACTGGAGAAAGGGGTAAGAGAGACGGGATATATGCCTTTCCTTCCCCTCCCCATTTTCTCGCTCTCTCGGCCAACAAACAAGGAATTGAGGGGAGGGAGAGGGAGACGCCAAAGAAGGAAATATATATTTCCTGGAAATCCCGGCGGAGGGACCGAGCCAACCCGACTCTTATTCAGTTGTCCAAAAAGTCCTATTTTGTTCTCAAGCAAACACTCGCATGTGATTTAGTCCCCGCTACGTGTTCTCTGTACAAACAGCTGGAGTAGGATTACATGCATACAAAGAAGTGCGCTGAATGGTTGCTGGCTATGTACACACGCCCAGCCAGAAGCATCAAAGGGATGATTGGATGTCCTTAGCCGCCGCCACACCCATTGTCATTCCCCCCCGCTTTCTCTCACGACACGAACAAGACATGACGTTTCTCCTCCTCCCCACCCCCTTTTTTTGTCCGTGGTTGTGTTTGGGGGACTGAGGGATGTGTCTTTGTATCGTGATGTACTGTAATACTTGATGCTGCAGTACAAAATATCATCATCTCTTTTTTGTCGGTTCTGCATTGTAGCATTTTTATATGAGGCTCTCTCAGGATCGACAGTATAAATTTCTTTCTTAGAAAGCTCTTCCTGCAACAGACCTTGAAAGGAAAAAGTCTTGTTCATTAGAACTATTGTCCCTCCCATAAGATGTCCTCTACTCAGTGGTTTCTCATCTACTCGACAATCGTGTACAGCGCGTACTTGTATTTCATCTCCGAAACTTTTGCGTTGCCCCGGAGGGAGGGGGGGGAAGAGATGCGAGTGAGGAGAAGCAAGCGATCGACGCGAAAGTGATTGATGCGAAAGAGGAAAGCGGAGGCCGCCGCGAGAAAGACCCGAATACACTTTTTCCCCTCGTCTTTCGGGAAGGAGGAGGAGGAGTCTTGGCGTATTCGCTCGGCCGTTCGCCCCAGATCTCCCTTTCTCCCTCTTCCTACTCCTGTTTCGTCACCTGAGCTACAATTCACGCGGCGATACGTGCTAAGCGGGCGGCGACGCCTTTCTCGCCCGCCAATGGCGAAGAGGGAGAAAGAAAGGTATTAAGGTGCGCAAACAAGGATGCCCGACCAAAAAAACCATATATTTTGTATCGTACTTCATGAGTGGAGTACGCTATATCTTTTGATCAGACTCTTGAACGAATTTGCAATTACCTGATTGTGAGCTACAAAAAAAGGGAAGCATGGAAAAACGCGAAGCATTTCGGATAAATGCACCCAAAAGGCGACGGTGGTGGAGGAAGAAGAAGGGGAAGGGGGGATGCCCGGCGGTAAAAGGAGGAGGACACACATTCTGTACAGTAGTGTACACACAGGCGAACGAAAGGAGGGGAGGGGGACGGCCGCCCGAAAGAAGGAGGAGAAGGAGCAGTGACTTCGTCCCCCCCCCCTTCTCTCCCTCGTTCCTCCTCCTCCTCCGGCCTCCTCCTCCTCCTTCCCATACTATCCTTCCAGTTCATCTTTCTCTCGTTCTCTCTTCTTCCCCCCTTTCTCCCCGGCGCTAGTAGCCAACTTGGCTCTCTCCCTTCCCCTCCCTCTCTCCTTCCCTCCCCCCTTTACCCCAAAAGTATAGCGGCGGCGGCTTCGTGTGTACGGTAGTAGTCTGCTCAGTCGTCGGCGGAGGAGGAGATAGCTCGCAAGAGGAGGAGGAAGAGGCCGAGGATAGCTAACTCGGATTTTTCTCCCCCTCCTCTTTAAATGTCTCTACTTTAATGTGGGGTAGGAGGAGGAGGAGGAAAGCAGGAGAAGGAAGATATAGAAAGAGGAAGGGAGAGAAGAGCTCTGAACCTTCGGGTCATTGACGGTCCCTCGGGGGCAAAGTGGGGAGGAAAAAAAGATCTAATTGGTGCCCAAGTGAGAGTGTGTGTTCCGACAAGGTCGGTCCTGGACAAAAGAGAGAGAGTCAGGTCAACTGTTGCACCCCGAAAGCCGGATATCACATCGTATCTTGGGGCGCCCAATTCTGCAGCTGAAGAGGAGGGCAAAAAAAGGAGGAGGGTGTTTCCCAAGAACCCCCCTCATCATCATCGTTCGAGCGAGAGTGCGTGTGAAAGAGAGGCGGCGAAGAAAGAAAGCAAGTAGAGGGGTGTTCCGTAGAAGCGCCGAAAAAAGGGGAGGGCGGACAGAAAGGACCGACCCCAATTTTCTCGCAAAAGTGTGGAAGGGTTATAAAAGCCGTTGGGGGATCGAGAGCAGCGGCCTGCCGGCGCAGGACACCAACACTACTACGTTTGCAGGACACACGCTGAACCGTAGTATAGTATTCTAGAGGACACAGAGGAGGCAAAAGAAGCGAGCGGAGAGAGGGAGAAAGAAGGGAGGATTTTCTTTCCTCGATTTTTTTTGTGGTGCGTGTGTGTCCCCTTCTTTTCCGGTGTATTTTCCTCCCCTCCCTTCCAAAACTCTCTCTCCGGAAGAAAAATAACTGGCAGTGGTGGAGGCTGTAGCTGGGGCTGCGGAGGCCTTTTTTCTCCTCTTTTTTTCGGTTTCGGCTTTTTCTCCACCAGCAACTTTCCTCCTTTTTCCTCCTCCGAAGACCGACCGGCGGAGAAGAAATCCCCCCCTCCTCTGCTTCCTCCTCCTCCTCCTTCCGCCTGTCGCAAACAAAAGCCAAGAGGAGGAGGAGGGTGGTCGCTCTCATGGAGAGGAGATGGCCTTCCATTATGAGGAGGATTGATCTTGAAGGGAGGGAAGAGGACGAAGAGCAAGAGGAAGACGAGGAGGAGGATGCCAAGAAGGGGGGGCCACTTGAGGCACCGAAAATCGTGATGCTAAACTGAGCAAAAAGAGAAGTCGAAAAAAAAATACGGTACAGTCGGGACATTGGACATGGGCTCCGACTCGACGACGATGTCTCTGTCTCCGTCCGTCCTCCTCCCGGTGCTCCTGCTGTGGCTGCCTCCTCCCGCTCCTGCTTTGGTGCAGGTACAGTAGAATATTTCCATTTTGAAATTTCAAAAAAGCGATTGTAATTTCCCCTTTTCTGTCAAACAGGTGGGCGGCAAGAAGGTCCCGATGAACCCGCAGCTGATGGAGGACTACTGCCTCAACTTCACGGTGGGCAACGAGCGCGAGAAGGAGTTCTACAGCCCGGCCTACCCGGACAACTACCCCCCGGGCATCGTGTGCACCCGGGTGCTCTCCGCCCCGCACGGCCACTTCGTCCAGGTGGACTTCCGCGACCGCTTCAGGGTGGAGCCGCCCAACACGGAGGGCGAGTGCCAGTACGACTACCTGGAGATTAGGGACGGGGAGCACGGATACTCGCCCCTAATCAAGAGTAAGTCTGGTGTTCGTAGCTCGATCTGTGTAGAAGAAACAAGTAGGAATAGTCTCTTTCAGTGACCTGAGCAACAAGAATCAAAATTTTAAATTTTCTCCCCCGCGTGAAGTCAAGCAAGGTAGAATAAAAGTGTGTGTGATAAAAGTGTATTGGCCTGCGTATACAGCAGCGTCTTTCAAATAATTCTTCTCAAATATCTCGTGAGAAAAGCCGCAGAAATCCTTTCCCATACAATACGAGCCTAGCCTAGCCTGGTATCCACTGAAAAGTGTGTATTGAAAATCAATTTTCTTTTGGAGCAGGGCTAGTCAGTAGCTTGTCTGGACTTTTCCCTTTACTTTCTCCAATAATAAATCCCGTAAGCCGTTACTGTGCTTTCAGTACACAGTGAGGTAAGTCCTCTGTGCAAAAATTCGATCCCGAGTCGAAGGATGAGAAGGAGGGGCAAAAAATAATCCCGGCCTTGGCGAACAAAAAAGATCGGAGCGTCATACGGCCTAAAAAAATTCTTGTTCTTCTTCACTCTCTTGCGGCTTTTTTTAAAGTTTTGAACAAGTTTTCCCCGCCTTTTTTAGCTAAATTCATGCAGCCATTTGAGAAAACATTTTGGTCTTGTCGCGCTATTTCGCCATCGCTGCGGCGGAAGCTATTCTTTTTCCTCTGAGTAACCTTATCTTCTGTCCGCACAGCGAGCTAGGAAAGCATGAATGGAAAGTTCTTTTACAAAAAGTACTTTCGAAGCCCGAAATTTTTCTCTAAAAGAGGCCATTTTCCTACCGGTAGTAGTGGCAAAGTACTGTACAGGTACAAATGCCGAAATTTCTTCAACTTTGCAATTTCCGTTCATCCGTGAACGGACGGGGGGGAAGGAAATTTCGTTCAGCGAAGAGGTAGAAGGGGGATGGAAATTGTAGTCCGTATATAGGCAGAGAGCGCGGTGCTCTTCGTCCCGCTTGAATAAATCCTGAACAATTCCTCCTCTTTCTCTTAGAAGACCGCGTTCAAAAGCGTATTCGTCATACTTTACTTAGGCAAGAGGATAGAAGAAGAAGATACAAGCTCTCTTTTCAAGTGATCTTATGTCTCAAGAGCTTTGCTGCGAAGGCTCCTGTGGACTCTTAGTTCTTTCAACGAGAAGCTTCTAAGTGCACGATGACCCATTTTGAAACTTTGCAAATGCACAAATTGCACAAATTTCATATGCTCATATTATGCTATTATGATTAAGAACTTCGAGACTCTGCCTCATCTGGGGACGGGCCGATCTTTTGTCCTCACGTAGGGTACGTGATAAGGGCATCAGCATATCCAGCAAGTAGCAAAGACCTTCGTCCTCCCCTCTTTTTGTCCCCTCCTTACTTGTCCTTTCTTCTCCGCCTTGCGCTTAAAAACAAGGGAGAAGCATTCTCCTCTTCTTTTATCTTTTACCCCGTGTTTTCCCCCTGGATCGGCAAAAAAAGGCAGAAGAAAGGGAGGAAGGGTCTGATGGAGATGGATGAAGCCAGGCCGTCGCATTTTTAGCAAAAATTCCGCGAAACATCTCCGCAACATTTTAGACAAAGGCTGGACTAAAGGCCACTTTGGCTTTCATGCCGCGAAATTCCCTCCGATTTTGGACAAAAAGGCGGTTTTTTTTAAAAAAAACTGTCTTTAACATATTTCCTTATAGAGAAGCACTGCGGCAACAAGTTCCCCGAGCGCGTTGTTTCCTCGGGTCAGTCGCTGTGGATGCGCTTCACCTCCGACTCGACCATCGAGTACTCGGGATTCCGCGCCGTCTACTCCTACATCAGAAACCCCAAGCCGCCCATGGCCGACATCGGAGAGTGCAACTTCAAACTGAGTGGCGATGAGGTAAAAAAAAACCAAATGTTGGGGAATGCTTTTTATTGTTCGCGCATCCAGGTGACGTTCGGCCACTTCAACATAAGCCAGGCTCGCAAGGAGCACGCCCTGCAGAACAACGTCCCGGTGGACTGCGTGTGGACCATCAGCGTCAAGGAGGGCGACACCATCTACATGCAGATGCCAGAGTACGAGCTCAGCCACCCGAACGAGTGCAATCTAAACTACATTCAGGTATGAGAGTTAGCAACATTTATTTTTAGTTCTTTGAGGAGTGAAATTGCATCTGGTCAAATTTGTTTTTCTAGATATTTGACGGCCAGACGGACGAGAACCACCGCCAGGAGACCTTCTGCGGCTCCATAGCGGAGACCTTCACCAGCAAGACCAACATTGTCTACGTGCGGTTCTTCGCCGAGGTGCAGGGCATCAACAGCCAGTTCAAGGTGGTCTCCACCACCTTCACGCCCACCACCGAGGACGAGCCCTGCGATCCAGAGGTCTACTTCGACTGCGAGGACACCAACTGCATCTCTCGCTCGCTCCTCTGCAACAAGAACAGAAACTGCAAGTTCGGGTGGGACGAGGAGGCCAATTGTGAGGCAGACGACGAGCAGGAGGCAGTCCTGGACATGTCCTCGCCGCACGTGGTCATCATACTCCTCGTGCTGCTCATCATACTGGTACTAGTGCTGGGAAAAAAGTTGCTTTCAAAATTAGGTCAAATATTTTATTAAAAAATATTCCAGGTTGGTATGTGCGCGGGGATGGTGTGGAACCTCCGCCGCATGATCGAGGAGGACCGTCAGGAGTTGGCGGCCAGCAAGGCCTCCCTCAACGACGTGGGCGTCTCTGCGCTGGTGGCCGGCGGGGAGCTCGGGGCCAGCACGCCGGGCCAGGTGGTGCTGCCCGGGGACCCGGAGAACATGCCCGGGGGCGGCTCGCTTAAGCTCAAGAAGGCCGGCTCCTCTAGCTTCTCCGCCGGGAATTTGGACGCCGGTTCCGCGGCGGTGCCAGGAGGAGGAGGGGCGCCGGGCAACGGAGGGTGCTATGTGCCGGACGCAGGGTTCCCGCTAAACGCGAGACTCTGACCCAGCGGGAGCGGATACAAGAGTGCCTTCCACAACAGCAATAGACCCCAGCAACAACAACAACAGCAGCGAATAATCAGCTACCAGGTGCACCGTCCCGACAGGAGCAATTGCTGCGGCAACAATCAGGCATCGTGCGAGACTTGGCCTAAGGGCAGGCGCAAGCTGCTGCAGAAGGAGGCAGCCTGGCAGCAGCAGCAATCCTTCGACACCTCGCAGCAGCAGCAGCAACAACAACATAGCAGATACAAGGGCGGAAATACCAGCAGCAGCAGCAGCCGGCCGCCCTTCTTCCGCCCTTCGCCCTTCCACCTCCACCGATCGGCCGAAATGTTCTTGGGCGGTCGACCGGCGAGGAACACCAACTGCTGCAGGCTCTGCCAGGAGGCCTCGGAGAGGGCGACGGGAGGACCTCATGCTGGTGGTGTCGGTGGCGTCGCTGGCGTCGGCAGCGGCGAGGACGACGAGGAGGAGTGCTGCAGCCAGAGCGGAGAGGACAGCAACCCTCCGTCCTACTCCTACTGCAACGGCGGCCTGGGGATGGCCCCCCCGCCCCCGCCCCCGCCGCTCTCATCGGTCCGCCTGTTGGAGAGGCGGTGCCCGATGCATACGAGGTCTGGCGCCGCGGCGGGGGCCACAGGCCGCTCTCCGCCGCCGTGGATGAAGCGGCCGCCGCCCGCGCCGCCGCCGCGGCTCAGCTCCTCCTCCCACAGTAACGCCGCCGCCTTCTCCCCCGAATTCCGCGGAGGGGCGGCCTACAGCGGCTGCAGCAGTTGCGAGGGCTGCGGAGACAGTGAAAAGTGAATATAAAATTGTCTGACTAAGTGCATGCGTGGCATATCCTCAAAAATCAATTTTGCTGCTCTACGTAAAAGGCCAATGACATCTTTGGCATGGACCTTGTTGCTACCCTCGCGACTGCTTAATACAGCGGAATCTCAAGTTCAAATCCTGTCTACATAAAAATTTGGCACATAGTGACGTACAATGGACTTACACGAAAAGAGAGCCCCAAATTTCGAACCCCGCTAAGACACACTGCCGACTTATTTCGAAATTACCTTTGCTTCCATGCATATATACCTGCGAATGTTCTCCATATGAATATAAACTCGAGCAGCTCAAGCTAAACTCAAGATACGAAGTGGAGAGATCGAGAAACCTATAAATACAGAGGCCTTGGGCCAAGACTACCCATAACGGTTTAAAATCATTCGCTCTACCTTGGACGGGGATCAAAAACAAGCCTGCTGGAAAATAATTCATCTATCTTTGTGCCAGTGATGAATTTTCCCCATCGCGAAGAAAGGGAAACACGGTTGCACGAAATATCTTCCAGAACAACAAGGCTAAGGGGATCCCTTTGACTCCCTTTTTTATATCATCCGGGCCCCAGAGACCCACAGTCCCTTGATTTCCGCTTTGAAGATTCCCAAAAGGAAAATCATCTTCAACCTCCTCCCCTTCCCACACTGGAAAAGGGGCTCTCGGCGGCGGCCAGCAGAAACGAGAAATCTTTTTTTGAGGAGGAGGTCGGGCGCGGGGTCGGGGTCGGGTTTGGTGGGGGAGTTTCTTATGGAAATTCCATTTTCGCCTCCTTGGGGAGAGGAGAAGGGCCTCTCTTTCTGTGTAGGCGGGATAAGGGCCCTCTTGTGATCATCGGGGCGGAACACTCTCCTCTCCTCCCAAGGGAGAGAGAGAGAGCTTCGTTTTCGCTGTAGGGTTGTTTCGGACGGGCGGGCAGACGTCGGATGGACGTGCAGAGACTTTGGCAAGCAATCCAAGCGTTGTGTTGGAGGAGGAGGGCAGGGGGAAAAAGGCTTTAGGGGAGAAAAGGCTTTAGGGGAGACTTTGGCTGTACTTTTTGAGGCCCTCTTCCCCCCCCCTATCTCTGCCGCCGCTTCGCTTCCTCCTTCCTCCTCCTCTTCGAACCTAATGACCCAGACTGGAATCGACAGCTTGGAAAGACGCGGGAGGAGGAAGAGGAGGAGACAGGCGGCCGTCAGTGTAGGAGGAAGAAATGGCAGATTTCCACCAGGCAATAATGTAGGAGCACGATGAGGTCTTTTTCATTTCGTCAGTGTCTAGTCGAGTACTTGAGTAGGTACAGTGGTAT
>JAAUXU010054960.1_pt1 | contig 10970 bp, 8 predicted proteins | sample 7278151 | NCBI WGS metagenome assembly JAAUXU01 (sample SAMN14350113, study PRJNA611818) | marine sediment metagenome | isolation source: surface marine sediment (1.8m) | place: French Polynesia: Moorea | collected 2018-08 | reverse complement strand
CACGAGGCATTCGAGTACTCAGACCATTTACAAAGTACGTGAGCAACGTCCAGTCCAGATCACCTTATCACCATAGTACGATCCATCAAATTTTACAGTAGAACATACATTCAACGCACTGTACAGTAAGAACACAACTTAACCCTTGCACTGCGCATGCGCGTGTGCACAGCAACTTATAGGTGTCACACCTCAAAAAGAACAACTTTCACTCTTTTCTCCAGCAAAAGGGCAAATTTTGCCCCGGCGCCACGGGTCCTTCAAAAAGCCTCAAACAGCCAAACAGCTTTTCAACAGGGAAACTTTTGCCCAAAAATGCCACACTTGGCAACACTGGCCAAAGGAGGTGTCCCAAGTAGGGTTATCAAACTGGATCAAGCTAATGGATTCACTCAAAATGATAAGGGGGAAAGCTTGACGCCTTGGCAGTTACACATATGTACTTTACTTTGGATAAAAAGGATTATTTCAGGCAGCTCTAGCACATAACTTGTGCAAGTTCTCCACTTCAATAATCAGTGGCATGGCCTCTATTCTCTGTCACAGTAACAAGCTGTTTGCTATAGCTTTGTACGTGATCATTCCAGTAGTGAGATCATCTGGTCCAAAACATCTTGGCTTAGGTCTCAAGCTTTCAATGGGTGTTAATAGAATTTGTGCAGGTGCAGCATCAACAAATTTGTAGATGATTTATGTTGATACATAACACAAGAAAAATGGATGGGCAAAATGACCAGTGCTGCCCTAAATATGCATTTGCATCAAAAATGAAGTAAACTAAGTTAATTGGCAAGGTTTCAAGCTCTCCAACAATGTCAATAGATCCTGTATAGCTGCAGTATTAAGGAAGTTATGTTGGGAAATAGGGGGCGCTCACTTTTGCACCCTACAGTAACTGCACCACTAGAGCTGGGTGGGTGTGGAAGGCATGCCTACAGAAATTGGGGTCTGGGAGCGACAGCACATGAAAAATTCTCAGACATCATTTAAAAAGTTTCATGTCTGAAAAGTCATTTTGGGACTGATACAGATATAGATATGTACTTGTACATGTTGGCAACTCTGCTCTTTCGACCTAATCTGCCGTGATCATTTCTCGGAGAGGGTCTTCCCCCTGCCCTATCTTTCATTCTCTAATGGCATGTCTCCACAAAGAAGTCACGTTTGTCAGAGCTCTAACATCAACATGCATGGCAGCAGCAAGGACCCAGTCACATTGCTACAAGGGTTCTAACTGACATCACTCATACCGATATAAAAAATCTCATTGCTCTTCCTTGCGAGGCTCTTGAGTCAAATCCATTTACATGGTGTCTGCTGGAAGGGAAACCAAGATTTCCCCTCGTGTTTCCATTCAACATGAAGCATTAAAGCATTCCTGCACTGCAACCTCTGTAGCCAGTGAGTGGGTCTTTTCATCGGTAGGCAACATCATTTCGAAGAAAAGAAGTAGAGCGGCTGAAGAAAATGCATGAATGCTTATATGTTGTCATTCCAACCTGGCATGATCCTTCCATGCATTCCAAAATGTCACTTGTGAAATAAAGAGTTCGTTGTACATAGTACTAGACTTTCTCCGAGTGATGGGCATGCCAATTGGGCATAGGATGACCAATTATTAGGTTAGATAAGGTTAGGCTCGGAATCAACTCGGACTCGAGACTTGAAGACTCGGCTCGACTCAGGTTTGCCTTGATGTGGACTCGACCCATGCCTAGTGTCACTTCGCTCACTCATGAACTATGCACTAGGGCTGGGTCGAGGCTGGGCTGGGCTCGAAATTTTAGCTCAAGCTTTCGTGTCCGACACCCTGACCTGACTCATTATTTCCAAACTTGACAATGTCAATCGAGGCAATTTTCACTCCACTAAGACAACTTGACACACAGATCAAGTCAAGCATCACCTGACCTGTGCAGGTCGCAGTTGGATAGAAAATCCGATCGAAAGATCTCAAAATTTCGAGCCCCACATGAGGCAAACTCGATTCGACTCGAGCTCGAAAAGAAACGGCTCAACCCAGCCCTACTGCGCACTTTCCCGCAAAAGGTACTCAGGTCACTACTCCAGTCCTCCAAGTGATCACACATTACACGAAAAGATTTTCCAGACAATACAGGGAGGGTCGTAGGACTTTACAGTACAGTAAGTAGGCATGCATCATACAGTTTACCGGTAATGCATATGAGTAATATGCAGTAGTATAATTTATACTAGACACGAATATTACCGTTTCCACAACCGTTGTTTATTTTCCAACACACGATTTTTAGGATATTTGCCTGTTTATTTACTCTTTGGAGGGACGTATTCTTGCACTAAACATTCTGGTTTTTCCAGCATGCTCATATGGGGATGTGAATTGTGACTCACTTTCTGCACAGCATTTCCCAAAGTTGTATTTCGTGTTTTTCAATTAGTTTGGACTGAAAAAATACTCTTATCCCAAAAACTGAATTAAATTACAAAGTAACAACGCATAATGCGTCCTCACATGCAGCATCCTTGGACTTGACACCACTCACGCGATGTTACACCCCTCAGGCTACGCTATTGGGATACAAAAAGACCCTCGTGCAGCCAAGCCCAAGTCAGATGCATATCGTACTACAGCGTGTTAGAACATAATAACCATATAGTTATTATTTTCTCAGTGTCATGGGGAGCAAATTCCGGATGCCACCAACTTTATCCTCGGCTATTGCTGATATGGCATCCCTCTTTGCATCAAAGACGAGTTGTGCAACGTTCGTACCGGATGGCAAAGTCGAGCAACTGGCCTCTCCTCAGCACCTTTACCTGTACCTGTGAAGTACTCCCAAGTACTTATCTACGCAGTAGTAGATAGTACTAAACTTGGCAAGTGCGTAGGTTCGTCGTACGCATGAGCAAGTCTCGACCTAGTTATTTCCTTGCAGCATTCTCTGACATTTGTGGATTGTAAAATTAGCATTGTAAACTTTAGTTTAAATTCGACCAGATTAAATTTAACTTTTTTATTCTAAGCAAACAGTGAAAGTGCAACCACTGAAGGCGAAGAGAACCATCTCCGCAACTGCAAGAATGCATCAAATTAGAATCGTACAGTACAGAGGGTGGCTTAGGTGGTGTCCTCCCAGGGACCCTGTGTTGCCTGCCACATTTGGTTCAAATTTCCCGCCCTTTTCAAGCGGTCTCTCGCACCGCTTCCTTTACATTCGAACTATTTTTGGTCCATCAGCTTGAACTACGCAGAGATCTCTGACAGGTGCAAGTGTGCCAACCTGGCAAAAGGGTAGGGTCAGTTCTAACTTTTAAAGTGCCGGTTTGGGCACATTTCCGGCGCAGTTTGACGGTGAATGCGTCCTCCTTGATGCAGATGGCCCCCAACCTCACCCAGACTGACAGGGACAAGATCATCTCGTGATCTGACCTCGCGACCGCATAAGAAGTTGTACCAGGCACTGCACTAGTTACTTCTTGGGCAGCGCGTTGTCCACCACGTGCCCCTTGAACGAGAGATGGTTCTCGCTCTGCCGCCTTTAGCCACCCTGTTGATGGAGACTGGAAACCCACCATGAACGGTCTCCTAGAGCTTACGAATGTCCAGAAGGGCTGCTAAGATCTCAGGACCCATAGAGACATGAGAACTAGCCTGTGAAGACCTTAAAGCCGACCACAAAATCGATCTAGCTGCCGGCCGGGCGCTCGTTCGTGGCGACACAGACACATTCTCGTGATTCCGGCACTCGTAGCCTCTTGAGGACACATTCTAGGAGCAGTTCTGTCTCTGCATATACCTATGACTGTCAACGAAGTAGTTGAATCTTAAAGTGATCCAGACTGCAAGGCTTGAGCAAAATAATATTGAGACAACCAGTGATCTAATGCAATAGCGGAGCTGTCCAAGCACTACTGGAAGAGACCGGCAGAGTCAGGACCATTGAACAGCACACCGGAGGAGACACCTTGCGAACACTGTGAAATCGTCATCCGTTCGTGCAATGCTCAACATCTGCTCCTCAACTGAACCCCCAAAAAACACAATCCATGGGCATTGATAAGGAGCCTCACGGCCGGGACATTGGGAGACTGGGTGACCTCAGGACTTGAGGAAGGGAGTCATTATCATCGGGGTCAGCTGACTGTTTCTCCAGGCGGCAGCACCAGGCCCAAAACTGATGATTTGTATTTGTTTCGACATTGACACAACACTCCTATGGTCCCTGGTGAACAAGGTGCTGAATCCTTGATGTGGGCATCCCTGGATGCTGCATGAATGCACAGTGCCTGGCCAACTTTGACTTGGAATGTTTTCACCAGGCAAGCTAACACATGTGTTTTCCTCTGACTGCAACCCTGTCTATAGACTTCCTTCATTACAAGTGCGACACTAGCGCCAATGTGGGCTAGTGAAGCATTTTGGGGGGTGGGAACCACACAGCTGACAACTCAGCTCATAAACTGGGATAAATTGTTTTTCATTGTGTGCATTTGTGCTTGTGACACGTGGAAATTGTTGTCTCCATGATGTCCTATGATGAGGCAGAGCAGCCTGGTTGAAAGATGAGCATTGTGTGTTCCTCTCAGGGGATGCTCTGCTCTAGAAAAAGTTGATGGCAGTCATGATGACGGTAATGGCCATGATGATGGTAATGGCCGTGATGACAAACGGCAGTGGTCATGACGATGACAATGATCATGATGATGACAATGGCCTGACAGACGACAGCAAGAGACTTTTACTAACTGACAGTAGCATTCGGTTGTGCTTTGTTATACCTGTTTGCATACCCCAAGTTGCAGCTCAAATCCAGAAGGGAGCTCAGCAGTGCAACTGACAGGACTCCATTGCTAGTACTGATGTCCTACACTGTTTCAGGAACCAGACTTTTGAGTGGACAGCCCAGAGAGGGTGGTTGATAGAATGAATGGCTGCTTTAAAGCTTTGGCACATTTATTTTTTTACATCCTCAATGATGGTTGACTATTATTTTACTTTTAAATTGTCCTTCTAGACTCTAGTACTTTTTAAAAGTCTGTTTCAATGTTTTACAGTGCAAAATGGCCTACTCCATGCAGGAGCGTCAAAACAGCTAAAGCCGAAACCGACGCACAGCACTGCACTGCACGATGTGGATAGTCCTTGATCTAAAGCTGAATGCCAGTTTGACAAGACTGTGGGAAATGGGAACACTGCTTTTGTGCGGTTGGCCAAGAAAAGCGGTTCAGGGACTGCATCCCAATGAACGTCAGGGTCATATGAATGTTTCACCAAGCAGCTCAATATGTGTGCTTGGTCAGGTGTGGAAGGTACATCACCCAAGAGTTGGCTGTTCCAGATAACAGTCTTGCTCTCCCTGGCATATCGACTAACAGAAAAACAGCTTAACAAATTGATTGAAGTCAAGGAAGGAATTAGTTCAAGAGTGGTTGATATAAAAAGCTTGTGCACTTTCCAAGTTAATGAGTCATGCAGCGCTATAAGACACTAAAGTCTTGGTTCTCTGCTCTCCAGGCAAGACTTGACCGACAGCGTGAGACATGGGGTAGGACATGGGATCAGCGGCTTCAAAGTCGTCCTAGGACCTGAGGGAAAAGCTTTGTCACTGTGAGTTGGGAGCTCAGTGATTGAGCTGGAGTTTTGCTCTTTTCTCTACCAATGAGCGTATTTGTGCAGTGGTGGCAAAATCAAAAGTCCGATTGATCTTGCAACGTTGTCCTATTTGAAAAGAGACAAAGTCAAGTGTCTGAAACGAGCAGAAGTTGGCCAGCGACAAGCGCCACAGCTGTAGGACCATCAACCTTCACTACGGGGGAGTCGAATTGCAAGAACCTGTGCCAATACTATTGATCGACATCATGAGGATTCTTCACGAGGGGGCTGAGGTTGACCAGGTCCAATTTCCTCATTATGGTCTTGATTTTGCCACCACTCAAGGGATGCTCTTTGAGCTTGCTCTGCCTCTCTGCGTGAATGGCGTGAATTTCCCTTCTCCACAGCGCGAAGGCCTACTTGGTGCCCCCGGGCAAGGTGACGGCCTTCGGTCTCAGCGAGACCCAGTCTAAGGTCCTCAAAATACAGGATGCCGAGGGGAAGCCAGCGTGCATCGACAAGTGGAGCGAGACCACTCTGACCCTTAAGCAGTTCTTTATGCATCTCTGGGGTGAGTTCATCAACGTAGTCCAGTCATATAGCAGTGGAATCCGGATACAGACATACCTTTTTGCCAAGAGAGTGGGAAAATGCCTCATGAGCTCGGTCATGATAAAATTTTTACACTTGATGTCGGCAAGTGATCACTTCTTCTTGCAGTTTCATCACAAATTGTCCCTACTCAGATGCTTCATTCCATTAAAAGTTGGTCTATGGGAGAAAGTTGCTTATATCCGGATTCAGTTGTCCTGGTCGATTTATTAGAATGGATTCTGGGGAAGGCAGAGCTTTGACGAATGACTGTGACGTGCGTGCATTTTTAGGTGATGCCACCTACGTTCAGCAGCGCTGCCTCGACCTGTGTCAGGTAGGAGAAGCCTTTGTGAGTAGGAGAACAAAAGCATCCGGTTACCGCGGGTCATCGTCGTGAATTCGGTTTTTTATTAGCTATTGAAGTACACGAGGGAAAAACTGCAATGGTCTCCGCATGAACGCACATGCCAGGTACAACAGCAACGTTTACTTTAGTGAAGTCTGCGGAAAGCCAGAGAGATCAGGGGATTCCTCAGGAAACCTATAAATAGCGAGCATTGTTTTGGAGCTGCTGAAGCAGAATTTGTGGAAAATCTGTCTAAGGGAAGTCATCGATGCAGCCTCGAATTATTCTCACCTGCGTAGGCGCAGCATCAGCGCCATTAGACCTGCAGAACGTGCGATTCAGCAGACTTTGATAACATGACTCGATTAGCAAACTTGTGCGTGGAGCGATCATGCAGAGACCATGTGCCAGCCTTACACGTGCACAGGTGCAACACTCGTACTGGATGTGTGGCGAGTGCCTGTGGGACGACTTTGACTCTGTCGGGTTGAAAGCTGTGATAGAGAGAGTCATGAACCTGTCTGAAAATGCTATACGGGTGAGCTGTGGCCATGAGCGTACTCTTGGAAGCGCTTGGCAACGTTCTCGTCTGCGCAGTACTGCTCCGTGGTGGACCCCAATGTCACTGACTGTCTGCACCGGAGCTTCGTCCTTGATACAGAGTCACCCTGTGGATGCCGGACAGCCTGCATGGAGTTCAGCTATGACATTGCGGTGTCTTACTCGCGCCTGAGGAGCGTGCACGACCCCAACGACGACGGGCTGGTGAGTGAGTATCTATAATACAGGGTGTCTGCAAAGCAACCGGTACACGTCAAAAAAGAACATCTTGCTCTGCATGACCGACTTTCATGGCGGACGGATGAGAACACAGATCAAAGTGCTCAAAGAAGCTCATAACTGAAACGGACTCGACAGCACTGGTCGTGATCGAACGATGGGGGCCTTGGGGGCCTTGAGGTCATTCAGATTTCAATGCCAGGCATGTTTTTTGGGCCTCCTTGCTCAAAAAGGGTCGATTTGGCTTGCCGGAAATGTCTTTTGTCCAGAAGAGGACATTTTCTGCGAAAAGATACTGCTGGAGGACGACGTCACATGGCCTTGATTAAGGGTCCTCATCAGTCAGCAGACTCTGATGCACAGGCAGAGTGAGCCTGATGTTCTCTGCCGCCGAGATAGGGGTTACGATGCTCCGGTGGATGCAGTGGGTCCAAGGACCATGACAAAGTTTGGAAACTTTGCTTTGGCAGCAAACTTGTCCTTTTCTGTCACATCATTGTCAAAATCGCTATTATAGTGTCTGTTGACTGTTGTGTCTGTTAAAGCACCGTCGCTTTGCAGCCTTAGGGACCTGTCAACGATTGTTTTTGACTGGCCTCATTTGCTTGAGCGTCTAAGTCACCAGAACATAGACATTCAGCTATCTTTTTGCAAACTTCCTCTATAAATTGTAATAACATCCCTCCTTCACTTGACGTCTGTAGGGCTTTGAGCCGTCGGACAGCCGATCACGTCTGGAGGTGACTTTCCGAAGCACTGACCGCATCATCGTGGCCCAGAAGAGGCTGTTTCATTCACTCATGGAGATGATGGGGGCGTTCGGCGGGGCTCTCGCCGTCTACTGCGGGCTCACCTTCATCCACTTGGCCGAGGCGGTCGAGGCCTGTCTGGAGACCTTCAAATTACTCTTCTGCAAGGACAAACAAAAACTGAAACTGTAATTAAAGTAAAAACTTTTGAATGTACCTCGGAATTAAAGGAATGACGACCAAAAGAAATAGGAAAAAAACCCTGGAAACTTAATCTTAACGCAACTTATAATGGCTTAAAATTCGGCAAGACAAAATGAAAATTCCAGAGACCGATAAGGCTCCCTGATCGGTCGCACCTCTGATGGAATAGTGTGAAGAAACAACAAATACCCCCCCCCCCAAAAAAAAAAAAAGAGAAAAAGCTTAGAACCTAATTATTAAGAGAGTATAATGGCCGGCGAGTTGCCGGGAAACACCAGGAACATCCCTGGAGACATGAGCTCTCCCCCCTTCAGCCATCCTGGCCACTGCAGCCGCCGCAGCCCCAGTTGATGTCCAAGCCATGGACATGGATGAAAGGCAGACTGAATTGACAGAAGGCCAAACAGGGGGGTGCTTGAAGGGCCAGGTGCCCACCTGGACAGTCAGAAGAAGGCCCCAATCTGCTGGACTGCCCATCACTGCTGGGACAGTCTCCCTTCTACTCAATAAATACTCAATGTGGCCAAGCTGCCACTAGCAACTTCAGAGCGTCACTGTCTGGAAAGGACAATTCTATTCTTCTCCTTCAGAAGCCACACCTCATGAGAGGGAGGGTGGCTGGCAACAACAATATGCAGCCACAGTATGCCAGAGGTAATCCCAAAGCAGCAGTGATTAATTCCAGAGACCTGAACATGTGGATCTGCCTGAAATACTCCGGGTGAGATATCAGTACACTTCAGAGGGTGACAGGAGTGGTGAATGAAGTATATGTAATAGGCTAGGTTGAAAAGGGGTCAATTTTGGAACTTGCCTGAGTGCACTTGGGGTTTCTTATGTGATGTCAAATGATGAAGCTGTTGTCAAATAGATTTGGAAAAAAATGGCATTTAGCTTTGCCTCTCCCAAGATGAAGTTTTACTACATAAGTTCAGTACATAAAGAGGTGTTGAGATTTTAAAGGCTGTGGGACAAAGCTGCAAACACTTTGTGTTCCATTTTATTGTTTGAGACAACTTTAGAACAGCATCTGGAAGCTAACTAAGCAGGTCCACCTCAAATTTAAAATGTTGACCTAACATTCCTGTATACTGGGTCAAGAAATCTTTAAATGACTTGAGGCAAAGGTGAAACACTATTTTTTCATTTTCATTTGACAATGAAGTCATAGGTTGTCATGTAGTAAATAATTAGACATGTCTACCTTTAAGTCAAATTTTTGACCTAGCCTAATACAGAGTGTAGTGGGCATGCTGCAATAGAATTTTGTGCTTGCCATGGTTTGGAATTTGGCGTGTGATAAGAGGTTTTCTACGAGGCAAGAGAAAAAATGCTACTGAAGTCCAGAGATGAGCACCTCGAGTGAACAGGAGGCAGCGAGTGTGAAGCACAAGTAGCTGCCTCCTGTTCATGAGAGGTGCTCATCTCTGGACTTCGGTAGCATTTTTGGAGTCGCCAAGTTGAAAACCTCTTATCGCATGCCAAGTTCCAAACCTTCTTCCAAACCTTCACCTCGAGTGAACAGGAGGCAACGAGTGCGAAGCACGAGTTGCCTCCTGTTCACGAGAGGTGCTCATCTCTGGACTTCGGTAGCATTTTTTCTTTTGCCTCGTACAAAACTTCTTATCACACGCCAAATTCCAAACCATGACAGGCACACGATTTTTTTTGCAAGGCAAAGGGTTTTCCTCAACTCCAAAAGAAATATATATGTAAGTAAAAGTAAAAGTAATAACTATTTTTGGTATTTACTAAATTGGGAACTCCAAGAGAAGACAGCAGTCACAAAGGAAGAGCAACAGCTTCTTCCCTTCCTCTTTGAATCATGGAAGAGATCATGCAGTCCTGCGGTTCTTCAAAGTCTGAGAAGAAATATGAAGAGGCATGGAGATGATTTGTGGATTACACCGGAAAGGAGTCAGGCTTTGAGGAAGTTGACTTTGGCAAGTATTTTGTCTTTTTGAAAGATGTACTACACTACAAGGCCTCAACACTCTAGTGCATGTACTCAATGCTCAACTCAAGATTGAGCAAGAAGATGGGAAGAAGTTTAAAGCAGTTGGGGCCAAGACTTGTGGAACAACTCAGGCCTATGAGTCTGGGTATCAACAGAAATGTGCATGATCATTTGACACAAAGGAACTGTTTCATTTCATTGGTAAGTTTACATTGGTAATTATTATCATGAGTTCCAGTGTAAAATTTGTTGCTTTTTTCATGCTGGTCAGTGTGAGAAAAAGGTCATTTTAAGAAGAAAATTGCTTAATTAATTAATTCTTCTTTAGGTGACTCAAGTTTGAACTCTTGATACTGGCTAGTCAGAAAGGTGATTGCTATTTTTGGCCTTTTTGGGGGGACATCGAAACTGTGAGCTCTGAAACCTCACATTCAATGATGTTGTCTACTTACCAAATGACCATGTGTGGAGAATCTCCTTTCCTTGTGCAAAGCAGAGAGGTGAAGAGAAAGAGAGCTGCTACTTCATACCTTACAAGGTACCTGATGGGATCTCATCATTTGGTGAGATCATCAAGAGCTACTTGTCTGCTGTGGAATTGGACTGTGGAAAGAAGGAAGGTGAACTGTTTCATGGCACCCGTGGGAAGAATGGGAAAAAGTTTGAAAAGCAACCAATAGGAATTAACACAATTGCCAATATTGGAAAAGAAATTGCTCAAGTTCTGAACTTGGCAAAGCCAGAAGAATACACAGGTATGTATGT
>JAAUXU010074766.1_pt1 | contig 10974 bp, 9 predicted proteins | sample 7278151 | NCBI WGS metagenome assembly JAAUXU01 (sample SAMN14350113, study PRJNA611818) | marine sediment metagenome | isolation source: surface marine sediment (1.8m) | place: French Polynesia: Moorea | collected 2018-08 | reverse complement strand
GATGCTGGGGGAGGGACGGCTGCCAACGGCGCCCCTGGGCGGACGGTGCAGACCCGTCTCAGTAGACTCCTCTCCAAGATCAACCCTCCTTCCACAGCTTCTTCCGCCTCCACCGCCTCCTCGACGACGACCGCCTCCGTCGCCCAAACCTCCGTCCCTCCCTCACCCTACTCAACCACCCTTCCCCTCGGCCTCGCCAACACGCTCAAGACGCGCCTCCCGCCGCTGCCCAACAATCTGGCGGGGGCCGCGCCGGGACAGAGAATAGTCAAGATTAGGGCACAACAACAGCTACCGGGCTCCGGGGTCGCCCCCAGCACTGCCGCCTCTTCCACCGCCGTCACCTCTGCTGCCACCAGTCGCCTCTCGGAACGGCTCGGGTCCATATCCCCAATGGTCGTCACCACGAGCGCCAACGGCTCCATCCTGATCGGCGGCAGCAGTGGGCCCCTGGCAGCATCCCCCTCCTCGGCTAATCAACCGGTCAGGGTAAGGTGCTACCAGGGGCCCAACGCTGCAGCGGTGGCAGCACAACAACAACAGCAGCAGCAGCCCATCGTCCTCAGCAACGGCGTGCGACTCAGCTCAGTGCTCAACAGGGTGGTCTCCACCCAGCAGCCCCCAGCAGCCGTCGTCTCCCAGTCTTCCTCGCCCGTAAGGCAGCAACAACAGATAGAGCGAGTGGCTGTGGTGGTCGGCCCCAACGGGCAGCCAATCTCCAAGGTGCAGCTGGCGCCCATCGTCCGGAAGCCAGGAGGAGCAGTGGTGCAGCTCCGAGGACAGCAGCAGCAGATGCCGGGAGCCCCGGCGACGTCACAGCAACAGCAGATAACCCGGACACTGACGGCCCTAAACTCCCAGGGTCTCCCCCCCGGCGCTCGTGCCATCGTCCTCCAGCAGCCCGGCGGCGGTCAGCAGCTCGCCGTGGTGGCGCCCCCGGGACGGCAGCAGCAGGTGCAGCAGGTGGTCAGGAACCTGACCTCTCAGCAGGCGCTGCCGGCAAGGGTGGCGTCAGGGATCACTCCGCAGCAGCAGCAGAAGCTGCTGGGGATGATGGCGTCGCCTTCGAAAACCACGGTGGCCGTAAGCCCTCAGCGGGTGGCGGTGCCGGCAGGGACCGTTGCTGCCGCTGGCGGGCAACCAACCAGGCTGCTGAGCCTGTCTCCGCAGAGGGTGGTCCACCAAACGGTGGCGGCAGGTGGCAGCGGGGCGTCGCCGGGAGCATCCCCTCAGAAGGTGCTGGTGGGACCAGGCGGGGATATCATACTGGTGGTACCACCGCAGCAGCAACAACATCAAGGCTCAGCACCGCCCTCTCCAGCCCTGGCAAGAGGCGGGGCGATAGCCTCTTCGGCATCCGTCACACCCACCGCCACTCCTCCGCGGGTCTCGCCGGCATCCTCACCGGCAAAGAACCCCTCATAGGGTGGTACTAAGTGGGAAAATGCGGAGGGCTGATACGTTCGGAGGCTGAGGTCTCCAAGACTTACTCCAGAAATTAAACTCCCGCGAGGCCAATTGCTTGCTAGATCATATCCCAAGGTGATGATGAAGATTTATTGAGCAGGTAGAGACTCTTTTCTTCGAGGGTATGGTCATACAATAGATATATTTCGTCGCCAGTATTTTTTTCGGGTAGCCGAGAGGAAGAGACCTACCTACGAGCTACGACCATGTGTACCACAAATGCTTAGAAATCATTGCAAGTCTTCTCCCTCGCGCGACGCCAGGATCCACGATGTTGTTATATGCGTTAGGTGTCAAGAGACTCGCCAATAAAACCCCGCAAAGTCCTAAGGTAAATTCGCGTTTAGTTTTTTAAAGAAAATATTTGGGGACTAACGTCCCCAATTGAACTAAAAACAGTATGTCAAAACTGGTTTTTTCTGAGTCAGCTGTCAACGCAATTCCTGGGCTCTACACCTTTTTTTGCAAGCACAATTAAGTGAAAATCTGTGCTACACTCGACGGTCTATTGGAACTTCGATTTTATACGGTAAGTTCCGACAAAATCTTAGAAATTTCAAATAGCCTCAAATGCGCATTTTCCCGTGTACAGTATGATTTTTCCTTTCTTTTTTAAATAAAAGCCAAACTTTTGCGCCAAGAGGAAGTTTGTGGGACAATTTTGAAAGTTTCGGACGTATGTCAGATGTGCTCCGGGGAAGAAGCTTGTGCAAATCGAAATCTGGATGCTATTAAGAACTCAAGGAAAGGGTAAAGGGCTAAAGGCGCTGGAAGAATCTTCCTCATGAATCAAAGAAAACTTAGTGTTCCACAACTTGGCTTTGAGGTGAAGAAACCGACGGCGCGAAATACCAACTACTAAGCTTCTGGCGGGCGGGCGGCAAAAAGGTTAATTGCCACAGTGTTGGTCATATCCTGAAGCAGTGCCTTTGTTCTAGCGCCAATTTACATAGTGTACAGAAAAACGAAGCATTTTGCAGCCGATCCAATTTCGACAAGTGTTTCGTCATCGGCATTCAAAGTCGAGTGGTTTTTTCCTTGGAGTTATTATTAGCACGAGACCCCGAGGATGCTGCTTTCTTTTTACAAGCGTAAATCAAGAACCCTTGGAAGCTACAGTCATACCATTCAAGACAAGGTTTCAATGGGTGGCAGCGGGTACTTTTCTGCAGCGGAACAAGCATTCCCGGCGACACCAACGAAACGATCCAGGACTTCTCTACGATCTGCAGCGGCCTTGCTTCATCATTTCAACTATTCCAAGCCGCTATCACGGAATTTCTTCACTACAGCAAACTAGCGTAGCACCTTAACAAACGCCAATTAGGATATTGGCGGAAGGGAAGCTCAGAGATCGACAGTGGACGTTGCTCAGTATTTGTTGCATTGTGTGCTATTGTGTTATGTTTGTGTTTGTGCCGCGGTTTCAATTCTGTTTAGTTAGGTATATTTTGGGAAGATTTGACGAGGATGTGCAAAGTAGCGTTGGAAGGGAAAATGGAGATAGGAATATTTGGGGGTAGCCTGGGTAGGAAAGAGGTTACGTATGCTTTGGGCCTTTGGTAGTAAGAAAAGCCGGTAGAACAAGGGAATTCGTGCAGGTTTTGAAGTTCTTGAGTTGGCGATTTTCTCAGAAGTAATTTTCTAGCAGAAAAGGTCTTGCACATATATCGCGGTTCTCGACCTGTAGGAGATAACGGTGCTCCGCACCACTCCGCACCATGAGAAAGAGTTTTATCAAAGCCCCGCAACCTCCACTTTTTCGAAAGAGGCGGGGCGGCAGAGGCCAACTGCAAAACAAACTTCAAAATTCAAAAAAACAAAATTGTCAACAAACAAAAATAAGAGGTCAAGTGGTCAACTTCCTTCCTTTGTGACCTCTTGACCTCGTCCACAATGTCCTCCGAGGTGGAGGAGGAGACCGTGGAGGTCATGAGGGAGAGGCTGGAGAGGACGGAGAGGGCGCTCAGGGCGGAGAGGAGGGACAGGGAGCGGGAGGAACAGGTGAGGCACCAAAGGACCCTCCGGGTTGACAGGCTACATCTTTGTCCTGTTTCAGAAGTCCCTCCGCTTGTTGGACGAGGTCAAGAGGAAGTGGGAGGCCAAGGAGGTCGAGAGGAGCAAGAGCAAGGACGCAGAGGTCAGTGTGAATGCGAACGCTAGCCAGTCGACCAACCTCACCTCGTTGCCTGTTCTCTTTCAGTTGACCTCCCTTCGTGACGAGCTGAGTGAGACGTTGGAGGTCAAGAGGAGTCTCAAGACCAAGCTGAAGGAGTGCAAGGACAGGCTGCAGGAGGCCATTGACAAGTATGAGGCCGAGAGGAAGAAAAACCTGGCGGCGGCCTCGTCAGGGAGGCACAGGGCGGCACTTTCAGAGGACTCTGAGAACAGGCCGCCCCTGGGGTCCACCCCGTCCAAGAGCGCCAACATTGCCACCCCGGTCAAGTCGGAGGAGGAGCGCCGCTCGTACGAGGAGGTGCTCTCGGAGATGAAGCTCCAGCGCGTGGAGATCCGCCTGGCGGAGCGGAAGGCGAGAGAGGCCGAGTCCAGGCTCAAGCTGGTGCGGGAGGTAATGCTGGCGGAGGAGAAGGAGGCCAGGGAGAAGGCCGAGGCCAGGCTGGAGGAGGCGCTGAGAGAGCGGGATGAGGCGGAGGCCAGGGTCAAGGACAGGGAGGCCGGGGAGAGGCAAAAGGTGGAGAAGAAGCTGACGGAGGTGGAGCGGGAGTTGGAGAGGCTGTCGGGGATGGAGAGGAGGCTGACCGAGGCGGAAGAGGAGGCGGAGGAAGCCAAGAGAAAGCTATCCAGGCTGCAGGAAGGAGAGTTGAAGGAGCTGAGGGAGAGGGAAGCCACTCATCGGACGCTTAAGGCCACCTGCCTGGAGCTGCAGGACCAGATGGCAGAGTACGAGTCTGTGTCCGCCACGCTGGAGTCCAGGCTGGAGAAGGCCAGGGCGGTGGCGGAGCGTGCGGAGAGGGAGAGGAAGGAGTTGGCCGAGAGGGTGGAGGAGGCGGAGAGGACAAAGGAGGAGCTGGAGGAGGAGTTGGAGAGCGTTAGGGGCAAGGCCGAGGGGGCCACAAAGGAGGCAGAGGTGACGGCAGAGAACAGGAGGAGGGAGAACAACGAATGGGCGGGAAGAATGACAAGGCTGGAAGGGATAAACCAGCAACAGGTATATTGTCTGGTTCTGGTGTATTTCCATTTCGTAATTTTTACCTTGTGACTTTCCTATCCAGGCTGCCGCCTTCGACTCGCTCAAGGAGGAGTACGACCGTCTTTCGCGCGAGTCCGAGAAGCTGGAGGAAGAGCTCCGCCAGGCAACCGACCAGGGGCTGCGGTTGAGGGAGGAGGCGTCGGAGGCCCATACGCGAGTGGCGGAGACCGAGGCTGCCAACGCCAAGCTGCGCTCTGTCATGGAGGAGATGCTGGAGAAGGTGGCGGCCAGAAACGCTGAGCTGAGCGAGCGTCAACACGAGCTGGAGGAGGCCAGGGCGGAGCTGGACAAGAAGGCGGTGCAGATAGAGCAGCTCAAGAAGCTTGTGGACCACCTGAGGGACGCCTCAGCCTCCTCCGAAGCCTCCTCCTCGTCGGTCAAGAAGAAGAACCCTCCTCTGGAGTGGGCCATGAGCTACGAGGAGGTGCACGGGCAGCTCGATCGGGAGAGGGAGCGCAACCGACAACTGATCGACGAGCTCCGCCAGGCGAGGAACAAGGCCACCGCCGATGCCGCCGCCGCCCCGCTTGAGGAGGAGGACGTCCACGACCTTGCCCGCCGCCGACCGGTGGCAGAGACGGCGCACGAGATCCCGCACCGATTCCACCGGCAGACAAACATGCAGCGCAGACTGTCCTGCCCGGTGTGCCTGGGCACGCTTCCGCTCTGCCGCGCAGTGAGCGCCTGCAGGTTCTGTCCCCGCGTCGTCCACGTGGGGTGCGAGGAGGGCGCGCCAAAGGACTGCGGACTCTCCAGCGACCTCGCGCTCGTGCTCAGGAGCAACGCGGGGAACTCTGAGGGAGTTATACAAAAGGGCTACTTGAAGGTGAATGATTACTGTCCTGTTACTCTGTACGGTTTCGGGTTTTCCAAATGTCTTTTAATCCATCTTTGCAGATTCCCGAGGGCTCCCCCAGCAAGCCCGGCCGCACCTGGCGCTCTGTGGCCGTCCAGGTGGTGAAGGACCGCCTGGTGGCCGAAAACGGCAAGGCTGCCGACATCTCCCTCCGCCCGGAGCGCGGATTCGTCTTCGTGCAGGGAACGGTGGCCTACGCCGAGCTGTCCCACACCCCCGCCTTCGACCAGCCGCACGTCTTCAAGGTTGGCCACTCTCACGGCTCCAGGGTGAGGGACGTGCACTACTTCATGGCCAAGAGCTTCCAGGAGAAGGCTGCGTGGATAGAGGCGCTGGAGAAGGTCACGCTCACCAGGGAAGCGGAAAACAAGGAAGCAGTGGACCAAGAGGAGAATGTCGGCATCTCGCTCTCGCCCACCAAGGCCAACGGGGGCAACTCTGACCTGATCAATTTCGACGTGGTGGCAACTTTCCCCGCCTCTGGAAACGGAGGATCTGGTGGAAGCGAGGGGATAGTCGTCTTCTGCGCCCTCTCCCTGGAGGACGACGAGGGCCGCGTTCTCTTCGGCACCTCCCGCGGCCTCTTCCTCGGCTCCTCCTCCTCCTCCCCGTCGGCCAGGCCCCTCTTCAAGCAGGGCGGCGGGCCGGAGGGGGTATTCCAGCTGGGAAGGATGAAGGAGTTCAGGGAGGTTCTGATGGTAGCGGGACCGGAGAGGAGGCTCCTCGTCGCCAGGGAGGAGGACCTATTCGGGGAGGAAGACATGGGGAGGTTCAGGCACAGAAATATAGAGGTCGTCAGCAGTTGCCACCGCTTCGCCGCCCACTGCTACGACAATAGCGAAGAGAAGGCGGACCGGGCGTTCGTCTGCGCCGTGGACGACCGCCGAGTCTCCATCCTGGCCCGCCTCTCCTCCTCTTCCACCTCTGGCGAGTACCGTCTCCGCCATGGCTTCTCCACCGACCTGCCCACCTCGTGCATCTGCTTCTCCAGGGGCGACAGTCCGCGATTCGTGCTGGTGGCCACCGACAAGGTCTACCAGATTGGCCTGGGGGACTTTGGCGTCAGGGAGTTTGTCGATCCGGCCGTCGCCCCATCGGTATTTGCAGACAACAGGCTGGCTGACATGTTCGCGCTCGGGAAGAGGGACACTGACGAGGAAGAGTTCCTGCTCTGCTTCCAGGTAAACTTGGTTTTTTCCGTAGCACTAAATAGAAAATACTTCAACTCCAATCTGAAACACCCTCTGCAGGACTACGGGCTCTTCCTGGACTCTTCCGGCCGCCGCAGCCGCGGCGACCTCCGCTGGGGCGGCACAGGGGGGAGGGGGGTGGTCGTCGGGCAGTTCTCCCTCACCCGGGAGGAGTCGGTGTCGCCGCCGGGCGGGTCCCCAACCCGCAGGGAGGAGAGGAGGCCCCAGACGACGCTTTGGCTGGCGAGGAGGGACGCCCTGGAAGGACTGGACGTGGACGTGAGGTCGGGGTCCGCCAACGTGAACCTGAGATGCGGCGGCCCGCAGATCCTCTCCTCCGCCGGCGCGGGCGTCGTCGTTTTCGCAGAGAGGAAGGCGGACACGACCATCGTCCGCTCGCTCAACAGGAAATAGCCGAAAAGACGTCGATCTCCCTCATAATTTCCCAATACTTTTGCTACCTGTAAAAAAAGTACCTACATCTCGGTAGTCATTCATTAGAGTTGCCTGTAAGCGCAAGCTGTATACACGGATCTGTACCTAGATACTCTCGCCCACTGCCAATAAATTTTTGCCATTATCGAACACATCAAAGAAACTGAGCGCACCGCACATCCTGTTATCTTATCTTGTTAGACTCCTCGTTCTCTCAATATATCTTTTTTCCTGCGTAGTTCAACTTTGAAGATGTCCGTGCGACCGTCGTTTCCCTACTTGGACAATGCCGCCTGCCTTGGCGCCCTGCGATCTTGGTCTGGGTTGGCAGAGAGGCTGGGGGAGGTCATGGCGGAATTCTCAGCAGGAAACATCAGGTGCTGTTGGATCTTTTTTTAACGTTTTCGAACTTCCCGTCATGTCTACTGCTCTTGTCTTTAAAGGCAACCGGTGCGGGCCACTCTCAGGTTTGAAAACCCGGCCGGGTCGTCAGGTAAATGCTTCTGTTTTTCCACCTGAATCGAAAAAATAATATTAAAAAATTTCATGCCCCAGCCATGATGATGCCCTGCTTCTCCCCCTCCTCCGGCGGGCTTACCTGCAAGCTGCTCTACAACCTCCCCTACAATTCAAAGCACGGCCTCCCCACGCACTGCGTTTACGTATTGGCCTTCGACTCGGACACGGGAGCAGTGAAGGTCGTCATGGTGAGGTGCTTTTCGAAAAAGAGTCTTTCCGGGAAATGACCTGTTTGACAATTGTGCGGGTATTTTCCAGCAAGGCGAGGGCATCACCGAGCGTCGCACCGCAGCCGCCTCCGCCCTTGCCGCCAGACACCTCGTGGCCTCTCCTGGCGATGTGGCCCGCCTGGCCCTCCTCGGCACGGGGCGCCAGGGGCTGAGCCACCTACAGGCCATGGCGGCAGAGTTCCCCTCCCTACGCTCGGTCTCCGTCTGGAACAGAACGGCCAGCAGAGCGAAGGCGTTCACGGAAGAGGTCTCTGGGTGGCTGCCCAATGCCACCGTCAAGGCATGCCCGACAGTCGCCGAGTGCCTGGAGGGGGCCGACCTGGTGGTCACATCCACCTCCGCAAGGGAGCCAATTGTCATGAAGTTAGAATAGAGAATCTATTTCTACAAAAAAAAGGAAAGTGAATATTACACGATTGTCCAGGTCCGACATTGTGAGGGAAGACGGCTCCGCTCCTCCCCTGGTGATTGGCGTCGGCGCTTGCGCACCTCATCAGACCGAGATCGACCCTTTGCTGATGCGCTCCTCCTTCGTCGTCTCAGACAGCTTCGCGGGCGCAAAGGTGGAAAGCGGAGACGTAATCAAGTCCGGCTGCGACGTCAAAGCGGAGCTGGGGCAGATCGTCGACAAGAAAGGTAGCTGTTGTTGTTGCTGCTCTTTCTCCTGCTGTTGATGGAGTTACTGCTGCTGCTACTGGTGGTGGTGATGGTTGTTGCTGTTGCTACTTTGCTGCTGCAGCTTTACTCAATTTTCAACTTTTGGGATCCTCTTTCTGCGCAGTTTCCAAGCCCTCTTCTCCCGACACCCCGGTGGTGTTCAAGTCCCTCGGGCTGGCTGTGCAGGACCTGGTTGCCGCCCAGATGATCTGCCAGCAGGTGGACCTGGAGCAGGAGCAGGGCTTCCCAGCACCCTTCTTCTCCAGGGAGCAGGTGGAGGAGCAGATGGCCAAGGGACCAAAAGGTGAGGAAAATAAACTTTGCAGGGAAATTGGCAATTAATGTTCCCTTATCGCAGGAGGAGGCGAATTCCTGATGAAGAGCACCGGTGTCGAGGGAGACAAGATTGCACTCTCCGTGTCGATCGCAGTGCTTGACAATTCCGCCGTGTTCTTGGCCCGCGCCGACGGTTCAGGCCCCGGCGCCGCCATAGCGCTGGAGAGGGAGACCGGACGGCCGAGGGCATTCGCAGAGATACCGCCAAAGAACAAAGACGAAGACGACGAAATTATAGCCAGGGCAGTGGCGGATTTGGCGGAGAAGTGAAGCATTCTTTATTCGCATTCGTCATCAGTCGCAGTTTAGCACGTCGTGGTCGACGAATGTCGCGGCGAATCGCTCCCGGTGGTTCGACAGCCTCTCCTCGCGCAGGATCCAGTCTTCCGAGTCCCTTTAAAAAATGATCGCGATTTTCGTTAATTAGGACAAAAATTTCAACTGCTCTCTTTTCCCAAATCACATTTGCATTTTATTTTTGAAATACATATTTTTTATATTTTATTTCTTGTTGTTTTGTGTCAAACTCACGTGTCCCACTGGTAGATCGAATCGAGGTAGTCGTATTCGATCTTGTCGTACCCTCCGACGACGAGGAAGGAATCCCCAAACTGGACCGCCACCGCCTGGGTCACTGAGCGGGGGAAGGAAGACTCGCGCCACTCCTCAGTTAAAGTGTTGAAGATCTCAACCGAATCCTCGATCTGGAACTTCCCGTAGAAAAAGGTGAAAAAAATTATATTATTTTTTTCACCTGCTCGTCCCTGTAGTCCAGGATTTCTCCGCCCACCACCACGATGTCCACGCCTCCGTTCTACACAATTTGTAGAAATATTCAAAGTCTACTATTCGTATGCTGTCGGGAGGGTAATAGAAATTGGGGTTTTTTTCCGGAAAAAATTCAGTACTTTGCTCTGCGCCACCCCGCATGCATGGTACGACCTGTTCCTGCCCATGGAGGGGAGCTCGCGCACGAACCCGGTCTCGACGTCGTACAGTTCAACCTGGATTCGAAAAAAAATACAATTCAAATTTGTCTGGGGAATAGTTTGGCTGGAAATGGGTTTTTTTCCTCCTCACCCTGTCTGTCTCGTAGTCATAGTAGTCCTTGGATCCCCCTATGGCCACCACCTGGCCGGGGGTGATCTCAACGGCGCAAAACTGCTCCCACTGCAATAACGAATTCCGAGCATCATCTCTCAGGTTTTTTACAAGTCTTATTCTGTTTCAAATCCATACTTCGACTGACCCTCCGTATTCCGCTCTTAGGTCAGGTCCGAACCCCCACTGACCGGTCAAGGGGTCGAATATCTCGGTGGACAAAAAAGTCTCGCTGAAAATAACCGAAATCATGTTCGTCGATTTTTTTTTAAAAAAAGACGTGAACTGCTCACTGTCCTCCCATGGCCCAGTGCCTCTGGTCCGATAGCGCCACGCTAGCAGCATCGTACCGGCCAATGTTCAGCAAACTGGACAAGACCCAGCTGTCAGCCTATTTAAAATTGCTTAAATATACGATATTTCCCAAATATTGTTTTTTTAATAAAAAGACAAATATTACATTTCTGTACCTGCCTGTCGTACGCCCAGCACTCCCTGTGCCCGTCCGGGAGGTCGAACCCCCCGCAGGAGACGGGCCGGCCCAGGGGGTCGCGGAGGCCAAAGTTGGCGCCGTCGCCGGGGGCGGGCCGGGCTGGAGAATTCACACACAATTAAAGAAAAGCAAGACAAAATGAGTTTTTAAATGTTTTCAGTTTACGGATCGGTGGCAGGTTGGCCGGCTTCCGGCAGTCCCGCTGGTCTCCGCCAATCTGAAGTCAATCGAGATGGGATAAAATGTTGCGTACTTTTTTTGGGGGAAGCGGATTTTTTTTCCCCCGGATAGAAATTAAATGCACTCTGCACCTGTACAATTTCCACGTCGTCCGAGATTGCGTATTCGTCGTACCCGCCCATGATGACCAGGGCGGTGTAACCTAAAATTAATTTTTAGCATATGACAAGGAAGATAATTTACCTTTTTGACATTTTATTTTGGAAAAAGTTGTCGTGTTTTATGTTAAACGATACCTT
>JAAUXU010099035.1_pt1 | contig 10976 bp, 12 predicted proteins | sample 7278151 | NCBI WGS metagenome assembly JAAUXU01 (sample SAMN14350113, study PRJNA611818) | marine sediment metagenome | isolation source: surface marine sediment (1.8m) | place: French Polynesia: Moorea | collected 2018-08 | reverse complement strand
CGGTGGCGGATGCCTGACGGCCGAAAGGCTTCTCTGTCTCTGATACTTTATGTGGAGCAGCCAGCCAGCCTCCAACACCAACAGCGAGGGGAGGAGGCCCCCTGTTGCGTTTAAGACAGCGGGAAGGGGGGGGAAGAGCCTTTCCCCTCTTCCTCCCCAATCCGACTTCCCCATTAGGCAGGTTGTAAGGGAGGGAAGAGGAGGCGCCGGCGCCGCCATTCCCTCTGGGTCCTATAAGACATCAACCTCCCTCCCAGGTCCCTCACACTCCCGGTGTGTGTGTGTGTGTGCTTAATCCTCTCCTGCCGCGAAGAGAGATACAAAAGGAGGCCTTCTCCACACCATTAGCAAAGACGGGGAAGAAGAAACGTACCATTCTCCCTCAAGGCCCGAACTATACGTATCTATACCGGTAGAAATGTTGGGAAAGTTGGAGTGACTTTCCTTTGCGTCTCTCTCTCCCCTTTTTGGCACGGCCCAGCCCGCTAGACCATCCCCCATCCCTCTTCAAAAGTGCAACATCAGACCTCCCCCCTCTCCATCGACCATTTCGTTGGATGGCTCCCTCCCGCCGCCCGAGGAGGACGATGAGGCGATTGGAGGTCCCTCCCTCCTCCTCCACTTTTGGCACTTTGCCTACAGACCAATTCCAGTCATAAGGCCTCGGCTGTGGCTTTTGCAAGGTGGGAGGGAGCGAAAAGTACATGGGCGAGTGGGCGAGGAGGGCGCCAATAACCTCCTCCTCCGACAGTCCTCTCGGCTGAAAGTGACTTTCCCCCTCCCCCTTGATATTTTCCCTTCTTTTCCCTTCCATCGTCTTCTTTTCATTCGGCTCACCCGTCTCATCTCTTTTTACCGCGGCGACGACGGCGGCGGCGGAGATGATATCCCTTTCAAAAGGTCGGGGAAGAAAAGGGAGAGGAATCTTTCGCCTCTGCACACTTCCCGTAAGGGGAGAGAAAAGACGTGTGGGCGGGTGGGAGGAGCTGGGAATGAGATTTGGAGAAAAGAAGCGTGCACCATGCGTACACAGTAATGGCGACAAAACTGTTTATGATATCACACGCGCTTTGCTTTGCAGAGCGAAGAGCTGGAAACCGGAGAAATTGTCCCCCTAATCACACTAATTTCGCAAAATTGGAGACACTGAGGAAGGAGGAAGGAAGGGGGACAAGCCTCCGGAAAATGCATGAATTATTCATGAAGCTTCCCCCACTCATAACCGATCCTCCCTAGCTTTCAAGGGTACACTTTTGCGAGGGGATTTTATTTCCGTTGAGTTCTTGATTTTGAGTGGCTCTCATTGTCCAATATCTTTAGTACAGTGGGAGGGCATAACTTCATCGCAGTGGTATTTCCATCCCTCGTTGCCCCTCCTCAAAGAATGGTGACAAATCAATATTCTCTTCCAGCCTCGACAAGAGCTTCTTTCTATTTCCTGTCCCGACACAGCTTTTCCTTCCTCTTCCCCCCTCTCCCCCTCTCCGCCCCAAACACGAATATACATACCTCACGAGACGTAACAAACTATCGCCTCTATTGTACACACGAAGAGAAAGGCCCAGTGCAGAGATGACAGCAACACCCGCTACCCTGTTATACTAACACCGGTTACATTGCGTAACAAACTTTGAACAACAACAACACCTGTGCCACATTCTCCCAGAATAGATTCAAATAACACGCGTTCTATCTCTGTCGCTTCACTCACTTTTCCCACAAATTAGAGAACTCAGCTTGAGGTTAATTTTTACATGCGTAAAATGCAGACAAAGCGAATGATGAAATGTCACAAATAAGCCAAGAAACAAAAGAAATTTGCGTGCTCTTAAAATATGCGACGATGCGTGACGTACATTTAGCTGTTTGTGTGAGTGAGTGTGCCTCCGTCCATCCATTTTTCCGCCTATATGCCAACAACAGTAGAGTCGAATCGAATCGGTGTGTGAAAGTCGTCGTCCGCATATATATCACTAATCTCTCTCTCTCTCTCTTTCTCATTTCTCAGAGCTGTGTGTGTACAGGACATTAGTGCAGTATTAGAGCAGCATTATAGATCAATTAGCCACAGCAGCAGGTGTTTGTGTGCTTGTGTCATATGGGAGTGGATAACGAAAAGGTAAAAAAAGAAACACACGCGGACACACAGTCGGGGGAAGAGAACACGGAATAAGGTTGGGGGGGACCTTTTTTGCCCATCTACCTAACTAGAAGCCATTTTCCCACGGGGAGAACGATGTACGGTGGGGCAGGGGAAGCCTCCCTCCTCATGCCATACATATTTAGACCCAGTTATGCGGTGGGGTAGAGGGGGGGGGGGGGGGAGGTGGTAGCCTTCATCCTTGTGCCACCGCCACATACCGCCCTCCCTCCATATCTTCGTTTCCACCACCCTGCCTGCATGCAGTGACCGCCCGCGACACACCCTCAGACCGACGAAAATACCCCAAATTTCTTGCCAATTAGTGTTCAGCGCTCCGCCTCCTCGCTATGCTTCTAACCTTGCGCCTCCTCGTTCCCCCACCAGCAGCTTTTATATGCAGTACAGACATTATGTGAAAAACATTTACACAGTTACATTCCTACTACAGCATTTGCCTACCTAGACAGCCTTTTCATCCTCGTACGTTCATGCATGCACACTTGCTTACGCTATGATAGACACATGCTTGAACCCACCGCTCCCCGCCTTGTTGCAGCTCGGCCGAAGCGCCCCAAGAGCCTGTGCTTCAGCTCCGCCGCCGAGACCTCCTCCGCCAACGCCAACACCACCTCCACCTCTCTCTCGCCTCCACCTCCTTCCGCTCTCCCCGCCCCCGCCCCCTCCTCCTCCTCCTCCTCCGGGCTGGTGGCCGTGGCAGACACCGTTGTACAAATCGGAGAAAGTAATGTGACAGATGACACACCTCTCTTTTGATATGTTCTTTTGCCTGTCCTCTTTCTACAGTGTCTTTCCTCCTTTTCGTATTTTTGCCGTGCCTTTGCCTGCATATTTGAAACATAAATTACGCGACGGACAATGGCGAAACGCCTTGCATGGTCTGTCTCCTCTGGTCTATAAATCGAGACTCCATCATAAAAACACACTATAGAAACCATGTAAAAACCTCTCCTAAAACACGACTTTTTTGTCACATACATATGGTACTACCGGTACAGACTAAGACTCTCTCTCTGAATCGATGTTTTCCCTCATCCTGTAAAAAATCCATCACCTTTCAAAGTTTCTGCTGCCTGTTGATACGTGTACGTATAATACAGAAACGGTGTTGGCTCCTACTATATCATATTAATTGGTGTGGTGCATTCCTCTGGATGAAATGGGCATGTTGACGTTATAACTTACCCTGTAAACTATTCTTTTCGGTATTTTTTCGCTACTCAATTTTGATCCTGTATGGTTGATGCTGCCGACCGAGAATTGACATATTTCATCGCCCCCCACAAAATCTAAAATGACCTATCTCCATCCTGGTTCTTTCGAGCCAGGAAAAGAGACTTTTTTTGGAAGGATTGAGAAGGGGAGCACTGAGCGGAGGAGTATGAGATCAAGAGCAGGAGAGAATAGAAGGCTGGTCTTTTCGACTCCAGAGCCAAAAGCTCTGTACAGTAGGTACATGACCGATCTTCTTTTATCTCATTCTCTTGATGTCTCCTTGTCCTCCGCCCGTCCGCTCCGTCCGCCTCTCTTTCCCTCCAAAAAATCACCACACAAAACATTCCGTCCCAAATGATAATCACACCTGTCACAAGATTTTCCTGAAGAGGGACGCGCGATGCAGAAGCCGCGCTCCGCCCTATCACTTTCCGGTCTAATATTGCTCCATCTTCAATCAGGGCTCCGCGAGCGCCACCGCATCCACACTTCCTGGCGCAAGGAGCACAAGGCCTTCGTGACCCTGGGCATCGTCATGGGCGCCTTCCTCCTCTGCTGGCTCCCATTCTTCTCGTGGTACCTCACCGTCACCATCTGCGGAGAGCAGCACTGCCCATGCCCGGACATCGTCGTGTCCATACTCTTCTGGTGAGATGAAAACCATACATGAAATGGCGTTCTTTCTCTTGCTTTTTAATCGGGGAAATAATACGTCGTTTCCCCACTCCTCCCTTGTAGGTCACAAAATGTACCCCACTCCCACCCAACACTGCGAAAAATCCGTGACAGAAACAACTATCTCATTAATTTTCGTCCCACTTTCCCTCTTTCCCACGAAATCTAATTTTCCTCTGGGTGCATCTCCCCCTCCCCCTCCCCACAGCACAACCATCCGCCAATCCACGAGAAGTGCCCTTTCCTTCCCTCCTCTTCGCTTTCAAGTGGTTTTCTCTCCCTCCTATTTCCTTCTGTGAAATGATGGAAAAGAATTTTCCTCCTTGTCCCTCCTACCAGATTAGGCCTTTTTGCCAAAACTGAACCCAGGACACATTTCCCCTTTAAGAAAATAGTTCGAATATTTTTGTCCCAATAACTCTTCTCCTTGACGTAAATCACAGTCACCTTTCCCCTTGTCTTCTCGGCTGTTAGATCAGATCCTATTTTTGCTATGCTGGCTCTTCCCCTGCGGACACCAAAGGGTTTAAGGATCCCCATTTCCTCCCTCCCTCCCTGTTGCCATGGAATGAGCTCGAATCGGGAAAAACGTTCAGGAGCGCTACAGCGTTCAAGAAAATTGTTTTGCAGGTTTTTTTGGGGGAGGGATATAATTTTTTTTGTCATTACATCTATTTTCGCGACTCTCCTCCCTGCAGGATCGGCTACTTCAACTCAACTCTGAACCCGGTGATCTACGTGATGACGAACCGCGACTTCAAGGACGCCTTCACCGACATCCTCCGGCGGCTCTTCTGCTTCTGCTGCGCGAAAGACGAGCTGGACTGGGGCGGAGGAGGAGGAGGGGGAGGAGGAGGAGGGCGGTCCAGGGGCGACTGGGGAAACCACTCCTCAAACGTAGACTTCGTCTAAAAGACACACGAGCGATATTTCTTCTTCTTTTTACGTGGGGGAAAAAGCAAAAGGGGGAGGGTGAAGGATAGAGTTACGACACAGAATGCTGCATGCCAAAAAAAAAGAAACAACAGACACTTTATTCTCTTGGGAAAGGGGATCTTTTTCTATGATCGGGCTTGCACAAGAGAGTTCCGTCCTAAAACGTCGTCTTCGGGGGATCCGCCACCAAGAGAGCAACAAGACCAACAACCAGAGATGCACCCATGTACCATTTCTCTTACTCCGTAGCCGTCACCAATCACCAATCTGTTGTGCGGACCACGAGAAGCCGACTTACAGCCTTCCCTGTCTCTATCTGCTACCACTAAACCATCTCGCTGTGCTCTACAGTATCTACATACCTTATTCTACGTACAGTAGTTTAGAATAGGGGGGTCGCCGACGTTAAAAAAATCACGTTCTGTTTTTGTTTTTCGAAAGCCAGAATTAGAGCAACTTGATGGCTGTATCAAAAGCCTGATATTACCCCTCGCCTTATCATTTCGATACGTTTCTCTTTTTCCCCTCGCCTTTTTATAACATTAATAGCAGCACTTATGTACGTACTACGTTTTCCTAGTTTCACCTTGTATACTCCGTTTCCATTCCTCAGATTGTTGAAATCGTCAATGAAAATTCGAACAAAGTTTCAACATACATGGCAGCCCGCTCACCTCACTCTTTGTAGTAGACTGACTTTCCGGCGACTAAAGAACTTTATAATTTCAATTCCGTAGTAAATCCGCCATGGACTCCACTTCTAAAACTTGCGTTTACTGTATACTCCCACGTAGTAGGGCACACTGTTCCTTCCCCTTTTCCAGAGCATAGAAAAACCTTTAAAAATACGAAAATCAAATCTCCAAATCTGGCATTCACTCGAAGAGAAGCAAGATTACTTTCAAAAATTCCACGTCCGAAAAAAGGGCCTGTCCGGAATCTCTCCCAGCTCTCATACTTCCCCCTTCGACAATGAAAGGCGTATCTCAGAGAAAAAAATGACATTCTGCATGTTTGCACTCTGACTAGCACAAGTTTTGACCATCCAACTTGTTCCCCTACTACAATCTAGCCAGAAGAGATTTCTCGAAAAAAGAAAATGTGACATCAGCAATGTGACAGTTGGTAGCGACGACAGCTTGCTTGCTTGCGCCGAAGAAAAAAAATTCCCCGACCAATCTATTGTTGACTCTTATACCACGTATGAATTTGCAGCAGCACGAGAGAAGAGATCCACAGTTTCACATCAGCACTGTTGTCAACACACAAGGCAAACCCACCACCCCACCCCAGACTAGATGCTGACTTTGTCTTCCAGGAAAAGAAAGCACGATTGGCCCCTCCCTACTGATGGGAGGAACAATGACACAGTGGAGCAAAGAAAATTCCACGACCACTACTTTCTCATTAAATTTCAGCACGTTCTTGGTTTTTTGGCCCACACATTATTCGATGTTATTGGGAAAGAAAGACCCAAGGCGACGACGACGACCTACCCCACCCTCAATTCAGGGTTGTTCTCTTGAACTGCAACAACATCTCACTCCAAAAGTCCTTCCCTTTCTCTTTCAAAAAATCCGCGAACTTACAAAAAAGGCCTCCTTCCACATTGATCACGCAACCACTCTACAGCATTAATTTCGCTCTCTCTAAAATTTTGTAAGGTCTCGCGATTTTTCACTTGCGAGCCCTGGTTTTTCCATCCTTTCCTTTCCTCTCCTCCTCCTGAACGAGCACCATTGCCCGCACACTATAATCACACACACCAAACACCCACACGCACAGATCCGACAACTACACAGTTCGGGCAAAACAGCCGGGCGCGCACTCCAAAAAACCTTTAAAAACATCTGTCTTAGATCCGCCAACAGCTCCGCTAGTATCTCCGACGAACGAACGAACTCGAGTAGCGCTATGCCTACCGTAGTGGGTGCGTACATATTGCAAGAACCATCTGCACCAAAGTATGCACAAAGAAAAAGTAACGACACTTGGAAAGCATGGAGGCGAGCATTTTGTTCCCTACCACGACACCTTGAGCTACTAACTATTTCTTCCACTATCTAACATAACAGGAGAAAGCCTCAAGAGGAGAAAAAGGTACGGCGCACAGTATTTCTCTTATTGTACCACCTCACAATCCAGCGCCGCAGCTTTGATATTGCACTTATCACAGGGATTTGGCTGAAAGCTTCGGGAAAATTATGATAATTCTGGACAAAAACCTTTGCCTTGGATTCGGAATTCTAAAAGGGTTTTGAGACGAAAAGAAATATCCACTCGCTCCACCAACGCTTTCTTAAACCAAAGGCCTGAAGGACAGCAGCGCCCGCCCGAGAATATGAGGCATCTACGTACAGTGTGCGATTCGAGGAAGGGGAGAGGACGAAAAGAAGAGATATTGGAATTTCCAACTAACTGGAGAGCATCAGATGAAAAAGCCGGACTTTTAACACCCCAAGTCTTTTTGAGATAAGATCCCTTCCCCACAATCACCAATCAAAACTCACCCCCACCCCTTTTCTGCCATGAACGATTCAGCACACACGGTACCGCGCAATGCCACCGCCACCCATGCAAAAAGAAAGGAAAGAAACACACGCCATGACATGAATACTTGCTACATACCCGTACTACAACACAGCAACACAGATATGGACACTTCTTCCCTCATCCCCGTTTTACATACAGCAAAATACCCCATTTCACATCCCTAAGTCTCAAGAAATTGAAGGGAGAGAGGAAAAATACCAACATACGTCAAACAGCACACGGAAAAGTTCCCTAATAACATATACCTGAGAGAGAAATACCCCGCGAAGCAAGCACTTTGATAGTGCAGTGTACCCAAGGTAGGTAGACTCCAAACCCTTCGCGGGAAAAAATCTCCATTCCTTAAGGAAGTCCGGAGGAAGGAAAGGGGATGGAAATAGTACCCGCAAAAGCAAAAACAAAAAGCAAAAAACGTGCTGTGATTGCAACGATATGTTTCTCTCTTTAATGAAGCAGAAAATGTAGAAACGAAAATTTCACGAAGAAGGCCGGGCCGCCTGCAATTCCGTTTCATAAAGGGAAACAAATTTGGCCTCAGCGAAAAACAAGAGTAAGAAGCAAATAGAACCCCCTATCCCACTGTTCACTGTGTCTTATGTTAGGAGATCGACAGACCCCCACCACACGCCATACCAAAAATTAAATAAGAAACCCCCTCACTAAAGAAAACCGAGAAACCCCCCTACCCCGTACAACGTAGAGGTAGCGCGAAAAAAGAAAAGAAAACACAGAAGAAACCGACGACGTAGTGATAGTAAAGTATCAAAAAAGTGAAAAGCAGATTTCTCGCGCGCTCCGCCGAAAAAGAGACGGCAATTGAAGTGTCGGCGCGGACGATGATTTCGCTTGGGACATGTGTACTAAAAAACTGCGCCGCTGCCAGTGAGCGGCGGGGATATAAAGAAAATATGTTGTGTAGTTTGCAGTATAAGAAAGACGGAAAAATCGGCGCCGTTACGATTGGCGGCGATGGCAGTGGTAATAAGACGATTATGATGCGCATTTTCCACAGGGGCCGAAAAAGGACCCAAACGAATAAAACGCAAGATGAAAAAAAAAACCGAGTAAAAACAAAAGTTATTTCGCGAAAGAGTCCTGTTTCTCACGCACCATATTTCTATTTCAAGTCAGGGTGTAATTGAGTTTTCAAGCCGACAGGAATGGAGGTTGCGCGAGACCCAACTGCTTTCTTTTCGAAATGCCCCCTATTCTTTCCGTGCTTCCGGTCCCGCATTTAAAGGCCGCCGCACAAAAGGGCGCTTTCCCAGGCCAATTCTCCCACTCTTCCAGGTTGTTCCCCTTTGATCAAAATTTAATGATCCCCCCTCCCTCCACTTCCTCCTCCTTTACTCTTCTATCCACCACCAGAAAGCGAGATCACTGGGGCAGAAAGGCGGCGGCGGCACAAAACAAAGCGGAACTTAATTGCGAGTTTCGTATATTTTTTGCGCACGGCCTTGATGAAAAGGGGCGAAACACATACAATAAAAAATTCAACGGAGAGACAGCAGCAGGGGCGTTATCACATCATCATTTTTTTTAGCAAATACGTGCGCCCTAGCTTTTTGGTTGGATCATTGCAATTTTTTACATTACCTTCCATGCAAACGATTCTACAAGCATTTTCACGAGATTACAGCAGAATTCCATCAGGTCCTGAACTCAATGTTGTCCATTGCAGACATTGGCCTGAGGTAGAAGACGGATTTAGTAAACAAGATGCTCTTTAAGCAAAATATCTCACCTCGCTCCACTCTTGCGCCGGTCCTTCTTCATGTTCTTGAGCATCTTCTGGTGCGACTGCTTCCACTCGTCGGCCGACCTGTTTTGGAAAACGGAAGCACTCCATTCGATGTGCCCTCTCAACCACTCCATTCTTATCACCTCGTCATCTCCATGTCGTCGAACTGGTCCCTGAACTCCTCCGCCTCCGTCCCCTCCAGCCGCTGGCCCTGCACGTCGAACACCGAGCGGTGGGACTTGCGAGTCTTGGAGCAGACCTAGAGAGAAACGAAGCGGAACGAAGGGCTAGCTTTTCTGAAGACAGAAGCAACAGCAACAAAATAATCGTCGAAGAAAGCACACAGCAATGATTCGAGTTGGAAGAGAGAGAAAAAAGTATCCGCACCACCTGCTGCAGTTGGAGAGGGGAAAACTCTCACTAATTCTGGGCAACCATCAACAACCAAACAAGAGGGAAAAGCAAAGCATTGTGGCGAGCTTTGAATCCACATCTGAATCGTTGTATTTATTGGGGAGGATTTGGCAAGTAACCTTCAGCAACGCCAGCAGCAAGATCGAAACTTTGTCCCACTTTAGTTTCACTGAACATTGAATAGGACCTGGCACTTGAATATCAGACAGCAACCAAAAGACCTCTTCCAGGTTCCAAATGATTGTCCGCTCCCACCTCCGCGTGTCTCTGTATTCTGTCCGCGGCGAACTTCCTGTCGCAGGTTGGGCAGGGGACGAGTACCTCGCTCTTGGGCGGAGGGTTGGTGTCCACGTGCGATCCCCTCCGCTCCTCCAGGCCCTTGGCGTTGGCGCGGGCAAGGTCGCCGTTCGAACCGCTCTCCTTCTTGCTCCCTCCAGAGCCCATCGTGAAGCTGCTCTGCGATGTAGGGAAAAGTTTTTGTTTTCCCTGTGGAGACCGCTGGTTTTTTTTTTTGAGAAAAAAGTTTTCTAATAAAACTCACCTCAAATTGGGCTGCCTGCTCTGGCCTCAGCGCCGCCTACTTTTCCTAGCGGGGACAGAAGGTCAGATTTTCGGATGAGGATGAGGATGACCTGGATCCAGGAGCGGCTCCTCTTCCAGCTTTAATGGGGTTTCTTCTCCTCCGCCTCTTTGGCCAGCCGACCACCTAAATCCTTGGCTTGGCAATAAAAAGTGCAACTCTTTCGTCTCCTCGTTCGCGGTTTCTTCCACCTCCTCAAGGGTCTTTTGGGCTCTCTCTCAAGTTCAGGTGCAGGATCGAGCGAATGAGGTAGGGGCTCCTCTCTCGAGAGAAAGCCGTAGCTGTCTCGGGCCCCAAAAAGAGGCGGAGGACGAATGGGGCGCCCAATGTCACGGGCCAAGAGTGGGCAGGTGACGAGCGAGCAAGACTTGAACAGTACAGGCTCAATAGTTAATAAACTGATTGTTGTAGTGACTAATATAATTGGTCTTTGCTGAGTCATACATGGTAATTGCAACTTGTGAACCATACACAGTCTCGCACCAGCCGCCCTACCTGTACACATTCAAAAATATCGATGACTTCGGAGGGCGCCCCACGGCGCTTACGTAGAAAGGCAGGTACGACTCGTGTGTTGCACACATTCAGATTGTCGATCGGGCGGGCGCGCGGGCGGACCGACCTTGTCGTCAGGCAACAATCGGGCAGGGGCCCCAAAAAGAGAGGGGAAGGGTGCCCAAAGCATGCTTTCGGTTGACCCT
>JAAUXU010005727.1_pt1 | contig 10976 bp, 8 predicted proteins | sample 7278151 | NCBI WGS metagenome assembly JAAUXU01 (sample SAMN14350113, study PRJNA611818) | marine sediment metagenome | isolation source: surface marine sediment (1.8m) | place: French Polynesia: Moorea | collected 2018-08 | reverse complement strand
GTGTGATTTTACCATAAAGTAATTATCTTCAAACTAGAACGATGAGAGTGGCCTTAGAGAGAATCACCATTTTACTAGACATGAACAATGAAGAGCATTAATTTCGGCCGCTGAGGTTTTCAACTGAGTTCGTGACCGTCACCATGGTCCAGGATGAAGTGCCAGTCAAGCCTGGTCAGACTTGGGCAGTGGCACACGAAGCAGCAGTACTGATTTGACTCAAGTCAAACTCGCTTGGTGTCACTTCGGCCTGACTCGAATCGTATTTGGCTTTTCCTATTTCACTCCAGCGCTACAAACCAGGCAAGAAAGCTCGCAGGTCGTCCCTCAGAAGTTATCAGGTGCTGGCTGATCCACTGGCCGACAGGTCGGAGGGCCCGCCCCGGAAGCCACGTCTTGCACGTGTCTACACCAGTCAGAGCTATTTCAGGGGCGAGAGCGAGGTGTAGAAATGTACTAGAAATGTACGGGTGGACCATCAATGTCAGTGACCTGAGTGCAGCCGGTACTGGAGGTACGAACAGGTGGGATGCTGAGCAACTCCTCGAACTCGACATAGTCTGACGGGAGTCTGTTGAGGCCGGCAAAACAACCATTACTGGAACAATGTAGCTACATACCCTAGGAGAGATGATTTGCAACGCATTTCAACTTGAGGCTCATGCTCGAGAAGCTCGAGTCTTTTACCCTTCGAGTCTAGGCTCGATACAGCTCTACACGAGGTCATAAGCAGGCTCTCTCGACAGCTCTGAGTCGTACGGACGACGGTACCGTACGTATAATGACGCGAGCGCAGACAAAAACGACCGCTTGGACATGAGATTGCTCGCACCAAATCTCGTTGCTCGTAAAAGCAACCAAAGGGGTGCCACACTTCAATGAATGTTTATTGGCGGATACAGAACTCTCGCTTACATGCGTAAACACATCAGAAGATTGTTGGCAACACAACTTCGTCTCACTTCTCATAACCGAGGAGACCAAGCAGAAGGTTTTGATAGTCACCGCTCGTCTCCGACTTGATCTTGGACGTCAAACTCTTGCCATGAAAGTCTTCGTAAGCTTCAGCAATGTCAGCCAAGTCGATCTGGGAGCATTGGAGCAATAGGTAAGTGTGTCGTTCATACAACATGGTCTTGTTTAATGGGTCTATGATGTCTTTTTTGTGACCTACCTCACACCTTGACGCTATGAGCCTTATGAGACATTGGTCGTCGGTGCCAGCACCGTCAAAGCAGTTGTGGAGGCAATTGGCGAAGAATGAAGCTGGGTCGTCACTTGCTTCAACTGTGGAACAGAAGATTGAGATCCACATTGATTTCAGTCCAAGATGTTCCACCCCTGAATGATTCTTACTGTATGCATTGAACGGTCTGGCGTCCTTTTCACCTAGTAGCTTCTGGACTTGCTCAGTCAACTCAGTGTCCGTCAATTGCCGGAAGGCCTCGCAGATCTCTCGAACCTGCAAGAGGTAGTTCCAGAAGATAAAGGTCACGAGGATGCAGGTTTGTAAGTCATCAACGTTGTCACCTCGTTCGCATTCCTTTTACTGGTAAAGTTGACCAGAAGCATACGACCCACGTCCTTCTTGCGTGCCTTGACAGCATCTTCGATGTCCTGTAAAACATAGCATTGGACCAAGTAGCTCGAGCTTTTTGTCATGTTATTCGCACCTCTGCATCGTTTTGAGCACTCAGAGGGTCCACTTTGTCTCCTCCATCTTTCTCGTTTGAGAAAATAGCTTTGAAGACCTCAGAGTAGGACCCTTTAGTTTCTTTCTTCACTTTGACCATCAAATCTTCGTCGTAGTCTAGGTAATGAGAGCTAATTAGTTAATTTGGTTGAACCCTCGTTAAGTTTAAGCTTGTCATTACCTGCTTTGAACTTCTTTCTCATAGCCTTTAGCCCTCTGCCGTCGGTCTGTGCCAGGAGACCGATTAGAGCGCTTTGTCGAGAGGTATCCTAAAGTCCATTCAATTTCAGTCCCAACAGGAAGACATATGTAATAACTTAATTCACTGATGCCAAAGTTTACCTCGATGAGCTCGTTGAAAGTTTTGACGTCAAAGGCAAGTTCTTCACAGACAAGTGCCACACAAAGCTTTTTAAAGTTTCCGCTCAGTTCTTTGCCCAACACAGAGATCAAGTCCTGAAATGCGAAACTCACGTCTTGTGCACCGAATCCGGCATGCTGACGGCATCCATGCTGTCGTGATTGTTCAAGTTCTTACCGACGAGTATCTGCCCTTATAGGACTGCGCCACCTTCACTCTCTGGTCTCGGCTCAGTTCTTGCAGCACCTGTGGAAAGGTATGCAAATGTTATATAGACTGAGAACTTGATGCAAGTGTGCTATCAATAGTTGTCACCTCTATGATGACGCGCTCATTTGTTCCCAATCCTTTGAAAGCTCCATTCAGGAGAGCGGCAGAGTCCTCCTTGCGGAATCGAGACTTGGACCAGACAGAAGGTTTGGGGCTCTGAAAAACGCAAGCAAAAACAGTCATATGATGAGCACCTACGGTATGTAAGAGCACTATGTTAAGCTTACAGTAACTTGAATGATAAAGAACTGTGACTGACCGGATATCTCCTGATGGGCTTGTAGCGAAGCTTTTGGCTTCTCCTTCTTCTACCTCTGGACGATTCGTCGTCAGAGTCATATCTATTCGGGAAAAATTAAACATTTGCTATATATATACGACTTGGATACAATGTATCCCAGCCCCGGGATCAATGAGAGCGAAAAAAGTTGATGTTACCAAAGCGACCCCAACGCCCTCAAGTGTCAAACATAGGTGTACTGACGCTGCACGTACATGCCGTCATTAGGTGCAATACGTTAAAACGTTTAATCTGATGACCTGCTATTCCTGCTCTGACTCCTGGAGTGCCTTTTGGAGCCAAAGTGGTCGTCGTCAGTCGGCCCCAGGCTGATGCTAACTTTTGGTCGGGCTGGAGATGGGTCCCGACTCCTGAAGATGTCTGCGATGTTATAGTCGGTCTTGGACATGCTGCTCATGCGGCCGCTAGCCCTGCTGCTGCTGCGGTTAATACTGCTCCTCCTGCTGCCGCCGTCGTCTTCGCCGTCCACTCTGAGGTGCCGGCTTTCAGAAGGCGACGCCACCCGCACAGACATCTTTCTCATGGAGACCTTATCACCATCTCTGCGAGTGTCGTAAGTGTTCCTCCTCGAGTGATTGTCGTTCCTCCCGGCTTGGAGGCTTCCCCTGCGACTGCTGTGGTTGCTGGCGACGGAGTCCGTGTCGTCAAAGTCCTCGTCGTCCTCCTCGTCATAGCTGGGCCTCCTGCGACTGCTGGAACGGTCTCTGCTGTGATGGCTCCTCTTGCTGGCGTAGGAGGCATTAGACAGGCGCCTTACACTGTGGTGGCTGGTTCGCCGGCTGCTTCCTCGATGGTGTCTGTCATCTTCCTCGCTATCATCCTCATAGCTGTCGCCATCCTCGCTATCATCTTCCTCGCTGTCGTCATCGTCGTCTCTGATGTTGTAAGGCTTTGAGCTCCAGGTCTTGTGAGGTGTAGCGTTTCGGATGCTGTTCTTTCTGGAAGGGAGCTTTGGAGAAATCTTTCTCACTGGTTCCTTCTTGATCACAGGAGGTGGATTCTTCATCTGCTTTCTCCTCAGCTTGTCGCTGTCTGTCCTGGGAATCCAGCCAACCACCTCACCCTCCCAATTCTTGACGGGCTTGAATTCGTCTTCGTCTTTGGCCTCTTGAGACCCAGGGCGAGAACTCGAACCGTTACCCATGTTCACTCAGTACACGAAAGGCTGTCAATTTGTGAGGTTTGGGTGTTACGTGCAGACAGAATGAGTAGACAATGCACCTGTTAAACCTCTCGGGCGTCTACCTCGGTGGTCTGATTTGGTGCTACTACTTCGCATGACTCGCAACGTAGCTAGGTAACTAACGAAAGCCCAATTGTCGTGAGCTTTCGAGAACGATCAATTTTTACTGAGTAACTGACGGACTTAGAAGTCCTACGTCATCGCATGCACAGGTTCATAACTAATGTCAGTCCCTGACGTCCCTCTTTCAAGCCCAACAACCAACTTGTTGTGCCATGACTAATCCAAACCGTGTTTTACTCTAGCTATATCAAGCGTATACTTTCTACGATTGACGTCCTACGAACATTCACCGGGGCATTACTTGTACGCAATACGAGGCCTTCTTGGAACCACATTCATGGCGGTTACCTGACAAGACTTGCGTTGGGGTCCACTGGTGAGATAGCCGTTAGAAAGCAATCTCCGTTAGAGTGAGTAAAAAGGAGGCAGCCATAGTAACAATTGATTTTTTCATGGTTGCCCAATCTGGCGTAACCTTACCTAGACATTTGGCTAGGTCAAAAATTGAAAATTTTGGGAAATTGAATGCATCTGAGATTTATTTACCTAATGCAAAATGGTGAGGATGTCGTCCAATGGATTTCAAAAAAATACCCCCTCTCTTGAAGACAGTTTTACTACGTAAGTTCATTACATAACAAGATGTTTAGATTTGGAAGGCCGTTGGACAAAGCTATGAACACTTTGGTTTTAGTTTCATTTGATCACAGTGCTTCAGTTTTGCATCTAGAAAGGAACTAAGCAGGTGCTTGTCAAATTTGTAACGTTGACCTAACAGCCTTATGTCTATAGAACTTTGAAGGCAGAAGGGGGACCCAAAAACTCATTATTTTTTCATTCCATTGGCCTAAAATGTCTTCAAATGGATTCACCTTAACCTAGCCTGCTAAATATATAGCAACTTTGCTCGGCGTCCTTCTTGTTATGTGGTGTCGTAAAACTGACAAAAGAAGAAAAGCTAGTGATTGTATTGTGTTCAGTAAGCTAGCAAGAAAAGACAGATTTTTGCATGGGTAGGTTGAACTCTTGTACATCCCTTGCAACAGTCAGGTGACTAAGTAACCTCACTCGACTTGTGCAATATAGCGTGTGTTTGTTCATCACCCATACACGTATTGTACTGTATTATTGTTCCTGGTTTGCCGTACCTTTATTTTCTGTCTTATGACCAGAAAATTTCTTGAGGTTGGTTAGAAAGAGGAGATATAAGGTGGCCCAACATCCTTAGTGCAGTGCACTTCGGGAAGGGGTGCTCTGCTGTCTTGAAGCAGTTGTGGAGCATCATTCGAGTCGGTGGCTTCTGTGTGAAGTGTCCCGATGTCAATCAGGGTGATCGCAATGATATGGAGGATGACGCAACGACCAGAATGGGGATTGGGGAACTTAATATGTTTGTCTCCTTAATGTCACCATACAGGAAAGTGTTTGAAAGCAGGGTCATTTTTTATCGAGGCAAAGCTGATCAGAGATGGTGTTACCATTAGACTTGGTCTGGACTCTCAAAAAGTTCATGAGATCTAACCACAGTCAATTCCTGCCATACTACCAACTCTCATGGTTTTGACGTAAAAAATGAGGACAAAAGCAACGTTCTGGAAGCCACCTTGTGCACACCTGCTCGGGTACGAAATTAGAAGCCCCTCAAAGACTATCTTTAGCTGTATAATGCTGCAGCATAGCTACAGCATGTTTCGAAGTTCTTGTCCTATCACAAATAATACAGTGTGGGGCAAAAGATCCCTAACCCCACTTTGGAGGGTCGTAAAATGTCAACTGTTCGACCCACGGTTATGTGCTTAGTGCGAGCAGATGGAGCAAAAGTAACTAAATCAGTTTGTTTACTAACAAATTTATGTTTGATGATCGAGTGAGAAAATGGAGGCCAAGATGCATCGGTGTGCTAACTTTGACAGACAACGAACTCCAGACAAGAGGACTGCTCTTGCTGGCTCGAGGCCCATATCAAGAAACCCAAGGACAAGGGAGGGGACAGGTCTCATAAGCCAGACAGTGGGAGACGCAGGAAGGTGATGGAGATCGAGGCTGACCCCACTGCCAGCCAGGGGAGCATGGCCGGGAGCCTGGAGAGTCTCAGAACGAGTGTTGAAAGGGCCATTTCCTCCTTAGGATGAAATCCTATGTGTTTCAGATAAGGCATTTTCTCTGCCTGAGTATCAAGGCAGCCGGGAGAAGAAGGGGACCAAAATCCTCAACTGGCTGAGGCGCGGCAGGCTGTCAACCGTGAAGATTTTCAGCAAGGCGGAGCTCTCCTAGATGGGAGGGGCTCCCATCCAGAGGATGAAGGATCCTGCATCAGCGATGAGGCTTCGGGTTGTGGTTAGCAATGAAGCCAAGATGACACCGCACTGGTTTCTGCGGAGCCGTGCAATCAATAGTGAAGAATACCTGAATGTTCTCCAGACAGTCCTGACGTCATGGATCGATGAAACATTCCCGAATACCTGTGAAAATCTCAATGCTCTATCTGCTCTCGTCATTATCAGACTGACGAAATTCGTGAGGAAAGATGTTAGGAAATTTTTGAGCCACACTTAAGTAAGATGCTAGTGTACGCCATACTGGGAAACTATTCATAATGCGGTAAATATCACTAATATTACATATTAGGGCTTGTGCAACAAATAATCCTAAGTTCTGGATCATTTTTCTTTCCAAGTGTGGTCATCATTTTCTTTTCTCCCTCCACCTCAAAACTTTGATGCTTCAGTACCCACAGTGCGCGGCACCATCGAGGGGCACAATCTAACGACCTATTTTTACTTTATTTACCTATTTTACTTTTGTTTCTTGACCTTAACTACCAAGGTATGACTGGAGATGGCATTTCTGGTAAATGCATGATATCATATCTTTAAAAAGCCATAATCAACAAAACTTTATATCATTTTTCATACAGATACATCAGCATTAGAAGGGTCGCTGAAAGAGTCACTCTTACCGCATTCATCCTTGGTCTTCATCTCTTTCCGCCTCTTCCAGGTATTCATCCAAAGTTTTCTAGTGCTTACTGGCTTTTTTGATGCAACCTTGACAGTCATGGATAAAAAGCATCTTGCATATGATTGAAAACAAAATTCACTGTTGTTCTGTCTGTGCACTGATGGCCAACCTCACCCTTAGCAATAGCCCACACCAACTCTATTGTACTGAGTCACTATGTTATTATTTTAGCATTTTTATTCACTTGCAAATTTTTGGACATCTGAAAAATTATAGCAATTTTGCCCGTTGATGGCATCGCACCCTGTCAGTTCTTGACAACAGCGTATTGCTGCTGAAGGGACCCTTTTGGAGAGATCCTTTACTATTGATGAAAAATCGCAAACTGTCACCATAGGAGAGGTCTACATAACTTCAGCCTGCAAAACGTACTATTGAGCATTGGCAACAAATTTGCCAATGTTGGGTTGACGAGAGCCCGTTTGATCTCTGCTATGCCTTCTAAGCATCGAAAGTGACCGGATCTACAGTCATGGTGCTGCAAGTGTCAAGACCCATCCAACAATTAAAGACCCGCCAAAGGTTTTAGTCTACGGTACCAAGAGGCCTCTCTCGTCTGCACCTTGTGTCTCCACAACAGTGGTCTCTATGGTCTCTACAACGCACATTTTAGAAGATGAGGCTTGCCACTTTTTGCACGACAGGCAATTGGTCAACAAGGAAACTGCATCCAGACATGACAGCAGTCATCTGGATTCAAGATGGCGCATCGCCGCATTTGTCATCGCAGGTATGGTGCCAGGCCAACTTCAGATACTTTGGCAGAACGAAGCATGAACTGGCAATTCTGTTGATCTCAATCTGATTAGGAATTTGTGGGCAACTCTGCAGGCAAAGAGTGACAAAGTACATCCAGCAATTACTCTTTCAGAGCTGCGAACTCATGCTAAAAAAGCCTGGATCAGTATTGAACGCACTATGTTAAGTATTCTTTTAGCGAGTATACCCAGAAATGCAATAGCTGATGTGAAAGTCTGAGAAGTGGTTACATTGACAAATAATTGTCACTGTTTTTGCTATTGCCTTTGATGATCATTTAGGAGTAGGACAAAACTTCCGAGACAAGATGTAGGAATGTTCTTAAAAGAACTTAGAATTTTGACCGTTGCTGCAGCAATTTCTCGAACCTGGATATGTCGAGTGCCCCTCAAAATGACTCATCACAGGCGTAGTCACACGTACGAGATGGGTTCTGAGACTAGTTTTCTTTGCATTTGTAGAACAGGACCTGCACCATAGATGCGAAGAAAACTACCTTTAGCTACCTTATTTTAGTGTTGTGTAGCGGTGACGCCCGTCCGTCAAATCGAGTCGTCGCTGTATTGATTTAGTGACGCAACCGTTCAATTTGGTGACGTCGCCGTCCAATATGATGGCAAAAGTACAGTAGAATTCGCTTCAACGAAAACCGCCAGGGTTTTTGGAACGTGTTCGATTAGCCGATCAATGCATCAGACGAAGTTGAAGGATTTGGAGAACTGTACGACCAAGCGTTTTGTTCCACCAAGCATATCCTACCGTACTCGATCTTGTGACGCATCCATTTTAATCCCGCCAAAAGCAAAGCAGAGGTTGAAATCCCGTGCAATGGCACACATGACCTATTTACTTCTGCATGCCTTCTGCCACAATGTTTGCTTTCTTTGTCTGCGAGCAGCACAACCGCAACACCAGTGATGAGGATGTGGAGAGTTCTGGCAACAATCAAGCCAGGTCTAATCTCCATTTAGGCTTCCCTTGTTACAGCACGTCTGAACTCAATCCCCAGGCTTGATATCATTCTCCATGCGCTGTTTCGGGATGACCGCGTTGTCAACTGCACGCGGGCTTTGCATAGACTTGTTACGTAGGTCGTTGAGTCACGATAAATTTCTCGGGCTCTCCTTCCATTAATGCCTGGCAGTGACTGGTGAGAACCGTGGGAAGGTCTGGAATCACCTTCCCATATTCTGTGACTGAGGACCACGTTTGCAGTGTCACTTTTCTTGGCCAGACCAGACAGAGCATGAGCTTCACACGGCCCAAGTTGTTCGTTCAAGCGAACCTTTTGGACACAGGAAGCAGATTCCACCATATTCGACTAAGGACGCTTGGACGACAGGGTTGGGTGCAAGGAAAAATTAGCGTTGACGAAATTCTCGTCTTAATACTCTTGATGGCCTCTTAGGCTGAGCTGAAATACGAGACAGGAGAGTCAAACGGCGCTTTGCTTTTGCACGACGGAATGCAGACATCAGATGTCACAAAACCTCCAATTGATGACAGGACTTATTGCTCTCTTGACGCAGTGCACGTCTGTAGGTACTTCTAGGCAGGCCAGCACAGAGCGGGAGCTCAGATGTAGAGTCGGCAGCAATTCTTATTGCTTTCGTTGTACCACTCGTGATGAATGTTGGAAAATCGTCTATTGTGATGTTCGGATCAGGTTGCACAAGATCAGCTTACTTAGTGCGAGGCTCCATCATGAATCATAATCGCATGTAGCATGCACGGACGGCATGCCCATACGTACACTTCTGTATGCTACGCACGCTCATGAATATCTCTGCTGTAAGCAACCAAGATCGATCGTGTGTGTCACATTAAGGAGTACCCCCTACCTAATTTTTGTTTGTTTTTTTTTGTCACTCGTGCACGTTGTGTTCATCTCTGCCCATATGACTGCTCTGTCTGTCGGTCAGGGAACATCTGCTGGGTAACCTTTAACTAAACACCCTGTTGTCAAGACGCGCGTAGTGAAATTCTGTACATCTGTGCACTAAGATAGTACGTCGTGCAAACAGTTTCCTGGCTTATCACATATCGACTTTCACGACGACACCGTTTGTCCGACTTCTGTCGGCACCTTGCCTACTTCCACACTTACGTACATATGTTACACATGCACGCACATTCTTCGTACCCAGTGTCCAGTGAACAGACTTAAAACTATTTATTACACATAAATACAGTTGAGCCGTGCGCATAATCAGAGCTGTTCCAGCGAAGGTACCAGGTATTTAGGTCAGGGTATACCTTTTTTTCCTTTAAAGAGAGACTTTTCTACTTCTTTCATCAGATGGAACTACAAAACTGCTGCCACCTCTGAGCGCTCTTTTATGGGTTCAGACGATATCGCACATTGCCATCTCCTTTTTTCTGCAACAAAAAAGTACGTGAAAATTAAATAACCCTGGAGTGCTCACTGCTCGTATGTAGTGCGTGTACTGTATAGTATATGGATAGCGGTATGCAAAATAACTGACAATAGGATGAACGGTGCAAGGGAGGAGAGAAAAAAGAGGCACAAAAAAGACAGAATAGTTCAATTGCCGCCAAATGTTGAAGAGGGAATCTTGACAACTGCTCACTTAGTTGTGCGAGAAATTTTGACGAGACATAAACAGGGTACGCATACGTACGTCGGCGACTGCATCTGTAAACAACATCAGCCTCCCTCAAGAGCGTCTCGAGCATTCCTCATTCTCTCCTTTTTTTGTCTTTTTCTCCCAAGTCCGGTAGTGAAAATGCACACTATCATTCTAATCAGACTCCAAAAGAGCTTTTTTATCTAGGAAGTTTTTCTTTCTTTTTTGTCCGTATCACTCTGGACGTTGTGTGACGCATTAGCGCCTCTTTTCCTGCTCGCGTGCTCTTTTTTTTCAGTTTGGGGCCAGCATAAAAAAAATTGGAGAAGCTTTTGATTTTACCATCCTGCTGTGAAGAATGCGCGCCTTTATTGCCAAGAAGGTTGAGTACGTACGTACTCAACTTCCCGGGGTCCACGTGTGAGTTTTGGAGGTTAGATCAAAGAGATGGAGACGACCTCACTTTTTCTTGTATTCTCATCCCTTGATTGGTGATGTGGAGGTTACTGTATGTACTATGAACTTTTCTTTTCTTGCACCTCTCTTCTTCTTGCTTGTACGTACGCGTTGCCAATCACTCCGTGCATCTAACGGGGTCTACGCTGCACCAAGAAGTTGTGCAAAAAAAATCTTTCTTTCTTGGCGCGTATGACGAAAGAAATTAATTATGCGGCTACGAGGACTTACCCTGCCCTCGCCACCCAAACCGTGGACTCATGGACGTACGTCTATGAGTC
>JAAUXU010003678.1_pt1 | contig 10976 bp, 8 predicted proteins | sample 7278151 | NCBI WGS metagenome assembly JAAUXU01 (sample SAMN14350113, study PRJNA611818) | marine sediment metagenome | isolation source: surface marine sediment (1.8m) | place: French Polynesia: Moorea | collected 2018-08 | reverse complement strand
CCGACAGACAGACAGACAGACAGACAGATAGATAGACAGGTGCAATAGGATGCAAAACATGAAGGAGAATTAGTTGCCCCCTGATTTCTAAGCAAAATACCCGCACAACATCCACGTTATGAGAGGCTGATACCCTCAGAATGAAGTAGTCGTACCGACATTTAATTTTGGGAGTAAATAACTTGAGAAACTCCACACGTGTGAAGCTTTGAATCTCTATTTTCCAGTCATTTTCTTTTTTAATGAATTTCTAATGCATTTACTGGGCATAAAACAAGTGATGAGTGAGGTGCCAGTTCAACCTCGGCTAAAATTTTCGACAGCATTCAGAGCAGAGCAAATTACTTTGATTTTTGATGAGAAATTTACTGCAGTATAAGTATGAAGCCTACACTCGTTCCTGAAGCTGGTCTTGCCGGAGCAATACATGTTACACGAGCAGCTGAACTCGCACCCGTCTTTCGGGACGCAAAATATGGGACACCCTGTATATAGCTCTTCGGATACTTTCCGGCAAGATGTGACTATTAAGGAAGAACGAAGGGAAACCTGAAGGCATCTATCTCGTCAGTCATCCGCTGTGGGTAGTAATAGATTTTCGATAGCTGCTCTTCAAAGGGTTGCAACGTAGACCGGCTGTACATAAGTGCGTGCGTACGTTAGTCTTATAGCAAAACGTTAATGCTACGTATGAGCATATTGCAAGTTTTCGCGGGAGAAAGGACTGATGCTAAGGAGCAGGGTCTGTAATACAAGCATTGTCGTTCCAACTGAGAACATAGAGAACTGTGCTGTTCTCTATGTAGTCAGCTATGCATGCAGAGTAAGCAACTCAGCTGAACTAGGTCGAGGCTGGCGAACGAACTGCTGTTGTGTGTGCGTTGTAGGACTAACTGTACGTATGCACGAGTGTCGTAAGCAGTACTCGCGCGCGCGCGCGCACGCAAGCGCCCACTGCCCCTTACATAACGCACACAAGGAGCTTCTCTTCTTGAGCTCTTTTTCTCATGAAGGCGACTACAGGGCTCTTCTTCCACTGAGGTCATTGGGTAATTGGAACTTCCCCTGTGAGGCTGTGGTTGCTTCTCTCGCCCGCTGACTGAGCTTATCAGTGAGTGGGATTCTGCTATCCCTTTCTCCTCCCTCAAAGATGGTGGCTCAGTAATAGTCAGGCGGTTCCTCTGGCGCTTTTGAAGTCGTGGACCGTAGTTAAGAGATGTATCACAAAAGTATAAAATATACAGTGTGGAGAGTCGAAAATGGCGGCGTGTAAATTTGATTTTAGTATCCTTGTCGAATGTTGAATTGTTACTTCTGGGTTGGTACAGCTGAGCAGCAGCTTACATTTGGGGATATCGAATCCGGATTCAGCTCAAAAATGAGGGTGCGAGAGCGAGAATAGAATGAAGGTGTCAGTGCTCCTTAATGCGCCAACACTGTACAGGGACCATCATCACGCATTGCCAACGTCGGCAGTCTGTACAGCTGAGCGGGTGGCTGCCAAGAGGAGGGATGGAAAAGGCCTCAAGAGGAGGCCCAGGAGCGAAAGGAATGGATCCGTGACCAATGCTGACCTTATGGACAATCTTTTGGCCTGCACCACCAACGACCCCTTTGATCTCGATCCACCAGCGTGTCAGGGAGTTCAACAAGAGCCACAACTCCATCCAGAGGGTGATGGTGGAGAACCGGCTGAAGTCTCTCACCTGGAAGAAGCAGCAGTCTAGTCATGGAGCGAGCAAGAGAGTGGCCATTCCAATGCTGTAAGAGGCTTTTAAACTGGACGAAGCACCAACCAGTATTGATTATCAAAATTTTCTCAGAAAGGAAATTCTTCGAGATCGATCAGTTTCATGACTGGGGGAATTACCCTTAATAAGTCCAAGGGGATCTGCGTGACAAAGCACCTGCAACAACTCATGGTCCTCGGAGCCATCGTAAGTAATGGCAGTCGAATGTCTCTCATCTTCTTTGACCTGAAAGACACCAACATCTACGTTTGTTCTACCACATGTACTACTACACTTGTGTCCTACCAGAACAAAGTCTTGAGGTCCACCTACCTCAGGGGCAGGTACTACATGTGGCAGCGGGATCAGGACGTCTGTAAATGATGTTTAACAACTGATATTGACAATTTATCGAATTTTTGACAACATTTTGACATTTGAGAATCGGTTCTAACTGCTATATTTATCTTTTTTTGGTAACCTTGTACATGTTTGCAACAAAAACAAAGAGAGGCAATGAGCTTAACTAGGCTGAAACAGTTCTGGCAATGTGCTCGCTAACTCTAGTTGGCGCAGAACATTTGTTTGTTATTATCGCATTAGCAAATCAAAGACACATGTGTAAATGTGTAAATTATGTAATTGTGTGTGTGTGTGGGTGTACATGCATGCAGAATGAGAGAGTGCTTTTTTCCATGTCGCTTGTTTGTGACCGAGTTAGGGTCTGTCTGAATAAGAGTTCGATTAAAAACTAAAATTTAAGAAGCAACTGGTTTTTCTTTCAAAATATGCCGGCAAACCGGGTTTTCGCATTCTTACGTACCGGACAATTACCCATATCGGTTTTAGGGAATTCGCCCTTACTACGACGTTATGGTTAACGGTAACAGCTGGTCGTTTTTTTGACTCGTCACTTTTGATCGTCTACACTGCATTTTTTCTTTCTTTTTACTAATGGGCATCGTGAACGTTTCCTAACTTGTCCCATGTAGGTGAACAGTTTCTGCCCCCCCCCCCTCTGTTTAGGATGATGGAACCTTCAATCTGAAATGGCTAGATGAAAATTACAACATGACGCACGTGAAGGCTGGATTTGCAAATCAAAAACATTTTTTTACTCCATGAGAGAATTGTGCATCAGGTGGTACCACCGGAAGAAACAAGCGGGGATGCTAGAAATTATCTTGTTTTTAAAAAATTATTTCTTAATTTCTCCACGGTCAGGCCAAATTTTGCCTGGCAACCCTGGAAGCAAGAAGCGCCAGTAAAACCTGCATGGACCAGTCAAACAAGCAAAGGCTCACTAGGAAAGCCCTATGCAGGAGCTAGGGGACAGGGTGTCCCCTTCTATGATATTATATGCATACGTATGTACGTATATGAACTCTTTCAGCATCTCTTTGTACTCAATCTCACTTCTGCTGACCTCGGGTGGAGACTTCGGTGCATCATAAGAAGTTTCATAAATAAGGCAACCGTACCTACGTGCATAGCTACGCACATGACCTTATGTACATATATAGCACATACGTGCTTGCTCTGGCCATTCATCTCTGTCGCCGACTTCCTCGCATGTAGGCGTTTCGTGACTCCTGATCGCAAAACTGCAGCCAAGATCAAGATTCTCTGCCAATCATTTTGGGGTCAGATGGGGACGTTAACGAGTGACATCGGGAGAGAAGAGCCCAAGTTGGGCACGCGTGCATCCTTGGCTGCAGTGGGGATGTCAAGCACTTACCTCACGTAGAACGTGCGTACGCACACGGCAACCCTTGCACCAAACGTGCGTGTGCACGACGAAGACGTAGCGTAAGGTTACTTAGGTAGGCCGTCGGAGAAAAGTTCAGACCGAGCGGGTTGTGTGACACACCAACGGCAACACCAACACAATCCTGCTTAGACCCGCTAGTCTGAGGTACGTGTCAGTGTGTGTGTGTGTGTGTGTGTGTGTGTGTGTGTGTGTGTGGGTGTGTGCGCGCGTGTGGGTGTGTCCTACCTGCGGCACATACAGTACTTGTTATTGTCAGCCCTAAGTTACCGCTTTGGTTGCTTTGGGATCTCAATCCTCTTTGTATTCGAGTCTCTTGGGACAATTTTCTGTCTTTCTCGTCCAAAACGTAGGACCTACGTACGCGGCACCCGAAGAAAACAGAGACACAGACATATAGATCCAGTCCACATTGGTCTCTATAGGAATGCGTACAGTCCAGTACAGCATACAACACAACCGTGTTCACAGTACATTCGAAGCTCGTGGTCAAGTGCACGGTCAAGCAGGTGGAGTTCTAGAAGGCCAGCATTATTATGTGATCTTTGGGCCTTTATTTGAGGCAGCCTCTTCGCAACCGCACGCAAGCAAGTCGTACCAATGGCCAGTGAGGGGCGTCGCAAAAAGATAGGACTAGTCGAAATTTTAGGTACTCCTTGACACTACAGGAATTAACTTTCTGTGAGACGCAATACCTCGACCTACAAATCAGAACATTCAGTATTTGCGGCATTTATCAACCTTTCGTTTAAAGAGGACTGAATTCATTTGTTTTTTAATTGTGACGTGTTGCAAAATGAAAAGACCGGAAGCAAAAATGGCCCCCAAGCCATTTTTCATATTATTTTTAGTAGTGAATTAGCAAAATTTGCATTATGAACAACTTTGTTCCTTCGCATTTTTATGTTACAGTGCTCAAAGAGCAGCAACTCTTAATGGGCGCCATGCCAAAAAGCCTCATTTTTTACCTTTTTTGGTGGGGTTTTCTTAATGAAATCAGCTGAAACTTTCGAGTGGGGGGAGAGGGCAGCAGGCCCACTGCTTGCCTCTCCAGATCCCAGCAACCCGGACGCTCCCTCAGGCAAGCTACGTGCCCGAAACATCACTTTCAGTGTGTCTGTCCTTGTCAATTCTCTCCCTTCCTTCGACTGTTCTTTCCTTGCTTCTAGGGATCGAACAAGCTTAGAGCTCGAAGCCAAAGGCTCAAAGCTTGAAGTTCGTAGATTGAAGCTGAACCCATAGGCTCGCGGCCATTTGGGCAAGGTCGGTAAACTCGAGGCTCGATTCCAGCCCTACTCCACACTTCTTTGCTCTTACACAACCTGGCAATGTCGCACCGAATGTGAGGTTTTGGGCGAATACCACCTTGACCAAGGGAGGGTCCAGGGGCGCCAGGATCAGGAGGCGGCAGCCTTGAACCTTTCCGCCGATTTTATTACCAAAAAAAATCACCAGAAAAGATTAAAACAGATGACTTTTGCAAGCATGGCCCCCTCTACTGGTCGCCGCACTTTGAGAGCTCCAGCATCACATTGGACCGCGACAGAGTTGCTCGTGGTGTACGATGTTGTGAAACAGCGTCTCAACGACCACTTTGAGTTGCAGATTCCACATAAGAAGCTGCTACTTGCAGCATATGCAGCCCATTTTGCCCCGCAGAAATTACTCCTGCCAAGGACAGTAAAAGCACGGGGAAGCATTGTGGCTTGGGAGCCACTCTTGCTGCAGGCCTTAAAAGATTTGTCAACGTGCATCATGCAGTCTCTGGTGAATTCTTGCCCGTGTCGAAGCGCTCTTGTAATTGTGCAGCTGTCTACAGCTGGTCCTACCTTCATACAACAGTGCATTGTGACGGAAAACTCTTAAGGACCCAAAAGCTTTGACACAGAGAAGTTCTTACTCAAAATGGCTGATGACTTTACCAGGAGCACTCAGGAAAACATCTATGCGCGTCAATGTTTCTGTCTCCTTAGTACGTAACGAGAAAATTTAAAAAATCCTGTGGTGCTGTCTTTTTGCGACTCACCTTAAATGAATTTCCCCCGAACAGTCTGCACTGCTTATGAAGGAAGCTTGACAGTTACGAGAAAGAAACCGTACCAGCAGAAAAAGGCTTCAGAAGAAAAAAGGGGGAGATTTCCCCAGGGAATCTTTGGAAGAAGCAAGAAAGAATTTGCAGAGGGATAAACCTGAGTGGAGGCTCGTCAATTGTCAGGATTGACTAACTCTTTTTCTGAGCAGTGTACTTAATACGAAATGGTGGGGTAAATTTAGTTCTTGTTCCATGTCCGCCGACGTGCTCGCCTCTGCCCTCCCTCGATCTCGTACAAGTGCAAATGTTTTTTCCTTTGTGAATGGACTGCGGGTTGTTTGTTCGTTTATTATCTCCCGCGGCTACGGCACTTTGTTCTTCTCCACGCTCATACACATGCCAAAGATTTCCGTTGTTTGTGCCCCAAATTTCACCATGCGGGCAGCCACTTATTACTATCTGTTTGCACACCAACCCAGCCGCACCACATCCTTCCACGAAAGCTGTGCCGAAGATTTAAATCCCATAAATAGCCCTTCCGAGCTCTTGGTATCCAGGACGGTACGAACAAAAGCATCCATAACCTCCCCCAGGAAGTCTTTATCACAATCGTAACTTCTGCTAATGGAGTGATAAGGAAGGACGCATGCGTAGGACACTGAAGTAGACATGTACAGTCATACGTCTTACATTCATTTGTCTGTGCGTAAAACAGCATCACACACACGTCCTGCATGTTAAGTTAGTTCATCCATAAACCTCAGTGTTTTTGCTACGCCCAACAATCCTGAAAGTGTTGTTACATATGCTTCAAGTCGAGCCCAGTCAGCCAGCGGACTGATTATTTTTAAAGAGAGACTGATATTTTGTGATGTCGACTCACATTTATTACGAGTCATAACGAAACTTTGTAGGTAAATAAAAAGGAGAAATGGCTTCAATCTCTGTCCCACAGCCTTTAAAGCTCTTCAACTCTGCCCAACGTAATGCTGCATTGTGGTGGCTGACGCACTGTGCCAACTTTACAGCAGCGTAAATTCTATTATGCTTTATATAATGCCTGTGCTTGCATGAATCTGCACAAAGTTTATGCTTGTAGTTTGTTGATATAAAATGATGATGTTATGTTACAGCGTCTCTGCAATGCCCCCAAGCTGGGAAACTCAGGAATAAAAATGAGTATTTCAATTTTCCACCCTGTAGATGACTGAAGTCATGGAAAAAGTCATCTTTTTTGTCCCGGTCCCTTGGCCGCCAAACGTGATAGAGCTGAACTTCCACGATTGACCTCTTTTAGACCTCTCCCAATATTACCGTACCTCGTACATCAAGTAGTTCCAGTTATCCGTGTGCTTGACTCTTTTTCCCCTCCCAGCGGCTTCCTTTCCATCTCCACCCATGTTTTATTAGACGGGCACCTTAGTAACTGCTGCCTACAAATGCCAGACTGCAGATTCCGCCATTACTTGTGAAAACCATCGCCAAGAAAGAGGAGGTTACCTTTATTTCTCCTTTCTCTATCTTTCTGTAGCGGAGAACTGAGAGAAGTAGAAAAGAAACTTCTTTTTTTGGCGCCTGGCGGAAATCACACGGATACAATATCGGGAGAGAAAAGTTGAAAGTTCTGCGTTTGTGCATGCGCTCAATGCGAGTCTGTTCTCAGCAAAAGTGACTCGACCGCAATGATCAGCGACTGCTCTTGTTCTTGTCATATTCCCCTGCTCTCTCTTGCTCCCTCTCCAAGTTGTCAGGCCCTTTCTTTCCTCTCCCAGAGATCATTGCAATAAGTCTGCGTTTATGGGCAACGCGATGCGCGGCTCCGACTTGAGTATAGATAGTTTCTGAGCTACCCAGTTAGGCCCACCGGTACATGCCTACAAGGTAAAAGCCATTAGATTAGAGTTAAACCAACGTTGCTGCCACCTCCTCCTCCGCTATTTTATTGTCCAAGTAGTAGAAGGCACTGTGAAATAGTACACAAGGGGAGAGGAGAGGGATAGTAACGAGCAAACGAGGCAGCAAGCGCAAACTTTTACTGCTAGTTTCGAGAGATCCTTCTCTATCCTTCTAGGGATGGCGCTGGCTGTGGATGTTGGGCACAAATCCTGGTGGGCTTAGTTCTGCTCTTCCTTTTCTTTTCGTCTTCTATCGAAATCGCCGAAGAGCAGGAGAGAGTAGACTCATGGGAGAGCAAGTGGAAAGGGTTAAGAGGAACGCGCACGCGTGCGCGCGCGGGGATGGAGAGCACATTTGCACGATCTTGTTAATGAGCTTTTCTACGTCAATGCCTGGAAGTTACTGACGTAGTACCCAAAGGCCGTTTTTCTTTCTCAACTCATGTATCTGCTGAGCTGCCTCCAGTCAAGGCTTTCGGGACGTGCTGCGCCAGCCCCGGGTACTACAGGGTTGTGCAGGGGGGCTGCCAAGGGGGGGGGGGCTGCGACGAGTGACACAGTGCACACTTTCGCCGGGACGTTCAACAGGGGGTTGGCAAAGTAGGGACCATTTCAACAGTTTCCCAATGCTCACCGCAACAGCAGCCCTCCCGAACCTGCGCGAGCAGTCTCCTCACTGACGGAGATCCACGGCTGCTCGTTCGCACTGGTGCCGTCACTTTGTCTCAGTTCTACTTTGAATCCCTTGCACCTCTCAACAACCCAAAAAAAGAAAAAAAAATTGATGGGAAATTTGGTGGAAATTTTCGAACAAGTTATGAATGAGCCTTCAAAGTTGAGTCCGGCCCAACTTTCGCCTAACCCTGTAAGGCGTAGTAGCACGTACGTGCAGTTACCGATGTCTCGCACCGCATAAAAAGTTTATTCTCTCGGCTTGACTCCATCTTGGGAAAAGTGTTTCCGAGCGAAGGCCTCCTTGTCCGCTGCATAGCAGAACTTGGCCCGGGGGAGGCTCGAGTTGAACTCACTCCTAAACCGCAGGTGTCGTCCGTCCCCCTGTTCCGGCTTATGTCTCAATTAATGTGCTTGTCCTTTACCCACCTCGATGTTTTTTTGCGAGGCAGGAAATTGAAAAGACGGGACTCTGCTTCCCTTGGGGTCCATTTTCTTGGCGTTCCATCTTCTTTCAGCAACTGGGTTTTCTGTGCAACGGAGAAGTCGAGAGTAGTTTCTCCAATTCTGGGGACAGAAATGGGAAAGAAGGGGAAGAAGCGGAGCCAACTTGGCCACTTTCTGTCTCTCTCAGGGGACCTTTATTGATAAGCGCCTTGTTACGGAAAGCTCAATCAGAGGCACTGACAAAGAGACAGTGCAGAAATGCATTCATTCAGTGGTGACGTTTCACGAGGAGTCAGGTTCTCTATTGCCCGGGGCAGGTAGACACTTTTTCGGGTACCTGGGGATATCTCCAACTCAGTGCGGGGGATCCCAAACGAGTGTGATGACCTTTCCAGCAAAATTCTGTCTCTTTAGGGAATTTTGCAGAGCAATGTTTAGCAAAAAAAATTGCTCTGCATTCACATATTGACTCATGCTTGCACTGCTCAAGCGCTCTTAAAGTGAAGGGTTTAACTCCTACAACACTGTTTATGACCCTTTTCAGTTCTTGGAATACTTCACTACTCGTGCTGCGAGGGTTGCTTCAGTACGTGCCCAGGAAGACTCGGCGAAGAAGCCATAATTTCTCGAGAAATGAGACACTAGGAATAAGCGAGAGTCTCGAGTACTTGAGAACGAGATTTTCCGCCCGTTAAACGTTACTCCCTCCGTCCTTCTGGTAGTGCAAGTCCATTTTCAGAGTGGTATAAAAATAAACAATTCAGTTCAAGAACTGCTTGTGGTAAGTAGGGGAATAAAACATTGGAACAGCATCTACACTGTGCACTCATTGAGATGCAGTGTTTTTGTACCGTATCTGTCCCACAGTTGCAGGGCATCGTTTGACTTGGTCGTGATACTTTTCTCATCAGAAATCACATTGCACTTCGAGATTGCGCCCATTTTCTGGACTGAGACAGTTGACTGTTTGCCCACGTGTCCTCAAGAGTAACTTGAGGTCTGACTGCATGTGACTCCTCATCAGAAAAGCTCAGTTGTTTCGAATAGAAGAGCATCTCTAGCCAATTCTACAGGCTCCGAGACACAAATCTCTCTGGTGTCGTACATCTGGTGGCTCCTGGAAGCGTCCGGGCAAAGGTAGACTCACATTTTCGGATGGAGGGAGTAGCATTGCTGAGTGCTGACGCTCGTAATCGTATCACGAGGGCAAAGATATGCATGGACATGCTCGATTTTCGATTTCCTCACCTCTTTTACAGGTAAGTTTCCATGCACGCCCGCTGATCATCCGGACAGGGATCACGCAATTTCTCATCAGCCATCCATATACGGACGGCCCTTGAACGTATGCGTGAGTAAGTACAGGCCTGGTCTATGAGCTAAATCGTGGCACCGAAGGGCAGCATCAGGGCGTGTACGGAGGAGGAGGACAGCACTGCTGTCTATGCCGTCCCGAAGAGTACAGTCAATGCCCAAGGTGGCCTGACGTGTGTCAGGAGTTATTCTTAAGAGTAAGCTGGTCCATGGAACATTCTTCTCCATGCTCACGACTTGGTTCTGGAAACAGTTTTCCAGGTGACACACTGAAGCTCATGATCGACCCTGTGGGGAGGAAATGTTCGTAACAGAGAGGAAGCCAGACTCAATGTTTGAGTATACGTGACGCATAAACGGGAGAGATTCATTACGAATGGTTCGGTCCTGATTCTCACATGTCCAAAGTGTTTCCCGAGCTAAAAACTTCATCGTATTATTCAGCAGTATTCATTTTACTTTTGGGTCGTCATGACACGACCACCTGTTTGACAATTTCAGTGTGTTATCAGCAGCAGTGGCAATCGATGCCTTCGAGCAGATGTGTCTGCTACAAATGTTCTGCTAAAGGTGACGGACCAGTTTTCATGGCCCAATTTGGTGGCAACGTCTCAGCGCATATTCCTTGCTTTGTTTCGTCCTGGGTTTTTTTCCTGTGAATAGCGGTTGACCGAAGAAGCTACAATTGCGAAACTAATGTTCACAGTAAGCATATTGTGCTTGAGCAACAAACGATGTGGTGAATCATAGTGTGCCTCAACATTACTTCTTTTTCACATGTCTGTCTCGTTTTCTTGCAGTGGGCCGTTCGTAGTATCGCCATCCCACGGTACTTCAGGACAGTAGAGTGGGCGGTACAATTGTAGGACTTGCTGCAGTACAATGAAGCGGGCCGTATATTTATATGGCCCGCTACAGAACTGAGTGCCCCCCTTGAGAGTCAGCCAGTGACCTGTTGTACTGACTTAAGAGGCCTCCCTGGCTGCTGCTGGCGTGGCATTAATCACGTGACCAAGAGAAGAAAATGAGCAGGCAAAACATTGAAGGATGAGGACGAATTTTTAGGGGAAATAACATAGCGACGAATTCTTTACTAGTCAGTATAACAGCTTACTGGT
>JAAUXU010038356.1_pt1 | contig 10977 bp, 11 predicted proteins | sample 7278151 | NCBI WGS metagenome assembly JAAUXU01 (sample SAMN14350113, study PRJNA611818) | marine sediment metagenome | isolation source: surface marine sediment (1.8m) | place: French Polynesia: Moorea | collected 2018-08 | reverse complement strand
AGTAGATCAATTCTCTCTTGAAATAATTCTTTTTTGAAAAGGATAACTTCGTAAAAACAGTTTTGCAACGAACATCTTTCGACCTGTTTTTGAACGAGTCACCCTGTACATTCCGTCCGGTGGCAACAGTGCCGCCCGACGGCTCTTTTTGCGCGCACGCGAGTCGACGACCGACGTGCGTCAGCGTACGCACAACATGCGTACGTACGCACTCGCAGCAGCGGCGGCCGCAGCAGCAGCCCGTGTCTGAGATGTACTGTGGGGCGTACGCAGCGCAAGAGAACGAGATCGAGACTCCCCCTCCCCTCCTTTTTTGCTCCTGTCTTTCGCCCGACTTGCATCGCGCCCCTCCGCCCCTCCGTCCGTCCGTCCGTCCGTCGGTGGGTCGGTCGATGGCTGACGCGCCTTTTTGCGTCACTGCCTCCCCTTTTTTGCGTCGGTCGACGATCGGCATCGCTCAGCGCTCCTCCTCCTCCTTCCTCGCCCAGTCTGTCTTGTCTGTTCCTTGAGAGTAAGGGGATACGAACGTAGGGAAAGAAAGGATGAGAAGGAAGGAGGGAGCTACCACCACTGTTTCCTTACACAGAAAGATCCGTAGGTAATCCGTATCGAAATGTTTGCTTCTTTCGCATGCATTGGAAGACGTAAACCCGTTGCAATTCTTTTTTTGCTTTTTACAGGAACTCATAGACTCATTCGTATAAATCACGTGCATTTCCCCAGAAGCAATTCGGGCGGCAGCAACCTGTTTTGGGTACGACCACTGTGCGCATGACCACGCCACGCAGACCCAAAAGCCATTTCGAAGAAAAAAAGCTGTCGGACGCACTCCCGCCCCCCCGGCGATGACGCATTGACGCAAAAACTGCGTAGCTGTGTGCACCACCCTCCCCCCATCGTTGGTCGGGCGCCGCGTAAATCAATGACCCCAGCAGTAGGAAAGAGGAAGGAAGGCGAGAGATGGAGAAGAAAAAGAAGAAGAAGAACCATTACTTTTTTTCTCGTCGTATTGTTGGGTGCGCCTTCGCCTCCCCCTCAATTCGCTCCTGGTATTTCGCTGCTCATCGATGGAGGGAGAGGAAATTGTCTGGGGGATATTTTTGACACTTCATCACAGAAACGAAAGAACGAAGCCTCTTCCTCCTCCTCCTCTCCTCGTGATGACACGACTCCTGTGATGGAGGTGGAGGTGGAGGTTGAGGTGATATCAACGCGCGACGATGAAAAGAACCTTTTAAGGGGCCAAGCTTTTTTGCTGTTGTTCTTTTGAACATGTGGGAAGCCCGAAGACAGGTCACTGGAAAAAGGTTTTTTGGGCGTTCCCCCATCTGCCGAACGGGGGAAGATTGACATCCGAAGAATGAGGAGGGGAGGAGGGGTAACAAATATGCCGGCCGCCGACGTTTTTTTTTTTTTTTTTGGGGGGGGGAAAGGATAGGACGGGTTGCCTCATTAGCAACAGTTTCTGCCTTGGTGGAACGGTATTTTCTTTCTTTCTTTCTTCTCTTTTGGATGCAATTCCGCGGAAAAGCTGCCAATACACAAACAACAAAGGGGACAAATCACTTCGTCACTTTTGTCAGCAGCGGGGGGGAAGGGGGCAATCCGAAGCATGCCAATGTGTCAGTTCCAGCCTTTTTTCTTCTTCTGAGAAACGCGACTCTTTTCCGAAGCACAATGAGAAGGAGACGCTTCCAATCTGACTCCTCCTCCTTCACCCCTTTCATTCCCCATTTACTGGAAGTGTACGAACAGTACTACTCAACATAATACAGTTTTCGTCCCGCAAATCCCTTCTCCCAAAAAAGTCACTTTTTGACCAGCCCAAAAGATGTCATACGGTTCTGCTATTTTTAACGATGACATCTGTCGATATCACAACCCCGAAATGAATGACGTTGGGATCGACGCCACAAACAAAGCGGAGGAGGGAGGACCGACCCACCCAACCCAACAACCAACGGTTCTCCCTCCCCTCCTCCAACCCCGGACGGAAGGCCCAAAAGTCCTTCTCTTTTCTTCTTCTTCTTCCGTACTTTGTGACACATCCAGTGGTACACTGAGACAGTTACTCCCTTCCTCTTCTCTTCTCTTCTTTTCGGGGGAATCCTCTTTAAAATCCGGTTGTAGTTGCCACCGACGCCGCCGTACAAAAGGAACGGGAGTGTCGGGTATAGAGAGGAGGAGGAGGAGGAGGGGCCTCAATCCGTGCTGAATACAACAAGAGGCCGACGGCGGCAGACGGACGGGTATGAACTGAGGTATGGGAATCAAAGATGTTTTCGCAAAAAAGTACGAAAGTTGATTTTACTGCGCCGATTTAGTAACGTTCGCTTTATAACTAAAAACTTTTACTCTTGGAAACCTTGTTGAGTTTCGCTCCCCTGACTTGCCTCTTTTCCAATTCCCATCCCCGTAATGGGGCGAGCCAAGGGGCTCAATCTACGGATCCCCCCTTATTCCTTCGCTATCTGATCACGCAAAGAGGAACCCTCCTTTATCCGCACCAAGCCACTCCGCAAATGCAGATGTGGTAAATGGGGTTGGAAAGCAAGTAGTGTACAACAAATGTGAGGCAAAAAAGCCACTCCTCGCCCTCGGCGGCTCCTGGATTAAACGACGAGGGATCGGTTTGACATTATGTCTCTTGGAGGGATAAAACGGTGCTTTGTGGATCGCTATGCCAACCCAAAAAAAACATCCTCCGCCATATTTCCCCTCCCTCTCGAAAAACCCCTTGAGGCGATTATTTTCCTAATGAGCCCCAAAAATCACAGGGGGTTTTAAGGAAAGACCTTGGGCGACAGGGGAGGAAGGGAGTCAGTCCGTCTGATATATTCCGCCCAAGGAGGAGGAGGAGGAGGAACTGGCGTCTGTCGGCGTCTGTCTGCTATTGTGGAGGATTGGCTATTGGATAGCATCCTCTTTTTTGTCTGCGGCGAAGCACTGACCAAGTAATTGAATACGTCGTCGTCGTCGTCGTTGTTGTTGTTCATGGGACTACCTTTCAATTTCGGAAACCATTGAATTTTGATAGATCTTTTTAAGACAAAATGTCTGGATATTGGTCAGTTAAGTGCGTGTGCAAAATTTCATCCTATTGTGACTAGTATCTTTGCCAAAGATCCTAAAAAACTATTTTATGGTTTTTTTATTTTGCGGGTTTTTTTTGCCTTTTTGACTTAAAAATGACCCTCAAAATTCAAATCTGACCTCATCCGCCTGACACAATGTGGGGGTGCCCGAATAAAAATTAATGAATTATTTGATCTTGGCTCTCCTTATTGCTCAAAGTTTACTTTTAACATGTGTGAGTGTTTTGATCTTTCTCAATTTTGCCAAACTACCAAAACTTTGTCATGCTACCAAGACTTTGTCAAATCCCGCCGCAGACCTTTTGAAAAGATTCTGTTCTTGTTCCTCTTTATTTTTCCTTTGCCGCACAAATTGCTTTTGTTTGCTGCTACAAATGACATCGATTGGAGGGCGGAAACTGCTCAAAAATCGGACTCTGTATCACAAACCGCAGACCAATTCATGCAGCGATCGATCGCAGAATCATCTTGACAATGTTGCATTACTTTTGTGCCACCCAAAAAGGAAAAGGAAAAAGACGAGTCAATCACCTCTCCGCATAAGGTCAAAATCTGTAATAAAAATAGAGGAGCACCAAATCCGTTTTTATGTGGGGGAGGGAGGATTCATCAACGTCCCGTGAGTTCTCTCACGCAATATAATACTCTTCTTCGAACGGAATTTTCGTCTGTTTCCGTATTTGGACTGAATGTGGCTGCCCATTTGGTAAGGTTAGGGGGTGGGCTTTTTATTGAGGGTCTAGATTGTCCCCCTCCCCTTTTGTCTCTCCTCCTTTTTCCCAGAAACCGCTCGCTCTTAATTGCCGTCCTTCACGAAACTTTTTTTGAACGGGGGCGTCACGGAATATTTCTCTCTTCGCCTCCGCGGGTTTTTAGGGCAAAACGGGGGGGCTTGATCGTAAATTTTTCGGAAAACGGTAGTGATGGGAGGAGTTGGGTTATCCTCTCTTATTTGCTCTTTCTTGGGGGCGGGGGAGGATTTAAATCAGGGCGGTGCCGGAATAAAGAGGTCCCACTCTTCCCCGCATAAGAAAAGGCCCAAAAAAATCCTTTTCTCGACCCCGTCCGCTGCCAAAGGGCCACCCTCATCTTTTATTGCGCTGGCATCTCTTAATCAGGTGTTGCATTCACGTCGAGTCCTCAAAACGGCGTCAGGTGGTGTTGCTACCGCGAACGAACGAAGGCGATGGCGCCTCATTTTGGGGTCGTGCGCTCATTGGGCAATTTGGAAGCCGCAATTCCTCTTTGTGCTCATCGTTGCAAGAAACAACTGGATTTGTCCAACTATATTGTCACATAGTACAGGCAGATTTCCGTCATTTTTTCGGCCATATCGTGTGTTCGAATCATTCCTTTTTTGCTGAAAGAATTGACGAATCCCGTACTATTTGAGCCGTTTGCTCTTTTCTCTCCCTGGTCCATTCCTCTTCTAATTGCAATGGCATGAGGCTCAGCTCTCATCCGTCTCCCTTTTCATCTCAAGCGAGGGCGGATTCGAAGGAGGAAGAAGAAGGCAATTTTGACTATTGCCAAACACTCCTCATTTGTTTCTCCCCTCTCCGTTCCTTCCATTTTAGGGTACAAATTGGGAGATATTTGGGAGAGGAAAGAAGGAAGGAGGGGGGGGAGGAGGAGGACACAGAATCGCGACTATCTGCAAATTGGTCCACTCTCCTCCTCCTCTCGAGAGAGAAAGAAAGAGATATCCTTATCGTCACTTGGTCCGAAAAGGAATTCTCTTCCCCTCTCTTTTCGGTTTTCGGTCCCTTTTTACCGTATATCCCGCGATTGTAAAAAAACCGCTTCTCTTTTTCGCCCCCGAAAAACGCTTCTGAAAAATAAAAAACGGTGGCGGTGCCTCACACAAAGTCCCCCCTCTCTCTCTGTAGCTGGCAACAATCTCATTAATCTAAGTCAAAGAAATGGGGAAATGCGGGGAGGGGGGAACTTTTGAGGCGGCGGCGGCGGTCAAACAGGGAAAAAAATAGGGGGTGTTGGCGTAGCAGATGATGCCCGCAAAGACCCTCCTCCACCAAAAAATATTCTGAAAAGACGCGACGCGCCCTGTTATACTGTACAGTGCACATACTCGGGTCGGTTGGCGGGCGATAGTATTCGAATTTGGCACCAAGATCCTCCTACTTTTTTGCTTGAAACGCTCTGGCGTCTCCCCCGCCGCCGCCGCCGCCGCCGCCGCCGCCGCCGCCGCTGTCGCCCGTGGCTACGTATCCTGTGGGCAAGAGAGAGAAGGAAAGGGTGTGGGTTTAACAAGGGAAGTCAGATACACACCACCGATTCCCCACAAAAATCACGGCTCAAACAAAAGGCGAGACGCGGGCAGCAGAGCACGGGTCGACCTAATTAAAATGACTCTTCAAAAAAAATTTTCTCTCGACGGGCATGCAGAGGGCAAAAAGTGCCTCTGTCATTTCTCTCTCGTATTTTACGGAGGGAAATCTCGTGAACCAGGAAGTCCGATTTTCGAAAAAAAGGGGAGGTGTCTTTTCTGGCCAACATATGTATATCATATGGACCAAGGAGATAAAAAAGTAGGTAGAGAGAGAAAAAAATGGAAATGTTGACTTGACGAAGGTGGTTCTTTTCTGTACGTAATTTGTCATTCTTCCGTATAGGTCAAGTAAGGCAACACTTTAGTCTAAAGTGACTTACTGCCTACTTGTAGATATCAGGCACCTGCCTCAAAATATACATACGCGGAAGCCCTTCCCCCGTCCCCAGAACAGTAAATTACACGCACTCCGGTTTCCCAGTGGGAGGACAAAGGACAATAAACAAATTTATTCCTGGCGTTAAAACGGGGGGAAAGAAAGAGGAGGAGAGTTGCTGACCGCTGGTGGTCCTCACTCCCGTTCAGATCCAGCAACCTTCTCTGGATATATACGATCGCAGATAAAATTCTTGACATTTTCCCTTGCTCCCTCCATCCTTTTCTCTCCTCACTTGTGTTTTTAAGCGCGACGGCTTTTAGGAAAAAGAAGGAAAAGGGAGACGAAAAACCTGCTTCTCATCATAACAACTTGGAAAAACCTCCTGATATTGGACCAAGGAAAAAGAAAAATTTTACACTTTAGAATCATATTTTTTCAAATAGACGCATGTACAGCATTAGTATTGTTTGTCTATGAATGTAAAATAGATCTTTTTCGTCAACAGCAGTAAAAGTTGGTGGAAGGGTTGTGTTGTCGCCGAATTTATTCCCCCCTTTCCTGACCACACCTTATAGCCTCCGCGGGAGGAATTTTCCGGCCGTTTTTTTAAGCTTCCGTTGTGGACATCGCCTCCCGCCCGCCCGCCGCGGTTGCACGCAAAGGCACTAAAATCCCCCCCTCAGTCCTTGTGTGTGTAATTGTCCAAAGTCATCCAATGATGAACTCACTTAAGTACGTACTGTACTCAAATGCAGTAGTATGAAACAGTCAGACAGAGTAGTTAGCTGAATAACTGTCCTCCTAATTCCCCGCTTCCTCCTTCCTCCTCCCCAATTTAAATCGGAGTAAAACTTTCAGGAATGGATTGACGGACCCTCCCTAATCACCCAGAATATATTCCAACAGAGCCAGAAAGAGAGAAAAAGGCATCTCATTACCCAACGGTGCAGCAGCGCCAATCGGAGTCTTAAATTGTGCCCAAATTGGGGGGCGTGTCTCCCAGTGCTGCACCCATTCTTAGAGGGAGGGGGACCCCACCCTAGTATGCTGGACTCCCCATAAAAGGGGGTCATTACTGCACCTCACACGAAGGGAGATAGGAAGAGGGCAGTATAACGTTTACAGTGGTGAGATGGATGCAGCGCCAAGGATATTGTCGCCATATCCAACCTCCACTTCCCCGTAGTATGTGTCCTTCAATAGTACTTTTTCTGTATCTGTGTGGATTTTAATTAATTTATCTCCTCCCCCACCTTTTCTTCCTGTTCCATCAACATCAATCTAGGAAAGATTATTAACGTTTTTTAAAAGCCCAGCTGATGTCTCGCCTCGTTCGCGCTTCCGAACTGTGCCTGCCCAGACAGACATGGCGGGCCCACGCAACAACTAACTCACGAATCCGGTTCTGCCCGGTACTATTGTATAATTTCAGTTACCTTTTTTCCTGCTTCCCCTCTTTTTGCCGGGGCGACTGCAACAGGGTGCAGTTTTGCTTTGATGACAGATCTTGAAAGTTTTTTGGGCTGTGTTCGCCTCTTTCCGTGAAGAATTGGGTCCATTTGTCATTTCCACACAAGTTCACAAGCATGACAAAAGAAGAGGCCCCGCCCCCCAAAAAACTGCGCTCAAGAAAAAAACAGTACCAAGTCACCGCGGCATACCGTTTCCCCGCCATCAAAATAAGATAAAAGATGGGACATTTGAACCACCACCAAACCGAAAAATGCATCCTTTGTTGCAACAGCGGACAACCGCCCAAACCGGGAGATTGAGGGCAAATAAATAATGGTCTTATCTCCCGCCGCCCTTCTGTTTTCGAGCCAAGAAGGAAGTGCATACAAACCTTTTTTTTTCGCTAGCTTTGGTGGTCGGGGAGGTGATTGAATAAGTCGGCCTTATAGTCCACCATAAGTAGTTTGGGGTGGCAAATGCATTAAATCCTCTAAAAGGGACGTGTCAATAAATAACGACAGTCCAAAGAAAAAGTTACATTTAGAAAAGAAATATGTGGTCGTCGGTAAAAAAATATTTAGGAAGAGGACTCTGGACAAAAGCATCCTTGCGTTTTTACGCTAAGTTTGACATTAAAGCTATCTAGCTTTTTACACCACAAAAATAACCCTCGAGTAGCTGCTTATATTATTTAGGCCGCGCCCAAATTGAAAATTAAATCTTCTTCTTCTTCCTTGCGGCTTTTCTGCTCTGTTTGCCAAATTGCGGGCTGCCGTTGTTTCGTTTTTGTGTGCAAGAGTCCACCCCAAAAAGTATAAAATCGAACGGTTCTTGTTATGGGCATACCAACGCGAAAGGGTTTTGGTTTGGAGATGCATTGCGAGTCAATAGAGAGACCTGCAGAAGCACTTTTTATTGCTTCATCTCAACAGATTGGAGGCGGACGATGAGGAAGGAAGGGATTATATATAGTTCAAACTCCCCTTTTCGTCTTCGAAAACCTTTCTTCTTCTCTCTGCAGCTACTTGCGGCATTTTAACTTGGGCTTCAAGAGAGAATAAAGATGCCATGCACAAAATGCACTCCTTCCCCTCCTAAAGTACCGGTATACTTTACCCACAAAGCGTTTTTCTGCCGATGATTTTGCGCTTTTTGATTATCTTTGGGGAAACGGAGCCCTAAATTGACTTGACCTACTGCTCCCCTTTGTTGCAGTGCATACTACTCCCACTCAATTTCTGTCTTCGGTCGGTCCACACGTGCTCCGTTTTCCCACGACGAATGGAGGAAATATTTCAAAAATAATTAGGAGAGGATTTGGAGGTAGTGCATAGTCGGCAAGTCCCTATGATTCGTTCCAAATTCGGGAGCCCTTGAATATGTTCCTTTTCATCAGCCGAAAATTGAAATGGGAAAAGAGGCGTTTGTTACGGCAGTTATTCCGGGAGCGACCTTCCAAGAATGTTTAACGCGAGAATAAAAGATCTTGATCGTTTACAAAGTACAAAAGAGTTAGCAGAGCGTGCAGCCACAGCCAACCCCTAAATGTCATTTCCCGCATCGGGTTTAAAAAAATCATCTTAATCGCCTGAATCCGCCGCCGCCGCCGCTTCCGACCGACACAGCCATTATTACTGCTCAGCCCGTCCGTCGGGCGTGACTGATTCGCAATTATGCGCGAAAAAACCGCGAGGAGTCGGTTGCAATTTCGGAATCTCGAGTCCGGGAAGTGCTATCCTCTTTCCTCCCTTCGTCGTACGTAACCAACCAGAATGTGCAGTTAAGATATATCCGCGCCGGCAAAACGCTTCCTTCCAAAAGCCGCATTTTTGCCAGGCGGGAAAAAAATCTGAATGCACATTCATAAGTTGGCCACAACCACTTTTCCTCCCTCCGCTCCATATTACTGAATGGCTACCAACCAGCTCCTGTTTTCTGATCATCACACCTTTCGTCCACCTCCACTGAAAACAATAGGAAAACCCGGTTTTGCGTCCCCCTGTCCTTGACTTCCATTCCTTTTTGGCCTTCAGAAAGACACGTCTGGATAGAAAGAGGTCGACCAGATTTCTCCTCTTTTTGCACCCCTTTCTCTGTCTGTATCGTTCTGAGGGGAGAAAATCTCGTTTCGTGTGAGGGAAGAGAGAAAAACTGGAACAAACGTACCCGGAAGCAAAGAACAACAACTGCCGCAGTTTGTTCGAAAAAAAAAAACCGCTGCAACTTCTGCTTTGCTTGGTAATTGCGGATATCCTATTTGCATTCCGTCTTAAAGGGACGGGAAATGTCGCCCCTTCATTCCCGTTTTTTAGCGTACAAAAAATCCCGTACGTACAACTAGAACAGTTTGTCCGCTCCACTTGATATCAAATTTGAAAGGGGCCGCGGCGGCGGCGGAGTCTATTTGTCAAACTGTGGCATGTGTCTTCCAATCCGTTCCTTTAAGATCTCGTATAAGATCGTGAGGCGCGGGACCAGAATCATGCTGTCTAATAGGGACTCCCAGTCCAGACCACCGCTTCGTTCCCCAAAAAATCTAATTAATTTTGTTCTCTCCTCGATCTATCTATACAACAAGAAGTATGATCCAGATATAACTGGGATTTTGATTAATGTGTCGGTGTGTCTTGAAGGGACGAGGGCGTCAAGAGGTATTTGGTCAAAAACCCTGTTAAGAAAAGTTGCGCACGAGACATTTACTTTTTTTCCTCCTTTGCCTCCACTAGCCCGGAAAACCCACTTTTCTGCCTCATTTCAAACGGTGGCGGCGGCATCAAAGAAGAGCGGGAAAGAAAGAAAGACTTTTTTCCTCCCCCTTTTTTGGGAAGCAAGCAACGGGGGAGCAAGATTTGTGCCTCCTGTGACCTTGCTCCTGGCCTCAAAGTTTTTAAGAAACGATGCTTCCCCCCTCGGGCTTGGGTGTGTGTTGTGCGTGCTTATGAACCGTGGCCCAAACCGATCAAATCTCCGAGGCTCTATTTATTGCCCTTATCTCGGTGAAAATAATTCATCACTATTCGTTTCACTCCTTCCTTCCCTCCATTATATAATGGCGCCTGCTCGAACCCGACTTCGGAAGTCGCCCATTTATTATCCCCTTTCTCATATGAGTCTTTTCTTTTCCCGACTGGAAGAGAAATAGAGAGAGATCACTTGATAGAGTGGGAAAAGTTGGTGTGTTTCCTTTTCCCAATTTCTTGAAATTTTTTACGCTCTCTTGGGATTTTCGTACCGTTTGTCACTGGAAGGAACCAAATTATGCTCGGTCGGTCCTGTCTGACCATGACCACGTAATGAACTTTTTTTTAAAAAAGTATCTTTAAAACATTCTGGTTTTAAGAATTGGGTCAGATGTGTGCGGCGTGGACTTCTTCCCTCAGTGACAACTCCGAATACGTCGCGAATTCCTTTCGTGCCAAAGTCCCAAAGGCTGATTGGTTCGTCAAAATATAAAAGGAGAAGGTCCAAAAACGGGCAAAAAAGTCTTTCCCCTCCCCTCTCTTCTCCTCTCATATGGGGTGGGGGGAAGGGGGGTCGACGTTGGACTTTTAGTGCGCCATGAAAGTTAAGAGGCCTTCTTTTCTCTCTTCCTGCATAAATCACTGCTCCCCACTGCTCCAACCAAACAACCGAAGAGCGAAACGAAGCCGACGGCAAATTCCCCCCTTTTCCGTCCCTCATCTCCTAAAAATAAAGGGAGGAGGGGGAGGAATACCTTCTTTATTTTCGTGAGAGATGCTCCACGCAAACAATCGTTGCTT
>JAAUXU010024453.1_pt1 | contig 10979 bp, 18 predicted proteins | sample 7278151 | NCBI WGS metagenome assembly JAAUXU01 (sample SAMN14350113, study PRJNA611818) | marine sediment metagenome | isolation source: surface marine sediment (1.8m) | place: French Polynesia: Moorea | collected 2018-08 | reverse complement strand
CACGTGTGGGCTTGCAAGGGGGGGAGAAGGCGGAAAATATGGTCGCCTCCCTCCCTCCGCTTTCCCGCGTGTCCGACCGCCGTACGAAATTGGGAACTCGGAAAAATGCTCGAAGCAGCAAAAGGCGAAAAGGCAAGGAAGGGGTCAGATGCGCGCGTCTTGGCTTCTAAAAACATTAAAGAGCATAAATGGGCTCTTTCTCTTCACGACTTAGAGGAAGCGGTCATTTCTTGATTATCTCTTTTCCCACATGGCATATGTGCGAAGCCCACATTTGAATGAGGAATTTTTCCGCGCACTCGAGTCTCCCTCCTCTTCCTCCTCCTCCACTGCCCACGCTCCCTGCCTATACCGTACGAAAGAAAAGCGGGAAAGAAAGATTTTTTTTCCCGTCCCCTCCGGCGAATAAACATTACCCAATCCCTGCTTCAGACCCGTCTCCCTCTTCTTCCCCCGCCGCGGCTTCGAAGACAAAGGGAGCGCCTCTGAGTCCAAGACGGCGAGGGGGGGGGAAAGAAAAGCCCCCCCAAAATATCTTCCTCAGGAAAAAGGGTGGAATTTCGTAACTAATTGACTCTTTTAAAAAAGCGGAGCGCTGGGTTGGAGTTTTGCTTTAATATGCTTCGGTCTCTTTTTTCAAGGAATTCTTTTCAAGGGGCATAGGAAAGGGAGAATTATTGCCACTAAAAGGAGGCTCGGATGGAAAGGGGTTTATTATCTTTGCATTTTTGCTTCTCCCGCGGAGAGCGAAAAGAGAGGAAGGTTCATAACGTTAAAAGTTTATTTGATTCTTCCTTTCTTCCCTTCTTCCACCGTGGGCGGCGGCGGCAAGACAGAGACAGGGGAAAGGGTTGTGTGTGGAGGGCGGGGGAGGAAGAAACCACCAAAGAGGAAGGAAAACACAGCGTCGTGAAAACCAACCTCTTCCTCTGAGAGCGTTTCGAAACCCACGAAGACCAATGAGACCTTTTATAAAATGATCTCTCTCTTTCCTGCCCCCCAAAATCTAGAGAATGAAAAAAATCGGGACCAAAATTAACCTCCTGTCGTCTCCTCTTCCTCTCCTTGTTCTTAATTGCCCCAAAAATTTCTTGGGCAAAAAACGTGCTTCCCTTTTCCTCTTTAAAATTAATGCATCGTCCCTTTCATCGCTGCTGGCCTTGACTCCCACCACATTTTTTTTCTGGAGGAGGGAAGAGTCCAAATCTGTGAGAAAAAAACTTCCAAAGCTGTGAACCCCCTAATTTTCCGCGTCATTTTCTCCCCTATTGTTTTTCTCGTTTCTTTTGTGGGAAAAATTGGCCGCGTCTTTTGCTCCTCCCTCCCTCCTCCTCCTTCCCGTACGCAAACAGGTCCATGGTCAAGAGACGCGGATTGCGTCATATACTCCACTCACTCACACGCTGACACAACATGCAAGAGTTTGCGTCTCCCACTCGCTTTTAATATTTGCGAAACTTTCTACCACTTTGCAAAAAACCGTCTAACCCTTCGTTTCCCCCAAAAAAATCTGATCTGCCACGACCCAAGAAAAAATTGTTTGACTTAGAAAAAGTTTCTCCGGCCGTGGATTTCGACACGATTTGCCAGGTCAAGCGAAAAAGATAGGAAAAGACAGAAGGAGGTGCAAACAGGTTTTTTCTCTGGATTTTTTCCCAACGGGAATCTCGTGGGTGGGTGTGGCAGGATTTTCAGAGACAGGTGGACTGGAGCCTTGGTTCTTGTGGCGTCTATTGGCAGCAGGGTGGGTGGCGGAAGAGGGAGGGGAAGTGCCAAGGGAAAAAGCGTATCGAGGAAAGAAAAACTAGAGGTGCAAGTTTGGGAATTTAAAAATGTGGTCACCTAAAGGCAGAACCGCATTTCCCATTTCTTTTTTAAAGGGGATTTTTTTTGGACAACCGTCAGATGTACGCTGCCAATTTCTACAGCACTAAGAACTGAGCCACAAAAAAACTTATTATTGTGCCGGCAACCCTGCTCAGCTACGGGTAAAAATTAACATGTAAAATATTATTGTAGCTATTTGGAAAAAGTGCCTCCTTTTTTACACCGCCGTTTTTTATTTTGGAGTGTGAGAATCAAATCGAGCGATGGGAGGCGCTCCGGGCATTCAGGTCTCCTTCCTCCTTTTCTCTCTCCTCTTCCCATTCTCACAATGCAGCTTGGAAATGGATCGAACAGGGGAATCGAACGAAGAGGAAAAGGAGGAGGAGGAGGGGTTGCAATAAAAAGTGGAGGAGGAGAAAATCGTTAAGTGGCCGTAAAAGAAATTTGGAGCATCCAAAGCAAGCTAGGCAAAGAAGAAAGGGAGAAGAGATCCCATTTCTATACTTTTTCCTTCTTCTGTAGTACTATTTGCTGCGAAATGAAAGGAGGGAATCCAAGATTTCTAATCTCGAGTCAAAGCGATCTCACAATAACTGAAACTCCTCCGTATCTTTTTTTTTGCAGATGCGTTTGTTCATCGCAGTCTTGGCCGTCGCGGCCGCCGCCTCCGCCGCCCCCCACGGCCACGACGGACACGACTATCACGGGACCAAGGTGAGTTTTTTAAAAAATAAATATTTGATACATATTTGACATTTGGTAAATTGTTTGCAGGTGGGCAGCCTTCGTAACTACAACCACGGCATCGGCGGGACCGTCTACGCCAAGGACGAGCGGACGCTCTTCATCAAGGATTTCGAGTACGACGGCGCTGGACCAGACGCTTTCTTCTGGGTGAGAACACACAACGTTGTTTCCCAATCGTGTTTTCACTTTCAATTTTGAATTTGTTTCCATTTAGGTTGGCACCTCCGCCAAGCCGACCGCCGTGGGCACCATCCTGCCCTACCCGTTCAAGGGGAAGTTCTACGAGTACGAGGACGGGGACGCCCCCATCCTGGAGGGGAGGTTCGACAAGGTGAGAACAAGACCAGAACCAGAAATAAGTCCAAAGGGAACTGCCGAACTGAACTTTTTTTCTTGGGATCATTGGAAAAGGAATGAAAAAAACTAGCTACAGGAAAAAGACCACGATGACGACACTGCAAAAAAAAAAGTTTCCTCTGCGAAAAAAAAAGAAGTGAAGATAAGTCTCAACCTCGCGACCTTCGCACGCACCTCAGTGTAGGAGCAGGGATGTGTAGTAAGACCGAGAGGGAGGTGCATCAGAGAGACAAAAATCACGGGGTGGCTCTCTGCACTTTCCCGCAGACTTTTATTATTTTGATGTGGACTCTTTTTCACCACCCCGTAAGTCGGTTTCTTCTGGGTGCATCATTGCGAGGTCTTTCTTGGAGAAAATAAAAGGTTCGCGAGGGGGTAAAAAAGATTTTGCAACAGGATGACTCGCCTCCTCCTCCTCCTCCCGCTTCCTCTTCCTCCTCCTCCCTCTTCCTCCTCCTCCTCCGGCGCACACAGGTCTCATTAAAGAAGAACCAAGAAAGGAAGAGGAGTGAAAGATCTTTTTTCTCTTCTTCCCCCTCGCTACCACTTTTTTTTGCTCGTCTCCTTGTAAATCTCCAGTGTCAAGTGGTTTTTTGCGTGGTAGGCTTTGGTCTTACTCCTTACCCCTTCTTTTTGCGTGAAGAAGAAAACATTTGGACATGATGATGATTTTGTTGGAACTTGAAAGGAAAGAAAATTGATCTTTACCATGTGCTTTTTTTATTTTCCAGGTTGACATCACCCTGACTCTCCCCGACGACTTGAAGACAACCGATCTCAAGTGGCTCTCAGTCTGGTGCCGCGCTTTCAAGGTTAGTCATTTATCGAAATTCGGTGACATTGAGCCTTCATAACATGGGAAAGTTAAAATTTCGTAAATCAAAAGGCATCTTTGAAATGTTCGTTTTGTTTGCTTCGTCAGGTCAACTTTGGCGACGTCTTCTTCCCGGCAGACCTGGAGCTCGAGGACGCCTCCGCCGAATCCGAGGCCGAGGCCGAATCCGAGGCGGAGTCCGAGGCCGAGGCCGGAGCCGAATCCGAGGCTGAGGCCGGCGCAGAGTCTGAGGCCGAGGCCGAGGCGGAGAGCGGCGACGCCCACCTGCCCCCTCCTCTCCTGCCCCCTGACTCCAACGCCCACGACGGACACCACAAGTACGGGGACGCCGACGCTGAGGCCGAGTCCGAGGCCGAGTCCGAGGCCGAGTCGGAGGCCGAGAGCGAGAGCGAGAGCGAGGCCGAGTCAGAGCCATCGACAAGGTGAAATATTGCAGCCAAATAACCCTTCTAATAAATTTATCCAAAGGTACCTGTATGTTTTGCTGAATACGTTTAGAAACATGACCAGAACAACTATTATCTTTCTTTTTTGCAGGGGAGGCGCCTCTTCCGTGTCCCTCGGCGGCCTCTCCCTGCTCCTCCCCGCCGCCCTCATGGTCCTGCTCAATAAGTGGTAGAAGAGGCGGAAAAGAAGTCTTTTTAATTTGTGGAAGTCAGACAGTGCCATCCTAAATGGGCGAGAGAAAGAGAGAACGATGTACACGAGTGAAAGTGTTCCTAAGTTATGACTGGTTAGATAGGTCAGCTACCCTTCTAAATAAGAAGTAAGGTAGCGTGTGTTGTACACGTGTGAAAAAAGTCGAGTACAAGCTAGAAATAAAATAAATAATTTTTTTTGGGTGATCGTCATCTCCGCACTTACTATTCTTCGCTTCGCGGGACCTACAGTTGGTCCGTGCCTCGTCTTTGCGTTGTTTCCTATAATTTTATCTCAGTAGACAAAAAGAAAATATTGTGTCGTCAAAACAGTCCTCCTTTGTCTCCCGGCCGCCTCTTCGTCTTCCCCTTATCTTTTACGACACATCAACTCGACAGATAAATATTCAAATTGCTGTACTTTAAACGCACAGTACTCCTCCGACCTGAGCAAAAGCAGACATGAAGCTGGCAGTCCTGGGGGCCTCCGGGCAGACTGGCGTGTACCTCGTTCGTCAGGCGCTGGCCCAGGGGAACACAGTGGTAGCGTTGGCCGTCAGGAACAGGAGGAAGCTGGAAAAACAGCTAGAGGGGAAGCTCTCTGAAGAAGAAGCAAGGTAGAAAAGACAGGAAACTTAAAAATTTATTTTCTCCATGGACATTTATTTAGGACTTTGGTGATTGTGGGCGGTAGCGCCTTCTCGGCGGAAGACCTCTCCAAGCACCTTGTGGGGGTCGACGCCGTTTTGTCGGCGCTGGGGTTCAACCCAAGAGTGGAGAGGCACATAACGTAGGCAGGAGGACCTAACTTAATTTTCCCCTTTCGTCTGATATTTTTCTTTTTTTTAATAAAAAATAAGAGGTTACTCCGAGGCCACGAAGGCCATCGTCGAGGCCATGAGGCTGTCTCCAAGCAGCAAGAAGAGGCTTGTGTTGATGCACGCCTGGTTCACCCGACCGGACTCGAGGGGAAACTCTGCCCCCCAGGCGAGGGATATCATGGAAAGGATCTCGCCCGTCCTGGACGACATGGACAGGGCAGAGGAGTACTTGACCGAGTCCTGCAAGGACGTGGAGTGGACGGCGGTGCTCCCGGGAGGACTCAACAAGCTAAAGGGCACCACAGGTTCAATCAGCAGTTCTGAAAGCAGTCATGGAGAAAATATCATAATTATTTTCTTCCAGACAAAGAGTTCAAAGTGGCCTCTAGGGGCCGATACTATTTCTCGAGCGACTACTCCTACTTCCACGAGGAAGGGGAGAACAGCATTAGGCGGGGAGACGTTGCCAGGTATGTTGCACATCAAAAGAGGTTTTAAAAGAAATCTAATTTTTTATCTTCTCTTCTTACTAGGTTCATGCTGAAAGTCGCTTCGGAAGGCTCTTTTGTCAGGGAAGCAGTCGCAATTGCCACGTAATGGCTCCTTTCGACGTTAGTCTTCATTGTGTGCATTTGGTGGTGGGAGAATCGATACAATAAAGCAGCTTATGGAGACATCATTACCTTCCCACCCAATGGACCACTTTTTGCCTTCTTGAGGGCGATTCTCGGAAGCACCTTTGCCCAAAAGACAGCGAGAAAGTCCCGCAATGGTTGGCTTTCCGATACGCGCCCCTCGTTCGGTACTATTCAGCTTGTGCATTCACGGGAGAGACGGAGGCTTATTTCTTGTCTCTCCGCGCTTCTCGAAAATTGGTGCGAACCGATAAGTGCGAAAAACGACGTCTTCAAGGAGCCCCTACAACTTAACAAGGATAAATAGAGCTGAAACTGGCAGAAAATGAAAATAGCAATTGCTAGTCTGGAGACGGAGGCTTCGCGAGATGGCGGAGGTCCGACCAAAGGTATATTTTTATACCAAAGCATTTTTTAGAGTTGGTACATATTCTGGTGCAAATGTAGAATGAGTGCGAAGTTGAAACCCGCCCTCCTCCCGCCGAGGAGGAGGCTGACTCCCCGCACGCATCCTCCCTGCCCCTCTCCGACCGCCTCCGCTCCATCCTCCTCATCCGCTACCTCGCCGTCGCCCTCTGCGCCGCCCTCCTCGTCACCGCAGTCAGGGACTGTCTAGCGAGGTACACGGCGGGGGAGACAAAGGCCACGCTAGCTGACAGGTGAGGAGGAGATCCTCCAGTATAACTTTTTAATATATTAATTTTGCTTTTATAGGCACACGGGAAGCGAGGAGTTCGTCTCCATGACGGTCTGCCCCGCGTTCGACTTTGCCTACCGGCGCGCCCTGCTGCGGAGGAGCGGCACCGACGTCGGCAGGTACCGCGGGGGGGACTACTCCACCGCTTCAGCCAAGGAGCCCAGGACGTTCTACTCTGAGGCGACGCACGAACTGGATCAGATCCTGGAGTCAGTCACCGTTTTTACAGCCCGGAGGGGCGCCAAAGGCAGTTAGTTTCAGTGCAAAAGAGCAGGAACTGCACTTGTATCAAACCTTGGCACTCTGCAAAATGTAACCCAGTGTTTGCTGAAATTGCTGCTACAATTCCATTTTCTGAAGAAAGTGGCAAGTTATTTTCGGTAACATGATGTGCGTTCAAAAATGTAATTACAGAGCTCGACATTCCGCTGGACCCGTCCACCACCAACTCCTCGTTCGCCCTCTGGACCCTCAAGCCCTACCACCTGTACGGCGATTGCTTCTCCCTCGATCTGGGCCCGGAAATCACCAAGCTCTCAGTCGCCAAAATTGAGTTCCTCTCACCCATGGGAATCTACGTCTTCTTCCACTACCCGGGGCAATACCTCGCCGTGGACTCAATGACCAAGGCGAGGATTGCTCTAATTTTGAATTTATTTTAGACCAAAACAACTTCGTTTCTTTGCAGATCGAAGGCCTGATTGGCTACTCGATGTCGGCGGAACTATCGTACGAGATCTTCAAGGATACATTGGTAAATAGGTCGTCAATTTCAATTGTTAAATGAAATGCTTGTTGAACTCAGCTACCACTAATAGGGCCATGGCTCCGTCTACCCTTGCACCCCCGGGGACGGGGAGTGGCTAGACGAGTGTTTGTACGAGCAGATCCCAAGAAAATTGATGGAAGAATTTGGTTGCACTGTGCCGTACCTCCCGGCCTCGCCGCTTAAGAGTTTGAAACAACAGCCAGGTATGGAACAGCATTACCATTTAACGGCATTTACCAACAAAAGCTCATCGCAAGGGAAATGTAGATGCAATCGAGAAAAACTGCTTTACACACGCTGGACTGTTTGTCTAAGAAAGATAAAAAATTGAATAACTTTCTACAATTACTTTCAGTCTGCGACGCCGACAACGCAACACTAGTCAAGATGGCTTTCGAGAAGTAAGTCAAGAAGACATTTTTTATGCAAATCACATTGAGAGAAAGCTAAGGGATTCTTTACAGGTACTACTCCCTGATTTCCGACCGCCATGTCCTCCTGTGCCCTCGGCCCTGCGTCTCCCTCTCCCCGCTCATCAACAGCAACATCACAAGCCCGTGGGGAGGAAACGGCGGCGGAAACAAAAGGGCGCAGACGGTCGTATCATTCAAGTAATATCGAACTAGTCTATTTCATCACGAAAAATACTAATTTAAATGAGTTTTCTCGTAGGTCTACTGTCAAAGTGAGCAAGAAGGTGCTCGCGTTCCCGCTGTCTAGCGCCCTGGCCGAGATCGGTCAGTACACCGGGCTGCTGCTGGGGGTATCCCTAGTAAGGGTGGCCGTGGGGGTGATAGACCTAGCGCTGGAGGAGGCCAGGAGGAAGTAGTGGAACGTATGTCAGATGGGAATAAAATGCGAAAGACGAAATAAAAGATTGGCTTCCCCCAATCATTTTGCCTCTGTTTTCCATAGAGTTCGCCTGTTTCCTTCGATGTTTCCTTCGCTGTTTTTGAGGAAAACACGATTTCTCCAGGCGATAAAAGCTGTCCTTCCGAAAGAAAAGGGAAAATAGTTATCTGTCATTGAAATCTCGTCTTCGTCTCGAATCAGTCTGGCTCGGACCCTGGCCACGCCAACAACAAGTCTACAATTAACTCAACTGCTACTGTTGCGGAGCGTCCTAGCACAAAAATCTGCAAGGCATTAAAAACAAGGGCCGTGAAGGAAAGAGGATATTGGCACATTTTTGTTCTTGATAGGAAGGGAGGCCCGGGCGCGCTACATCTGTGACTTAATGGAATCCTTAAAATTTTTGTAGAATGTATTTTCCTCAACAAGGAAAGGCAAGATTTTTGGGACGAGGATTTCGCCCATTCCCTCACTTCCCCGTTGCACCCTCTTATAGGAAAGCCGGCGGCGCAAGTTTACATGACGAGTTTTTTGTGAAGCCAACTGCGAGGAAAGGAATGGGCGGGCGGCGGTGAGTATGTGTATGGAGGAAGAAAGACGAAATCCCAAGATCGGAACAGTGTATGTGCAAACGATCGCAGCGTGTATGTGTACTCCTATTGCTACAGTACACAGAATCACAGATCCCCGCTGATCTTGCAACTGAGGAACGGGAAAAAAGTAAAGATCTGCACCGGTCAGGGCAGGGAAGTGAAATGCAGCGGCGGTGAAACACGGGAATTGAATGAAAAGTGTGTGAAACATGGGGACGAAAAAGGCGCTCAGAATATTAGCGGTGGCGATTTTCGTGGCCTCTCCGGCGGCAGGAGTGAGCCGGGCGGAGCTATTCCCCTTCGGCAGACAGGTGAAGGATTCAGCAATGTCAAAGAATGCAAAAATGTAAAATTCGCCGATTCGATTAGGCCGGCGACGATCGTCTGGCCCCGGACACTGAGGACATCGCAAGTCCGGAGGTGGCTCTAGGGACAAACATCAAGTTCTTCGGCAGGGAGTACGAGGCCATCTACGTAAGTACCTATACACATATTGTATAACTGAAAACCTAATTCAGTCCCCCAAATGAAAAATATTCAAAATATCCAGGTGAACGAGAATGGCCTGCTGTCCTTCCTGACCGAGATCCCCAGCTTCTTCAATGTTCAGTTCCCTCTGGACTACCCTCTCATCGCTGCCCTCTACTCGGACGTAGATTCCAGGGCATCTGGGACGGTCTGGTACAGGAAGTCAACGTGAGTTTGAAATTTATTTTCTTTCTAAAATGAGGGGAACTAGAGTATTTACGTGTAATTTCACAGAGACCCGTCATTGCTGCGCATGGCTGCGGACAAGATCGAATCGGGCTTCGGCTCCGTCAACTTCCGCCCGAGCGAGGTCTTCGTCGCCACCTGGGACAGGGTCGGCTACTACGAGGAGAGGATGGACAAGGTATGCTTGAAATTTGGACGAAATGGAGTCTAAGTTATAAACTTTTTATTTTTTCAGATCAACACTTTCCAAATCGTGCTGGCTAGCGACGACGTCTCCTCGTACGCCATCTTCCTGTACCCGCAGGGAGGGATCCAGTGGATCAAGGCCCAGGGAAAGAACAGGAACATGCCAGACGCAAAGTGAGAAAAACGCGTCTGATGAATGATGATTTCCCAAATTGATTGTTTTGTATACTGATCGTTGCAGAGCCCAGGCAGGGATAATTTCCGGAGAGGGAAGGCACTTTCTCCTCCCTGGTTCAGGCAGCAACCAAATCCTGCAGCTGGACAAGTACTTCTTGGGGATATCATAAACCAAAAGGAGAGTGTTAATGACTGTTTCTATCACAGGTGGTCCAACATGAACGAGGCCGGCGTCTGGGCCTTCAAACTCGGCGATCTGGGGCCCACCGGAAACATCAGGCAGCCGAATCTGGTTCTCGACCCAAGTGAGGAAACCAGAATACTCACTTCTCGCAGAAAAGAAATAATTCATTCGTTAATTTTGTTTAAGGATTCGACCCCACGAGGGCCGAGAGCTGTTCCGGCGGCGGCGCCTCCCTCTGCCACAGCTCGGCCACCTGCCAGGACGCACCTGGCGGAGGCGGCTTCTGCTGCTCCTGCTCCTCTGGCTTCTTTGGCGACGGCCGCACCTGCCTGCCAAACGGGAACCCGCAGAGGGTCTCCGGCAGGGTCTCGGGAGAGGTCAACTCTGTTCGGTTCGAGGATCAGGTGAGGAATTTCTTCTTTACTAACAGCACTTTTCATAGTACTGATTACCGGTGTAATTTTTTTTTGTGAAACTGCAAATCTTTCTCCCTTCCTTCTTAGGACCTGCACTCGTACGTGGTCCCCGAGGACGGTCGCGTGTACACGGCCCTGTCCCGCGTCCCCCCCTCCGTCGGCACCGAGATGCAGTCGCTCTCCGCCCTCGGGTCCCCCATCGCCTGGCTCTTCGCCAAGCCGCTCTCCAGCGAGGGAGCGGCCTCCAACGGCTTCGCTCTCACCGGAGGAAGGTTCAACTACACGGCAGAGGTGGCGTTCCCCAGGACGGGGCACTCCGTCACCATCTCGCTGCAGTTCAAGGAAAGAAGAGCAATTAATTCGAAAGTTTCATTTATGTATAATTGATGGGAAATTGCAGGGTCTGGACGCATTCGACTACCTGAAGGCCGAGGGGACCATCCGGGGCACCGTCCCCCCTCTTGGCCCCCGGGGGACGGAGCTGGCCGTAGACGCCTACAGCGAGGAGTTTACCAGGGTGCGGCCAGGTCT
>JAAUXU010020223.1_pt1 | contig 10983 bp, 18 predicted proteins | sample 7278151 | NCBI WGS metagenome assembly JAAUXU01 (sample SAMN14350113, study PRJNA611818) | marine sediment metagenome | isolation source: surface marine sediment (1.8m) | place: French Polynesia: Moorea | collected 2018-08 | reverse complement strand
GGGGATCGTGCGCCAATACGGTGGTGGATGAGAAAGAGCGTGATCTGAGACGCGCGCGTTCAATTGGGTCAGTCTCTGTGCTCCAGATCCTGAGTACAGTGATAGTTCCGTTTATTGCGTGCACAGTTTCCCAAAGTATCTCACAAAATTAAGAACGATGGAGGGGTCCTCTTCAAAGGGCGTCTCCAAGAAGAGTGTCAAAGAGGAATGGCTATATGAAGAGATTCTGGTCATAGACAAGCAAATAATGGACCTTCAAGAGGGCTCCAGGGAACAGGTAATTATTTTTTCCCAAAAAATTCCACCATTTCAAGATACCTTATGAGAGTGATTATTATGAGCATGTATGGTAGCAACACTATTAGTTTGTGCAGACCTTTTTGCAATAATATTCTAATTTTTACATTCTCCACAGTCTCGGGTGAACAGATTAAGGGTGGATGCACTCGTGGAGATGAAAGGGAAAACGTTACGAGAAATTGATCACTACAACAAAAACATCTCTGACATCAAGGCTGAAATGGAGCCTCACCTGCTTGAAAGGGTTCCAGTGCCCCCGCCAGTACCTGGCACTTCGCAATCGCAGGCGTCTTCCCCATCCCAGGCATCCTGTACTCAAAGCGCCCCTCCTTCCCGTCCAAGGAGATCCAGGACAAAGGGCAGGAGCCTGGCTATCATACAGGCTGCCAAGAGAAAGAGCCTCAAGATAACCCGATCTATCAAGAAGAAAGTGGTTCCAGGTGCAGGCCTCATGCCCAGACACGGCACAACTCAGCAGCACCACTCCCTCCGCCCTTCAGCTCCCCCACCCACGGAAGCAGCAACACACGCCAAATATTCACCATCTTACCTACCCAGCCCTTCACATCCTTCTTACTCGTGGGCACCAGACATTTCAGTTGCGGGTCTATTTGGAGGTTCAAGTCCCGATCAAGCTGCTGCATACTCCAGCGACGACAACAGACTCATGATTGATGAAGATCAACAAGAGGAGGACAGGAAGAAGAGGGAGGACGAGGAGAGGAAGAACAGGGAGGAGGACGAGGAGAGGAGGAAGAGGGAGGACGAGGAGAGGAAGAGGAGGGAGGAGGACGAGGAGAGGAGGAAGAGGAGGGAGGAGGACGAGGAGAGGAAGAGGAGGGAGGAGGACGAGGAGAGGAGGAAGAGGGAGGCCAAGGAGAGCCAGAAGAGGGAGGCCAAGGAGAGGAAGGAGAGGGAGGCCGAGGAAAGGAGGAAGAGGGAGGCCGAGGAAAGGAAGAAGAGGGAGGAGAGAAAGAAGAGGGAGTTACATGAGAGGAAGAAGAGGGAGGCCGAGGAGAAGAAGAAGAGGGAGGACGAGGAGGTGGAGAGGAGGAAGAGGGAAGCCGAGGAGAGGAGGAAAAGGGCGGCCGCTAGGAGAATGAAGGTGGAACAGAATTGGGAGCTTCTTGATGATGAAGAGTTGGACATCCTGGCAACTGAGCGACAGAGGATGAGGAGATTAGAATGGGAGTTAAAAATGAAAAAGGCCAATGAGGATGAGGAGGCCCACGTGGAGGAAGAAAATGAAGGAGACGAAGCGACTTCCTCTCACAATGATGTTGATAGTGAGGGGGAGGATTGGGAGGGGGAGGGTGACGAGGAAGGGGACGAGGACGCGGTGATCCCCTCCCAAGGCTCATCTTCTTCCGATGAGAAGGAGGAGGAGGATAAGGAGGAGGAGGAGGAGGAGGAGGAGGAGGAGGAGGAGGAGAAGGAAAAACATTCCAAGCAGAAGCGGAGGACAAAGAAGGAGATGGAAGAGTACCTGGCGAGAAAGGCCTTGTGGCATGAAAAGAATGACAAAAAGTTCATTATGGACCGGAAATTTTCAAAGCCGCAGGAAATCCTCGACTCTGCCGTAGAACACATAGATAAAGAACCTGAATATGTCCTCCATGAAGGGCACCCAATGGAACAAATTATTTGGTTCCATTCTATTTGGTCGCCAGACGGGGCCAACATCAAGGGCAGATACAAACACATCATGTCCTTGTATAAGGGGCACAGCAGCAAGTAAGTTTTTTTTGTGAGTTCTACCTTTTGAAACATTAGCTTAAATGCAATTTTCCTTCTAGGTCCTCGCCTTTCTACAAGGGAAAGGGAAGTGTCAAGTATTATGCCTTTGAAATTCTTGGAAAGGCGGAAGGTGAAGATGGAGATGTGGAGTGGTCTCTCGGCCAGAAGTTTGAGCTCAAGGAGAGGAACGGCGATCCCATGATCAGGGGGGCCAAAGTGCGATTCACCAAAGCCCAAATAGGTTTGTTCAAACTACCTCTCATGCATTTATTTTTTTCTTTTAAAAAAATCAGTTCTTTATCATCATTTCCAGCTCCAAACACGCGGCTGTGGAAGGTGGCTGTGACCAGGTTCTGGAACAAAGACCAAACCTTTGGTTTGAGGATCTATGACCTAACATCAGGCCTAGGGAATGGCATGATTGCAGTGGAAGTGGTTGGGGACCGCCCCGAGGACTACCTGGAGGAGCGACGGAGGGAGGTGGAATTGATGAGGCAAAGAGGCGTGACAGGGTACGCCGTGGACTGCTTCAGACGAAGCAACCCAAAGCCCTCAACTAGCGCTGCCTCTACCTCCGGTGTCAGACGTAAGTCCGCAAAAAAAAAAAAGAAGTTGGCCTCCCTTCAATCACAGCCTTATTTTTCCCAAATACCGCAACACAATACAGTACATGTGGAATTTATTGACGGTGGATAGAGAAATATTTGACCATTTTCTTAATTTTCCCGTTTGTTCCAGGTGCTGCCCGGGATAAGTCCAAAAAAGTCCCGCCTTCCAGAGCAGCTTGCCCATCTACTTCCAAGGCGGTTGCGAATGCCTTTGCCAAGCCCCTTCCTCAACTGCGCCTCAAAAGACTGTCGGGAACCGAACTCCCACCTCCACCTCTCCCACCAGTGCGCGTCACAAGATCTAGCAACAGAGCAGCTTTGTCGTCCGCATCCTCCTCTACAGCCCCTTCGCCCGCCACCCATTCTTCCATATCTCCGTCTCTCCCTCCTCCTCTCCCACCTCGGCGGATCACAAGATCTTCAACGAAGGGGGCTTCAGCGGACGCAACCCCTCCTCCCAGAGCTCCTTCCCCTGCTCCCCCTTCACCAACTCCGTCCAGAGCCTCTTCAAGGCGTATAAGGATCCTCCAGAAGAAACATTCATCTCCGCCCCCTCACCTGAAAACTGAATCAGGGTCATCAATTCGCCGATCGGGCAGGAGGAAGTCCCTGTACCCTTCTCAGATCCTTGAGTCAATTATGCTGGAAGAGGAGGAGGTGAAGGAGGACGAAGAAAAGAGCGCAGTCCGAAGGTCCTTGTTCAAGAGCAGGCAGAGGGCGAAGCGGGAGGCAGAGGAGAGGCGGGAGGCCGCGAAACTTTTGAGGGAAAAAGAGGAGGAGGAGAGGAAGAAGAAGAAGGAGGAGGAGGAGAGGAAGAAGAAGAAGAAGGAGGAGGAGGAGGAGAGGAAGAAAAAGGAGGAGGAGAAGGCGAAGAAAGGTATGGAAGAGTTGTTGTTGAAGATGGGGGTTATGGAGGTAGACCAGCTCGCCGGAGAAGTTGGCACGCCTGAAGAACATTTGTCTGCTGTAATCGACGCAGTTGTACAAGAAGAGCAGCAGGAGGACATGCCGAATTATGAGAATTATTCTGAACGCCATTTGAGTGCACTAGAGGCAAAGCGGCGTCTAAAGGGAATAATGAGGCGGCGTATGTGGTCGGGTGACAAGGAAGAAGAAGAAGAAGAAGAACAGGAAGGCAAGGACAAGGGCAAAGGCGGACTGGTTGAAGAGCAACACAAAGAGCTTGAGCGCCTGCGGCTAGAAAACGAAGAGCTGAAAGAATTGAAGCGCCTCGATGAGGAGAAAAGGCAGGCAGAACTCCAGAAGCAGGCGGAAATAAACCGTCAGGAAGAGGAACGGAACCGATGCAAAGAGGAACACATCCGTCTACAGGAGCAGAAGTTAATCCGGAAGAGGGAGGAAGAAGAAGAGGAAGAGGACCGGGTGGCAAGGGGAGAGAGGAAGTACACCTCACAGGAGAAGGGCAAAGTGACCGGAAAAAGAAAGGGGAAGAAGTCCTCGAAGGGTGCTGTCGTATCCGACATCAACTTATCCAGGGCCGACCTTGGAATCAGTTTCGCCGGCTATGAATTCTCCTCCTCCTCCTCCTCCGACGGCACAGGCGACGGCGATGCAGGTCCGTCAACAAGCAAAAGGTCCCCGAAGAAGAAGTTCAGGCTCGCCAACATTCTCCCAAAGAAGAAAAAGTAAAAGCATTATCTTCATCATATAATGTTGGAATGGGAATGGGATGATTGTATATATAAAAAATGGCCATGAGCGAACCTATAACAAAAATAAAAAAAACCTGCCGTTTGAGACGCCTGATTGAATAATTTTGATTTTTGAACCAACATTGCGAAATATTAATGAGCGGACCTATGTGGTTTTGCCAAAGTTTAAGATGACACAAATTTTAAATTTCTCGTTCAGAATCAGGACTACCGCGTACTTAGCAATTCATCCACACGTAGGCGACCCCAACAAAAAATGCAACATGGTTACTGGAGCGGACTGAAGAAGAACGGAAGGTAGAACGGGAGGAAAAGCAATAACGGGAACTTTGACGGAAAATGATTTTGCAACTTTTACTACTGAGAAAGTCTCGTTTCCCGATTGCAGAGTACATTTATTCTCACAGGTCGCAGTAAAACAGTACCCATGCCCACCTTGGCAGGTACTTTAATTAACTTTTAAAAGCTTCTTTGTTCACCAATTATAGACGTGATTCTTTCGCTGTTCTTCCATTTTTGAAATTGGCATATTCGTACGAATATCTGTAATTATAGTGGCAAAAACATCTTATCTGGAACTCTTCTTTGTGACCATTCCCCTAACTTTGTTGACCAGTTCTTCCATGGCACGCAAGGCAACCTGCGCTCTGTGAACCAGGGCTCCAAGATCGTCCCCCTGGTGGTTCCAATGGAAAAAAGTCTTGAGCGAACCTATAATTTTGCAAAATCTCGTATTACCCACCTGCAACGACAGTTGCTCGTCTTCCCGGGTTGGGTGGGCGAGGTCATCCGCCTTGGCCCTGCTGCCTTTTGCTGGCACCTGCTCCTGCCCCACGCCTTCCTCCTTTGCCGTCTGTGGCCGACCTTCCGCCAAGCTCTGCGTGGCCTGGGCGAGGTTTCCCGAGCAATCGAAAATGGCTCCCTCGACACTGTCCCTGTTGGTGTCTGGGAAGCAGGACAAAAGGAACTCCACCGCCTCTTCAAGGGCATCAGCAAAGTCCTCCAAGCTTCCGTCAGGATCTAGCCTTCTCTGCAGTTCGTCGATGCGGACTTCCATCTAAGGGGATGCGGGGAGAGAAAATTACACTCTAAGCGAACCTATTTGGATTTGATTTTGATTTTGCCAAACACACCTTCTTTGCTTCCTGTTGCACATCCTGAGCATCGTGGGGCGTTTAAGAGAAAACAAAAAAGAGAAAGATTTAATTGTTTCAAGCAAACTAATGGTTTTGCCCAAAGTACCTCTTCTGACTCCTTTGGGTCCGGTTCCATGGATTTGGCCACCGTCATGGCGGTCATGGTGGTCGGCGCTGCACCTCCCTCCTCGTCCTCTTCGTTCTCAGAAACCTCCTCGATCCTTTCCAAGAGTTTGATGGCAACTACTTCATGGGGAGGCGGAGGCGGGACAGTTGGCGCAGCCTCCATCCGGCAGTACAGCTCGTCCACCTGGCGGTTCCAAGAGGAAAACAAAAATATGGTTTTGAGCGAACCTATATTTAAAAATGATTTTGCAAATATGTCATATCACCTCCTTGTTGGTTGTCTTTGGCACGTCGTGAGCGAGAGAAGAAGGGTCCGTCCCTACCGGCTCTTCTTTGCGTTCCTGTAAGTGAGAGGGAGCATAGAACTACATTGCAAAGTTCATAACTTTTTGCTATTTTGATAAACGGTACCTTGGGCGAGCTTTCCTGTTGCTGCTCCTGGTCCTCATCATCTACCACTGCCTCCACCACCATCATGGCGGGCGGGGCCAGCATGGGCCTGCGCAGTGGCCTTCTCAGGGGCCAAGGGAGCGGCTTGGGCAGGGTCTTCCGCTCCTGTTTGGTCTCGGCTTGCTGTAGAGGACATTAAACATAAGAAAAAGAAGTTTTTTTATTGATTTTGCCATCATACTTTAGCTCCTGCTGCCGCATCATGTTGGATCGTCTCTTCTTCTTCTACGGAATCTTGCTTTGAAAAGACTTCCAGTGGGGTAAGGGCCTCAGCTGCGCCCTCCTCTGGGGCCTCGTCGTCAGCGTCGTCACCATCTTCCTTCTGTAGGTTTGATGGAGAATCAAAAGATAAGTCGCAGCGAAACAATGTTTTTGCCAATTTCCTTTACCTTGTTATTCTCCTGCATGGTCACGTGAAGGGCTGCTTCTGCGATGTCACCTTGCATCAGGTATATGGCACTCTCGATCCTGGCAGGAGAAGCCTTAAGGGCTGCTTTGAGAAGCGCTGCAGAAGTTTTAATGGCTTCCTTCATTTTCTCCTCGTTTCCCTCGCTGGCGCACCGGTCTAGGAACTGTTGTACTTCTCCGAGAAGCTTCTCGTTCTATAAGAGTGCAGAAATGAAATGAAATGAAAATTAAAAGTCGAGCGAACCTTTCTTCGTCATGGTTTTTTGCCAAACGGTACCTGCTCCGCCTCTTGCATGGCCTTATCCATGGAATCCTCCGACTTCACCTCCTCCGTGGGCGCCATTGGAGGAATGTTGATTTGCTGGACCTGATGCATCTGGTTCGCTTGTTGCGCTCCCCCTCCGTTTTCATTCTGGCCGTTTACTGCCGCCGCCGCCGCTTGTGCAAGGGCGTCTTCGGGTTGCGCCGGGGCCGCACCTGGCTGCGCTTGAGCCTGAGGGTGCGCCTGTAGGTCCTGTCCCTCGGCCTCCTCTGCAGTCTCCTCCCCCTCCTTCTGCACGGCTTCGTTCAGGGAGTTGAGCTCCGCGATCACCTTGGAGAAATAAAAAAACGTAATTATTCCCGATCTGGAGATCTGGACATTACCGCAGAGTTTACTGTTAAGCGGACCCAAATTCCCCAAATATGTTTTTTGCAAAAACAATTTCATTCCCACCTGGTTCATGAGACTCCAAACCCATGTCGGCGGCCCGGCGGGCGGAGGCACCATGGGCAGGGAGACCACCGACTCCACAGATGCCGAAGAGAAGGACCAGGACTCGTCTGTGGAGCAGTAGCCTCTTGCTAAGCCGCGTATGGGGAAGTTTGGGGATGAGCACTGGCCGTTGTTGGGTGGAAAGATCTGCGGGAAGAAAATAACTTGAGGAAATAATGGGAAATTGAATTAAGGGAAGAAAAGCTCACATTTTCTTCCTCCCCCTCCTGTGCGTCTGCAGCCACATTGGCGTCTTCCTCCTCATCCACGAGGGGTTGCGGTGGCGGTGGCGGCTCAGCTGCATCGTCAGCAGGCTCCGCTGGCTGCGGAAAACAATGATTACTTCTAGTCGCTGGGCGGACCCATAATTGTTTTTGCCTATACATACCTCAGCAACTGCTGCAGCGTCTTCTTGACCTTCCTGGACCTGGAGTGCTTGCACATCAGGTTGCTGGACATCTGGTGGGTGCAAAGGTTCCTGAGGACAGAAGAGAGAAGAGAAGGAATAAAGAAGCGAACCCTTAATGATTTTGCCTTTAAATACCATCGCCGGACCATCCTCGTCCTGGACCATCAGTTCCTGTTCGATGGAGAGTTTATTATTTTTTAATGTTTGAAGCGGACCCATACATGATTTTGCCTAACATACCTGAGCTCCGTGTGCCGCATCAGCTTGAAAAAACTGGGCTCCCTCCTCGGGTGCTGGTGGCGGAAGAGGTGCGTCTGCGTCTGCTGGGATTCCTTTGCCTGCCTCGTTCTGCCCTGGTGCCGGAGCAGGAATTGGAGGAAGAGACCGGAGAGCTGGACCCCCTCCTTCCTGATGGCGTGGGTGAGAGGAAAGAAGATTGAATATGGTTGAGCGGACCCATTTTTAAAAACAAGTTAGGAAATTGTTTTTTGCCAAAATATAATCACCTGTTGGATGTAGCGTGGGCTGAGTTCGTTCCTGATGAGTCTGATGGCCTCATTTGCGCTGATTTCAGTGAGGTGAATACAGGTGTGGTGAAGTGGCATGTTCCTTGCCAGAACTTGGGCAAGGTGTCTGTGATGCTCCGTGTGGAATCCAAAGATGGCGCGCCTCCCACGACCCAGACGAAGGCAGTAGACGAACCTTGTGCCGAAGAAGAACCTGACGTCTTCCTCCAACGATGGGAGCAGGTGAGAGCAGAAGCAGTAGAACAGGCCACGGAGCGCCACAGGTGGTAGCGGAGTCGCCAGGTGCTCTAGGCGGAGCTTGTGCCTCATCCTTTCCTCCATGAACGCCTCCGCCGATTCCTCTTCAGACAGGACTTGTGCCTTCAGGTGCCTCCCGTGAAAGGTCGCTCCACGGAGCTCGGCCCTGCAACAATTTTTTTCCGGTTGTTTTTGTTATCATTTTGTGTTTTTGCATTACAAACAGAAAAAAATTGAAACGGTTTTGATTTGGCCTCTATGGAATGAGGGAGGAAGAAAGGTCCGCTCAATAATAAACTCACGCAGCCTTGTCAGCCATGGCGTCGGTGGGAAGTCCCACGAGGTAGAGTCCGGAGTAGATAGTGCCCGCACGAGGATTCTCCAGGAGGAAGGCACCATATCGCGTAAATTGGTGGACGTCCGCCGCAGGGACCCTGATGCCTGTCAGTTGCAGAATCAGTTGCGCCACCTGCGAACCCAGCGGCCCAAAGGGACCTCCTGTAATTTTGAGCCACTTCTTTGCCTGCAGGGGTGAGGGCCGCTCACAGTCACTGTGCCTCATGAGGAGAAGCTCCTCAAGAGCTGTGGTCTCCTCTTCGTCCCTGTTGTCCCTGTTTGCAATTTTTTGAAACTAAGCTCTAAGAGGACACAAAAAAATTGTTTTTGCTTTCTTCATAATACCTGTTGCCGGTTGCTGGCACCTCCTGCTCCTGCACCAAGTCTTCCTCCTTGGTCGTCGGCGCAGCAGCTCCCTCCTCGTCCTCTTCCTGTTCTCCCTCAGACTCCTCTGGGATTCCTGGCATTAGCCTGATTGCCACTGCATGGGGCGGCTGCGGCGGGGGGACAGTTGGCGCAGCCTCCATCCGGCGGTACAGCTCGTCCACCTGGGGATTCCAAGAAAAAACAGAAATAGGCTTTGAGCGAACCTATATGAAAATGAAATGCAAATATGTCATATCACCTCCTTGTTGGTCCTCTTTGGCCCGTCCTCTTCCTCCGAGTCTGCGGCCATCGTGTCTCTTCCTCCTGGAGGTTTGATGGATAATTAATAGACAAGTCGAAGCAAACCAATGGGCACATTTCAAATTTTCAACTTAGGATCTCAATTTGAAAGGATAATTTCTTTGTTTTTGCATTTACACTTGAGCGAACCTATATTCGTATACGGGATAGAACGCTGTAGTTACCTTTGGCAGCCGTAGAACCGGAAGTGGAGGTCGTTGCGGGCCTCGGCTTGTGGCGGTAGTGCACCAGCTGGAAGGCGTCCGGGTGCGGCCAGGTCCGGCGCTAAAAAGGTTGGGGTCTGTTCTCTCCGGGCCTCCGGGACGTCGGGTCTCCGGTCGGCTGACTGGGCTCTCCTGACTTTCTTGTTTTTTTACTTTTTTCTTTTGGAGTCGGGTAAGACCGTTTTGGATAAGGACATGGTTGCCATTTTCCTGGATAGACAAATTTATAATTTTACAAATTTTTTCCGCCAAACTAAGTAAAATAAAAAACCCTGGAGTCTTGAGACCTGCTTTTGCCTTTTCAATTTTAAAATCTTTCCTGTTTTTGCTCTTAAATACAAGATAATTACAAAAATATCGCCCTATTTTGATGATTTCTGCCACACCAGCAGTAATTTCTGCAAATTTACTTCTAAGTAATAAAATTGTATACAATTTCTCTCCTTTAAAAAAACATCTTTCCAGTTTTTGATATTCATTAGAATGTAAAAGTACTTAAATATCAGCAACATTTGGATACGTTCTGCCACACTCAAAGGGGCAAAAACAATAACAAATTTGTTTTTGTTGGCAGAAGCAGTTTGGCAATTTGCGCTTTTCTGTTAAATCCATCTGGCAGCACTGGTACCGTTTGCCCCCCCCCCTTCCCGAGCCGGCCCGGCACCTGGCGGCACCTGGCGCGATTTAAGTCAGCTGTCGCCCGCCCCTGTCATAGTGTCAGCTGATAGGGCAGTGAAGAAGGAAGGCTTTGGAAGTCTTCTTTCTTTCGGCTTGTGTTGTGTCGCAGCGGCAGGCGGCAGCCTTGGCCCTTGTCCAGGCTTGTGGTCATGCTAGTACTTCAGGCCTTCCGGCCTTCCGGCGCCACTTTCAAATTACAAGTCTTCCACAGTGACACCTGCTTAGGTGGCGCGAGTTCCTGGAGAAGGCCAGAAAGCCATCAGTGCCCCAGAAAGGGCATTAACATCAATAATTTGTGTTGCGTTACAAATGCCCGGCGCTGGGATAGCGGACGGTGCCGGGATGGGCTGCGCCGTCGGGGGAAACGGGGCCTGGACTATCTGACGGCGTGTGCATGGACGACTGCCGGAGGAGCAGCAACCAAGACCTCATCTCATCAGCTTTTCAACGGGAAGTAACTAACGGGTGGCGCAGCCAAATTGATCCAATTAATAAATATTGCTTCTGTTGTTGCTGTTGTTGCTACTGCTGCTGTTGCTGGTCTTGCTAGTCCTACTGCCACCCACTATAAGAAAAAACTGTGTGTGCGGCGCAAAACAGCTCTTTTTTTTCTCTTTTTCAGTTTTTTTGAGCAGCCATCCCTTTTTTCCCCATGTCCATGCCTGCCCTGAACTTGTTCTGCAGCAAGGGCGGGCCAATGAAACAAAATAATTT
>JAAUXU010006715.1_pt1 | contig 10983 bp, 12 predicted proteins | sample 7278151 | NCBI WGS metagenome assembly JAAUXU01 (sample SAMN14350113, study PRJNA611818) | marine sediment metagenome | isolation source: surface marine sediment (1.8m) | place: French Polynesia: Moorea | collected 2018-08 | reverse complement strand
CTGCGGCCGCCTCAGGGAGAGAGTCGCGCAGGCACACATGGGAATGGGAGATACAAAAGTAAGAGTCGGAAAGTCAATCCGCATCGGAGGAAGAGGAGGAGGAGGAGGAGGAGGCGATGACAGACGCGGGCGAGACAAAAATCGGAGGCAAGCAGGAGGCAGGTCCGAGAAACACTAGAATATCTTGACTTCCTTAAGTGTCTTCCCTTCTGTTCGCCCGTCTTTGTGATTGCATGCAGACTATGTACGCACGTCGTTGTTTCACTTACGGTAAGGATAGGGCCTGCGCAAAACCAAAATCAAAATTAGAACTACCTTGAGTATATACAATTCCTCCACTTTCGTCACATCCCGAAAAAGGAACTGCAGGATTCGTCCGTCTCGAGAGAGTCGGCCCTCGCGCCCCGTCGTCGTCTCACTTTTCCCAGAAAAAGTGTAGTAGAAAAAGTGCCGAGGTGTCATCGTCTTTGCCCCACCCAACCCAACCCAACCTTCTCGCTCTCGCTGACAAAGAAAGATAATCCCCCTTCTCTCGTGTAACGTGGACCGTAGTTGTAGTAGTAGGATGCAGTCCTTTTCGCTCCTCTTCCCCGGGTTTTTTTTTGTCTAGCCGAACCCCCTCTTTCTCAAGCGTGTGTTGTATACAGAGTCCAAACTAGGCCTGGGCCTCCACCGCCGCCTCCATCGACTTGCTTGTTTGGGTACATAGAAGATGTAAAATGCCAGACGTGGAAAAGCATCAGAAATTGCATTCGGCGGCGGCGGCTACGCAATGGTAGATGAAGGGGGGGAGGGATGTGACAAAGAGGGACGACGCCTCTTGCGTTGCCGCCCCAGTCCCACCCGCCCGCGAGAGGAGAGGGAACCAAAACAAACAGGTTCTACTCGGGCCGCTTTTGGTACGTTGTTCGAAGCAGTCAGGTCGTGGGAAAGAGAGGGTTATTGTCGAACCGACGTGAGGGGAACCTTCGAAAATTTACACAGTTTCTTATTTTGAGTCTTAGAGCTCGTCTCGGAAAACTGTCTCTTGGTGATTTGAGATCACCTCGCCCAGAGTCTCACTCTTGTTCCATCATCAGAAAAGGTGCAAAGAGCAATTCTTGGTCTTGGTCTTGGTCGCCGGAGAAGGGGGACTCTGTCTTTGGCACCTCCGTCGTCGTCGCTGTCTCATCGCATCGCACACATCGCCGTCCATATGACGTGCGTGCATAAATCACCTTTTCTCTGTCTCTCACCTTTTCTCCGTCCGGATTGACTGAGAGAGGTGCAGCGGTGACAATGGAGAGGAGCCCAAAAAAGGGCAACACGCTCTTTGGGATTTGCTGCATACTATGGTGCTATCGAACTTTTTGTTCGTGACCAAAAAGAAGAGAGAGAAAACTTGGCTTTTTAAGAATCTCAAGTTTAATTTTCCCTTTTAGATGGAGGTGGAGAAATCTCTCTCGAGCGGGCTTCGTCGTCGTGGTCCCATTCATGGTTTGCCATCCCAGCGTGGGTGAGATGCATGCGATGCCCCTCTACGGGGTGAAATGGGCGTAGTAGTAGTAGTAGTGTACCGTAGTGTGGAGTAGGTAGGTAGTACGAGAGTTTCCCTTTTGGATTTTCACCTGGCGCCCCCACCCATTTTCGTGAATGGGCTCCCTACTCGGGCACACCACGATGATGCTCGGTGCATCAACTGGGGCACAAGAAAGGGGGGGGGGAGAGGCAGTGCCAAAAACGTCTCTCCCCTTTTCCCCCTCGGTCTGCGTGGTGGATGAAGGGGGGACATTATTTTGCTGGCGACGAGGAGAAAGGGGGGGAACACCCACCAGCACAGCGATGCTCATTCATTTAACCGTTTCTTGGATGGAGGCGTATGGCACCAAAGTAAGCAATTGAGAGAAGGAAGGAAGGGAGCAATGATGCATGGCGGGCCCCCCTGCCCATTTCATATGCCACCGCCGAGTAGGGGAAAGAGAGTGAGTGAGGGGTCACACGTGCTGCACACAGCACTATAAGATCGAATACTTTCGGAAGCCGGCGTCCGTTTTCGTTTCTACTATTCGGACAAAGAGTTGCATCTCTTTCCCCCTCTCCCTTTTTAATCTCGTGCGATCTCCCCACTCGCTTCCTCCCTTACTACGAATCCTACTACGCTACTGCGAAGGCACACCTGGATGGAGAAGGGGAGAGATTTGCCCATCATAATTTGATTTATGTCGGTGGGATCTTATCAGGAGGGTTCACTTTAGTTGAGGGATTATTATCTGAGTTCAATTAAGTCATTCTAGATAATTGTCGAATCCCTCTTCCTTCTCCCCGCCCCTCCAGACAGGCAGACAGATGGGCCCACAGGCCACAACTCTCCCCTTCCACTGGGTCTCCCCTCCGCTGCACATATGAGGGCCCTTCAGCTCTCCTTCCTCTATCGTCCCACGCAAATCCTTATGAGGAAAAGAGCAAAAAAGTTCTTCGAATCCTTTGTTTTCTAAGCCTGCCCGTCCTAGAAGGGCCTATTAATTAGGCCACTACGAGATTCACACAAAAAACCTGCTTCCTCCTACCCATGGCCTGCTTGCTACTACTACCTTACTACGACCACAAAGAGAGTGGAAGGGGGAACTCACCTACTACTACTCCTCCCACTACAACCAAAGCATCCTCCTCCTCTCTTTCTCTTTTGGATGCCCATTTCGTGCCCACTCTTGCACCTCCCCATTCATGAAAAACTCTCTCTCTTCCCTCTACTTTTACTACGTGCGTGCGTGCCCATGAGTTGAGAAACCTAAGATACCTCTATTGCGCACCATACTTTATTGGCACCGTGGCAGTAGTAGTGGATGCCATACTTAACATATTTCGATATTTCTTACTGCGTCCTAGTTATGGGTAGCCAAACAATTATGCCCAGCTCTCTATGAGGGCACCCGTCGACCGGAGAATGAATGGGTCCTCCTCCTCCCGCCCATTCAGCCGTCCCAACGGGTTGCCCCGCAATCGAATGGGAGATCTCTGACGACGACCTGGGCACTGTAGGCGGCACCCAATCTGCCGCCGTACAACAGCAGCTTCGTAGCTGCATCCAACTAAAATAAAGACGTCTCCTCCCTCTTCTTTCTTCCCAGCAACAGAAATCCATAATTTGCCTCTTTGTGTGATAAATTAGGCGCTGCCTACCGCGGACCGCGAAGAGACCCCCCGCAAGGATATTTTTCCCACTGGCTTTTAGGATTGAGAGGAAGGGGGGGGAGTGTTTTTTTGATTGATTTTCCTGCACTTTCTGATTCTCCTCTTTCGTTGCCGTTGTCATACGAACGAGGCGGCGGCCCAAGAATGCAACATCGCGCGGACTGGGAAAAGGGAAAGAAAAGTTGTGGTAGCGTGATATCTAGCGATCTTGACCAGCAGTATGTATGTACCTGTTTTGCAAGAACAGGCGAATGGGAGGTGGTGACTCATTGCACTCTTATTTAGCGCTCGCCACATCGGAAACCGTGCCTAGGCCGAATCCTCTGTTTCTGCCCTTGTGTCTCGTGTTAACCGTATCGTGGAACACAGGCGCGGCGTTGATGCCGCTCCAAATTGCCCCAGATTGAAATGAGAAATAACAATCTGTGAGGGGCGAACGGAGGACCTCTTCCCCCGACCCTGGCCCCATGGTAAGAAGTTGCGCAGTTCTTCACACTTTTGCGCGCGTACTATCCCGCCTGTTCTGGCCGGGACGCAAAAAACCCTCCACCGCCCTCTCTCCATCTGCTAGTTGGCGCCAGTGCATGACCTAGAAAGTCTGCAATTGCGGGAGAACTCCCTTAAACACAGCCGCAAGGAAATGTGCTAGGAGGGCAGGGGAATCGGGGGAAACTGCGCAGTGCTTGTATATATATTGAAAAACACTTTTTCATGCAATAGGTTGAGTACTCACGTCTTCCGTTCTTCTCCTCCTCCTCTCTCGCCAAGTCCACCTCAATGTTCAAATCAGGATCTGCAGAAAAGAGAAAGGAAAAGTCATAGTAGTGCAATAATTATATTTTTTGGAGGGCGTACGAATGCATGATATGAGTATTCCCCTCGGCCTTCTTCTTCTCTCCTCGCCCCCCGCCTCTTGTTCGGCCGACGGCGGAGGCGAGAGAAAGGTTACCAAAACAGCGGCGGCGCGTGAGTCGATGATTTCGGTCGGGTGTTGAAACGAACTGTGAAAGCCATAGGGACAGGAGGAGTATGATTCCCCAAGGGCTTTATCCAGCCCTTGGCGGAGGACAAAACAATTCCTCCTCGCCCCCAGTCCTCTCCTGAGGGACCCACACCCGCCCACGGGTGGATATGCCTTCGTCATTAAGTGAAAAGGTCACCCAGGAAGTGTCCGCCGCACCCCGAAGGATCGGATGGGGGAAGCAAATGATGCGGAGGATAGCGGCGTTGGCGTTGACAGACGGGACCCAAAACATTTTTTTACTCCGAATCGAACGAAGGGAGGAAGGAGGCCCAAGCCCAACTCTCGCCGCCGGATCGATGGTCTTTCCGGCGTCAGACTTCTCAGTCCCCAAGACCCTTTTTTCCCGCCCTCTCTCTCGGCCGCTACGGCGGCGGCGGAGGAGGGGTAGGGGGCGGAGGCGTTGACGGAGGGCGTCAATATTTACCGCCCCAAATTTCCCGAATTCCAGGATCGAAGAAACGAAGTTCGTGTGTACAGTCGGGAAAAAACATCGAGGAAGCAGCCGCGGGAGGAGGAGATGGAAGAGAGGAGGTCAAGCCCCAAGGATTCACGTCATTACTTCTTTTCTGTACGAAAGTCAACTTAATTTCGGATCCTCCCGGTCGGTTTACAGCAAGCATTTCTAAGCGATCGAGGAGGTTTTACAGTTACTTGACGCGCCTGGAATGTTGTGTACGCTTTCTTCCTCCTCCTCCGATCTCAGATGGAAAGGGGGCGGGAAGGGGATCGATGGAGGGAGGGGGGTGCCCCGATTGGAATGTCGATTGAACGGCGGCGGGGAAATTAAACATATCGGTTCAGTCTGGGGTAAAAGTATCGGGAAAGAGCGGCGACGATGATGGGTCCATCACCACCTATCCTCCAATCAAGGGCAGAGGAGAAGAGCAGAGCATGAGTCACCGAAGCTTACTTCGCTGAAGAAAATCTATTCAAACTCTAAAGTTTTGCGCATTTAGGGAAAATTATATTCGCCTGTCCTATCGGACAGGTGTGCCCTGTTTTGATTCTCGCCTGCTGCAGCATTTCGGGCCTTCCACCCAGTCCATTTCTGAGATCCGCAAGACTCATAATTCACACTTCCTCCTCCTCCTCCTCCTCCTCCTCCTCCTCCGGACTCATTTCTTCAAAATCCGCCTCTACCTCCCTTTGCCAGGCTCTTTGGCGGCGGCGGCGGCGGCGGCGGCGGCGGCGACGCCCGTGTCCATTTCGTTTCATCTGCTTTTGGCTGCCGAGATTCGCCAATGTTTAGCATGAAGCACGAAAAAAGAGGAAACTGCCATGCTTCGGTGTACCTGAAGGATGTTTTAGGGAACCCGTCATTTGCAGTGTCTGCTTGCTTGGGCGAGCGACGAATTGGCGAATGTCTCACCCTTGGCATATGCGCGGATATTTCTCTCCTTCCTCTTCCGTCTCCTCTTTCCCTTCTTCTCTACCCCATAAAGCTTGTTTATTTTTTGAAGACGGGGAGGGGGGAGGCCTGCATGGGGTGGGGTGGGGCGAGGGCGGTGGGCGGGGCGCCCAAGACTCAATTCTCTCCTCCTTGTTGTTGTGAATCTCGGAGCCAGAGACAATGGGGGGGCGAACGGTGACAAAACAGAAGCGATGGGAAACCAAGAATTAAAGTCGGAGGAAAGCCACACAATTAAGATAAGAGGATCGGGGGAAGCTACGTTTCAAGTAGGGGGAGGGGGGAGTGAAGCCACTTGAGATCATCCTCCTCTCCTCCTTCCCACTCTTGGTCTATCTAGGGTTTCAGAGAAGGAGGAGGATAGAGGCAATTCGCGCACAGCCTAGCTCTACCCCTCCTCCTCTATCTGGCGTCTTATATGACGCCGCCTCCTGTACAGCTTCGCGAAATTTATGCCTTTCCCCGTCCCTAAACAGCTCCTCCTCCTCCTCCCGCCCATCCTTCCCAAGGCCAGAGACTTCAGAAGGCCGCCTCCCTCCCCCCTCCCCTCCGCATTAGCTAGCCTTCTCCTAAAGGACGAGAAAAAATATGCCCGCCAGACGCAAAATGGAGAGGAAAGGGAAGGGGAAGAAAAAGCTCTTCCTCTCCCGCCTTCCCTCTTCACCTGTTGGGCCATCTTTCAAATTCTCGGCGGCGGCGGCGGCGGCGGCCCTGGTGCCTTGATCTCTTTTTCGCAACATGATGAATAATAACAACATCTCTCTCTCTCTCTCTCGAGTGAAATAAGATTTCTGCGTTACGTGTACCTGCGAGAGAGGGGATCGTGGATTGAGAAGAAAACCTCTTGTCGCCACGCGCCCAGAGCGACGACACCAACTTCCAAGATTAGACGGATTCCAGGAAAAGCGGGAAAGGGGAGGGGAGAAAAAAAATTAGGTGGCCGTGCTTTACAGAAGTAATCCATCCTCTCCTCCTCCGTTGTCGCCTTCAGTTCTGCTTGGTTTCCGCGAATCGGACTGTTGGGGATTTGCCTAACTCGGTGAGAGCCCACGATATCAAGAGACAAAACGGAAACGGGGTTTGAACAGCTTTGGTGGATCCTTTCCCCTGCCGAGGAGACGGTTCCAAAGAGGGAAGGGGGGGGGTCTTTTTGAAAAAGGAGAATCGGAGGAAATTCTTTTTGGCGTCTGGTCGTCGAGGTCCTCCCCTTGTGGCTTTGGGACAACGGCGACGTCGGCGCCGAAGAAGAAAAGAAGAAGTACTGTGAGGAGGGTCACACCTCAGAACGAGAGAAGAGCAGAGGAAAAAGGAAGCATGGAATTCGCCAACCATTTGTCCAAAAAATGAAAGACCCAATGCCATAGTAGGCAAAAGTCGGAAACGCCGGTGAATTTAGAGAGAACGGGCTCCCCCTCCGCCTTTTGTGTGTGGAAGTGAGTGACGGTTTCTTTCTCCTCCTCCCCTTTTCTTGGAGGTGTCGCCATCGCTTTCCGCTCTCGTTTTCTTTCAACCCACCTACCTCTTCCCCCCAAAAAAAAACTTTTCTTCCCTTCTCCCCCTCGTTTTCTGTAAGGACTTCTCCCTCTTCATCTTTCCGGGAATTTGAGAAACGGCGGCGGCGGCCAGAACACGATGGTGGCAGTGGCGCCAAAAGGGAATCCACATGGAATGTTGCCCCGCCGCGGTTTCTCTCTCGACAAGGAATTTATAAAGCACTACTCACTGTTTGTTTGCCCCGGGCAGACCTTGCAGCACCTGCCCGGCAGGAGGACCGGGTCCGGACAGGTGGGCTTCGGGCACTCGGACTTGATGCTGCGGCAGCTCACCCGGCCTACGATGCGACGCTTCTTGTGGATCTGCCAATAGAAAAGGGAGAAAGGAAAACAAATTAGGAATGTTGAAACGATTCTTGGAAAACCTTTGATTTTTACTGTGCATACGCTCATAGTATGAATTTAACCTTAAAAATAAACGAAGAAGAAAGAAAGAATTTGTTCCTGGAACTCGCGCGGCAATAAATCATATCCACGAGGCTGAAGAATAAGAAAAAAACATGCCAAAATGTGTGTCAAATTTGGCACCCCAAAAACGACTGCGTCGCGAGATTTCCACGCTTCGTGTGATCCATTCCTCCACTCTTTGTGTGTGTTTTTGAGTGGCGTAAGACGACCGACGACCGACCTACCGCTGTAATACTCCGTGAATGGCATAACTTGGCCGCTCTCCTCCCTGGGGTACTTTGGGATTCTGCCCCAAAAGCCACTCTCCCCCTCTTCTCTATCGGTGGCCGAGGGAGGGGGGTCGAATAAAGATGCTTCAGGGATCGAGGGGGGGCGAGTAAGTAGCCGCCACCTTTTTTCCCACGAAGAGAGAGAGAGGACCAGTACAGAATAAAATGATCGCGGGCCCAGATCTGGACGGACATCGAGGGAGGGGGCATAGAACAAAGAGGGGGATCGAGGCAGGGTGGGGAAGTTTGCAGTGCTCAACTGGGGTCGAAGGCAAATATGTTTCTTTGTCTATGGTGTGACCGCCCGCCCAAAAAAATCCAAACAGAGCTCGGGCGAGTGGTCAAGAAAAAAAGGAGCGGAGGGCAGAATTGCTAAAACGGCGAAAGAACGAGAAGGAGGAGGAGGAGGAGGAGGGCTATGGGTAGAAGGGAAAAGCAGTGTGGTCAGCCCCCTCCTCCTCTCGCTCAATCCCTAGCTTGGCTCCCCCTCCCCCCTCTTCACTTTAACTTGGCGGGAATCGCCCCTCCTCCTCCTCTTTCTATTCCCCTCGAAAGCTGCAAGGATGAAATGGACCAGAAAACTTGCAACAACGTTGCCTTGGGCGGCGGCGGCGGCGGCGGCGGCGGCGGCGGCCTTCCCCTTGGACTGCGGCGGCCGCAATCAGAATTGCGTATTTAGTTCAGATTTCGAGAGTTCCTGCAGCGTCACAAGATATCAGGGTGGGAAAGGATCCGCCTGACAAATTTTTGCAGCGGCCGAGGAAAAAAATCAAACTCCATCTCCCCAAAACGTCACAAACGCTTATTGCCCATAATCCATCGGGCCACTTTTCGGACTAGCTCTCCTCCCGAAAAAAGACAAGAAAAAAAAGCTCCACCGCCTTCCCACAAGCCCGACGTTCATCTCAATCCCCCCCTTCCCCTCCGCGAGACAGACAGACATGGGACAGGCTCCGAATTCTTACTATATTCTCCTCTCCTCATTTCTGCTCCTCCTTCTCCTCCGTCCTTGCCGCGGGGCGCGATCTATCTGTTGCCTCCCCCTCTCCCTCCGCGGCGGGATCTTGTTGCAGGGCGGCGGAGGGGATGTGTAGCAGCCATGGATCGGGAGGGGGGACGAATGTGCGAATTTTTGACTTGACATGTACCGCATTTCTAACAAAGGAACAAGTAGTTCCATGGACTGGAACCAGCACTGTATTGGAGTTCCCAAATGCGTTGTTCACTGAACTGGGAGTAAAAAAACCTCATATCTTGAGACATTGTCGAGCATGAGGCTCGGTACTATTCGTCATAGCAGAACCATCATTGCTTGGGCTTGAAGACAAAAGCTGAAGCCAAACATTTTCCGAAACTTCCCCGTGTTGTTTTGTCGTTTCAGTCGGCCTGTATCTATCTGTCACAGCGGGAGAGAGCCAGAGGGGGAGAGGCCCCTTGCCCATATTGTCGTCAAACATTATTAATAAGGCCGGACCTTGATTTTGACACCTCCTCCTCCTATTCCCTCCAGTGCGCCTGCACTCTTGGGGGGCTTTGAAGGGCTCCATCGTGTCACGCAAGAGGTGGAAAGAGAGAAGTCACGATCGGGCGACACGAAGACGACGAAGAGGGAAAAGCTTGAGAGAGAGAGAGAGAGAGAGAGAGGCGAGTTTTGGTGGAACTTACTTTTTTGGGTAGGGGAATTGCTGTTGTCTCATTCGAACCTTTTCTTGAGACGAAAGATTAAATATTGCATAAACGCACAGAATCGAAACCCACCACACACATAGACTCATCATACATATTGCTCCCCCCCCGTTTTCCTCCTCATTCTCCTTCTCTATGTGCTGCAAGAGTACGTACAATGCGATCCCACGTCTGAATTTTGCACACAGTCGGCGGAGGTGCTAACTAAATTTGAGACTGGGAGGAGGAAGAGGAGGCGGAGGCGGAGGCGGAGGAGGCGGTGTGGGATATTATAATGCGATGACGCGATTGAGTAATTTGAGCGGTGAGGAGGATCCCCCTCCCCCTTTCCCAACACTGTTCTCCAGTCACTCAGTCAAGCAAGTCCTGTTTGGCGTCGACGTTGGCGTCGGCGTCGGTGTCGGCGGGGCTGTCGACAGACAAATCTTTTTCTGTTCATGCTCTCCTCGATATAGTTCTTTCCCTCCCAGAATAACAATAATGGGTAGGAGGAGGAGCTCGGAAAGGTTTTGACGATTTCTATTTTTAAAATGTTTTCTTCCTGTTCTCCCGGGTCATTGGTGAATCCCCTCGTGGCCGAAACTGCGATAAGAGGACGTTACTCTGTTTGTTGCTGGGAGCATTTTTGGTCGGAGGAGGAGAGGGCGGGAGTTGCTGACGGATCAGGCGGATCAGGCCCCAGACCGTCACAGGCGAAAAAGACGCCCATTCTACCCATCGTCGTCCCAAAAAGTGAAAGGGGGAAATTGAATTACAGAGCAATATCCTTAATATGGGACGAGAGGCTTCTCGGACTCCTTGTCTCGTCTTCCCCCCCCCCCCGTCCGCCTCCTTTTCTCTTTCGTCGCTTTTTTTTAATCTAGATGGAAATGCATTATTTGCCTCCTTCCCCTCTCCGTCTCTCTCCCCCAAGCGGCCTGCTGTTGTCTGGCGTTCGTTGCCGGGCTGTACACACTTTTACTGAGGCCCTGGTGGTGGAGGAAGCAGATGCAGATATCTTCTCTCCTTTCGCCCATCCCGCGTCCTCCTCCTCTCAATTCGTCTCACGCCCAAATGCCAAGATTCGCCAACTACATTTATGCAGATAATAGTAATTTCCCAAAGTCCCAATATTGCTTGCCTACCGCTCAGGTACTTTTGATGCTCTTTCTGTCAAACTTGCCAAAAAGATTTGGACGATTTTTTCCCCCTCCCCATTCCACGTGGGTACGAGAGCCATGTGTAGCTAGTAGCATCAGCGGGGAAAAGGAAGGGAAACGAGGAAAGTTGGAAAGGACGCATACTCGATATTGGAGCATCTTCTTCCTCGACCGACAAACGCTGTCGGGACAGGCTTTTTTCCAAAAAAAAAAAGGGGCGACAAGAAAAGCCGTCGACGTCGTGGACGTCGTGGACGTCGTGGACGCTAGCGTATACGTGTTATGTCGATGCCGTTTCACCTTTATGTCAATGCCGTTTCACCTT
>JAAUXU010147641.1_pt1 | contig 10984 bp, 10 predicted proteins | sample 7278151 | NCBI WGS metagenome assembly JAAUXU01 (sample SAMN14350113, study PRJNA611818) | marine sediment metagenome | isolation source: surface marine sediment (1.8m) | place: French Polynesia: Moorea | collected 2018-08 | reverse complement strand
TTTGTCTATTTCTTTTCTTTCTTTGCGTGGTTGTTGCATTGTTAGCTTCGTTTCTGCCTTCTTTCCTTCCGTTCGTTCTTTCTTTCTTTCTCTCTTTCTTTCCCTCTTTCTTTCCCTCTTTCTTTCCCTCCTTCCCTCTTTCCTTCTTTCTTTCTCGCCATTCGTGCGCTCTTTCCTTCGGTTTCTTCTTTCTTTCTTTCCCTCTTTCCCTCTTTCCTTCTTTCTTTCTCACCGTTCGTGCGCTCTTTCCTTCGGTTTCTTCTTTCTTTCTTTCTTTCCCTCTTTCTTTCCCTCCTTCCCTCTTTCCTTCCTTCTTTCTCGCCGTTCCTGCGCTCTTTCCTTCTGTTTCTTCTTTCTTTCTTTCCCTCTTTCTTTCCCTCTTTCTTTCCCTCTTTCTTTCCCTCCTTCCCTCTTTCCTTCTTTCTTTCTCGCCGTTCCTGCGCTCTTTCCTGCTCTTTCCGTCGTGGGAAACTCCGGCGCCCGCGGGGGCGGGCGAGAAGTCCATTATGTGCCTGACGGTGACAGAATCCGATTTCAATTCCATTCATTCGACTTTTGAGTGTCTCCTGACAGCCAAAAAATCAGACCAGACACTCCTCACTCCTCCCCTCCTGTTTCCCGGCGACCTTTTAAACTTATCAAGTTTCAAGTCAGGCCAATAATAATATTGATGGACCCTTTTCCACTTGGAAGTCAAGTGGCTTCCTCTTCTTCGGGCCAAAACCGTCACTCAGAGCGGGTGCATCCTTGGGAGCTGAGCTGCAGCTCCAGAGGGGCACTGAAAATGAGCACTCTCGAGATAAGCTCTTCATGTCCGGTGCAACAACTCTTCAAGAGCTTCTCCATCCATACGTGCGGACAGAAAGAGAGAGTTGCCTTTGTTGCCCCCAGAGGTGGTGGACAAAGCTGCTCCAACCACCACTGGCGGCCAAGATCACCAGATTGGACCAGAAGGAAGAGTCGGGGTAACAACATCAACTCTTCTGCCTCCATAACTGTCAATTAGGCTATGAATTATGAGGCTGGAGAGGAAAAAGGGCCAAGAGTGAAAGAAGGGGGTAAGAAAAGATGCTCACGTACGTGGACTGAGTGAAGCAACAAGTTTCTCACTGGTGTTGACCGGTGTGAAGTCGACGCAAACATGCACTTGGAGGCGCTCATTCGTGTAAAAGCCGTCGAGATCGCCGGCATTGGAGCCCACATGTTGGGGCTTCCTCTGGCCTACTCTCCTGCTGGCCATTCCCATTTTTTTCTCTCTCCATGTGGGTGGTTGGGACCCTCATTTGACTGGGTGGCAACAAAAAGATCGACCCCAACCGATTGGACCGTGTAAAGTACCCGACAGATGCATAAGTCGATGCAAATGATATCGTGCGCAAACAGACTGAAATCAGCCGCCTTTTTTTTTAATCTGATACGAGGCCAATTTCGGCAGCCACGAGTACAGGGTGTCTCAGCGCGACAGATGCGGCAGCAATTTGTAATCGTGTGCACAACAGCTTAGTTCGACGTTTGAACAGCGCCAGAGCAAAGAAGATGTTTTCAGACGCCAAGAAAAATCGAGACAGGGGCGTTGACAGCTTCTTATAAACGTCGTGATGCTCAGAGGGAAGAAAAAAAGCGCCCAACTTTTGCTTGCCCCATAAGAAAACCGCAAGTCTTCGTTGGAGGCTAAGTTATCAGCCTGAGAAATCTGAGCGATTCTTTGCTTTTTCCTCAGAGGAGAGCCAATTTTCCCTGCTCTTTTGTATCCTCAAAGGAGGAGACAAGCAGCATCTTGGCTTTTTTCTACGGGATTGCCCAGGAAGAACGATAAATGACGGCCCGGAGAGAGAAAAAATGCCGCCCCGTGGATGATACTAATGGTCAGGGAGCCGGAGAAGAGCTTCATTAGGCGACCGAGGCGGGCTTGGACACGGAGGTGTGCATGACGAGGCACCTTTGCTGCACGGAGTACAAGTCGTGGGAACATTCGGGCGGGCTGCGCGCCATGATGACGACATTTTTGGGCTCAGAATACAGTGCCAATGACATCCACACCATCCCCAAGGTCTTGTTTTAGCACGCACAGCTACATGCTGCACTGCATTGCACTGCACTGTCTCCATGACTGTCGACGAGGAAGATGATATTTCCCGAGGGGTCGTGGTGGCGGTGGCGGAGGAGGAGGAGGAGGGCGAGTTAGAGGTTGGGGACTGACACAAGATCAGGACGATCCAGGAGCGGAGGAAGAAAGAAGAAGACGGGGGGCGGGACGACACGAGGTAGTGCAGGTCTGTGCACTGCACGAAAATATCCTTATCTGGTGACTACAATTAAAGGGAAGTGACGTAGTCGGCGCCGCCCATTTTTTTTTTTAAGATTCTACTTCAGCTGCGACTTGATCAAGACCCCCGTCTCTGTCTGTCGAGGAGTGCAGCAGCAGCAACGGCTTCGACTCCTCCATTTTGTGAAGCAGGAAAAACGCGGCCATCCCTTCCTGAGACAAATGTGGAGAGAAACCAGTGCAGTAGCGAGTCAGATAAGATCCGGCTCGCCCGGGGAAGGCGGGCCTGATTCCGGACGCCTCAATATCCTTAACCAAATGTCTCGTCAAGACAAAAGGAGCTTTGATTCCTATCGCCTTACCTCGTCGTTTCCTTCGGTTTTTATTTGATGATGGTCTCGTCTCACATCTTGCTCTGGCGTCGCTGTCCCAATGAGGCGACGGCGACCAAGCAGCCGATCACTGTCGAGACCCTGTCGATGACGACGGCCAGCGTGGGGAAGCCTCATCACTCCTCCCGAAGATGGGGGCGTCGCAGCAGCCCCACGTGAAAGACGCAGCAGCAGAGCCCATGTAGGGGTTCAAGAAAGTCAGACGGGACGAAGACGAAGCAGAAGGAGAAGGCGAAGCTGCCGACGGACTCAGAACCGAAAACTTGGCGTCGTCCATGGACCGGAAACACGAGACCGACTGGAGCACGCGACAAGATTCGGGCTTCGAGAATCTTGCAGCGCTCGAACTACAGGCGTCTCCGCCTGCAATGTGACATTGGCGTGAAGCAGGACGAGCAACTCGAGGTAGGACGCGGGCAAGGACTTGATCGGAGAAGAGATCGAAGACCTGCGCACGCTGCTGACTGAGTCCGCGGCATCCGCGAACAATTCTGCACACGCTTGAGGAAGCGACCAAACGACTCCCATCTTCAGCGTCCAAGCTGTCGGCATTATCGTGGCCCAGCGCAGACAGCTGGTGCTGCGACTCCTTCTCCGACGAGTGCGCAGCAACGGCCGCCTCAGCGGACGCGGCCGTGCGTGCCTCGAGGAACGCACAACATGACCTGTGCCATGCACGAGGAGGACAAATCTATCCAGTGTTCAATTACAGTAACATGACTGGTCATTATTATGTTAGAAATGCTTTCAGAATCACTGGAGCAGATAGTTGGTCCCCTTTAGCTCACCGTTAGTCCGACTGATTGGCCGTCGATCAGTCCAGGTAGGAGGATTGTTAGCACGCGCAACGCACAAGTGGGAGTGACAATGCCAGAAAAGTGACTCGACTGACACTCGCTGACTAAATTATATCTGTTATTATTGGCATTTAGGCTCTGTCGGCGGGTGCAAAGATTTTTAGCAATCGTGCGTCGTGTTGCACCCGCCTTAGCAGTCACACGTGACATAAGTACAAAGAGTAGTTGTGGGGGGAATGAGCTGAGGGGGGCCTTCTCTCCTTGGCGTCTAAGCACGTGGGGTGTGCAACTAGGCGAAATAGCCCCAGATGAAGCACGCGGTGCTGAGGGCGACGACGGCAGCCGCATTGCAGAAAGTCTTCCACTTCCGTCTCTCTTTGATCATTTTCACGGACCTGTTGATGATGTCCAAGTCGTTGAGGGACGGCTTATTCTTGGAGGCCTCCTCGTCTTGCTTGGTCACGCAGCAGAGCTTGTACAGGATGTCGATGTTCCTGTGATTGCCTGTAATAGACACGCACAAAGCAAGGCATGCACAGCTCTGTCGTGTAAGCACTTTTCTCCCTCGCTCAGCAAGAGCTCTCTCACCTGTGACGTGCTCGGTCTTCTCGACCCTGTCATCCCATTGCATTGACTCCCGGGGAAGCTTGCTGAACCGGCTCCAGAAAGTCAGACGGTACAGCTGGTGGAAAGATTGGAAAGTTGACAGCTGCGTCAGTGACCGCATCAGATTGCGTCACCTCACCTGTCTCTCCCTTATGGGCTCAGTGACAAGGGAGACCGCCACCGCGACGATGATGGTCAAGACGAAGGAAAGCGGCGAAAAGTGGAGGAAGTTCACTTGTCCGACCGCCATTTTGATCCACTCTGGCCGCGGATCCATGTCGGGAGATCCGCAGGGCGGCTCTCGCCAACCGAACTCCAAGACGAAGCGGATGGCGCCTATTCCGAACCCGCCCATCAGGCCCCAGAAGGCCCCCTAACACGGCAGAGAGTGATACGTAACAGCACTGTGGAGAACAAGACGTGGTACAGGAGGAACTTTACCGGCTCGGTCATCCGGTGCCAAATCAGTGCCATGATGAAGACGGCCGTCATGGGCGGTGACAGGTAGGAGGAGATGGCTTGAATGTACAGGAACAGTTGAGGGTTCTTAAAGCTCGTGATCACTGGGATCCACAGGACGCTCAATATCACTAGCACCAAGACCGTGCACCTGCGGAAATGAAATATACCAGAAGGTCCGTCGGTGCCTGAGCGACAGCACGAACCTGCCCACGACGATGAGCTCCAAGTCGGAAGCACTCTTCCTCTTCAGCTTCCAGATGTCCATGGTGAAGATTGTCGAGGCAGAATTGAAGATGGACGTGAGGGAAGACATGAGTGCGGCAAGCATGACCGCCATCATGAGGCCGCGAGCACCTAACAAGTCATTGAGAAAAAGAACTCGTGCAAGCTTGAGCCTTCCTTACCTTTGGGCAAGAAATTAAGCACCAGTAAGACGTAGGCGACGTTTGAACAGCCGCTCTTGGAGTTGCAGATGCGCTCGCACTTTTCCGGGTTCGAGCAAGCAATCTGCAGAGACAGAGAGAGTAGAAGGGGGGGGGGCAGGAAGCACGCCCAACGTGTTCAAGAACCATATGCTCACCACGTCAGTCCATTGGACTCTGGCCGCCATGCCGGGGATGACGAGCATGAAGAAGGGCAGCAGCTTGAGGAAGCCGGCCAGGATCACGCCGCCCTTGGCGTGAGAGAGATTTTTGGAGGCCAGCGTTCGCTGGACGATCACCTGTCATTGATGGAGTTGACGACGTGACTCACAAACAGACATAAGCACAGCCCCCCCCCCGAAAAAATGGTCCATTTTCTAGGGGAGGGGTTATAAACTGACTTAAGTGAGTTTATATTTCATTATGTTATAAAACTTTTTAAATATTAGTGATATTTGAAGGTGGACCCCAGAGAACTTCCTCCTTTTAAGAAATATGACACTTTTGTGTAATAAGCATCTCTGTGCGGTGATAGGGAAAGCTGTACCCCCCCCCCCTAAAAAATGGACCATTTGGGGGTGTGGGGTGTGGGCTGTGCTCATGTCTGCTCACAAATGAGCTTCGTGGAATATGAAAATGATGAAGAACGAACCTGATCTGCACACCAATACCATATTGAATTGATGATCATGCCCGAGATGACTCCGGTCCAAGGATAGTCGCTGTTCTGGTCTCTGAAGAAGTGTCCAAAGTCCTCCCTGGGGAGTCCGCAGGACACGTTTCGGCCATCCTCGGTGACTCTGAACGCGCTGTACTCGTCCTTGGCCACGCTCTCGCTGTACTTGTCAAAGATTTCTGGTATGCTGCCGACTTTGTATAGAGCTGAAGGAACGATTTGAGTTAAATCCTTCCCCTAATGTCCTTTCCTACCCCAGGTGGGCCTGGCCAAGTTTTTCGTTGTTCCCAAACTACACTTACGTGGGCGGACGGATCCTGACCCCCATTTGGGAGGAAAGCAACCCCAAGCTGAGGAGTGACATGGGGGGGGGGTCAAAATTGCATTTGAGTGCGTGTGACACTCACAAATGTAATTTTTTAGCTTCATGACAGAAGTGTACAACAGATGGCGCTAGAAGCAGGAGAGGGAGAAACAGGTTCGTGACGAGCTGGATGTCCGAGATGGAGAAGAGATTCATAAAGTATCACCAGTGAGGGGAAGTGTGCTTGCTGTGTGCAGTGAAGAAAATGTCAGCTTCATCAGTTACTGCGGAAATTCTTCCACCGAAAGCACAACACACATGTAAATGGGTCCCAAGCCCACAAAAAGCCCTCCCTCCGGGCTGCGAAACAGCCTGGTGTCCCCTAGTATTCCATCAACTCCGTCAATCACTCACTTCTGCCCATGAGGGCGAGGGCGCCGACGACCATGAGGATGGCCTGGATGAAGTCAGTCCAGATGACTGCAGCTAGTCCACCGCAGATGGTGAAAAACGCCGCTAGCGCCAGCAAAATGAGGATAGAGATGTAAAGGCCCGAGTCACCAGACAACCCGACGGAGAACTTGATGAACAGGGCGCCCGCGTACAAGTCGGCCTGAAAGGGGAAGGCGTCTGGTCCGCGTAGTTCAAGCACGTAACAGGAATGTCCTTACGGAAATCTTTGTGAAGACATAGGCCAGGAGGGCTAAGAGGGACAGCAGCAATCTGATCCTTACTCCTCCAAACCTTTCCGTCATGTACTGGGGCATTGTGTACACGTTGGAGACTAGATAGACGGGGACGAAGAACCATCCCAGTAGCATTAGGATGAAAATGGCCTAGAAGAGAATCAGCTACGTCATTGGCAGCGACTCTAACCAGGCGGACGACGTACATTGATTTCGTAGGACGCCACTGCTATCCCGCTGGCAGCGCCGGACCCCGCGAGACCGATAAAGTGCTCACTCCCAATGTTGCTGGCGAACAGCGAGGCTCCCACCTAGGGGCAGAAGCTCAGTGCATGGCTGAGGCGACACTTGAGGAGTCACTTACGAGGAAGAAATGCATGTCCCTGGAGGCCAGAAAGTACCCGCCCACCTCATCGTGATTCTCCTGGCTGCGACGACGACTCCTCCAGGAAGACTACACAAGAGCAAGCTTGCGTCAGTCCTTTGCGTCACGAACAACAGCGCTGTCAACTTACCCAAAGTCCCACGGCGAGCACAGCGAGAAAGTACACGACGATAACCACGTAGTCCCATTCCTCCAACCTGGAGTCTTCTAGCAGCTTGTCGACGTCGGTCATGTTGCACAACAACAAGTGCAACTCCTACAAGTCCAGCGTTGTGCACGTCTCGCTCAGGAGGGGAGTGGCAGGCACACAAAACAACACGCGCGCACACACGCACGCAGGCAAGCGCTAGATTACGCGAGCAAGGGACTGCAGAGGAAACACCGTACCGTAGTCGGGCTCTGCCACAACAGGTACAGGTGAACAGCAGCCAAGGGGCCAAAGCCGCTGTCCTTCTTGCTGCTGTGCACGTATGTGGCCTCTTCTTCTTGTTCTGTGGAAGTGTGTGTATCACTGGGACTTTTGAGTGCGCTCCCGTAGACTCCACACTAGGTCCCGAAGGCTCTGCCGACGAGATGCCCCAAGGTAGAGCGCGCGTCGTTGTACTGGCAGCAACAGCAGCGGGAGCGTCAGCAGCTTCGGCGGGAAACAGTCAAGGTCTAGCTGGGGCTGCCCGGACGAATTCACACAAATCACAGTTGTATTATTGCCTGCGATGCAAGCAACGTATGCGCAACAGGTAGCAGTTCACTAGAAGTGCGGCAGGGAGAAGAACAAGTTCAAAGTGCGTGTGGGGTCCCACTGTACAGCAGCCTAGCCATTTCACTGGGAGCTGCCATTGAACGTTCGACGTAGAGCAGCATGAGTAGAGTGATCCCATTGTTGACCTAGTAGTCCGTGTATGCTCTTAGTACCAACCACGAGCAAAGGCCAACCAGACGGCCTTTGTCATGTCCAAGTTCATAGATCTCTCAAGGGGCAGAGAAGACTTCTGAGGCCCGAGCTCGGTGGTTGAAGCAGTGTTCAGGGCACTGTCGAGCTTCCTCCTCGTGGGGAAAACATTATGAGGACTCGTGACTTGCCCGAGTTCACGGTGCTGTCGACCCTCGTCCATGTGCGCATTATCAATTCACTAGTGGTCACCTGTGCGACTTCAGCCAGGAAATATGCTCGTTCACGCACGCGTTCGCCAGTGAGAATTGGCCAGTGCGAAGGCCGCGTCTAGCATACAATGCTGACTCGGGCAGGCAGGAAATGAGCAAGGTTAACTTGGGTCTTTCTGGGGTTGGGTCAAAAAAGGCCTGGAGATGATTCATAAAGGAGAAGTGTCAGTCAGAGATGGAGGATTTCGTACCAACTGCATGAGTCAAACAAAAGTCGAGATCACGTTTGTTACATCACTGGAGGGAAAACCTTTAGTTTTACTTACTCAGAATAGATGAATAGTGCGAGCATTCATCGAAGGAGCAACCTGTTCGTGGGATGCCTGACTGAGGAGCTTTATGCATTGTTGGATGAAGCTTAAAGTGTGCATCACGTTCGAAGTATGTATTTTTCTGGCCAAATGTGTTACTCCGCTGAGTGAACAAGGAATGGACAAAAGCAGTTGGTCACGATGCTCCCGGTGACGAAGCCCACCTGACACACCTTGCAGACCTCAAGCAACACCTGATGAGCTCGTTGTGGAAAGTCATTCCCGGACAAGTCTCTCCCCTGCCTGTTGAAGAAGACAAAAAGATATAAATGAGCTTTGCCAAATATATTGCTCAGAAGTCTTTCTGAGCGTCGATGAGACCCGAATTCAGGTATCTGGGTGCCGACAGCAACTGTTTCTCTCCGTCAGGCACCCGAGTAATCCGGCACCCGGGCCATGACAGAGCACAGTAGAACAAAGATTGAGCCAACTTCATCCATCAATGGCAAAAAAGTGATTCTTTCTTCGGTGGTTCCAACGCTTGTGTAAATATGTCTGTGAAGAGGTGAAGCGCATCAATGTGGTTCTTTTCATAAGGTAAAATAAGTCTGTTCAGTGGCAAAAGCGTTCGTCACAAGGTTGGAGAGTACTGTAAAGGTACAGCATCCGAATGCCAGAATGAGTGACTACAGGGAAGAAAAAGTATTCCCCGGACATAGCCTAATACGCAGTCATTGCTTCGTCCATTTCAAAGTCCGCCTGCTCCTGTCTCAGTCTCCAGTACTTTGTCTTCTCCTTAGCGGCCCATACATTTTCTATTTTCCTCCTCCTCCTCCTTCTCCCGCTTGAGCTCGTGGCCGCCGTGGCCGCCGCGGCCACCGAGGCCGTCGTGGCTGGCGTAGCTGGCCGCGGCGGGCGCAGACCTGCTCACGGGAATCAATCCCCAGAGACAAGAATGACAAGTATTCGACTAACGAACTACGTACATCATTCTCTTCTCGGTCTCCTGCTTCTTCAGGTGCATACGTGCGTATATTGCACAGCTTTTGGAACTGGCGGAGAAGAAAAACCCCTGTTGATGGCCTCGATCCCTGCCTCGTCCGTCCTCTGGAGCGACCTCAGCTTCCAGCCCAGATTGTTAACCTTGACTTCCTTCCTCGTCTGGTTATATTCAAATTATTCAGCAAAAGTGCGTCGAAATTCCACGGGTCAATGACGGAAGTGACACTTTCCCCCTCCCCCCCTTGTGTGGATGCATATTTTTGTGGTGAAGCTGTTTTTTCTCTTTCCCCCACTCTTCTCCTCGCTGTTTTAACTCACATTTTCCCCCTCATCTGCGCACTTCTGCGCCCATTTCTTTCTTTTTCTGGCGGAATCCTCGTTAGACGCTTATTAAGTCTTCTTCTCGGCCGTGATCTGGGCGCAAAAGTCTAGTTTCTCCTGGTCTTCCTGGTGGGCGGACGCGCCCATGAAGGATGTGTCCAGGGCGCACCTGGACACGTGCGTGTGAGTGATTAACATTGCTGAGGCCAGAAGAATCCTCCTTGTTCCTTCGGAAAAGTCCGAGGAAAGTATGCATTATGATGAGCGTCGCTGGCTCGCTCATTCACTGAGTGACGCACCTGCATTAATCATCCATCCGGGCTGCTCTTAATGGACTAATCAGGGAATCAGTAAAGTGCAGGCGGGGAAAATTGCCGCAGTTTTTGTCTCGCCGAGTTGCTGAATGAATTGGGGAGTAACGAACTCTTTTCCTGTGCGCACACCTGGTCTGGTCAGTCAGTCTGTGCAGAGGGTTGGTTTTTTCTTTCTTTTTCACAATGATGAGGTGAATTTTTGGACCAGGCAGACTTTTTCCTCCGAGATAATTTACGGAAGGCCGAGGAACAAAGAAATGGCCTGTCCAGAGTCTGGCCTCATTTCCATGGCTTGAGAGCCCACAGAACTAAAGCCGGCCTTAACATTGCCCATTTTCCGTCTTTCAGTTTTGGGTTTCCCCGCCCCAAAAAGCTTTTCCTCCGGTGCTCAGTTGAGCGAGACGCGTCCGTCTCATCGCCATCATCTTGGCACGAGCTGGCAGAGAGAAGAATCCTTATTATTCTTGCACCTGTGTCTTGTCTGGCACATCCACAGATTCCTCCACGCTCGCATCTGCTCTCCTTTAAACCTCGACGTATTTATAGAGGCAAAATTCTCCTTTTGCTGACCGCCGCTGTCGTCCCCGTCAGAGTCGCCCAGGGTGAACGACAAGAAGAACAACAGCAAGAACACGCTGTCCCTGCCAGGGTCGTCCTGAATGCACGACAGCGAGAAGAAAGAAAAAAAACAGCACATTCAACCAAACTCGTACGAGGTTTTTTGTATGTTCCCTTCCTCCCTGACGCCCACCCACACACTGTAGGGTGTCGAGGGAGCTTGAGGTGGAGTTGGCGTTGGAATTGGCATTTGAGCTGGAGCTGGAGCTGGAGTTTGAGCTGGAGCCAGAGTTTGAGCTGGAGCCAGAGTTTGAGCTGGAGCCAGAGTTTGAGCTGGAGCCAGAGTTTGAGCTGGAGCCAGAGTTTGAGCTGGAGCCAGAG
>JAAUXU010001164.1_pt1 | contig 10984 bp, 18 predicted proteins | sample 7278151 | NCBI WGS metagenome assembly JAAUXU01 (sample SAMN14350113, study PRJNA611818) | marine sediment metagenome | isolation source: surface marine sediment (1.8m) | place: French Polynesia: Moorea | collected 2018-08 | reverse complement strand
TGTGCCCCTGGCCATGGGACAACTTCATGCCAAAAATCTAACCAGTCCGAGCAAGTTCAATAACCTATTTACTGTTGTAAGCACAGTGAAGTGCTGGTATAGGGGTTTCATGTATTCATGTCTTCACTACTGCACAGGTTGCCGCTGCCGTGACTGCCTCCGGCCACGCCGCCGAGATCCAAAGCCTTGCCAGCGAGTTTCCCCGCACCCCGAGCATGGCTGCGGTCCAGGGGGCGGGAGTAGGGGCAGGCAACTGGATGGTCTCCGGGGCCGCTTCCGGCCCGGGCGGTGTCGGCACCGGAGGCCATTCCACCAGCGCCGGGGCGGCCAACGGGATGGGATCCATGGCGGGAGTGTCGGGAACAGGAATGTCCGGGGCAGGGGGACATCCTAGCAACACACTGGGAAAGCGGTCAGCCTCGTCGAGGTATTTTGGAAACCAGCAAATCTTTTGGGGGGAACTTCCCATATTTCCCACCTTATTACAGATTGCAAGGCCAGCTCCAGCAGCGTTCCGCCACCCCCGCGCCCACAGCCGACTCGTTCGTCAAGGACTACACCAAAAAGCGGTGGCTCATCCTGGCGCTCCTCTCATCAGAGATCGAGGGGCTGGTCGTGTACGAGAACCCGTTGGAGACCAGGGACGGGCTCGTGTCGATGCTGCAGAACAGGCTTTTTGGGAGCGGAGCGGCCTCTGCGGCGCAGGGGAACGTGGGAAAGCAGGTGACATTTGCAGTGACGAAACATTATATTTCCTTGTCATAACACTGTAGCGTTATTTTTTTTAATTTTTTTATCAGTTCGATGACGCCATGAAGTTTGTGGAGGAAGTTCGGGCCCGCATGCTGGAAAAGTCCTGGCGCGAGCACGCCCGCAACGCCTGGGACGTCTCCCCAGCTCTGGCAGTCTTCCTCCCCCAGAGGCTCAACAGCTCCACCGTGCTCGAAAGGGAGATCTCCAGACTGGTCCGGGCCAACCCGGAGCAGGTCAGCCACCTCCCGCGCGCCCTAGACTTTTTCCTGACCAAGGAGGCCCTGGAGAGCGACGCTCCGGAGCTGCCGCACGTGCTGACCTGGGCACGGTGCTCTCCGGTGAGGGCACTGTCGCTGCTGTGCCCGCGCACCCTCCCCACCCACCCGCTTACGGCGCAGTACGCGGTCAGGGTGCTGAGCTCCTACCCGGCTGAGGCCGTCTTATTCTACATCCCGCAGCTAGTGCAGGCGACGAGGTACGGTATTGGCCCATTCCGAAAAGTTCAATATTTTCAGTGTTCAATGTGTTTTGTGCAGGTATGACGATCTCGGCTACGTAAAGGAGTTTGTTAAGAAGATCTCCAAGGAATCTAACCTGGTGGCGCACCAGCTGATCTGGAATATCCAGACCAACATGTACAGGGACGAGGACGGGAACGAGAAGGACCCCGTCATGTACGACAAGCTACTGCCCCTCATGTATGCTGCTTGATTAAAAACATTTTTACCAATTCTGAAATTAATATCTTGTTTTACAGGAACTCAATCGTGGACGGCTTCAGCGGAGACGCCAAAAAGTTCTATGAGAGAGAGTTTGACTTCTTCAAGAAGGTACATACTATTCAAGAAATCTTGAGTGGAAAATATAGTAATTTCATTGTCGACGTCATAGGTGACGTCTGTGAGCGGCAAGATCAAGGACTTCCCCAAGGGCCAGGCGCGCAAGGCGGCCTGCGTCAAGGCCCTGCAGGAGATTGAGGTACAGGAGGGCTGCTACCTGCCCTCCAACCCGGACTCGCTGGTCATCGACATTGACAAGAACAGCGGGCAGCCCATGCAGAGCGCGGCCAAGGCGCCCTACCTGGCCAGGTTCAAGGTGCGGCACCTGGGCATCAATGAGATGGAAAAGTGCGGGCTGGAAATGGCCCGGGAGGGGGCAGGGGCAGCCGAGGTGCCAAAGGTGGAGGACGTGTGGCAGGCGGCCATTTTCAAGGTAGGATTTTCCCATATCAACTAAGTTCTTTGTAAAAACGGTTTCTTTTGTGGCTCAGGTTGGGGATGACTGCAGGCAAGACATGCTGGCTCTGCAGATAATCGAGCTGTGCAAGTACATCTTCATGCAGGCGGGGCTGGACCTGTACGTCTTCCCCTACAAGGTGGTCGCCACAAGTCCTGGGGTGAGTTGAAGAAGCTTTTTTGTCCGCTTAGGGGAAATTATGGTTTTTCACTTGAATTTGTTTTCAATTTCTGTCCTTTCCAGTGCGGCGTGATCGAGTGCGTTCCCGACGCCAAATCCCGCGACCAGATCGGCCGCAAGGTCAACACCGACCTCTTCGACTACTTCAAGAAGGAGTTCGGAGAGCAGACCAGCCAGGGCTACAAGAGGGCCAGGAGAAACTTCATCGAGTCCATGGCAGCCTACTCCGTCATCGGATTCCTGCTCCAAATCAAAGACAGACACAACGGCAACATCATGGTGGACAAGGAGGGACACATAATTCACATCGGTAAGTCAAAGCGAAGATTTTGTTGTTCAGTTCCCATACGTATTTTCGCTTATTGTCGGAACGGTAATTACAACCTTATCTGTTCTGTTCCTCCGGAGCCTTTGTTCTTCCTGTTTGTCCTCATCCTTATGGCATCCTCCATGTTCTGCGGCAGCGGGAATCCGTAGGTCTCCGGAAGTAGGAAGTAGGCGGCCGCGCCGACCAGCAGGGCAGGAAGTCCCAGAACCATCATGGGAAGGGGTTTCCACACGACGGCCAGGTTGGAGACGAAGGGGCAGACCAGTCCGAAGACTCTGGAGCAAGTAGAGCAGAATCCTAGCGCCTGGCTTCTCAAGTTCGTTGGATAGATCTCGGAAGTTATGAGCCATACCAGCTGGAAGGCCGCCCCAACAGAGCTCTTTCCCAGCAGGTAGGTCATGAGGACCAGAGTCGAGTAGCTCTTGGGGAGGAAAGCCAGTGTCAGGCAGCAGGCCCCCAGGATCCACAGGGACCCCGCCAGGTTAGGCAGCCTGCGGCTCCTAGTCAGGACGACGTAGAGGTAGACCCCGGCAGGAATTTCCCCGCACGCCGCCAGGACAAAGTTGAGGAAGACGTCCCCGGAGAGCCTAGTGGCGTTGAGAGCCAGGGTGTAGGCGCCCACGTTGATGGTGGCCCAGCTAAGGACCAGGACGAGGGTGGTGGCGAAGAAGCCGTGGCGGAAGATGTGGGCGAAGGAGAGTCCTGTCTTGCCCGTCTCTTCGTCCACGGAGGAGGACTCTATGTCGTCCAGGACGTCGGCGATGGTCTTGACTTCCTCGTCGCTGAGGCGTCGGCCGTTCCCGACAGCTATTCTGTTCAAGGTCTGAAACGCCTCTTTCTTCCTCCTGTTCTCTGCCAGCCAGCGAATGGAGTCTGGCATGAACCACCTACGATAGTTGAAACATGAAAGTTGAAAAGAAACATTTTCATTCGTTAATTTTGCTGAATTGCCTACCAGGCCGGCAGCGCCACCATGGTCATGAGACCCACTACGAGATGCAGGTGCGTCCAGTCCCTGAAGAAGTATCCAGTGATGCCAAGGATGATGAGGTTTACAGGCCATAAGAAATCCTTGAAGCAGAGGACCGGTACGCGGTACTCCTTGGTGAAGCACTCTAAGATGAGGGTATGGTTGTTCACCCAAATTAGGGGGAAGCAGCAACATGTCAGCAGCCTGCAAATAATAATTATCTTGGAAGTACACTGTTTTCAGAGGTTTTATTCTTTCGCTACCTGAGGGCTGCATAGATCTCGTAGTTGGGCGCCAGGGCCCCCGCGGCCACACTTGGCCCGATGAGGATGATGGCGATGAGGATAGTCCTCCTCCGGCCGATCCTGTCCCCGAGGTACCCGGCCACCACCGAACCCAGGAGCATGCCAAGCATCATGAGGGTACCGAGGAAGCGGCGCTTGTACTGCTCCCCGCAGACAAGGCCGTGGTCGGTGGTGAAGGTGGCGGGGAAAACGCCGCGGTCGAACACATAGTCCTGGAATGGAGAGTTTTAGTATCAAAATTATTTTATTCTTCCAGTGGCAACTTTAGCACCTGGCAAGCTACGGTGGCATTTTTGTCGAAGTTTTCCGGAGCGCACTCTCCCTCTGGGTCGATAATTTCGAAGTGGGAACAAGGGTCAAATGGGTCGCCGTCTGTGAGGAATTCGCCGGCAGCTTCTTTCCTGCAACAGAAAAAATCCATCGCATAATTAAAGCAATGGCGGAGAAATATTATAAAAATAAAAAAGTTTACCTGTCTGGCAAGGTGAAACCCATCCACGAGTTTACCACGCCGTCATCCCCGACCTCGCCCCGCGAGTCGCAGACGGGCACCCTGCACCTGTGAGCCGGCGTATAGGCGGCCAGCAGGTGCAGGAAGAGCGGCAGGTAGCTGGGCACGCTGACCGCGGCCGCCAGGACCAGGAAGCGCACCTGCCAGGGACCGGAGCCGCCCGCCACGTGGCGGAGCAGGTAGTCCACGTCCCTGCCCTCCTTCATTTTATAAGTTCTGGTTTGCCCACTGAGGCGCTTTTTTGGAGTCGGGGTCTTACGGAATTTCCCCTCCTCCTCCAAAAGTTGAAATGCCTCTCCACATTCTTTGCCTTCTCGGTTCTCTTCTTGTTTGACCACGGGGAACCATCCCGAAAGTGAGACTGCACTTCCTCTGTGCAAACAGCAACACACCACGTCCGGGGCGGACCGATCCCACCACAAAAAACTGTTGTCGTTGGGTCAATGATGGGGAAACGGGAACAAGTGTTTTACGTAACACGTGCCTGTACTGTAACTGTACTGTTTGAAAGGTACAGTCCTTTCTCTTTACGACACAGGAATCGTAATTAGCGTTTCATTAATAAGCAACATTTTCCTCTCATTTCCAGACTTCGGCTTCATGTTCGAGTCCAGCCCTGGTGGCAACCTGGCCTTCGAGCCGGACATGAAGCTCACCTCCGAGTTCGTGGACATCATGGGCGGCAAGATCGAGGCGCCGCAGTTCAAGTGCTTCATGGAGAACTGCGTGCAGGCCTACCTGGCCATCAGGCCTTACTGGAAGGAGGTCATCTACCTGGTGCAGCTCATGCTCGACACCGAGCTCCCCTGCTTCAGGGGGCAGACCATCGAGCAACTTAGGTGAGTTGGACAAAACTTTCTTTCTTTATACTGTTAATAAGAACGGCTGCAATAAGTCCCAATTCTTAACATGTAAAAAAGTAGAATTTTTAAACATTATTATGTACTTTTGACCACGATTTCACATTTCAGTTCTTTTTATAAGCGTTTCAAAATGGGAGCAGTAATTTACAATGTTCTTTCTTCTTAAAAGGAAGAGAAGAAAGGAGAGATTCCCCAGGACTCCTTAAAGTCTTAAATTAGCGAGTGGCGCCAACGCCCACGCTCCATTATAGTAGTTTAAGGTGCTGACGACCAAAAAAATATATTCTGAGCAATTTTTTTGTTTGAAGTTATGGATTCTTCTCATCTTTTTCAGGGAGCGCATGCAGCCCCACAAGTCCGACCTGGAGGCAGCCGCCTACATGATCGGCATCATCAAGCAGTCCTTCCTCAACTTCAGGACGAGGGCATACGACATACTGCAGTACCACCAGAACCAGATCCCATACTAGTCAAGTCAGTCACCCCCGTGTCCCCTTCCGCGCATTTTTTGAAAACTTCATTGCTGGCATTCGAACGTCCGTATTCATATTTATTATTGTAGTCGTCATCGTAGCTCGCGTTGTTGCAAAATTTATTCCCGTTGATCGATCGCAAGGAAAGGAAGAGCTTGGCTTGCAGTGTGTTATCCAGAAGAGAAGTATATTAAAATTAATCTGCGATACAATGATCCTTTTTGTTGGCCTCTTTCTTCGTCGGGGGAAGATGAAGGCCCGCCGCGAAGACAATGTGTACTCTAGCAATCGCCCAGGCCATCGGTTTCTGAAAGAAGATCGATATAGCGACGGGGGTCATTTGTCACAGATTTTTCCTCGCCCACCTTTGCCCTTGCATTTTTCCGATACGTCCACACGGTCCTGAGTCCTGACATAGCTTCCCTCTTTCGAAAGGCGATTTTGCGTAGTATTGGGATTTGGGACGGTCGTTATTTGCGTTCCTAGATAGCTCCTCCGCCACTTTATGAATTAGGTTAAAATGCGACTCTTGACGCTCGAAAGCAGTCTACGATATCCCTATTGCAAGAAAACGGTAGCCTTTCATTGCGGTTTTGTCCGTACACTTCACTTACCTCTGTAGCAGAAAGACTTGCTTTTGCTTTGGGAGAAAACATTATTCGGATATCGACTATCCACGACTATCCACGAAACCAGGAAATCATACCGCGTATTTCAATATGCTTCCTAAATCTTCATTTTTTTACAGGAGAGTTTTTTTGCGCATACCTGTTTACTCTCTGTCGTAGCGCAGTTAACCAATGTACAGTATGTCATGGTACTTCAGTAAGTTTACCGATATTGATCAACTTACCTCACTGCCTGGCCCTCATCCGAAAGCGCTGGAAGGGAGCCAGCGTTGTTGGTAGTGCCGGCTACGCTGGTAGCCAGGGTGGTGTCGCATTGAACAGTTTCTGTAGTAAAGTATTTTTTCAAGTTGGGAAATCGTCGATAGCAAAGGCAATTAAATTACCTGTGACGTTGCAGGTCGACTCGCATAGCACCTTGTACTCATTGGTGCACGGAGAGTCCTGCAGCTTCCCGTCGCTCTTCATCCGGAGGCACTGGTTGGAGCTCGAGTCGGCATCCGGGTTGGCGCCGGCGAAGTTGGTGGTGTCGATGGGGGCACCGGAGAGGTCCTCGAACTGGTCCTTGCAGTCGGCGTGGCCGTCGCACTGGTTCTTAGACGGGTTCCAGGCGTCCACCCATTTGTCCCAGCCTTATTTTTCGCAAGACAGAAGACCAGGAAGCAGATTTTAAAAGAAATTAAAAATCTATGTTATTGGTTTTCCACATTCTTTTGATAGCGCGAACTTTTGATGCTATTTTTTTATTGGATACTTCTTGACTGGCCTGTCGACCAACTTTCCCTTAATCTTTGATTCAATTATATATGTGCTTACCGTACAATGGGGCAAAGTTCTGCTGCCACCTGTAGTCGGTGATCTTTGCCAGCTGCATGCCCCTGCTGACGCAGTACCACTCCGCGTCCGCCCAGGCGACCTTGAAGGCAGAGAGGAGGTAGTAGCGCCCGTCGTCCGCCCGCTTCATATCGCTTCCTAGCGGCTTGGGCGGGCAGGCGGTCACGTCCGGCTCTGCGTTCAGATCAAGGGTTCGATTCTTAAGCAAGTTCGAAACCTGGAATTTCGATGCATCTCACCTCCGCAGTCCACCTCACAGAGCGCCTTCTTGGTGTCGCCGCAGTTTTCGTCCTTGATCTCCCCGTCGTCGTGGAACTCGAGGCAGTCCTTGTTGCCGACGCTGTTGAGGTTAGGCTCGTGACCAAAGTTGGCGGCGTCGATGGGGACGTTGGCCCGCGTTTTCAGCTGGCTGCCGCAGGCGGACTTGGATTGGCACTCGACATTGTCGGGATTCCAAGCATCCACCCAAAAGACTACAGCACGAAATCATACGTCAAAATTACGTATGCAGGGGGCGCAGACATATTGGTAAAAAAATTCAGACAATCCCACCTTGGACACATTGGTAAAAGTCAAGTTGGACATATTGGTAAAAAGTAAAAATCTGTTTTGGTCACTTTGGTAAAATATGTCTAAGGCGGTCACATTGGTAACTGATTTGGGTCCAAGACAGTCACATTGGTAAAAGTGCTTAAGCCAATCACATTTGTATTAGAAGTGTGTAAAGATCACATGGGGGTACCATCAAAGTTGGGTGTGGAGTCAGACGCCGTGAGGGAGGGAGCACAGCATGAAATATGTCCAAAAACTGTGTGTGTTTGTTACCACAAAAAATATTTTTACCCTGATTGCCAATTGCCATTTTTGCTCCTTGAATTTGTTAGACATCCTTGCACAATACGCGGGGTAAATGTACAAATATCTTATACAGTAGCATTCATGAGTGCAAAGGAATTCACCAGAGCCTGCTGAAATCTGGGAGCATTGTAGACATGCTTCATATTTAAAAAAAATCCCAGAGGTGGATTAATGATTGTTCATGAATATGGTCATTTGTGTTGACAAAAGGCAAGGAAAACTCTCGTTTATGAGGATAGAAGGAAAGAAGAAATTTTTGTGGGTATCGAATTTATGTGGATAGACGTATGAGTATCGAAGCGGTCCCATAATTTTGTGATGGCTTTATAGAGAAAGGTTTCATGTGTTTGATATCAGTAGGTTTGAGAAAAAATAGTTCCACTAACACTTTAGAAGCTATAAATGGACAGTCCTTGCTTGGATTTTTTAAGCAATCATATGCATACCATGTATAGTGAAAAATAAATAAATAAATAGTAATAAATTCTCCTTATATTTAATATTTTTGGCATTATATCTACTCTTCCCTGGATTCAAAGCTCACTGTTGCCAATATGGCAAGACTCTAAGGCTCTTTTACCATTATGACCACAAAAGAGTTTTTTTACCAATGTGACCATTTTGGGAAAAAATATTTTTTACCCATCTGTCCAAAGCATTTTACCATTATGACCCTTTTATTCACATTGACCATTGTGACTTTTTACCAATGTGTCCCTACTGGATTTTTACCAAAACGTCCCGTCCCCCGTATGCAGACAGCAGCAGCAGCAACAACAACAACAATAACAACAACAACGAAAGCAGCAACAGTAGCAGCAACAGCAGCAGCAGCAACAGCAACAGCAACAACAGTAGCAACAGCAGAAGCAACAAAAACAACAATAACAGTCAAAAAGCAGCAGACACAAAAGCAGCAACAGCAGCTATAGCAAGATCTGAAGTAGCAACAGCCAACCAACAGGGATAACCCAGGAGGAAAATTTTGTCTCACGTGATGTGCTGGCGATCGCAGCCGAGTCCACCGCCGCCTCGAAGTCTGTGGCAGTGGAGATTGATGCCAGCACGGCGGTAGGACCGTAGAGATCCGTGCACTCGGTGGGGGCGTTGCTCCACACCGTCGGGGAGCTCGTCCCGTAGTACTTGAGGCTGTCGCGGTGTCGGTGCAGGTTCAGGGAGGGAGGGCACTGCGCCGGGGCCGCCGTGGTGACGGGGGCCGGTGGCGGTGGCGGCGTGACAGGGCCTAACGTTGCCGGAGCTGGTGGTGCCGGCGGCGGCGTTGTCGGCGCCGGCGTGGTGGTGGTGGCGGCGTCGGTGCACTGGCAGACGAACTTGAACTCGTCCGCGTTGCACTTGAACCCGTTGACGTTCCCGCCGTCGTCGACCGACATGCAGAGGTCCGGGGATGGCTTGCACTCCATGCTGTTCGGGAAGCTCTGGCCGCTGAACGTGTTCGATGGCTCGCTGTCCCTGTAGTAGTGAACGATTTTTTTTTTGTTTTGAGCAGAATGCTAATTGAAAAGGATCAATATTTGAAAAATAAGAATACCACTCATAGGGGCAGCAGCTTGAGATTTGGCAAGAGGATCCGGCGTTGATGAGGCCCGTCCATACTTTTTCCCCGCCGCTGTCTGCAAAAACAGTAGTTTCATTGGCATTGCAAACACGCACAGTGGGATAAAAAAATTCTCACGGGCAAAGTTCTTTATGATGTTGAACTGCGACTGCGTCTCCCAAATGGCCAGCTCGTCCCCCGACTCGCAGCCGTTCCTGGCGCTGTTGAAGGTTTTGACGGTGTTCTTGAGGTAGTAGGTCTTGCCGCCGTCGACAACGCCCCCGGAGCGGCTGGAGCAGTCGGCCGAGGCGAGGGAGGGGAGCAACAACAACAACAGCAACTTTTTCATCGTGCTCGCTTGCAAAGTGCCTGCATACTCTAACAAGATACTCTCATGAGTTTATTTCAGGTGCTGGACTGCTGGTGGCGGATCGGACGAAGTTCTTTCTAGGTTTCCCGCCCGAGGCTAGATCGAGGGACCGCCGCGCGGAACCGACGATGACCAATGGCGACGGATTGGTCAATTTTTCAGCGAGTAATGGCGTCAACAGCGGGAATAATAATGCAATAATTCCTTTCCTCGGCTCTATTTGCCCTCCTGCGCAATCAGTGACAATGTCGACCACAGACCCTCCCCTCGTGCATCTGTCTTCGGCCGTGGACATGAATATGGCGTTGAAAATTAGTTGGGAACTCGAGAACAAACAAAATGTGAAAGGGAAACCTTCTACGCCCCCCCGGGGAAGCCTGCAAAATTCAAGCGTTCGTTTCAGATAGAATTAAAAATTTAAGATTTTTACTTGCCCACGTGTGATCATACCCCCCTCAAGTCGTTCGCGGTCGTCAATCTAATGTACTGAGCAGACTTATCTTGTGTTGCAACAAGCCAACAACAGCGGATCGTCAATACGGAGCTACAGTGCCATAGGTTGAACTTACAAAAGGGTGCAAAAGTCACAAAATTATTGCATTCGGGATATCGAGAGTTCTGGAGGCAGCAATTTGCCGTGTCCGCTGCTCTTCCTCGGAATGAATAAACTTTCGCCTTGATGAAAGTTCGTTCATTGATTTCGGTCATATGAAAGACCGGGTGCGAGAAGTCCTACTAGATCTTAGAAGACCAAATGGTTGCGCTACAGGCAGTTTTTTCATCGTTAGCTTGATTATTTGAAATGATCCTCTCTTTATCGGTAATGTCCCTTTGAATAACTAATGCTTTTGCAAGTGATTCTCTATTTAAGACTATTTTACAAAAAAGGCTGGCACATTAATAAAAATGGCTCCCCACAGACAAGAGAGTACTTTCGAGTGCTTGCATTGGGTGGCCCAAATGGCTAATAAATTTCGCAATACATGGAGTAACATAAGTGGATATCTCTACTTTCCTAAAGAGCATTCAAACCTGCGGCAAGAAACATTAAGGGTCACGTGCTGAACCTTTTGAACACAAATAGTTGACAAACTTTTCCAGGCTATTTCGAAAATTTTTTTT
>JAAUXU010117071.1_pt1 | contig 10986 bp, 10 predicted proteins | sample 7278151 | NCBI WGS metagenome assembly JAAUXU01 (sample SAMN14350113, study PRJNA611818) | marine sediment metagenome | isolation source: surface marine sediment (1.8m) | place: French Polynesia: Moorea | collected 2018-08 | reverse complement strand
GTAGTAACTCATTAGTATGTGTCAGAAGTATTGCTGTAACTCATTCAGGTGTGTCAAATAAAGTTTTCCTTTATTATTCAGTTTGTTTGATTTTAGTTCATGGCAGCTACTGCAGTAGAGAACTTTAAGTGATGAGAGGGAAAGCTAAAACACATTTTTTTGCAAAACCATTTGACTACACTTCTCTAATATATCATTATGCATCAAATGTTTGATGCACCCAATGAAATTCCAAAATTGACCCTGTTTTGTTATAGCCTAATATATAATGATATATATAAAATCAGAAGATGCAGCCCGCAGGGCCCGTTTGTCGTGTCCCCCTTCAAGGACCAGACCAAGTCAGCCTGGTGCGGGACGCCCTTCGGTCCCTCCACCCTGGTTTGCCCCACCAGACGCAGAAGGGCTTGACGGACCCGGTGCCGAAGATGCCAAAGTCGTTCCCAGCTGCCAGGCCCATGGTTCTGACCCCAACCAAGGTGGTGATAAGAGTGCGAGACAAAGTTTGGCTACTGTGCAACTTGCAGGAAGTGGAACTTATCATCCCTCTCATATTGTTCCCCACACAATGCTTCCTTAACAGTGCATGCCCATCTTTTTATTAGTTATTCGCATTATGTTTGTAGCGAAAAAAAAACAGGGATAAAAGTTGAGTGCAAAAACGTGAGTGGGACGTGAAATGCGTACAATGTAAGAGGTTTAGAGTACAAAAGGCGCCTTAACCGTAACTTTTTTTTGAGCAGCCAGCTTTTTTTGTCACCACCCTTCTCACCAAGGAGCTCAAATGGGTCTGTCACAAAGAGCACAGCTGAGTTCCAACAATGTCTCCTCCATTGTGGCGGCTGCGCATGAACACAGGGCGTTCAGAAGTCAACTGAAGCAAAAAAGAGAGCCATTGGCTGGCAGCACCAAGTTAAGGGAGCGGGAGATGTTGTCACAGGGTGGCTCAGGCACTCAGACTCTGTTCCTGCTCTCCGTCGTTGACGCGACCTCGCCCGTCAAGTCTGCCAGCGAGGGCATTGATCAGGCCGACGATGGACAGGGGGTTGAGACACCTCAGCTCCACGGGACAGGTTGACTGCCCCTTGCTGTCCCCCCCCCCCCCCGTAGGACACGGCCATTTGAGCCAGCCAGGTCGATTGGGACTTGTTGCCACCCACCCTGTACTAGAGAGGAAATGCTTTACTGCACTCAGAGAAATTCCTTGACAGCTGTTCTTTTTTATTTGTTTTCAATTCTTCCAGCGTGAATGCCACCACTGATCAGGAGATGGTGTCCAACTCCACGTTGTCCACCTTCTTGAAGGTGACCGACCTCAGGCTGAACTATTACTACGTCTTGGGCTACAACAACCTGGCCAAGCTCATCATCACAGGTAAGGAAACACCCCGATTACTTTTCTGGGAAAGCAGACTGGAGCAATTAGCGAAACTAAATTGCGCAGAAACGAAGTCTGTCTTTACTTGCCAAGCTTCTGACAAGACCAAAACATACACACAGACGTTGGCAACAAGCAAACAAACAAACTCTTCAGACTGAGAAGTATTCTCTCGTTCTCCTTCAACGAGGAAGCCTAAGTACAGTGAAAGCCTCATGTTAGCATTCGTGGCAGGGAACTTGGCCAAGATCTGCCCAATCTTGGGAAATTGCACTTGCAAATCTTGGATGCTGGCACCACATCAATGATGGAGAACTTGCTGGACGTGTTCAGACCAATCATCGGTCTGAATTGGGCTTTGGGCTTGATCAGGCTGATCCAGAGCGTTTCCCTGTGTGAAGCCCTGAAGCTGACAGGAGATGGTTTTTCTCCACATCCTTGGTCTCAAGTGGCTCTCAAGGGCAGAATCCAACGAGTAATCAGCACTGGCTGGCACAATCCCAAAGGAGTAGCTCTGAAGGAGGATCTCGTAACGATTCTGGCTTCCCTTCTGGAGTTGTCATCACACACACCCGGGGGGGGGGGGATTTACAGTGCTGTGAGTGTCCGTTGATCACACATTCATTGGGTTTTGAGTTGGGCCGGGGTTTTTTGGGCCTCAGGCGCTGAGCTGAGCCTAGGCATGAATTTAATGAGTGACGTCGGACAATTTTTCGAAGAATCTCCAACAAGTGGCTCATATTATTCGGCGAGCCGGCGAACAAAAATTTGGAACAATTTTTCCCGCTGAATATACACTTTTTAATGCACGATTTCCGGAATATTTCCCTGTTTATTTACTGTCTAGCGGGAAATATTCTTGCACTATATTTTCCTCACAACTGTATTCCCCCCAGGGACATATTGTGAATCACCACTCTTAGACTCCCCCATGGTGAGGGGGTGCTCCATCCTGAATCTGATTCTGCTGACTCACATTCAGCTGACTCACATTCAGTCTCTTTCAACTATTTTGGAAGTGTCAAGAAAGCAGGAAAACATTCCAGAAATCATGCATTTAATTTCAAATTAATGATGCATAATGTGTACCATATCGACATTCTTTGGACTTGACAGCACTCAGGTCATCTTATATCCCTCGTGCAGTCAAGTCCAATTCAGGTTCATATAGTACTACAATATGCATTGTTAATATATAGTTACTTTTACAAGAATCACAGATTGTTTGTCATGATGAAAGGACACAGGAAAGATACTGTATCTGTTTCTCTGGGCATTTTCCCGCCAGAATTTAAAGTTCGGCTTTGACATCCTTATGTAGTAAACATTCGACCCCGGACTTTATCATTGTTGATGTCTAACTTTGATCGATTTGCTATGCTGTAAATTAACCCATTTTCACCAAATACATTTGTCCAGGTGTCCTTTGAACAATCTGGCACCTCTGGACAATTCCCAGCAGCTCGAACGCGCCTGAACAGTCGAATGAGTCTCCTCACTCATTCGGCTTGATTCAGCAGTATTGGCAGAGGACGCTCTGAGCTCACAGCTGCAGAGTACAGTACAATGGTGCTTGGTCCTTTAGTCCCAGGATTGGAGATTGGTCAGCTTTCCCTGAGTGCGCGACTGAAACCAGCGAAGAAGAGAAGAAGTCGACCAAAACTCCAGTCAACTCGTTGCAAAGACACCTCCAAGACTGAAAAATATGCATAGAACAAATACTTTTTGTCCCGAAAAAGATTATTTCATCAAAGAAAAACCACACAAAAGCTAAGGCTGGGCCAAAAATTCCGCCTCACTTATCACGACGAAGCAGAAAGAGCATTTTACAGAAGCAAAGTTGCGCAGTGAGAGAAATTTAAGCAATCAAAGGTCCTCCCCAAGCTTCCAGTCCAATAGCATCTTTTCTCCAGGCCTACATTCAGGTCCTTCAAGTATTCTCGCTGGAAGCAGCTTCAGAATGAGGCGTTAGGCCTCTCGTGGGCCTATCTGACGCCATGTTGGACTTGGACACGTGACCCTAAAAGAAAACCAATAAAACTCAGGTGAAGACAATTTCTTTCGAGGAATCCCAGGGGGATTTTACAGGCGTCATCATAGTAAAAGCGCAGTCGAATATTTCTGAAGATATCTACACAACTCTGTTGGAATGGCTTTTAGGGGGGGACAGGTTAGTCTGAGCGTCTCGCAGCTTCCACCAACGGAGCAAAGGCCCAGTAAAGGCTCTAATAGGGCCTATCATGCTTCACAACAGGCCTTTTTCAGGCCTAAGAAAGGAAAGAAAGGGCTCAAGTGACCGGTTCGGTCACCCTTATTTTTAGGCTTGTGCGATTGGTGACGAAATTGAGGTCCTTCGGTAATTTTGCACCTTGTTATAGTTATCACAATTAATTTCTGATTAATTGGTTGCTTAACTGACCTCTTGACATCCACGAGTCTTTCATGGACACAAATCTCCGGTAGTCCAGCCCGCGGACTGGACATGCGGGCCACAAGGGGTCGGGTCTCCGGCTGGCGGGCTCGGGCCGAACCCATAGCCATCCCTAATTTGGCTTCAACAGCTGACGATCAAAGTCACAAACTAGTGGTGGGCAAGAGCCGATTTTTGCGGTTCGGGTTGGGCCGAATTCAAAATCGGGCCGGTCCAAGAGCCACTTGCCCAAGAGCCACCAGCTCTGGGGCTGGGTTAGGGTTAGATCTACAACTTACTCTGAATCAATAAACTTCTGAATATTTTAATTGATTGCATTGCTTCAGAAACTCTTTGAGGATTGCATGACTTTTTCAGGTTCTCTTGAAGAAAGACATACATACATCAGACAGTTTGCTTCTTTTCTCTGAAATGATTGTGCCAGCTGAGCTAAAGATCCTTTCACATGGCACACTGGTGCCTTGAACAATCATAAATTTAAGAGCTATGTGGAAGACGTGGCAGTGTCTGGCAATGTGTCACAGCGGCATCCAGCAAAGTGGCACAATATCAGGGTAGCATGTGCATGTTCCAGTTGATCTTTGACTGTGCTCTGTTCTTGTGCTAGACACTGCCAATTCTGCCCATTCAGCACCTGATAATCATTGGCAAGTTTGGTATCAGTGAACTAAACCGGCTCTTGGGCCGCTGATCTCAGGCCGGAAAAAAATGACCTGACCCGGGCTGGGTCATGCCATGATTTGGTTCAACCCGAGATTTTTCGGGTCAGGCCCGGCCCGCGCCCATCGCTATCACAAACAGTTTCCTCACTTACCTTCTACAAGCACCCATGGAATAAGGGTAAACAAAATAGGCTGTTTGTTTGTCGAGGTTCATGCGGTCCCAATGATTGAGAGCGCGGGAGAGGAGCAACCTCGGTAGGGCCTTTTTTCCTCCCCCACCAATGGCAAACAAGGCAGTCAAACATTTCATTCTAACCCGTCAAAATCATTGTGCGGCCCACCGGAATGGGCCTGATGAGGCCTTTGAGAACCATGACAACATGAAATTTCGAGACTCTCGAACGATTCATGTGGTTCAAGTGCAGCGCACAGACACATCCACACACACAAACACACATACAGACACACAAAAATAAACAAACAAACACAGGACGATGTCAATGAGCTCCTCGCATCCTTCCCCACAGAACCTGCAGCTGAGCTCTGCAGTAATTAAGGTCGTTTGCACAGTTTGACATGTTTAATTTCGGTCTGGTCCGATGACTTGAGCCAGGATGTCTTATGCAGTCTGCCCTGCTGGTGGGGGAATCCCCCCACCTGTGGTTCCACCTCCTGGGGAAAACCTTGAGTCATACTTTGGCATGTAGACTTGGAAGGGGTGGGTGGTGTAGTAATCGGTTTCTCGTCGCAGCTGTATCAAGCTGACTGGTTGTTAGAGATGCTTCGAGCCTGGGCCCGAGCTCGATAGCTCGAAGCCTTTTTCAGCCAGCCCGACCCGAGCTGGCACTTCATCGGCCCAACTCGACCCCAGCTCGAAAGGCAGAAGAATCCAGCCTAGATCCTAGCTTGAAAGTTCAATAGTTAACCAATACCCAACGAAGTGGGTAGCATGTAAGCGCTAGTATTGTATGTACGCATTCATTGTCGCCTGCAGCAATGTTTTGTGCTCTGAACCAAATTTCGTGCAAGTTGTTTGGGACCTCAATTGGCATTCTATGGGTCGAGCCTGCCCGACAAACATTTCGGGCTGAGGTTGGGACGGCCCGACCCGACTCGAGTTAGAAAAAAAGCGAGCCCGACGACGCATTGTTAAACTCCGGTCACACGTAGCTTGGTGAGGGGACAAAAACGGGGTAAAACCCCTGTGTGGTTTTTTTTTACCCCAAGTCACAAAACCTCCTAGGTTTCATCCAGTGGGGTGAAAAGTAGAGAAGACTCCTAATTTCAGGGGTAAAACTGATCGGTTTTACCCCTCGGGGTAGCAGCCAACCAAGCCGTCTACAGCTTCCTTTGGTAGCAGCAGACAGAAAAGTAAAGCAGATGCACAAGAGCAAGACCGGGTTTTTGCTTGGTTTTATGCTCTGCTCGTGTGACCCAACAAGGGGAAAACGCACCTCGGAGGGTTGCGACTTGAGGTAAAAAAAAAAACCCGCACAGGGTTTTTACCCCGTTTTTATCCCCTCTCCAAGCTACGTGTAACCGGAGCTTTACTGGCTGTGCTAGGGATGCTTAGGGCTCTTTGTTGAATCGAGCTTAGCTCGAAAAATCACCGCCTTGACCTGAGCGTTCTTCTCAAGACATCTCGAGCGTGTTTCAAGCTGGTTCTCCCTAAAATTAGGACTTTTTCCAAGTTTTTTTAAATGCCAAATTGCAAAAGTTTTCCTTTTTGTATTATCCAGCTGTTTTGAGCTTTTCTGGAGCTTTGAGCCAGCTTTGTAGCAGCTCGACAGTTTTTTCCTTGGCTCGATGGGAAGAATTCCCGGCTCGACGCATCCCTACGTTCTAGAAATCCACTCTGCATCACCTTGAATGGGCTTGCGAGCTGAGTCACCCTGTAAGGCGAGTCGAGTCGAGCCTGACTCGTACAATGAAGCCATTGCCGACAGCCGGGAGCTTGGTCATAACTGGTGAGGTCACAGCGTGGCCTCATAAGCGGCCTCCACTGTACGAGCACAATGTTCGACACTTATTTGATGTGAGAACCTATTTTTCTCCTCTCTACCAATAAGGATAGGGTCCATTTTAGGGGCTGAAAACAATAGTTGATACCTCCTAAAGAGCTTTTACAGCCGAAAGTTTTGAAAGTGATCCGACCTCCCCTAAAAGCGCTTCTCATGCAAATGGAAAGGTTCAAGTAGTTTCAAAATTTTGAAATCCAATGCTTTTTCTGGTACCCTAAGAACCTGCTTCCTCTGAACTTCAGGTCTGATCCCCTTTGTGCTGTTGTGCGTGTTCAACGCCAACATCTACGCCGCCATGAAGCGCAGGAGCCGGGCCATGGGTCCCAACGCCATCGCGGCGCACGCCAACCAGCTGAACGAGGACAACCGGCAGGCGGTCGTCCTCTTCTCCATCGTCATCATCTTCCTCATCTCCAACCTGCCGAGGATCATCCTCAACATTCACGAGGTCAGTGGACACAGGAGGAATGCGAGAAGAAAAGTCACTGATGGAAGTCATTTTTAAATTCTCAGACGATCATCATAGACACGCTGAGGGAGGCGTGGAAAAATAATTGCCCTTTGCCCTTCTGGATCCTTCTCTCGGGCAGCGTCACGCAGATCCTCATGGTCGTCAACAGCTCCATCAACTTCTTCATCTACTGCCTCATGAGCCAGCTCTTCAGAGAAGTCCTCTACGAGTACCTCTCGTTCTACTTCAGGTAAAAAAAAGACCACACACGCACAGTAAAAAAAAATTCGCACACGTTGGCGAAATTTGCATCATCGTCATTTGGTGCAGTTACTGCAGAAGTCTCGGCGTTTGGTGCAGTTACTGCAGAAGACTCGGCCGGGGCACCACCAAGACGTGTCAGACGACGGCCACCGCCATGGACGGCGGCGGGGACGGCGGCGAGGATGGCGGCGAGGACGGCGGCGGGACAGGCCCCGGCGGCGGCTTGTCCTCCGAGGCAGCGGCGGCGACCAAGAACGGCGGCAGCAGCGTCGAGATGAAGGAGACCATGTTCGTCAAGAAAGAAGGCATCGCCGACACCAACGGCCAGGTTGTCTGAGCGCCCCAATGGAGCTCCCATCGTGTCTATTCAATAGAACAACAAAAAGCAGATTTAAAACCCTTTTCTCTCCCTCCCCCCACGCACACGTCAACACTTGATAGATGCATCAAGTGAAGATTAGAGAATTTTTCCTGCTTTTAAACAAATCTTGACTCACAGACCAAGAGCCGCAGCCAAATTCAGTGTTGCCAGATAGCTTACGACCAAATTGCTAAATAGGACAGTTCTCTACTCTTTAAGCAAGGAGGCCAGAGGAAAAAAAAGGCCAATCCAACAAAATCTTTCCCCCAAACCTTGTCCCAGACGGCCAATCTTGACCGTCTGGCAACGCTGAGCCAATTCCTGAGAAGAACAGGTTTCGACACGCATGAGGCTGCTCTTCCTCTTCCTCAAGTCGTACTTGGCTTGGCTTTTTTTGCAACACCAAAAAGTTTTCTCTTTCTCTCGTCTTGACTTTGGAACCGACTTGACGCAATTTGCAACAAAAGTGCAGGTCGATCCGGGCTCGGACCCGTCCTCGAACGCATCCCGAACCGTCGATCCGGGCCCAGGCGCGGCCTCGGACGTTATCCCTAACTGTCGAGCTAGGTGATGGGTGAAACAACAAAATGCAGCCCTTCTCATTGTTGCTTTTAAAGACCTTACACAAGTCCATGTAGCATTGTATAACAGAAAACGGTCTTGCTTTCTTCCGCTTTTTAGTCTGTTAACGTTGTTGCTGCTCACCTACTAAGCACACATTAGCTTGCTGTACACTTTGTAACACGTCATTGTCAGGCCTATACTTTAAAAGAAACAATTTGTTGCATACAGGATCAGATCACAAAAGCCGCACTTTGCGCACAACAGTGTCTGGTTGAGCTTCTTAGGATGTGAAAACTACATAGATGCAGCTCAGACGGATATGAAAAGCTTAAGTGCAAATATAACCGCGAAAAGAAACTGAATAAACAATACAAGCATAAAAGTCCTCATCTCATATTTGATTATGGCATGACACTTTAATAAAACAACCAAAAAACACACACAGCACTTTGCCTTCATTCTTCTTGTGCTAATACGCCAAAGGTAGAGCTTTCTTCCTGCACTGAATGTATTAACTATATATTAATGACGCATATTGTAGTACTATATGAACCCAAGTTGGACTTGTCTGCACGAGGGATATAAATGACCTGAGTGCTGTCAAGTCCGAAGAGGGTCAATATAGCACACATTGTGCACCATTAATTTGTAATTAAATGCATGATTTCTGGAATGTTTTCCCACTTTCTTGACACTTCCCAAATAGTTGAAAGAGTCAAACTGACTTATGTCAGCTGAATGTGGGTCAACCTGAATGCTAGGATGGAGCATCCCCTCACCGTGGGCGAGTCTAAGAGTGGTGATTCACAATATGTCCCTCTGGGGGAGAATATAGTAGTGAGGGAAATATAGCGCAAGAATATTTCCTGCTGGACAGAAAATAAGCAGGGAAATATTCCGGAAATCGTGCGTTAAATAACTAAATATTCAATCCCTGTAAAGAAGCACTGATTTGACCTGACACGGGCTCATCAAGCCCATCTCAGGTCTGTAAAGCGCTACTTTGCAGACCTTGCAGAGAGGGAAAATCCTGGTTTTGGTGGATATTGCCCATTATGTTTTCCCCAATATTTCTCCTGCAGATACTAGTGCACTGGCGTTCCCTGCCTGACCTGCAGGCTGGCTGGACTGTCTTTGGCTGGGTGGGAGCCAGGTCACTAGCAAGCTGACCTGGGCTGGCTGGGCCGGCCTAGGCTGTTTTGTGCTCACTCTTACACTCACTCTCACTTTATAACCCGCGTTTTTCACTTGTTCTTAGGCTCGCTCTTACACTTACTCTCACTTTCTCATTCAGTTTTCTTTACTCACTCTTTCACGAGCTCTCTGTGGGCGTGGTATAAAGTGGTCTCCAATTGCCCACACACACATTCATTCATTCCGGGGCCAACTCAGAGTCACTCTCAGAATAATATTCAGGCACAACTGGTTTTCCCTCAAACTCAGGTTCAATATTGGTCAATGTGAGACTATTTTTATGCACAGACTAATTCTCCACCCAGACTGATTACACCCCCCAGTGCAGAAAATATGAGATCAGCACTCTGTATCGTTTACAGGCTCCACGCCATCCCCACGCTCTACAAAGTCCGCGCGTTTGCACCATTCGTGTGCTCCACAGCGTCCACGCCCAATCCCCTCCTCCATCTCGTTTCAGTTGTCACGGAGGTTGTCTTCCTTGTTAAGCCTGGATAACCCACTGACCAGTGCCAAATTTCTCAAGATATTGGCATTTAAACAATCCCCTCCAAAAAGCTGATGTTGGTTGACTTTTGGCCCTTTTTTTGCTTCCCTGACCCCCACAACCAGTGAGACCAAGAAGCAGTGCTGTGTCATGGTCACAGTGCTCCGTCTCGGGGCTCTTTTTGGTCCGTTTGCATCGCATACAGGGCCGCAATCGCCAGCAATGCGAAGTGTCCGGTGACTTTTGCACTGCACTGTATATGTCCTGGAATGCAATCAGTGTTGGAGTAGTCTGAGTCATGGGGTCAGGTCAGCTGCTGTTCTTTGTCATCTTGCCATACCAAATGCTGCTCAGCGTTTTGGGGCAGCCCTCAATTGGTTGCTTTGTGGTGGGTGAGTGCATGGACTCACTGACCATCGGTGGCACCTCCATCTCACAGGGTGACCTGCAATGCCCGGAATACTGCACAACTGTCAATGGCAGCAACTACTTCAGCTGTGATCCACAAAATTCTGTTAGTGTCATGAATACTTTCTTCCAAGAAGTCTTGCCATTCTATGTCTGACTCGCAGTATTGCTTGTCCTTAGCAAATTGTGAGGTGCTGAGTGAACTTTTGCACTTGGATCCTGCCACTAATGCCAACGAGTGTGCAGAGGAGTGCAATACTCGTGAAGCCTGTGACTGGTTTACTTACGACAGTGAGGGTGCAATTTGTATCCTCACCGAAGACAGGGAGTCCATCTCTACTTGCACCACCTGTACATATGGGCATGCTGGCTGCATTCAAGGCGGGTCCTCAGGTTCCCAACAATGAATGTCCAGAGCAGAACAAAGACCTGTCCCTCCTGCCTGTTTCTTCTCCACTGTCTGTTTGCAAGGTGGACTTTCTTTGCACCTTCTCAGCTTTCTGGCCTGACAGGAACTTCTCAAAGCTTCCTGACCGTCCATAGAGGCGTGCCGAGCTCAGCTCTCAAACCCATCAGAACAACTCAGTACAGATCTCTCAAATGTTAGCTGTGCTCTTTGCTCAAGTGTCCTAAATCTCCTTAACTCCCCCCCCCCCCCGTCACATACGGGGCGCGGGGTAGGCCCGCGGGGGTTGCTGCTGCCCCGGGGGGCAGGATTGGGCCGGCCGGCTTGCGGTTGCGCGCGTCCCTTGTGTGGGTGGCTCG
>JAAUXU010172202.1_pt1 | contig 10990 bp, 9 predicted proteins | sample 7278151 | NCBI WGS metagenome assembly JAAUXU01 (sample SAMN14350113, study PRJNA611818) | marine sediment metagenome | isolation source: surface marine sediment (1.8m) | place: French Polynesia: Moorea | collected 2018-08 | reverse complement strand
CCCCCCCCCCCCCCCCCCCCCCCCCCCCCCCCCCCCCCCCCCCCCCCCCCCCCCCCCCCCCCCCCCCCGTCATTTTTGCTTACGTAACATCAGAGTCTTGGCCACTGCTGCTCCCACATAACCTAACCCTTTTCTGTTCTTCTTCTTGTAACTTTCATGATCGTCCCACTGCGCGAATGGACATGGGAATGACTCGTCCAATGCCGACTAACTAGCACTTAGTACACTAAAGCGGAGACTTGTGAAGGCGCGTTTACCCGAGCCATCTCCTTTGGTCGACGCAGGAAGGCCGACCAAGTTCTTTGGGTACATGGGCGAGGCTCTCCCATATTATGATTGATAGACTCACAAGGACAGACAGTGCGGATGGTGTAAGCGCGCCCTAACGCCGCAGGACTCAATGTGTGGGTATGCCAGCTCCTTGTGTGCGGAGTGACGAGGCTCTTTTTCTCATTATTGTTGGGTGTCCACATGATCTCGCAGACAGAGAGCGTTCAGTTGACCCAGTCGTGGTGAAACCGGTCTCCAAATGCACACACAATACCCCTCACCCCCTTCATGCACGTTTCACACAGGAATGTCATCATCATCTATCCATGTCCTACACATCTGACGATATCTTCCCGTTTGTCTATGTACTGCTACTTTTTTTGTCTCCTTCATTGATTCAACTTTAATCTCAGATCTGATAAATGTAGCTTCAAGCTCAACTCACGTAGGCGAGTTGACTTTAGACTATGAACATTGCATTGTACGCCGTATGAGCAAAAATTATCGGGCTATTTTTCAACTTAATCCTCATTGAACTCAGTGCACTTCTTAAGCCCTGTCAGCCACTTCTCCGTGACAATGAAGAGGGCGGCCAGGCCGAGGTCCCCCCTGCCCAGGAACTCCCTGTTAAAGTCATGTGGAGCTTCCGAGATGCCTCGGAAAAAGTGAGAGCTGAGGAAAGAGTCCAAACTCACCTGGCGCTCAATCTGGACTGTGGGGAACACGAGCAACTGTAACAAGTTTCTTCTTCGTAGCCATGGAGTCAGTGGGGAATCTTAACGCAAGCTGCCGCGCGTCATGCGGACAAAAAGCCCAGCAATTTGCCACATTTTTTTAGTGTGTGTGTGTGTGTGTGTTATGATCAAGATAACTTCTTTGCCAGAGCAAAACTTTTGATAAGTCCTTGTTGATCAGAGTCATTTTTTTCAATCGGGGTTTGCGTGTTGTCGCCCTCTTCATTTAAGGGGGGCCAAGGGAAAAGTGACATTTTGGGTTAAAGTTGCTCTTTATCGCAAGCATCTTAAGAGTGAAAAGTGTTTTTGTGCACAAAAATACGAATGAACTAATTTTAACTCGGGGTCTCGCCTGAAGTCAATTCCACCACGCGCAAAAAAGCCTCAGTCCCAGAGTAACTTCGCAAAATTCTGTGTTCAAGCGTTAAGGCCAAGCAATGAAATTACCGGCTTTTATTTTTTTATTTTTTTTTTCGCTGTCATAATAACCTCTTTGTGAAACATTAGTGGAAGTGGGTCTGAGCCGGATTGGGATCGATCCGTAGAGCGCAGAATCAGGGTTGCTACACTGCTGAATTTTTTCGGCTAAGGTCAGGACTGCCACCTAAAATTTCAGAAGAGCAGACAGGACGTCAATGGTGGCGGTGGCGACAACCACGACGAAGACGAAGATCATTGCTCCTGGCCTAGTCTCGCCAATCTAACAATCTAATCTTCAGGAAGTCAAAATTTCACAATGTGGCAACCCTAATTTTGCACTCCTTCTCCTATAGGCCCACATTACTCACTTGCTCCTCCAGAGCTTAATAGGCCTTTTTTGCAGAGACTTTTAACACGGCCTCAAATTTACATAGCGAAATGTCAATTTCTACCTTGCATTAACAATCTTTTAGCTGTCTTACTCATGCCGAGCAGTTCAATGGGAACTGTGTGGGAATTTTTTGCCCATGAAGAGAAAATGAAGGCAATGAAAATAGCATCGAATAGTGGAAATGCAATGAAAAACTCAATGTCTGGCCAACAAGTGATGACTTGGTTTTTATGAATTTCTTCTGGATCTGAATGAGACCGGATTTTTGTTTTGATTTGGTTGTGACACGCAAGTGATTTTCTGACGACTCTGCTCTATTCGGCAGAGAGTTTCAGAGGTTCGACCCACCTCCAGGTACCATTAGCCATATTCCCCCTTCCCATCGTCCGCGGACGTCTTTTTTGCCGGAACAAATAATTCAGCCCTCCATCAGTCATCGAAAGCTGACTTGGACGATTGTTGTTGCTGTTGTTGTTGTTGCTGTTGTTGTTGCTGAAAAAAAATTGCCACAAAGGAGGCAGTGGGTCAAAAAACGAGCTCGACATTCAACAACAACAATATCTTTAATCTCACAAAAATGTCTGACAAATGAGCGGCGCCTCAGATTGCACGAGCATCTCCCGCTGCAGAAGAATAAAAAGAAGAGAAAAAAGCTTTTGCTACAGTGTTGAATGCTACACTGTGCACACGGCTCCAGCACAACGCAGAGTAGGGAAAAATTGCTGCAGGCCACAGATGAAGGGAGAAGCAACAAGCGCATTTCTGCAGCAGCAGCAACAGCTTTGGGCGTGGTACCAAAGCCCTCACATAGACGACTGCTATTCCAGGATCGTTGGCGTGCCTCTGTCTTGGTTCGGGGCGCCATTGGTGGCGTGGACGCCAGTGGACACCGGATGCAATTTGGGGGCCTCCTCAGGGATTGAGACGTCGCTGGGGCGGTGGTCGTTGTTCTCTCTCACGGTGTCAGTGCCCATGCTTTGGCTTGGCACACCAGAGGAGAGCTCCGTGGGAGATGGCGACGACCAGGAGGAGAAGGAGGCCCTCCTGGCGTGGGTGGAACAGCACCGGAGCCAAAAGGTTCTGCTTTCCACGCCCCCCTCCCTCCCTCCCCACCCCCCGCCCTTTTCCCCTCCTCCTCGGTGTAGGTGCCATCTGCAGCTGTTTTCTAGGCCGAAAAATTGGCACAATGAGCGAGCTTCAGTCGTCTGCGGCGGAGGAGAAGCCAACGATTATGCTCCATGTCCGTCCGTCCGTCCGTCCGTCGCCTCCGCCGCTCGGAGCGGAGAGATTTGGTTTTCGAGGAAAAAAGTGAAGCTTCGTTCGCTCAGCTTCGCTCAGCTTCGCTCGGCTTCGCTCGCAGCTCTGCCGGGCCTCTCCCAGCCCGCCGTCGGATCGCCTCGTCACAGGTAAAACTGTGCACTTCTTTCTCTTTTCATGGACTGTGCAAAAAAAAGACCAAAAAGATTGGTCCACATCGACAACCACCCCGTGCCCGCCCCCCAACTCGTGGACGAACGCGTCCACGGCCCCGTAGCAAGGGCGGAAGCGCCGACAAAGAAAAAACGAAAGCGTCGCAATGCAGTGGACGATCTAAAACTCCAATCTGGTCCGTCCTACCCGGTTTTTTTTTGTCTCGCTCCCTCATGTAACCGAGGACAGCCGCAACCAAGCGCTTGCCAACAAAATCGCTCGCTTTGGTTTATTGCTCAGACAGAATTTCCATAGAGAAGCGTCCAGAAGGTACCGGGTGGCCTGGAAGAAAAGGACTCTTTCACTCTCACGTGGAAGCTACTAAATGCGTGTACGTTGGGTCCGTAGCTGGAAAGTCACCACCCGGTCAAAGGGGAGATTGTTACCTAGTATCTTAGTATCTATTTGCGTTGCTTCAAGTTGGGTTGGACAACGTCGTTCACGATGGTGGTCGCCAATAACTCACACCCTCCAAGGCCAACATCTGCGCAAAAGCGCAGCTTTTGGCACAGGCTGTATTAGTTATGTGCTGATGCAGGAATTATGTAAAAATCTGTTTTGATTTATTAGAGAAAAAAGGCAGTTCTTTTTTTGCCCCCCCCCCTCCTGTTCGATTCGGTTATTTTTGAGCCGCTGCAGGTTCAAGTTTGATGCCTTTGCCTTAACCACCCGGTAAGAGGTGGGAGCGTTGATGCCTCCAGGGCGGCAGCAAACCAAAATTCGGCGCCGCGACAGCGTTGCCAGATCCCCTGAGTCAGGAGGAACTAAATGAGGGTAGGAACAGAACCAAAAGCCAAAGTTTTTTCCTCTCGTGCCGAGTAGGGCGAGAGGCGGGAAGAAGATTTCGACCCCCCGACTTGGATAGGAGCAGGGGAGTGAATCTGGTTTTTGAGGGATAAACCCTCTGGCAACTCTGACTGTCTCAGGTGCGGCTTCACCTCCAGAGAGCTGCACTCCTCTACGGCGTCCGCTCGACTGCGCACACGCGGCCACGTTATTGCGAGCGCGTTGGCATTCTGCCTGCTCAGCCTGTACCTCCTCCTCTCCGTCGCCGTCGTCGTCGACGCCACCGCCACCACCAACGCCGCCGTCGTCCTCATTCCGTGCTGCCTGAGTGATCCAGTGACTGACTGCACACACAAAACCGAGCAATAGTAGAAGTAATCGCATGAGAAAGGAAGGAAGCAACGTTTTCCTCTCTCCAGCACACAGATTGCCCCCCCTTCCTCCATCATAGTCGCCGTATTCTCCTTGATTCGCCGGCAGCGCGTGAAGAAAAATGTTCCCTTCAAGGTGGTAGAGTCCGGCTCTCCCCCCCCCTCCCGCTCCCTCCCTGCTTCACCATCGTCGCTGTGTTCTTCTTGATTCGCCGGCAGCGCGTGAAGAAAAATGTTCCTTCCAAGGTGGTAAGCGTCAGTCTCTCGCCCACCTCCACCTTCTCCATCGTCGCTATAGTATTCCCCTTGATTCGCCGGCAGCGCGTGAAGAAAGATGTTCTTCCTGAGGTGGTGAGCGTCAGGAAGCCGATACGGCGATCATTACACGTACGAGGTGAGTAGACGGAGCTGAGCCAGGCCGTGTGGGTGTGCTCCTTCACCACCGAATTCCTTCAATTCCTTCGTAGGTGTGGCAACGCCCTTTCCTACTGGAGATAGAGAGAACCGGAGAGTTCAGAAGGAGGCCCATTTTCTCCTACAGGGAAAACAACAGCAGGTGAGATTAATGATCCGGGATTTGAGGGTTTCTTATTGATGGTGAATATTAGTGGCGTAGGCAATGTTACTGAGTTTACCTGGAGAGAGAAAGAGAGATCCCATCGCTCCGTGTGATCATTCTTTTTCTACTGACGTAGTAATCTTGGATGTGCTGAGATCAGCAAGATGAGAGAAAAGTCTTGACGTAATGGCATTGTTCGGCGGTGTCTTGTGTGTAATGCGGAAAAGTCTCGCTTTCGCGGATAACCAATTTCGTAGTAAAAAAAGGGGGGGGATTCCGTAAGTCAGGGTTGTCACATACCTTTGAAATGCAATGGTAGCGCAACCTAATCATCTTTTGCTTCATAGAGTGGGCATCGTGCACGAAGCTATTGCGTAACTTCCGTGAGCCATATTCACGGTGGGCCAAGGGTGAATTCTTAATATTTGTTTTTTACTTGAGTTAAGTTGCACTGGCCGCCCAACCTTCGGATATGCCCACCAAGACGAGGAAACTCACGAAAGTGAGGGTGAACAGCGCACTGAAATTGTAAATGTCAGTAATATAGATCTACTTTACTAAGTTTCCCTTCTAACGTTCATTTGCACTACACGCCAACGATCTCGTCACAGCAAGCCTCAACGACAGGTCTCCATGTAGCGATTGTCGGAAATCATTGGACTTCAGTATACTTTCCTGTCGTGCATCTGCACAAAAGTTACAATTCTTACAGAGGAACTCTTTTGTTACAGCAAGAACGTCGACAAGATGCCGTCCAAAGCTGAGCTTCGCCAGAAGTGGAACTCCGTGGAGAAGGACACGGTGGTCCTGCACATGCTACCAAGAGCCAAAACTCGTCCCAATGGATCTCCTTTCGTCCTCAAGCTGGAGACCTTCTTGAGAGTGGCTGGCATCAACTATGTGGAAGACAACGAGCAGCCACTCAGCGCTGATAAGGGCAAGACCCCTTGGATGACCTTCAATGGAGAAGATACTTCCGACTCGCAGTTGTGCATTGATAAACTGGTGGCAGCACTTGGGAAGGATCCCAGTGAGAAGCTCACTGACGTGCAGAGAGCCCAAGAAAAAGCCTTTCGCTCCCTGGTGGAAGACAATCTCACTTGGGTCTTTGCTACGCTAGAGTTCACGTTCGCCAAGGGCAGGCGCATTCGTCCAATCTTCCCACCACTGCCGGTCCCTGGCTTCTTACAAAACTTTGCATTTAATGTCCTCACTAACAAGATCATCAAGTACAACCATGCGCAGGGAATGGGCAGGAACACCAAGGAGGAGGTGGAGAAACTGGGCTCCGACGCCCTGAAAGCTCTCTCTGTCTTCTTGGGTGACAAACCCTTCTTCTTTGGCAATGAAGCAGCACAACTGGACTGTGTGGTGTTCGGGTTCCTGGCCACAGTCCTGGCTGGCCTTCCCGACACTGACCTGTCCCTGAAGAAGGTCGTTGAGGAGGAGCTCACCAATCTGAAGGAATTCTTTGAGAGAATGAAGGAGAAGTATTGGTCTGACTGGGATGAGAAGCTCTATGTTGATGAGAAGCAGAAGCGTAAGGAGGAGGAAGAGGAGAAGAAGAAGAAAGAAGCTGAGGAAAAGAAGCAAAAAGAGGAAGAGGAGAAGAAAAAGAAAGAAGAGCAGGAGGAAGAAAAGAAAAAGAAGAAAGAGGAGGACAAAGACAAGGACAAGGACACTTCTGATAACAAATGAAAGCAAGATTTTGTTGAATAATCAGAAAGATAATCAAAGAAAGTATTTTTTGCAGAGAGATGAAGTAAAAGCGTGCGTAGTCATGTACGTACATTCACCCGGTAAGATGCACTTCTCGTAAATTACTATCAGGTGTGTGTTTGTACGTGTATGCACACACAGTAGAATCAATATTTAGATCGTGTTTGTGGATAAATAAATGCACTCAAGCAAGGACTTAATCCTGGAAAACGCAACACTTTCAAGCGCCGAAGGCCCCGGGTTGTTCCACCCTTTGCTACCCGTCATGGACATGGACGATCTCTTTTATACAACGTATGCTGGCACAACGTAGAAGCTGGAGTTTTTTTTAGTAACCAAGAGTTCGGGAATGTCTTCCAGCTGTTGACTCAAGCTCAAATCTCTCAACTCGACTGGCAAAAAGGCATCTCAAACCCATCCGAAGACCTCGGAGCTCCCATGGACGAGGACAGAATGGCTGATTCTCCTTGGTTTGTGCTGTGAAGTGGGCGTCGTCGTCAGGTGATGGTGGGGGCCAAGCCCTAAGCATGCAGATTGCTCATGAGTTGTGCCTCTCTTGTCTTATTCTCTTTGGGCTCTTCCCAGAGGAAGAAACAGGTGCTCCAAAGACGAGTTTTCTCGGGCAGGCCTGCAGGAGAGAATCAGCCTCTGTGGCAAGTTGTCTGTACGAGCTCCGAACTCACGGGTGCTGAAGATATCAGCAAAACTGCTGTGAAGTAAGTACAGGCACACCGAGACATGCAAATAGGGCGTGGGCAAATATAATCTGACCATGCGCGTTGTTATCCAAGCCAGGCTGACGCACTTCCGGTAGCTTAAAGTGTACTTTACTTCCAGATCCATCCGGGTGTAATTCAAGATGCCAACCAATCCCAAGGTCGCGGAAAACACAGTCGTTCTGCACATGTTGCCCAGGGGAACTGTTCGACCGAGCCCTTCGCCGTTCGTGATGAAGCTGGAGACATTTCTTCGAGCTGCCAACATTACATATGTGGCTGACGACAAGCGCCCATTTAGCTCTGACAAGTCCAGGACTCCGTGGATTACCTTCAACGGAAAGAATATCTCTGACTCTCAGCTCTGCATTGAGCATCTCTCGGCCGTCTTGGGAGAGAATCTGAACGGGAAACTTTCCGAGGAACAGAGAGCTGAAGAGACAGCATTCCGGAGCCTTGTGGAAGATCATCTGTACTGGTGCGTTCTTTCACTGGAGATTCCTTTTGCAAAAGGCAAACACTTCCTTCCGGTCATGTCCCGACTGCTGGGGCCGCGCTTTGCTCTGCCCTTGGCCAAGAAATTGATGGTGCGGACAGCTAGCAAATATGCCTATGAGCAGGGAATGGCAAGAAATACTAAGCAGGAGGTTGAAAAGCTGGCCTCAGACGACCTCAAGGCTTTGTCCACGCACTTAGGGCAGAAAGCCTTCTTTTTTGGGAATGAGCCTACCGTGCTGGACTGTTCAGTTTTTGGCGTCTTATGCATGGTCTTGGCAGGCATGCCTGATGATGATATCATCTTGAGAAAGCTGGTCGAGGAAGAGCTCACCAACCTGAAAGGCCATTTTGAGAGAATGAAAGAGAAGTATTGGCCGGACTGGGACGATCTTTGTGTCCATCAGAAGTAGAAACAAGGACGAAGACGAACGGGATGAAAACGTTCAAGAGAAGACCGTCGACATCAGTACTTGTGAATGGGCAGCGCCAGCGCGAGCATTGCACGCACAGCGATCCTTTTTGCGGAAAATGCAGCGCACGTAGGACCTTGCTTACCGTGACACACGATATAGCAGCAGATTTTGCTGGAACATCTTACTGTGTGCTGGGTCCGCCGTGATCCTCCGACGCTTCCTTAAGTTTTGCAGTTACCATAATACTTTCAATGTTCAGCCAAAAGCAGAACATTCTCTCTTGTTCAGACTCTTTCATTGTCTTTTCGGCTTCAACGCAAGTGAAGCAAGAGTCACGCAACCTCCCAAGATTATAGCTTCGCTGGTTCATGATGGAAGAACTCCAGAAAAGTCGTTGGAGCTATCAAACCAGAACATCGCTCAAACACTAGTCATTCTTGACGTTTTTCATTTTTTTTTTCCGAAAAGCAGCCGAAATTTTCTAGGAGTGCGACTGACTGCTTGATGACTCTTTGAGGTGTTCATCTTGCTGTTGCTCGACTTGTAGTGAAGCTACGAAGGCAAAAGTCGCAGCAAATGAAACGTAAGGAGGAAGGACAAATCACTTTTGGCAGATCACTCAGAGTATTATTATACCGACAAGTACTTAAAAAGTGTCCTAGAATTTACAGCGGATCCGATATATAGGGGCATTCCAACTCGTAGTGGTTGGGACCCACCCAGAGGGTGTCCACAGGCAGCGTGTGCTGTATGCTAGGCCAGACCAATATTTTGTATCTCTTGGTGTGTGCCATATTTGTTGCTAGACTCCACCTAAAGGCGTTGTAGTCAAATGGAAGTAAGAACTTATCAGTTTTTGGGTCCCCTCTCTGCCTTCAAAGTTTGATGTTCACACTACATAACGATGTTCAGTCAACATTTCACGTCCCAAATTACACTTGCTTAGTTACTTTCCCTATGTCAAAGTTCTGCGCTACAGTGTCAAGAGACGCTGAAAACAAAATGTGTTTTGCTTTGCCTTCTAAAAAAAATTGCCGTCTTATGTACTAAAGTTATCTAGTGAAACTGTGTTGCCAGGGAGGAGGTGTTTCTTTCTTCTTTGAAATCCATGCATCTTTATCATTTGGCATTACGAAAAAAAACCTAAGATGCACTCAGCAAAATTCCAAAATATTTGTCGATTGGTCTAGCCTATTGTACATAATACAATCAGAATGCTTATTAGTTGTGGTATTATTGGTTTTTGCTGTCATGAATATGATAACATTGCGATAGTAAACACTACTTCCTGCTGGACACACTTCGGCCTCTTCACGTAAAGAGCGGTCACTCAGATAACGTCAATATGAACAATTTTCTTGACTCTTCGTCCGTTTTTATTAGTAAATAGTACATTTGAGTCACAGAGCTAAAACGAGGGAGAAAGGGACGGTGCACAGTGGTTTTAGACTAAGGGTCAGAATCAGAACATGCGAAACAGTCCTATTGTGATTTCTGCTGCTCTTCATCACTGACTTGCAGAGAGATCCGGCATTGCTGGGTTATTTCAAGGCGCTGATCCCGTCCGCCAGGGACATTTGAGGTAGATTCCGAGGCCGTTGAATGCCGGAGTCAAGGTCAAACCATCTGCATCCTCCCCTTCTGCGTATGTCATAAGTAAAATTTTTGGCGTCAATTTGGGCCTTGAAATGGCCCAGAATTCCACCTCCAGTCGACCCTGTGAACAGGCCCACGCCCGAGGAAGACTCCGAGCCAACTTTGGACCCTGCTGGTATGACAGTACAGCCAGGCATCTGGAACACGCGAAAGAACGAACAAACAAATGGGCAGATATTCTATTTTAGTATGCAACTGTATCATGTACTATCTCATATGTCACTGCTGGATACCTTACACAGCAGAGAAAGAAGTCTTAAGTTTTTCTAGATGAGTTCAGTCCATACCAAGGTGTTTAGACTTTAAGCTAAACATACTTTCCTTTTAATTCCGGAAGGTACCTAAGTAGGTCTCATTTGAGATGCGAAATGTTGACCTAACATCCTTATGTACAGGGTGACCCATATGTCTTAGGACACTTTTAACTTAAAATTAAAACGCGGGAACGACACATTTTGTCTGGATCAATGTCATCCCAGACTAAGGTCAGGGCTGCCTTGAAGGCTTCAACGTTGGCATAGGACTTCTTTCTGTATTATCTTTTGTACTCTCCGCGACTTTCACGGCCTTAGGCTCATCAGATGCGGTCCTGATGGATTTGCTATCAAAGTGAAGTCAAATTGTGGCCGTGCGTGTGTTCCATTCTTGAGGCTTAGAAATCTCAAACTTGGTCTTAGCAAAATACAGACCTTGGCGTAAGTAATTACAGTGAGGTGAAACTGAGTGTATAGACTGCGTGAAGTCATTTTTGAGTGGAATTTTTGCATGGAACAAATCCTCGAGACAGTGGCCCATAACTTTGAGTACATGGGTTCACAGCATTGAGTGCCCATAGTGGCACTAAAGCACTCATACTGCAGTGGCCCACAGATGACCCCACGCCAGAGCTGGCTGTTTTTGGCCGTTTCTGGCCACTTTTTTTTTAGTGAAAAGTGCAGAAATTTTTGTGGGCAGATTCTGCCTTCCCCAGCCCACCTAAATCTTGGG
>JAAUXU010158363.1_pt1 | contig 10991 bp, 15 predicted proteins | sample 7278151 | NCBI WGS metagenome assembly JAAUXU01 (sample SAMN14350113, study PRJNA611818) | marine sediment metagenome | isolation source: surface marine sediment (1.8m) | place: French Polynesia: Moorea | collected 2018-08 | reverse complement strand
GTTGACGTGATCACCGTTGTTTTTCCTCCTCGTTGCCGTCGTAATCGTCGTCGGCGGCTCAACAACCATGGCAAAGCGCTCTCGTTGCTGCTGCCTTCGTCGTTGCTGCTGCAGCTGCCTCTTGGACGACGAGCGGTTGCTCTCGTCGGATGAGTACTCCGTGTCCACGTTGTCAAAGACGTGGTAGGGGAAGCTGTGGAACCTGCGCAGCATCTGGTGCTGGTCGTGCTCGGAGAGAGCGTCAAGATTCTGCGGCTCCATTCCATGCGGTGGCGCCAAGTAGAACGACTCCGGCATGTGACTCTTGGAGCGAATCACAGCACGCTTGTGCCCCATGAAGTTGGTCGTCGTCTTGGCAGGAGAGCGAAGGCTGGCAAGCATGAAAGATCAGCGCGTTAATTATGCACATTACCTGTGGACATATGTGGACATACGGTAGGTAGGTACTACTACATCTTTGATGAATGCAATGACGTTATCTAATGACGGTAGTGAAACGTGCTCTATCTAAACAGTCAGCACTCCGGAAATGTATAAGCGTAGATACCTGCCGCTACCGTGATCCATCGCCTTGTTTTTCTTCCTCTTCCTCTCCTCCTCCTCCTTCTTCTGATCGATGTATCCGGACGGCAGGGTCGACACGTACCCGAAGCGCTGCATGCTCAAGTCTGGCACGGAATTGGTGCTGTGGCGTCTTTGCTGGTGTTGTTGTTGCTCCTCGCCGCCGCCACCGCCGCCATTCCTCGACCCGACCTTGTGCTTGGCGTGGTGGTGACGGTGGTTGTGACAGTGAGGAGCGGCTGAAGATGTGGGAGAGACTACAACGACATCCGACGTCTTATAGCGAGGTTGCTGTTGCTGTGGGGAATGATCCGCCACAAATCCCATGTTGACCGTGTAGCAAGCCTGTGACGGGTGGCGGCTGCTGGTGCCGGAGGCCGGGTGGTTCAAGTGGCAGCTGATGGTCGTCGGGGTCGACAAGCCGGAAGACCTGAGCAAGTAGTTGGAGATGTGACAAAGCCTCGACTTGTTTTAATGTTAATTCTACCTGACAGACTTGTTGGAATCTTTGGAGCAGGATCCTGGACCAAAGAAGGAGAGCAGCACTGGCAAGAGTACCAGTCCGTGCAGAATGCCGAGAAAGATGACGAGGAAAATCATCTTGAAGAAAGTGACGAAGAGGTAAGAGGGTGCAAATGCGAGACCGAAGACGCCTAGTATGGTTGAGCCCGCCCCCTGCAGGATAGGAACACCCAGCGCGTACAGCGAACCCCGGATGCGCTCATCCGGAGTTTTGTCCGCCTCCGTCAGGTAGTGGTAGGAGATGTGCGCAGAAAAGTCCACGGAAAATCCGATGCACATGATCAGATTGATCAGGGCCACCCCATCCAAGTTGACTCCCCACCTGGAAAACATTGGCGACGTCAATTGACGCGGGCAGGATTGCCGAATAAACCTTGTCAGCACTCACCAGGTCATGTATCCGACGACGCCCACCTCGATCGACACGATAGACAGCGAGACCCAGAGTGAGCACACGATTGAAGGGATGAGGACGAGGGCAATCAGGATCATCACCAATGCGGTCACTAGCACGCACTGGATCGTCTGCGGCTTGATGGCCAGGTACTGCAATAGGAGCAACCGGAATTAGTCGACGAACGCCTTTGGAATCAACTCGACTGCACGCAAAGGCAGCCGAAGCCGTGGAATGGCAGTACATAACGGTGGCGCATGAATGCAACAATGCTCAAGTACGTCAATAACCTCTACCTGGTCCGGCACAACAGTAGTGGTATTCTCAACAGAAAAAGGCAGGCATAGAACAAATAGCCAGCAGCTATTACCGAGACGTCTCACATGTATGAAATGTGCAACATGGGAGTATCCCCTACAAATCCATGTTGTGCAGTAAAATTTTCCGTTACTTTCTTCGCACTGACTGATGACGACGACGGCGGAATTTCTTTCTCCGTTTTCTCGCTTACCTGATCGATGAAGATGAAGAATGGTTGGAAAATGGTTACATCGAACTCCTCCGTGGAGTAGCGGTCGCAAATGTCTCTCAAGTCCGCCACCATGTGCTGCTCCATGTACGAGTTCACGATGTTGTGCCCCTGCAAGTCAGACAGTTTTTCATCTCGATGTGTACAGGAATGAAGTGCTACAATGCACCAGTCTAAAGTAGTGTATGATGTGATACTGATCACATCAGGAGTTGTTCAGGACAATCCTCATTCTGGACTCGTCCAAGATCCTTCTTTAGAACAAAAACCATTCAGGGGTAACATGATAAAATGACTTCAAGATACGATTGCAATGTCGTCCCCTGCTGAAATTTGTTCATATTTCTTATAGAGACTCTCGTTCAATCCGAGACTAAGTTTGTGCATAGGGTTCACCAGAACAATGACAAGTATGAGGATGGAAGAGGAGACAAGGTCTTGCATCATTGGCAGGTTCCATACCTCTAAAGAAACAACTGTCTTTCGCCTTCATCTACTCCACGGTCTTCGACATGGCCGACGTGTTAAAGTGCAAGTGGAGCAAGACGAGGACTTTTGCAAGGTCCATATGATTTATCCAAATTCAGTGATGCAACAAATCGGTCCGGACTGGTCTCGATCCCCATGTACGTATAACCATGAGCGTGAGTCACATTTCGTATGAATAACAAGGAGAAGAAGGTGGCCGCCGGATATTCTCTGTCTATCAGCAGGAAGTAGCGCAAGAGTTTGCGTAAGCCTAAGTTTCCTCCCTCTGCCCGCACACCGCCTCACGCTGACGCTGGCGGCATGTCACGGGATATGATTATCACCGTCCGGACCGTCCGTCTGCCACATTGTCTGATGTACAATTAGAGTGTGTTTTAGTCGTGCTGTGCACTCGTTTTTATTTCCCTCGCACACAAAAGGCACTCGAGTGCAAGCGACAGTGTACGAAGAAAGAAAAAAACAAGTCGTACGACCGCAGGGGCTGTAAATGCGGACCGTACACTAGGTAGAACCACGTGTACTTGTACTTTCCCTCCTCCCTTTGACCCCCCTTCTCACAATTGTATGCGTATGCAGCTCGGTTTACCTTTTCCTGGTTGGCACCTACTTGATGCAGATAAAGTTACAGGGTGTATGAAAAGTGCTTCAAACCTGAAGTGTTTCACGCAGGCTCTCAGTCAATAAGAGAGAAGTCCTACCTGAATAAGGAATCGGGCGGCGGTGACCCTCTTCCCGTCCTTGCTGAAGGCCACGTCCAAGTTGTTCTCGCTCCATGGGTCGGCCAGGTAGACGTCCTTGAGGGTGCGCGCAAAGTCCTCCTCAGTGTCTACCTTGAGCTGCACGTCGCCATAGTCCTTGTTCCTCCGCACATAGTCCAAGAAGTCCCTCAGCCACGACTGAGTCACTTTGCCGTCCACGTAGGTGGAGTTTTCCAACTTCTGCATCACCATCTCGATCCTGCGCACGTGAACAAAACCAAAGTCAGTACAATTGTACGTCTTTTTCTCCACCTCCACATTATTGCGTATCTCAACAAATTGATCGCCGCAGTCTCAGATAAAATCCCGCCGAGGCCCGCATTGTGCACTGGTGTGCATAGGATTCCCCCTCCACTAAATGTACACGTCCGTGCACCGGTACGTGCACTTGGACTTCGTAACGTGCTAAACGCGCCTCGTGGCAAGGAGAGAGAGGAGTGTGTGTGAGAGAGAGAACGTTGGCCGAAGCCGGAACCCTGACGCAATTACTGCACACACATCACCAAGGGGGAGAAAAGAGATTTTTTGCGGACGCCAGCTTCACGCCATTAATCTGGTGTAACAGGAGGAGGAGGTGGGACAGGAGAAATGGTTCGGGAGACTCCGCAGCAACTTTTATCAGTAGGTAGCGGTGGCCGCGTGCCGGGACCTTGGCTACAGCAGCCTGAGGATGAGTGAGCGATGACGCAACAGTTCTGAGGGAAATGGTTCTCACCTCTGCTGCACCTCGGGATCCGAGAAGTCCAGATTCTCACCGGAGAAAACCACGCTGATCGTGAAGGCGTATTCTTTAAAGTACGCGTCCTCCATGTCGTAGTAGGTGACCGAATATGAGTCGTAGTTCGCCGTGTTTCTCTTCTCTAATCCCTCCTTGATCTTGGTGACACCCCAGCAGGCGGCGACGATATAGACGCCGTAGACGAGGAGTACGACTGCCTTGACCCATGATTTTGTCAGCGTACGTCCCACAACATCGCGAAAGAATACCATTCCAGCGTGATCGGCGTTGTCCCTCGGGTTGTGCGGATCGTCAGGGTCGATGCCACCCGTGCAGAAGAGGCGTTGGAGAAGAGGCAGGTTTTCGGCTTCCGCGCTGGACTTGGGGATCACACGCACACAGAACAGTCCGTGCAAGTTGGCCTTCTCGGCATAGCCCGCCAATGCCTACGCAGACGAGGAAGTAGCCGTAGAGGCTGATTATGCACTTCGTCAAATTCCGTGAAGGAGGCTTATTTCTTACCAGGCATCCTCCGAAGAAGGTGATGTGCCACATGTAGATGAATCCCACCGCCACGCCGGTGTAGAGGCAGAAGATTCGGACGCACGGAAACGGCGTGGCAGCGCCGCACATGAAGCTCAGGAAGTCCGTGAGCGACGTTACGGTGATCGAGATGGCGGCATCCGCGTAGCACCTACAGAAGAAATGCCATGAAAGCAATCTAGGAATAATAACGGACCGACTCCCACTGGAACATCTTGTAGTCGCAGCATAACAGTTATTCGTGTCAACAGTGTTGATAACGCCTTGTGTTTCGCCTATTTCTTCTTTGAGTTCGGTCGTGACGCCTCAATGAGTTCCATTGGCCTCACAAAGGAGGCGTTTTGAGCTCATTGGCGCGTGTACAAAGTGAGGTGAAGACGTCATTACAAAGTAGAACACAAAGCGTGTACTTACTGTATAGTACCATCCATTCAGGCCAACGTGATGTACAAAGAAGAATGCAACACATTAGAATACCGGCGTTGGCTAATAAACTACTATGAGTACAACACCATTTCCTCAGCACGTCGATTGAGGGGTAATAAATCAGGCAGTTTTAAGATTCCTCTCCTTACAACACATGACTGGACCCTCAAGATACCTGCACACAATAATGCTCTATGATAACCTTGAAGTTGCAATTATTCTTGCAAGCAGTTATGCTCCAGAAGCCCAGCAAGATAGGGTCGATGGATAAGGCAGAAGAATGTCACATTTCATACTTCGCAGAGAGAGCGTGTATGTGCGTACATACGCACGAACGCATATACAGCACTTTGGCCTGGGGGCTCCTTGCAAAGTCACTCTTTGTTATACTACGTAGGGCGTGCGACCTGCGTACAATGTAGGCACGTACGCAGGGCTGCGGGGACTACCGGAATTTGTGGTCCCACATTCATATCACACATACGTATGCTCGGCTTCTTTGGTCGATTTTTTTCATGGTTACGTTGTGTTTCTGCTTGTCCATCACGTGATGTTACGACAACATGTCTCAGCTCTCCGTCAGAGGGACTGACGCAACATGCACATGCAGTGGGCGCCGGATATAACGACCATTATGGGACGAGACCCGTTGGTCGGTGTAAGCTGCTGGGCGCTATATCTGACTTCTTTGCGCAGCCATCGAGAAACATCAAAAGGGCTGCGGACTTACGCAGAAGAAAACGACTTCCCCAAGAGTCTTGTCAATCTTCAGACCGTTCGATGGCAATTTCAAAGCTCTCTAAGGATGAGACACCACTTTTTAGATGGGAAAATGTTAATCCTTGTGTCTATATTTCCTGCTCTGGGGTGCTATAACGGAGGGGAAGAAGTAATTCTATGAGGAATTGGGACCACGCCAAAGTGGGTGCCATAAGTATCTGGGCGATATATCCGTCGACACTATATTCGGCGCCCGCGACACTACGGGGCGGACACTAACTAGAGCTACGCGTTTTTTCAGCCGTAATTACAGCACTAATCATTCAGAGAGGTGACTGAAACTACATTCCAGTGCAAAAGTCATCTTAAGGTTTTAGCTGACTTTCATTCACTTGGGACTTCGAAACACAGCCCTCAGACGTTTGGAAAATGCCTCACGGGAGGCACGCGCCACGTCCAGATTTTTGTAGAGGAGAAATTAGACTTATGGGAGCAGTTTTTTCTTTGATGCTTAAGAGCGTCACTGGACGCTGTTCATTTTGGTCTCCAGGGACAAAATTTCAACTTTGCCAAGATTATTTCAAATTGAAAGAGAGGCGTCCAGTGCCTCGAGTCAACATTTTAACACTCAATGCAGGATCACTTCTTTCGCAAGCGAACTTGATCAACGAATAGGAGCTTTACAACTAAGTTTAGTAGCCTCTTTCAGTGAATGGAGCAGTTTCTTCTTTCCCTTAGGCCGGGCTACACATGAAGTCGACTTCACTGTACCAACGCAGAACAAATGTAACGGGTCATCTGTACCCGTACCTGTAAGTGTGGGTACAAAATGATACTGTAATGGTTGGGTATCTGCACCCGTACCTGTTACCGGGGTACCTGAACCATTTTTTGCTTCCAGCACCTGCAGCTGCGGATGATCACTCTGACTGCCAATATCCATACCCACAGGCGCAGAATACTGCTGTAACGGGGTATGCGGACCTGCATTCGTTTCCCAGGTACTCGTACCTGCGCAAGCACCTGTCACAGCCTTTGTGGCATGTGCTCGACGGCATGACTGTCTAGTGGCACGCGTCCGGCCGAATTCGCTCGATGGCATCAACGTACACAAGTGTATAGAAAGTCTTCCCCGAGATGACTCACCTGCCCATTCTCTCCGGGACCGAGACGTGAGGCGAAGCACGCCTCCAAGAGCTGAGAGTGACGAAAGTGTCGTCGATTCCTATGCCGAAGAGCAAGAATGGGGCAGCCATGTTAAGTGAGATGAACTCGACGCCCACGTAGCAGCAGAAGCCGAAGCCGGCGATGGAGGCCAGGCCTGCAGAGGCCAGGCCGCACAAACCAGCCACTGGCTTGGATTTGGCGGCGTCGGTGGACGTTGCCGCGATCATGGAGAAGGCCACCATGGCCAGCACGTTGAAGACCAACGTCCCTGTCACCGACAGGCGAGACTTTTCCATCTCCCATCCCGGTGTGTTTGATACGAACATGCCAATCTGGAAGAACAATCAGAAATGTAACTTTTACACCTGCATCTTTCATCGTTTTTGCTCTATTCCTTCTGTTCCTCCGTCTAAGTCACCTTGAGAAATCGGCACTGCTGCAGCCGCTGTCACAATCTGACGGGAAATCTGAGGAGTTGGTGCCCTCCTCTTCTCTCTTTCTCCTTCGTGCAAACATAAATTTCTGCGGCCTTGACGGCCCTACAGACTGAGATTGAAACCTCGACGCCGGCACAGCTTAGGGTCAAAAGCCCAGGGTCAAATGGAGGCGGCGGCAGCGACGGCTGCGGCTGCGGCTGCGACTGCGGCTGCGGCTGCGAAGACGACAGAGGGGTAGCAGGAGAAAAAGTCCCCTCACGAGAAATCGACTGTATTTCACGTATGAGAAGGAAAAGTGGTCAAGTCCCCCCCCCATCATCATGCAACCGCCACTGGAGACATAAGGGAAGGCATGAATGGACCTTCGTGCACACTCGGACCGTACCGGTTCTGCTGTTTTTCCTTAGGTATAAGAAGTTCCCATGATTTGCTGTACCTTTAGATCTGGTGCGTAGATCTCTGCCTTGGCCTGCACGTCGTCGAGCAGGCCCTTTTCCCACTGGTCGCCCAGCTCGGCCATGAACGACTCGCGCATGTCGAGAAAGTACGCCAGGGAGACCGCGGCCACTGAGTCGAGGGTGCTGACTTCGGAGAGCTCCACACCGCCGAAGAACGCAGGCAACGTGAACGACTGAAAAGAAAAGGCATAGGAGCATTTATTTTCCACTTAAGATGGAAACGTTCGGATTCTTTTCACTTTCATTCGTTGCAAAATAGTGAGGACTTTCTGGTCTGTTGGCCACTCTCAAGCCACGCTGTATGAAAACCTTCCCTGCGTGTGCTCTACGCTTCTCCTACTTCTTCTATTGCTCTACCTACCGTGTGAGTCCAAAAAAAAGCCAAGATCCTATCGGTGCCTTCTCGGTGTTCTTGTGACACCTGCTCTCTCCTCCCTCTCCCCCCCTCCCCCGTTGACCTCCCCGTAGCCGTTCTTTACGACTCACACAGTAGCTGACGTAGCTCTGGTGGTAGCAGCATAAGACGATATCCATTCTCCCCCACCTCTTACCCACCAAAGCATGACTGACCTACATAACAAAAAGAAAAAGAGAGGGAAACTTCGTCGTCGTCGTCATTGCCGATAGCAAAATAAATAAATAAGTAAAAAAATGATTGCGACTGCTGTAAAGGTTGGTAAAAAACTGAAATTCGACGTTTGACTCGTCGTGGTTGAGACCGATCTCACCTCAAAAGTGTATGGGTCGAAGTAGATCGGGTAAGTGATGTTGATCTCCTTGGCTTCGATGCTCGGGATGAGCTCCGATAGTCTGAGGATCTCGTTGTCGTAGCAATAGTCGCGCCACTTGGCGCACAGGTCCGAGTAGCCCAACGACCTTCCCTCGTGAGTCACGCTGACGTTGTACACAATCTGAAAAGAGATAGAAGAACAGTCAACGATTGCAACATTTCTCCAGAGTTTCTTGCTAAAGACTGACTGAAGCATCGTAGTACTACAGACTTAAAAATTATGCAGCAGCCTTCGCACTTCTCTGTTGCTGTACATAATTGTGACCGAACGCTATTGAAGTTTACTTTTTGAAAACTAAGGTCATAGCCTTAAAAAACTTTTGACTTGCTGTATACAGTCTGTGACGAATGAATACTTGATATATCTACTCAAAAAGTGTCTAACTCTACAATGCCAGGAACTTTTTTTTTTTTAGAATGGTTCCATTTTCTGTGGGAAATTTGCTGCAAAGCGAGTGGATCGCTCATGAAGTAGCAGACCGGTTCTGAATCATTATCTCCGCACGCATGTTTTTAGCGTCTCTGAAATTGTTAATATTTAACTTAATCCACTTTCTTAAAAATTTTTAAAAGCTTCGGGGAAACGGCCGAAAGAACAAGATAAGGGTCTGCATCTCGATCAACGAGGATTGCGCCCCCCTGGAGGGTTGCCCTCAGGTTGACCCTCACAGGGTTAATTATAGCCAGTGCAACAAACAGGTAGCTATGCAAGCACGCTGTACATATTTTACAGAGATACTGAGCTTTTTCAACCTGAACGGACAGGATGTATAAAAAATCCTGGATGTATGCATTAACTTTGAGCCCGTTGTTTTCTCTGACAATATATGAATTGTCACTATTTTACGTAAAGTAATACGTATGCCAGTATGTCTCTTCACATGCACGCCTCAAGAGCTGCCTTGGCAGAGTACGTACGTACTATGTCCTTGGCTTGGTTTATAGTATCTCACTCTTAATCTGCCCGTGCAACCGCATCCGAAGGAAACTTTTCCTTTCACTCTTTCGTACTGCTCCAAAGCGGTATCGTCAGCGATCCTCCAATAGCGGCCGAGATGCTATTGAACGCTAGCTTCTTTTACTGTGTGTATTACGAAGTGAATAAACCTTTCCTTAACTTAGCTGATGACTTTGATAATAGGAAAAAATCGATGTGTTTACAGGACGTTGGGTCCTGCTGTGTTTTTTTGCAGTCGTTGTTGCTCCCACAATAGATATGTAATAAGGAAGCAATCATGTAGGCACACAAGCGAGACCGACCGGAAAATTAAGACAAGTAAAAATTATGGAGAAAAGATTGCTGCATTAGCATGCACGCATAAAAAAATGTGCTAATCGACAGTAGTGGTCATAGTCGGATCGACTATGACCACTGCGCATTAGACCCTGCTTCTTCTTCGTCGACGTCTTCGTCACCTCCTTCCTGAGTGTCACAGGCAATAGTAATATTAGCACAGTCAACCTGGCAATTTGCACACCCAGGGGCAGCAGGAGGATGTGGCTGTTGTCTCAAGTGTTTGCGCGCGCCAGAGCTGCCAATGCTAGTATTGATCCATCCATTCAGTGCCTTTTTTTTTCGTTTAGACGATGCTTTCGACCAAACTGCCACTTCATTCGAGGAAATGAATTTTAAGAAGGAGACTTTTTCGGTATGCCAGAACACGCACACGAGGGGGGGCGGGTTGGACCTCCCGCAGGTGGACGCAGCCACACCAAACAAGGTGTTGCTCACCCTTTTTTGTCCGTGACGCAATGAAGCCAACCTTTAAAGCCTCTCATCTATGAAGTCTCCTCCACCAACAGGGTCGGGGTTGGATGTTCAAAATTTCACCTGGCAACACCAAAACAACGCGATCGGCGCTGGACTCAAAAACAAGAATGTTGGGAGCAAAACAGCCACAAACTCTCTCCCCCCTAGGGAAAAAAAATCTCCTCGTCCGATCGTGAGTAAAAGTGATCAAGAACGAATCCTCCTTGGCTCGCTTTTGCGTCCCTCCCTCAAAGCTTTAAAGCCCTTTGTATCCTGAGGAGGATGAATGACGCGTTGAGCAGCATATTTTTGAACACTGCAAGTGTGCGAATGTGAAAGTATGCAAAAGTACAGATGAAGCTTCAAGGATGGCAATGCTAATTGGCATGACAGAAGGTTCTTTTCTTCGACAAAGATTGCTGTGTGATTCTGCAAAAATGCGGAACGTTTGCAAAAATGTATGCTTTGTTTCTAATGCATTATATAGCTGTTACCTCTAGCGGAATTTTCCCTCCACGAGCCTTCATCATGGGAGTGTACAGGTACACGTACATGATTATCTTCAGAAGTTATAGGTTAGTTGTTACATGCAACATTGAAACTTTGCAGTCAAATTGAAATGAAGAAAATTGTTGTCATGTGTGGCTGCCTTTGAACTGCTGTATCTAACTAAACCTTGCCGAGTGCTGTGCAGTTGAGTCTGCACTATGACAACTTTCTGGTGGAGGT
>JAAUXU010057148.1_pt1 | contig 10991 bp, 10 predicted proteins | sample 7278151 | NCBI WGS metagenome assembly JAAUXU01 (sample SAMN14350113, study PRJNA611818) | marine sediment metagenome | isolation source: surface marine sediment (1.8m) | place: French Polynesia: Moorea | collected 2018-08 | reverse complement strand
CCTGGCACCAAAATGGGCAGTCCTGACAATGAAGCTCTGTACTGAACATTGTGCCTGAGTATCATATCTACATGTTCCACATCAAAATTCCATCTCAAAATGTCCGAGTGTAGCGCATGAGGTGTGGTCATGCCCGTGGCTAATCTTTACGCCAAGGACTGTATAGTCGAACTTCGAAACTTTGCTGCAGTGAAGATTCTCGATATAGTTTGGCTTTTTCATGGACTCATTTGGTCTTCTCGGTGACTTTTGGGTCTGCATGAGACCCGGCCTGTCTTCTGGAAATGTTTTGGGAGTGTTATAGCCTATTTGACATGTCACCTTAAGGTCCCCGCGATGTGGCAACCCTTAACCATGCCATCGTTGTTAAAACGAACGAAATCAATGATGATGCTTTACCTCTCAACTGTTCATCTTAGCTCTCGTTTCCCTTGAGTGTTGCTCATAAAAAAAGTCGGTTGCTCCTACTTGACACGTAACAACTTACTCCCTAATGTCTTCAAATTTAAAACACCTTTATAGTCATTCTAACGTAGTAGCGCTCTAGGCATCAAGAAGTTACGCATCCTGTGTCTCCACCTGTCGACAGTGATATTTATCGAGCTTTCTTGAGGCTTAGATTTATGAGTCGAAAGCTACTAGGATGCTCTCCGAAGAACTATCTCTTGCAGCTCTACGTGCCTATATATGCAGTAAACATCGTAATATAAATAGGTAGGTACAGTTACTCCACAAACATTAACTCCAACTACCCAGTATTGGGCGGCGCCGAAGTATAAACAAAGGAACGATCCTTGACGAAGATAAAATGTTTTGCGGGAGCACCTTTCTTTTACTGTTTCAGTCACCTTATGTCTTTTTCTGCCACTCAAAGCAACAAAGAAGTTGGGACAACAGCTGATTTCGTGGTTTCGGCTTCTCTTCACCCAGAACTTAAAAACCTTCTTCGCCCTCGTGAATCATCTTGATGAAAGTGTGGCACGCTGACAGCGCACAAATGTAGTGCGAGGCATCGTTTTTTTGCTGCACTGATAGGCCTTTCTTCGTCAGACAAAGAGCTACAAAGAACTGTTGTCATTCTTTTCTGGAGATCTCTTTGAGAGGCAACATTGCCGACTGGGAGGTACATCTCGTTCCCTCAAGCTCAATTTTTATTTATTATGAGCAAGCATATGTATTTATTGTAGTCGTTAGTTGCTCTTGTTGCTGTTGGGCACATCAATCTGACTAAGGTACCAAAGGGATGACATCAAATTGTACACTCACACCAGGAATCGGTACAGAAATCAGACGCTGAAAGTAACAAACAGTTTCTTCAATTGATAGTGAAAGCTTTCCACAAGAGACAACTCTACATGGGTAAACAACAATTTTTAGGGGAGTTTGGCGGCTGAGAGTGGGCCGGCTGACTTGCAGGAGCTCGATACCCCGAGTTGCATAGCATAAGCAGTGTGTCAATGTACAAACGCTGACTATACCATAGTATGTTTTTTTGTTTTTGAAAAATGATCTATGATCTCTGACTTTTTTGCATGCTCGATACCAGATCTGAACAACACACAGCATATGATACGCTGTCATGTTTAAGCTTGCTCTTACTGTACTTGTTATGTTATTCACCACTGCAGCTGTTACCAACTCGGGGCTGATAGGGCAGCCTAGCCCTATCAGCCCCAAGTTTGTAACAGCTGCCATCCGGACAAGCTCATGTGGCGAACTGCCAATATTCTCGATATAGTTATCTCTGGTTTCAACTATCGATGGCAGCACTTAAAACCATCCAAAGACTCTTAACAACTGTTCCATGTGGACTGAGAAAACCACCACGGTGTTCAGTTTGGTGTGGAGACCCTAATACGCTTGATGTCAACAGCAAGCAATTTCTTTCCTAACAAGCAACTCCTCTTTGTGGGTTGATACAAGTCTCAATGACGAAATCCCTGCCAACTTTTTGAGGGATTCATCAGAGAACAGGAAGTACACCCTTCCCCGTGAGCCTCCCTTTAAGTTCCGCATTTTCTCATTCATATGACCAGGGCCTCACGTATTACCATTTAGATATGAAATATGTTGCAGCAGACCGAAAGTAATATTATCACATGAGCATTGGGCTTTTTTTAAAAAATGTCATGACATCATACATTACTATCTATATGATAAGCCAACGATTGTCCGTCTGTCCATCTGCCCACAGACAAGACCAGAGATATCTTCAGAAGCACGCCATCCACACGAACAATTTCTGCTTTGTGTGCTTTGTGGGAAAGAGGGCATTGGCGACTTTGGCCTCAGTTGGAGCGAGAGCAACAACGGAGCAGGAGCAAAACGACGGTCCCGAAGCAACAACGGCCGATTCCCGCTCCTGGGGGCGGGCGAACCAGCTAGTTACTTTATCACAGTGCAAACTTTACGTATCATGAAATATTTCAATTCTCATTCACTTCCATGCATCATTGACATGCATAAGCAAAAGTTGCGCAAAGAGAGCTAAAAGTGTCGGCCCGCCAAGGTTCCACTCATTAATCCAAGAGGTGATCCATGAGGTCGCCTCCTCCTTCACCTCGGAGGCGATCGCCCAACAGCGCAAACCATGCGCGTCTGCCCTGCATCACCTTCCTCCGGCATGATTTTGTCGAGGAACCGGTGTAAATTAGGCATTGAACGAAGCAGCTTGTTCCGTTTTTGGTGTCCTGCCTTACAGGGGTTTGGCAAACCGTCAAGGACCCGGTTGTGGCAGTTCCACGTGTGCATGGGAAATGTGGGCTAGATGTTCCTCTTTTCAATGGTTTTGCCATGAGCACAGAACTGTCGCATGTGCGGGAAGACCGACTGGAGTCTTGCATCTGCTCCTTCACACAAGTTGTCAAACATGTCCACCATATCTGCTGGTGGAACCAAAACTACGCCAATGAGCCTGGGGAAATCTTCACGGAGCTTTGTAGATTTATTTCTGCTAGAGTCATGTTGCGCTCCATTTGCTTGCAGCTATCGGCACAATATTTGTGCCAGCTGACAGAGATAACCTCCTGGCATGACACTGGGGGAGACTTTTCTCATGTGCCAGAATGGCTGCGTGCTCGAAATCAGAAATCATGAACTCTGGACCTGCATGATCATGAAACAGCAGTTGCCTCACGGCGTTGAAGAGGTCGTTAAACACGGCTCTGCTTTTCTTCTGCATCAAGGAGAATACTGCAAGGGCAAATGTAATGGGAGCATCTGTGTCAAGCCTCATGGGGATCGAAGCAAAGTAGGGTGCAATCTTAAATGTTTCTCATAAACCTAGCATGTGCACTATTGGAGGGTTGAGCCCATCCCCACTGCAGAAGATATACTGCCGATTGGAGGTGTTGTCGGTATCAAGGAGGAGCCATGATGAGGATTTCAGCAAAAGCTGTGTCCTCAAGTACTTCTGTGTAGCAGTGTGGTGCTTGGGTTGAATGAGCTTTATGACTCATTTTTGTGCAGTTTGCTTGGGCAGATTGGCACATATTTCATTGTCGGCATCCCGCATGAGTGACGATGAAACTGACAGGAACTTCGTTTGGTGCTGCAGATGCTGCAGTCTTCAGGTCCTTCAGCCACTCCTTGGCCTTGATGTGGCCCCACTGAGAGGGATGATACAGGGGGTGACTTGGTTCTGTGACTGTGCCTAAAGCAATATTGACAGTGATAATGGGACCTTGCACCCAATGCGTATCTGGCAGCACTGCCACTACTAACGATAAGATGAGGACTTGAATACAACAAGGCTTTGGAATCCTTCAAGAACTTTCCTAAGTTCACTGTTCAGCTGTCTGAGGAAAACTGTATAGCCTATATACTATGACTACCTGAAGAATCCAATTGGGTTCAAGGCCAGCACCATCTGGTCCATGTGCTTGAAGCTCAGTGACTCACACCAGATTTTTTTGGGGTCGAGACTCTAGCCGTGGCCACGTCTCATACAGGTGCTCAATCAATGCAATGTTCTCTATGACAAGAAGGTTGTCAGGACCCTCTGTCAAGATTACAGACTACCAGTTTTAGTCCAATATCATGAAGGTCCTCCTCCTCTTTAACTCCTCAGGAAGGCCTACCGTAACACCTCTAATTGAGCACCACTTCTATTTGAACACCACCTCCCATAGACCATCACCCCCCCCCCCAGAAAGGTTGAAAAATAGATCGCCACCCTCTATTGGTGCACCTCCACTTCATTCTGTGTGTGAAGCAGTTTGTTGTGGGATGCCGTGCCAGCATCCCTATTCATGTACTTTCAAGTGATCTTCCGAGACAACTCCTTTCTGATATCCATCAGTTGCCATTTGTCATTTGATATGTCTACTAATTCCGAATCTGAAGGCTCACCTCCATCAAAGCAAAAAGAATTACAACTTGAACTTCAAGCTGGAGGTTGCTGAATATGCAGAAAAACACAAAAATCAAAGACTGCAAAAGACGAGCAGGGTCCTCATTCGCATATTGAGGACTGGACCAAGCAAAGAGTACAGCTCAAGGCTCAGTTAAAGTTAGGGACTGCATCAAGCTCTAGACTCCATGCAAACGACTCAGAGGTGCTGGCCGACCACTGTGGGACAAAGAGTTTCATGACAAGCTAATGCATTTTGTTTACATGTTGAATAGTCACCCTGTCGCACTCTGTCGCGCTTTTTTCACCCCCTCACAGAACCTAGCAACCTTTGGCCCAGACGATAGAGTTTTGCATGGTAACACCTGGCACCGGAGGACCCGGCGAGTGAAACCTGGTGGAAATGATGGGTCTGGGGGCTGGGATTTGTTCCATGAAAATTTCATTTCATTTCATTAACGTTTGCCCCCTGAAAAAGCCTAATTTTCAGCCTCTTTGGAGAGCCTCCCTCTCCAGTTGGTCTTGTTTTGAGCACTTGAGCACCAAAATGGGCAGCCCCAACAGTGAACCTCTGTACTGATCATTGTGCTTAAGTATCATGTCTTTGTGTTCCACATCGAAATTCCACCTTAAAATGTCCCAGTGTAGTGCGTGAGGTGTAGTCATGCCCATGGCTAATCTTTACGCCAAGGACTATACACCATCTCCTCAAGCAGGCGCGAACTGAAGCTAAGGTGACTGAATGCAATGAGGATAAAATTGATGAGGATGAGGATGGTGATATCAATATATAGGTACCTGTTGATTTTCTGCTCTGTTCAAATACTGGTAAAATTATTGTTACATCATCGTGCGTTATTTTTCTCAGTGATACATTCCTTTTGCTTCTTTCCACAAATAAAGCCAATAGAAATACACCTTCTATTTGAATGCCACTTCCAACTGAGGACTGCCACGAATGGCATAACGGTGAGTACGTGCATATGTATCATCCCGCGACGCAGGGGCCGCTGCTTCGCAGTGTTTGCTCGCACGCTTCGTGTGCTTGAAGAGGCTTCAAAGAGTTTTGTCATTCCGTAGAATACTGATGAACCTGCTCACTGCTGCGCAAGTTACATGAAGGTTTATTTGAGTCAAATCGTAGAAAAGTTGAAGACGGGCCCCTCTTTCACTCATGCCAGAAACAAGGGTTCAGTACTCCTCCAACGGGGAAGCACAACCTAGCTGCTATCGGCAAAGACGTTGCTAGGGATCTAAACCTGCCCAATCCAGAGTATTATGGTGGAAATGCTTTCCGACTGCATGTGCTGCTGATCAAGATTTGGTAGTAGTACAACACTTCAGAGTGAGATTACAAATTTCTCTTGAATATGATCACATCTGTCCACTGAGACCCCCTTACAACCGAACTACCTCGAGACAAGTGTGGCCGAGCAAGTGAAGATGCCGCAGTTGGTGGCATACGGTGATCAGGACAACAAGGAGAATGAAAATGCAACTTCAAGGAATGTAAAGGCCAAGTGCAACAGCAAATGAAGGGCAAGTGTCCAAGTGTATAACATTACAATTCATCTCATTCCATTCTCTTAGTGGCAATGCAAATTTCCATTGAGTAACCAATAATAAGAATCTTGCGTGATTAGCATAGCAATAGCGTATCAATTAGCGGACAACAAAGTAACTTGTGAACAAAAAAAAACCGTAAGAGCAGATAAAAAGTTTGCAGCATCTCTTCCGGGGAGAAACGGCCATTTCAACAGAAAAGAACTATTTTCCCAAGTATGTGTTGGTCGTACTTTGGCTGACGTCCACATTGAAAGTGTGGCTCGACCTGGGGGCTAATAGCCCGTTCCATCACTACAGTGAGAGTAGGAGACAGAGGAGGAGGGTGAAAAGAGTTGCCACGCTCAGACCAGAAAATACTAGCAAGTTCAGGGGAAAAAAGTACAAATACTTTCAAAGAACACTCGGACTTGACGACCCTGGAGAGGAGGAGGGGTGAGGGGCGTCCGAATTCGCCAGTGTCCAGAGTAAAACCAAATCGGGACTGGGTGTAGATGACGCCACGGACGCCCCGGAGTGCAAGTGACAAGTGCGTGGTGAGCACGAAGCACGTGGTGAGCGGAACGCTGCAAAGATATGTCTGCAGCTACGTCTATTTCTTGGTTTGGGGACGAAAATATACCTCATCTCCCTGGTTTATGCATTGTTCACTTGCACTGCACAGAGCTGCGCCGGGTCGCTCCCTCACACTATAGCGGACTGTTGAAAGACAAAATTCTGGCATCAAATTTCAAGTTGCGTAGCTGAACGTGGGCTTCACTTTCCTCGTGTTGATCCTCGTCATTTGACATGTCCTTATAGTGTCCTCAGGTCCCCTCCCTTCCACCCAAGCACCACCACACCTCCCTATCTCCCTCCCGCCGTTAGTCAATATATGGCCTCAGACATGTCAAATCGGAAAAAAGCCCCTTTTTACAGCGATGCAATATACAGTTATGATGCATAAATGCTGATTTTACTGCACTGTAAGAAAATTCCATGGCGTCAGCAGCTTGGTACCTACGTGATAAGTGCGTAGAACGTTTGTTGATGACATTAGGACCAAACCCTTCTGAGTGAAGGTTGGAGATGTTTTTCTTGCCCGCCGCTGCTTAATTGGCTCTGAAGAGTTGAGTTCTTTCATCCATAGACTACTTTTGTAGCTGCACTAAATAAAATCGTCTACCGAGCAGAGAGCTCAAGTGCACTGCTGCAACGTTCGCTGAGACCTAATTTTCCTCATTCTACCACTTACCAATCACTGGAGAGTTGATTAGCCCAGACTGATAAAATGTCTCACCGAAAATTCCCTCACCTGCAATAAAAATGTTTACAAGAGATTTTTCTTTTCTTCTCCCCAAAGACCTGTCAGATGCAGGTGTCTGTGCAGAAGTGCCTTCCAGTAACGGGGCGCGTGTGAGAGCTGAGGCCGTCGAGAAATTGGGCCCTCTAATTCAATTCTCCGAAATCTCACGTGCGTCCGCCAACAATTTTGATTCTGACAGCGCAGTCGCGATAACTTTTCCGTACAACCTCAGCGGTCTCGTGACCTCTGAGCAAAAGCAGGAAGAAGAAAAGAAGTCAACTTGAATTATTGGGTTTATCCCAATACCCTGACCGGGCGTGTGCGCCCGGTCAGGGAGTGTGCGCCTGCGCACACGTATGCGTCCGCGCGGCACAAGCGAACCAGGCAATCAGTGCTGAAGGCGGATCCTTGGGACTTGGTGGCGAAGTTGAGCAGACAGCAAAGTTGGTGAGGAGACCATTTTAAGAGACAACTGTGCTGTCCAAACTTCTGCACCCACTGTTCAAATAGTGGAATTGATGCGTTCGTGGTTATGCAGACTTCCCCGAGACCTTCTTTTGTCTCTTCTTGAAGACTAGGAACAGGGGCCTGGGGTAAAATTGCTCCGGGGTCACCCAGGGCGGGACGGGTTTTTGATTCTGTTAACTTTTTCATAGGTCGTGCCAAATGGCCATTGCAGTAGAAGAGTTCTGCATGACTATGAATGGCCTCCTCTCCCTCCCACGGGAGTAGAGTGAGAGAAAGTAGAGGGATGAAGATCCTTATCTGGGAACTTTGTATTGGTATACTTTGAGTGCCAGGATCTGGCAAAAAAGTACCCAAAGGGTGAGTTCGGGTAGGGTTCTGAATACCGTTGACATACCACAAACGTTGTCAGTGGGTGCATTTACAGGGATGTATTCATCTTCGTGCATTTACCATGTGATACTTAATCTGCAATAGAGTGACAATACAGGTCTACCTACAGAGACAGCAATGGGGGGAACAGAAGGGAAAGAAGAGTTGCAGCAAAATGGACAGTAAATCTGTCATTCTCACAATATCATTATAAATACTTTCAAAAACTAATGCAACTGGGCAGTCCTGGAGAGAAGAGAGGCTCAGGTGGATCAACTTTTGTAAAAAGAAGAAACAAAATGGACCGGGGTCCACATGTCATGGATGACACGAGGAGGGTGGACTGTAGGGATGTGTTGAGTGTACTTTTTAGCGAGTCCGAATCGAGTCGAGTCTTAAAGACTTGAGTCGGAGTTGAGTCCAAGTCTTTGCTACATGCACCAGTTATGCTGATGAAGAGACTGCGTGAAAAGTGTGGCAATGCGCTCAGGGTAAATTGGAATGGAGACAAATCAGGATCCACGGATTTGTTTTTCACCCAGTCTGATTCTTTTCTTTGAAATAACATAAGTTGCTGATGAAAGTACCCGCCCGCTTGGTACAGAGGTTGCTGGAATAGACATGCTCGACTTGACTCGATTATTTGGCCTCGAGTCGCGAGTCTCTCAACACTCCCAAAATTAAATTGGTGTTGAGTCTTCTAGTCTGTGCCACGCTCGAGCACATTCCTAGTGGACTGTGCGAGGACAGCTCAAAGCTTGTGTAGACCTAGAGGGTGACTGTAGTAAAGATGGAACGAGTCCATTTTTATCGAGCCGAGCCTCGAGCCTCAGGACATCGAGCTCAAGCAAGCTCGAGCCTATATCGAGGCGAGCCTACCGTAGAGTGGAGGGAAGATATGGCAATCAGGGCTAGAATGAAGCCTGCACATACATCCTCGATGCGACTGGTCACAGCCCTCCTGCAGCAGCAGAGAGCTAAAGCTTAGGGATTGTACGTGGCCCATTCGGATGATTTCGAGACCCGGAGCATAACTTTTTTGATAGTGAGCTTACAGAAAACGTTTACAAATACTTATTTTTCAACATAACCCCCCTCTCTCTCAATGCATCTCTCATAGTGGTCTACCCATTTCTTAAAGGCAGCAGTGAAATCAGACGTGGACAGTGTCTTACATGCACGGGCCCAGCTGTAGCGGACAGTGTCCTCCTCTACTGTGATGCCCTCAAGCACCTTCTTGACTTTAGAGAAGAAGAAGTCGGCCGGAGTAAGGTTAGGGGAGTATGGGGGGTGGGGGTGATCCATGGTCTAAATGCCTTTTCTGATGAGGAATTCCTTGTTGCTCTCGGCAGTGTGGACACTGCAGTTGTCCATATGCAGCACCCAGTCCCCAGGCCCGGCTCTGTTCGTCTTCTCCTCCCTGAACTTCAGGAAATTGCTGAGGACCATCTGGAAGTATTCAGCACTGACACTAGTCTTCTCCTGGCACATGTGTTGGTAGATCAGGCCCTTGTTGCAGAAGAAGGAGAGCACCATCTGCTTTCTCCGTGACTCTTGCCTCTTGGCCTTGATTGGTGGCCTGGACTTCTTCTCAAGCCACTGGGAGGTTGCCTGTTTACCCTCGGGGACGTAGAAGGGCACGTTGGACTCATCCATCATGATGATCCTGGACAGGAACTCATCCTTGTCCTTCCTGTAGCCTGCCAAGGTGTAGCCAGGTGTGTGCAGCAAACTCTCTCTGCTTTGTGTTCATCTGTCAGCAACTTTGGGACCCATCTTGCAACCTTGAGGATGAGGCCCAGATCCTCCATGATGCAGTCAAAGACAGCGGATGTGGAGCACCTGAACTCGTCAGCAATGTCCTTGACCCGAAAAAGGCAGTCCTCTTGGTGAATCTCCTCACAAGCTCAATGAACTCTGGGGTTCTCACCTTGCATTGTCCATTGTAATTTCTCTGGTCAGTGGCATCTTCTCCAGCCCTCACCTTGGCATAGATTTTGTACACCGCAGACCTGTAGATGCTCCTGTCCCCGTAAGACATGTTGGCAAGGTCAAGGGCCTCAAGAGGAGACTTGTCTGTGCGAGCCAGTGCAATGATGAAGTCATGAACGGAGGCCATGACATCAAAATAAACAAAATCTGCTCGTACAGGGGCGACAGGGCTCCGAAAGTTAGCTATTGTGGGCCAGAGTTGCTTTTTTGTTGAAAACAGTACTACACTTTTTTAAAGCTCTTTGTCCTGTATACCCATACATTAATTCATTATTTTACACTTGCTTTTCAAATCCAATTACTGGTGTGAGTCTCGAAATCATCCGAATGGGCCACGTACAGTCCCTACTGAACCTGACCAAGAAACCAGGGATCTTGTAGTGAACTGTCCCTGCCACTCTACTGTTAGGAGCGATGCTCGAGCCTTACCTGTCGAGGCTCATTCCACCCTTAGACACGCACACGCACACGCACCCTTACTGTGTACTCAGCACCAAGCTCGGCCCACCCTTTCTTGACGGATTCCACCAACTATTTGACACTCCCATGACAGGTGAACTCGTTGCTCTCTCCTTCAAATGTGCCCAAATTGAAGAATCCGATAGGATTGCATTGAGAGGGAGACCTAGTGATGGCCTCCCAGAACCCCTGGAATTTGTTTCCAAGAAAGTTTTGAGTTACAACAACGGACCATTGATAAGGATCTTGAGCCAAAACAAAATTGAGCCAAAACAAAATTCTCCCTCGTGCCCAAGGAAGCACCTTCTTAGAGAGTTAAGTAACATAGGCCTCTGAATTCAGCCTTTCCTGCTGGTTGACAAAGATTAGCAACAAACCTCTCTGGTAGTGGCCGTGCAATCCAAGACCATAATTCTACTTCAGGGATTTTTCATTCTCAAGACATGGTTCAGGGCAGCAGGCACAATAGCGTGGGTCTTGTGTTGCAATGTAGTGTCTGTTTGT
>JAAUXU010020308.1_pt1 | contig 10991 bp, 9 predicted proteins | sample 7278151 | NCBI WGS metagenome assembly JAAUXU01 (sample SAMN14350113, study PRJNA611818) | marine sediment metagenome | isolation source: surface marine sediment (1.8m) | place: French Polynesia: Moorea | collected 2018-08 | reverse complement strand
GTCGTGAGGGCCCCCACGTCGGAGCCGGCCTCGGGTTCGGTCAGCAGCATGGTGCCGCCCCACTCGCCGGTGTACATCTTCTTAAGGAAGAGCTGCTTCTGCTGGTCGGTGCCGAAGGTTTCCACCAGTTTCCCGGCCCCGTGGGTCAATCCCGGATACATCATCAGCGCGAAGTTGGCCCCGTTGAAATAGTCGCTGGCGGCCAGGGATACGGTGAGGGGCATGCCTTGCCCGCCCCACTCGGGATCCTCGGTCATGGCCAGCCATTCGCCCTCGACGAACAGGTCGTAGGCCCGTTTGAATTCATCCGGCGTGGTGATGGTGCCGTTTTCGAGCTTCACCCCCTGGGTGTCGCCGACGACCTGGGTCGGCATGATTTCCTTGACCGCCAGGTTGCGGGCCTCGCCCACGATCAGGTCGATGACCTTCTTGTTGAACTCGGCAAACTTATCATGGACGCTGAGTTTCTCGACTTCGAGCTGCTCGTGAAGTACGAAATCGACATCCCTGCGATCTGCGATTTGCTGTGCCATCTGCTCAGTCCTCTCTTTTGCGTGTCCTGCACCGGGTATCGGCTGCCTGCTCCCGGGCTTTAATCGTTGCGGGTTCCGATGCCCTGGATGAATAAATCCACAAGGGGATCGGCCATTGAAGCCAGGTCGTACTGGCCGTCGGAATGCAACCAAGTGTTGATGACCTCGTCCACCCCCCCGATGATGTAGCGCTTGACCAGCCCCACGTAGAGATCCTTGCGGATCAGTCCTTCCTGCTGCCCCTGTTCCACGATTTCCGAAATCAGATCCAGATACGACTTGGACATTTCACGAATCTGCTCTTCGGCCTGGCGGCGGGTGCGATGGGTTTCGGCCTGGTATAAGACGGCCATGTAACGATCCTTCTGAAATTCGTCCAGGTGCCGCCGCACCAGGTTGCGCAGCTTGTCCACTGCATTGACCGCCCGGTCGACCTCCTCGCGAAAACGGGCAAATACCTGGCGGGTCTTGAAATTGAAAAAATGAACGAGGATATCGTCCTTGTTCTTGAAGTACAGATAGATGGTGCCGTCGGCCACCCCGGCCTCGCGGGCAATCTGCGAAATGGTCGACTCGTGAAACCCGTTTTTCGCAAACACCGTGACCGCCGCTTCCAGAATCCGGCGATATTTGTCGTTTTTGCCTTTGGTACTGATGGTGACCCCCTGTTGGTCAAATCACGATATAATATGAATGAATACTCATTCATTTATCAGGTCATTTTTAGCCCTGTCAAGTCTAATTTCATCTTTTTGGTCCAGGCGGCATACGATCCCCCGTGTCATCGTGGCATGCCTTCGGCCTGAATTTCACCAAACGCGGCCGATTTGCCGCGACGTTGATGCAAGGATCCGGTGTGAATGAATAAATGTTCAATCATGTCAATTACCCTTCATTCCCTTGTCATCTTCGTTGCCCGGGAATTAAAGATTGACGCTACCAATGGACCGTTTCGGAGGCTTGAAACTTCGGTCCGCCTTCGGGCGGCCATCCTGCAATGGCATTGCCATCGATGGATCCGGACACAGTAGAGTTGCAATTTAGGATCAAGTTTGAGAAAAAATGGTGTCACTTTTCAATTCCGAGACCGCGTCTCGACCTGGCATCCGGCCTCCGAACGATTAGCGCTCAAGGGCCGCGAACCGATCTGCGGCCGCCTATCGACCGCCCACCCGTCAACCGACAGCCGAAGGGTGACTAAAAATGATCACTTTAGACAGCGAAAAATCCTCTCAGGCCAGCCTGGAAGACCGTCTGCGCCACTCCTATGCCTTTCTCAAAAACCTGATCTTGAGCTCGGTCGACGGTGTGATGGCGGCGGATCGCAAGGGTAAAATTCTGATCTTCAACGATGCCGCCGCCGAAATCAGCGGGTACAGCGTCGATGAGGCATTGAAAACCCTGAATATCAGAGATGTCTATCCCGAGGACGGCGCTTATGAAGTCATGCGCAAACTGCGCAATGACAACTTCGGCGGCCAGGGTAAACTGCAGTCCTGCCAGGTGGATGTCCTGCGCAAGGACGGCCAAAGAATCCCCATCAGTCTCAATGCCGCAATTGTCTATGAAAACGGCGATGAAGTGGCCACCGTAGGATTCTTTCACGACCTGCGCGAAACGCTGCAGATTCAGAAAGAGCTCGAACAGACCCAGGTTCAGCTGCTGCAAGCGGAAAAAATGGCATCCCTGGGCAAACTGGCCGCGGGTGTGGCCCACCAGATCAACAACCCCCTGGGCGGCATCATCCTGTTCGCCGGCCTGATGCTTGAGGAATACGATCTGGAGGAGGCGGCCCGGGAGGATCTGAACCGCATTCTGCGCGACGCCGAGCGCTGCAAGGACACGGTCAAGGAGCTCCTGGAGTTCGCCCGCCAGACCCGGCACGAAATGCGCCCCCTGGATATCAACGAGGCCATCGTGCGGACCCTCTTTCTTTTGGAAAATCAAACTCTTTTCCAGAATATCGAAATCATGCGCCAACTCGACGACGGCATCCCGCCGGTCCGCGGCGACAGCCAGCAGCTCAACCACCTGTTCATGAATATCATCCTCAATGCCGTCCAGGCTATGCAAGGCAGCGGCAAACTGACCGTCAGCACCAAGCGCGGCCCCAACGACAAACGGGCCCATATCGCCATCGCCGATACCGGCCCCGGTATTCCGCCTGACGTCATGCCGCAAATTTTCGACCCGTTTTTCACGACCAAGGAAGAGGGCGAGGGCACCGGCATCGGCCTGAGCCTGGTCTATGGCATCGTCGAAAACCACGGCGGCACGATCCGGGCCGTTAACCGGGAACCCAACGGAACCTGTTTTTTCATCGAACTGCCGCTCAGCACACCGGAAGACGAGGAGGAAGATCTTGAAAGCTGACACCGACGCCATCAAAGTCCTGGTCATCGACGACGAAACCGGTATCCGCGAAGGCTCCCAGCGCATCATGAGCCGCATGGGTTGCACCGTTTTCAGCGCGTCCAATGGGGAGGAGGGGCTGGCCATTCTAGCGAAGAAAAAGGTCCATATCGTTCTGCTGGACCTGAAGATGCCCGGCATGGACGGCATGGAGGTGCTGAGCCGCATTCAGGCTAAGAATTCGACCATTCTGGTCATCGTCATCACGGGGTTTGCCACCGTGGAAACGGCCATCGAGGCCATGAAGCAGGGCGCCTACGATTTCATCCCCAAACCGTTTGAACCCGACCAGCTGCGCATCGTCATCAATCGCGCCAAGGAAAAGATCATGCTCCAGGCCGAGGCTGAAAAGCTGGCCTGGGAGCGCAGTCGCACCCTGGCCGACCTGGACATGGAGAAAAGCCGCGTTCGCACCATCATCGAATCGCTGCCCAGCGGGCTTGTCGTCACCAATACCGACGGCACGATCGTCCTCGTCAATCCCGCCTTCTGCCATCAGATCGGCCTGCAGCCGGGCACCTGCATGGGCGGGCATTTTTCAGACTATATCATGGACGAAGACCTCGGGCAGTTGGTCATAGATATTTGCCGCGGGCGCTATGTGGACTTCGAAGAGATCCCCACCTACGAATTCAACATGGCCGAGGACAAGTATTTTCTGGCCCGCGGCCGCCCGGTGCTGGGGGAGCGGCGCGAATGCCTGGGTGCCATGGTGACCTTTCAGGATGTCACGGGCATGAAAGTGCTCGACCGGCTCAAAAGCGAATTCGTGGCCAAGGTGACCCACGAGCTGCGCTCCCCCCTGTCGACCATTCACGAGCAGCTCGCCATGGTGCTGCGGGAAATGGCCGAGGAGGAGGCCGGCACCGACCAGCACCTGATCAGCCGGGCCAAGGAAAAAACCCAGGGGCTGATTTCCACCATCGGTGACCTGCTCGATCTCTCGCGCATCGAGGCCGGCAACGTTTGCCACGAGCAGCGCGAATTCCGGCTGGAGGAACTGATCACGAGCGTGGTCGATTTCATGAAGGCCCGGGCCGAGGCAAAAAAGCAGTCGCTGACCCTGGACCTGCCGGTTGAGCCCCTGCCCATGTTCAGCTCCGATCCCCTGGCCATCGAGAGCATCATCGGCAACCTCGTCGCCAACGCCATCAATTACACCCAGGAGCAAGGCACCATCGCGGTACGCATCCAAAAAGCGGGCGACAACGTCCGCATGGAGGTCGAAGACAACGGCTTCGGCATCGAACCCAAATACCTCGGCAAGATCTTCGACCGTTTCTACCGCGTCAAGAACGAGAAGACACGCTTTATCACCGGCACCGGGCTGGGCCTGCCCATCGTCAAAGGGCTGGTGGATTCACTGGACGGCTCGATCTCGGTGGAGAGCGAACCCGGCAGGGGCTCGACCTTTACCGTGCTGCTGCCCGTGCCGCGCTGACGCCCCAAGCCGACAGCATCAATCGCACGGGCGAATCACTCAGGTGCTCCTCCCCGGCCCGTGTCATGCGCCCTCACCCACCGAGCCGCCCCCGGCGGGCGGCCCCGCGGCCAGCCCGGGCTATTACGCCGCGACGTTATCCCGTTCGGACGTGCGCATGACCGTCATACGTCAGGCTGTGAGACGGCGGGTGAGCGAATCACCATCCGCAAGAGCCGCCTTCCGTTGCCTGCGACCGCAGTCTGACGCCTGCAAGCGAGGTGCGACCGGATGGTTTCAGCCTACGCCGCAAGGACCGACGACGACATCCGTGAATATTACCAGGCGTTGTGCCGCCGCATCGGCGAGGCGGAAACGATCATTCAGGCCTTTGTCCCCGGCACGTTCGTCCCTCAACGGATCACGGCCCAGGTTGAGCGTTGCCTGGAGCGATTTCCGGAGCCGTCGACCCGGCCGCCCCTGTTCGCGGTGCCGGTCGGCGTCAAGGACATCTTCCATTGCAACGGCTTTACGACCCGCTGTGGGAGCCGCCTCCCGCCGGAGCTCTTCCAGGGACCGGAGGCCGAAACGGTTGCCCGGATCAGGGCGGCCGGCGCCGTTGTCATAGGAAAAACCGCCACCACCGAATTTGCCTATTTCGCGCCAGCAGCCACCCGCAACCCGGCCAACCCGGCCCATACCCCGGGCGGATCCAGCAGCGGTTCGGCCGCCGGTGTGGCCGCCGGTTTCTTCGACTGCGCCCTGGGCACCCAGACCGTGGGTTCGGTGATCCGGCCGGCAGCCTACTGCGGGGTGGTGGGATTCAAACCCAGCCTGGGCCGCGTCAGCACCGGCGGCATCGTGCCGTTTTCGACCACGGTCGACCACGTGGGCGTTTTCTGCCCGTCGGCAGGGGCCATTCCGGCCATTATGGCCGTGCTGGATTCATCCTGGCAGCCGTCCCCGGCGCCCGCCGGGATGCGGCTGGGGATTCCCCGCGGCCCGTATCTGAGCCAGGCCGACGCGACCGCCCTGGCCGCCTTCGAGGCGCAGGTGGGCCGTCTGGCAGGCGCCGGCACCGCCATTGCGCAGGTGCCGGTCCTCGAAGACATTCGCGACGTCAACGCCCGCCACAACGCACTGATCGCGGCTGAAATCGCGCGGGTCCACGCACCCTGGTTCGAAACCCATCGGGATTTGTACCGGCCAAAGACGCGGGAAATCATTGCCACCGGGCAGGCCGTCCCAGAAACGGCGCTGGCACGTCTGCGGTCCTCGTGCACCGCGTTGCGCCAAACGCTTCTCGACGCCATGCGCACGTCGGGTATCGACGCCTTCGTCTGCCCGTCGGCCACCGGTGAGGCCCCCAAAGGCCTCGACGCGACGGGCCGTCCGCTGATGAACCTGCCGTGGACCCACGCGGGACTGCCCGCCCTGTCGCTGCCCGCCGGGGTGGGCCCCGGCGGCCTGCCGCTGGGGCTGCAGCTTGTGGGCGGGTTTGGTAGGGATGAACGTCTGGTTTCCGTGGCCATCGAACTTGCCCCGCGGCTGACGGATTGACAAGCAGCGACGGCCAGGCGGCGCGCTAAAGTAACGGCATCGATGTCGATGCGGGGCGGATCAACCGTATCGGTCGTTGGGCCGGTGGTTCGGTATCGCGAAGGGATTCGTGTGACGGCCGGGAAGGTTTTACGACGTTTCAGCCGCCGACTTCCAGCACGGTCAGAAATTCGTTGGGCTCCACCTGGACACCGGTCCAGAGGGCGAAGGTGCGGCGTGCCTGGTAGGCCAGGGGGCGCAGGCCGTCCATGAAACGCACGCCGCTCGCCGCGGCTTTCTGCTCCCAGATGTTGACCTCGCGACCGTAGTTGAGGTCGAGCAGCAGATCGCAGCCCTCAAGCGTCAACCCCCCCACCAGGGCCGCGAATTCAGGGGATTCATCCTCAGCCGAGACCGAGGTCGCATTGATGATCAGGTCCACGTCCACCGGACCGGCACGGACGTCCTCGAGCGCGACGGCCTCGCCACCCAGACGCTCGGCCATGTCCATGGCCCGCACCTCGTTGCGGGCGGCGATGTAGACCGCTTCGGCCCGCAGCCAGTTCAGGATGAAGACCACGGCCCGGGCGGCGCCGCCGGAACCGAACACCAGGGCGCGCTTGCCCGGCACCTCCCAGCCGATCTCCTCCAGGGTGTCCATGAAGCCGATGGCGTTCGTGTTGTACCCCTTGAGGGCATCCCCATCCCAGGCAATCGTGTTGACCGCCCCGATAATTTTGGCCCCTTCGGAGAGAATATCGATGTGGGGGATGACGCTTTCCTTGTGGGGTACGGTGACGTTGACGCCAGCGATGTTCAGGGCCCGGATGCTGGCCACGGCGTCGGCAATCTTCTCGGGGCGGCTCATAAAGGGCACATAAACGCACCGCAGCCCGACCTGTTTGAAGACCGCCGAGAACATTTCCGGCGATTTGGAATTGAAAACCCGCTCGTCACCAAAGATGCAGTAGACTTTCCTCTGGATCTCGAAGGCGGATTTGGGATTCTGGAAGCGTTGAACGTCGTCAGCCATCAAACCCCCGCGGCATGCATTCCCGGCCGATGCATGCCGGCGATGTGGTGGGCGGCCCGCTGACCATCGTCAAGGCAGCCATGCCCGGCCCCATCGGCCGCAGAGGCGCGCGTCATCCAGCCGGGAAGGGACCGGATCGGGCACGCCGGACTAAGGACCCAGGTGCGAAATGGTACCGATGTCTTCCCTGAACATCAGGCGATATTGAGCAGGCTTTTGAGACTGTCCGTGATTTCTTCCGCCGATGCCGGTTTGGGCAGATAGTCGTCCGCTTCCATGCTCATGCCGTCGAAGTGGCTGTAGCGGGTCGAGGTGACGTGGTCGGCGACGGCCGTCAGCATCAGGATGGCGATATCGGCAAAGCGCTCGTCCTTCTTCATCTGAGCACAGACCTCATAGCCGTCCATCTCGGGCATCATCACGTCGAGGACCACGGCATCGGGCGGATTCTGTTTGATTTTCTCCAGACCCTCCATGCCGTTGTAGGCCACATCGACATCGAAGCCTTCTTTCTGGAGGTTTCCCTGCACCAGCAGGGCAAAATCAGGTTCATCATCCACGACCAGAACGCGCTTTTTGTCCGTCATCGCAAACCTCCTTATCTAGGAAATCGCCGCCGACGCCGCTGAAGCTTCTGGGCGCCCCGGTAAAGATTGCTTTTCCGGCATCAATAATTCCGCCAATCGATCCTCCCCGCCCAGGGTGGAAATCTGCACCCCGCAGAAGCCCTCCTCTTGGAACGTCCGGATAATCTCCCGCGCGATCCGCAGCGTTTCGTGGGCTTTGTCCCTGACGCTCTTCAGGCGGTTCAGCAGGGTGCGCGGGATGTTCACGTGCTTCAGGTTGCGGTCGATATAACGGGCCATGCCCAGTGATTTGATCAGAAGTACCGTGGGGACGATTTTGTATTTGCGGTGGTCGACCCGCTGCAGAAAGGCGCCAATGCGGTCCAGTTCGAATACCGGCGGGGTGATAAAAAAACGGGCGCCGGCATCGTAGCGACGGTTCATCTTTTCGATCTCGAGTTCGAGCGCCTGCCCCTGGAGACCGGGATTGACGGTCGAGCCCAACAGAAACTGCGGATGACCGTCAAGATCCACCCCCGCCATATCCTTGCCGTTCTGCAGGGCGCTGATCGCATAGAGCAGATCGAGATGATCCAGATCGTGGACGGCGCGTGCCTGGCGATGGTCGCCGAACGTCGGATCCTCGCCGGATATGGCCACCACGTTGGTGATGCCGCAGGCGTTGGCCCCCAGAAGATCGCCTTGCAGGGCCAAGCGGTTGCGGTCCCGCGTGCAAACCTGCATGACCGTTTCCAGACCACGGTTCTGGAGCAGCGTAGCACTGCAGAGGGCGCTCATGCGCATGATGGCGTTGTACATGTCGGTGACGACAAACGCATCGACGGCCTCACGGGCCTTCTGGGCATGGTCGAGCATGAGGGAGACATCGGTTCCCTTGGGCGGGATCAGCTCCGCCAGGACTGCAAATTCACCGCCGTCGAATTTGCATTTCAGATGCATCCCTAACCTCCCTGGAATCGGCCGCCGGCATACGGCCGGGGCAACCGGTGGACATGATTGTAAGCGAATACGGTTCGGGAAAGCTCTAAAGCAAGTCTCGGGCCAGACCGTTCCGAACAGATGCCTCCTCAAAATCCTATTAATTCCAATATGTTTTATCGGTTGGGCGGCCAGGCGCGCTGCGGGCCGCAATCTCAAAAAAGCTTAAAACACCTACCATTTTGGAACACTTTGCTTTACATTTCATTTAATATCAGTTATTTAATCCGCCGGTCCCATTTTGGCATAGTCCATTTTGGCATTATGTTCGCGCTGGGCCCTGTGACCTAAGACGCACCGCGACCGCCGGCCACTTAACGGCTACATCTGACCCATCCGGGGAGACCGATGACCAACCGCATCCTCATTGTCGACGACGACCGCGACTACCTCGAAATCCTGATGCTCAAACTCAAAAAGGCCGGCTACCGGGATATCCTCTGTGTCGACCACCCCCTCGAGGCCGCCGCCCAGTTCGACGCCGGTGCGACCTTCGAAATCGCCTTGATCGACGTCACCATGCCCGAAATGGACGGGATGGAATTGCTGGAGATCATTAAAAACACGAGCCCCAACACGGAATGCATTATGATCACGGCGGTGAACGAAGCCCGCATATCGGTGAAATGCCTGAAGAAAGGCGCCTACGACTACCTGGTCAAGCCGTTACGGGAAGAAGAACTGCTCAAAACCATCGACCGCGCCCTGGAGCGCAAGCGCCTCCTGGATATCCTGGACATGGATAAAAGAGATGCCCTGCCCGAGGTGCAGAATAAGGAGGCTTTCCGCCCGATCATCACCCGTTCGCGCAAAATGATTCGCATCCTAAAGGAGGCCGAACTCCATGCGGCCAGCCACTTCCCCGTCCTCATCACCGGCGAGAGCGGCACCGGCAAGGAACTGCTGGCCCAGGCCGTTCATGCAGCCAGCCCGCGGGCCGACCGGCCGTTTACGCCGGTCAACATGGCCGCCCTGAACAGCAATTTGTTCGACGCCGAGTTCTTCGGCCACACCCGCGGCGCGTTCACCGGTGCCGAATATGAACGCACCGGCTATCTGGAGCAGACCAACGGTGGTTCGCTGTTTTTAGACGAAATCGGCATCCTGCCCCTGGAATTGCAGGGCAAGCTTTTACGGGTGCTGCAGAACGGAGAGTACATGAAGCTGGGCACATCCCTGCCGCGCCAGACCGACGTGCGCATCATCGCGGCCACCAACGAGGACCTCGACCGTCTGATCCACCAACGCCAGTTCCGCAAAGACCTCTACTACCGCATTCGCGGCGCCTGGCTGCACCTGCCGCCCCTGCGCGAACGGCGGGAAGACATTCCCGTGCTGATCGCCGCGCTGCTGGGGCGCACCAATGGCGGCGCCTCCCGGGACGCCATCGAGGAAGAGGCCTTGGACGTGCTGATGCAGTATGACTACCCCGGAAACATCCGTGAACTGGAGTCCATCGTCCAATCGGCGGCCAGTCTGGCCCAGGGGCAGCCCATCGCCGTCAAGCATCTGCACCCCAAGCTTCAGCCGCAAAAGAGTCTCGTCCCCCGGGAGTGCCAGGTGTTCCCCTCCGAGGCCACGACCCTGGCCGAAGCGGAAAAATGCCATATCCTCCAAGTGTACGAGCAGACCAGCCAGAACAAAACCCAGTCGGCGAAGATCCTGGGCATCGGCCTGAACACCTTGCGCCGCAAGCTCAAGGCCTACGGCGTGGGCAGCGAAGATGGCTGATCCCGGCCAGGGCTTGAATTTGCCGCCCGGGTCTGATTTAAGGGCCCGGTGCCCGGCGAGGCGGAACACGGTGCGTTTGCGACCACCCGCCCAAACGAATCGTCATCGGGACCGCGATCGGTATCGGAATCGAATTGTCGCGCCGCCGCCCCTTTTTTCGCTGCTGAATGCGAAAGCGGGTTTGATAGCGTTCAATCCACATCATCCATACACGCTTCGGAAACGACCATGAAAGACGAACGCGGCCTCTACTACCACCCCTACCCCCAGAACCCCAAGACCCGCATGTACGTGCGCCGGCGGCCGGACGACATTTATTTCCGGCTCTGGAACGCCGACGACCCCGATCTGTGGAAGGAGCACGAGTGGGTGCCTTACGGCGCTATCCGCAAGGCGACGGCCATGTACAAAAAAGGCGGCGATTTCGACCCCACCCAGGCCTACGACATCAACGTGGCCCGCGCCCTGCTTGAGGAAGACGGGGCCTGAGCGGCCGTCCGGCCCGGCAGCGGCGAACCGCCATGACAACCGTCCAGATCAAACTCTCCAATCGCCTGGATATCCGCGCGGCCCCCGAGGATCTGATCGCGGACCTCATCGACACCCTGACCCTGCCCAACCCCAAATGGCTCGAAAACGAGCGCATGGGCCGCTGGAACCGCGGCATCCCCAAGACGCTGCGCTATTACCGCAAGTTGCGGGGCGGCGGCCTGCGGATCCCGCGCGGTTTCGTGGGCCGTCTGATGCGTCGCCTGCGC
>JAAUXU010148075.1_pt1 | contig 10993 bp, 14 predicted proteins | sample 7278151 | NCBI WGS metagenome assembly JAAUXU01 (sample SAMN14350113, study PRJNA611818) | marine sediment metagenome | isolation source: surface marine sediment (1.8m) | place: French Polynesia: Moorea | collected 2018-08 | reverse complement strand
CTCGCCAACTGCTCAGGAACAGGATCACAGTTGGAGCGCGCAGATCCTCTCTGTCTCTAAAAAAGAAAGACCCTCACATCCATCTGAAAACTCTTTATTTTCGGTCTGCGAACATGTGTGGCACCAGGTGTTCTGTTGCCGTCCGTCCGTCCGTCTGTCCGTCCGTCTGTTTGTCTAATTTTCGATAGTTCTAAAGACACAGCTGCCACACACAAGCCAGATTTGTTCTCCAGGGACGAGACGGAGGAAAGCTCACCATATGACAAGGGTTCAAGTAATAGCCGCCATGTGTTCTCCTGGATACACCATATAGGAGCCAAACTCTCCTATTCCCCAAACTCATTTGATATGCCACTGGCGGCCAGCAAAAGAAGAACTTTCTTTCTTTGCTCGACACCAATTACGCTGATAGGCTGAGCTCTGAGATGATGTCATTCACCCAAATGAATTGTCGGATGAGCAAAAATGGGCTTTGACGTGGATGAGCGTGATCCTGTCCGCGCCCTTGGGGCAAGGATTGTTCACCCACATGGCCCAGAACTGCGTGTGTGTGCCAATAGCTCAGCTGCACTTGTCATGTGTGTGTCTGTGCCAAAGGCTTCACCCTCAGCATGCTGTCAATGGGCCCTGGACGCAGGCCTCAAAGGGCGCCCAACTTGCTGACGTGCGAGTAGAAGAACCTCAACAAAATCTATTTCGCCGCACAATAGTGTATAACAAGATGCGCAGAACCGCGTGCTCGCAGCAACGCTGCTGTGCAGAGTTTAGCAACGCACACTGTCTGTGTGTGTGTTGTTTGTTCCGCTTGATGGAACACTTCACTTGAAGTGTTGCGAGGAGAAGTCAGTATTGTTGAAGTTACTCATTTTTCCAGTCGAGAGAGGACTTTTATACTATTGTGCGGTTTCGCGGATAACTCAGGCTCTCTCGTCCAATTTCTAAGCCACACATGAGTGTAGGCCCTGTAGGTGCCCCATAGAGGCCCTGTGCGACTGATACATGCAGGTAACAACTTATGACAGAAAAACTGTTCAAAAAGAGTCAAGTCTCACTTGCAAAAAGGACGTTAGGTCTGCAGTTCAACGACCTAAGTTCTCCAGCCTCTCGCTCGTGAGACGTAGAAAGCATCGTTAGTTGTGATCTAAGCTTAAGAAACCAAGAAGGAGAACTCCCACACGGCGAACGTGACGACGAGACGGAGCTCTCGACCTCTCGACGTCGCCGAGGAGGGAGGGGGAGTTGGTCGTCAAGCTCACGCCGAGCAAGGCCGCCGATAACGCGCCGAGGAACCGGCAGAGCAACGTGTGGGGCGGACAAGTCGACAACAGACGCCGGCGAAAATGCTCTCCCCACTGATTGCCTGGCGTCAAGTCAAGCAAGAGCAGCACCATTTGCGGTCCAGCACGTCTGCGTTGCCACACTGTCCATCCACTTGGAGTCAAGCTGCGTCAAGTCCTTGGAGGCCATGGAGTACTTTGAGTTATCGAGCGACACCTGGTCGAAGATCGTCTAGACAGCCTCCCCAGAGGAGAGCAGTGACCTGTAACCTAAGCTAACAACAACAGCGATAGCGCGTTGCTCTTGACATGTACACAAAGTTCATTTTTCCGTTCTATTCCTTCACCCAAGAGAGACAATTGCTGAATGAGGTCTAGAAATCTAGAACAGCCCATCTCTCAACTGCCGAATGCGCCAGATGCAACAGCCAGGCAAAAAAGATCTTGTCCAGATCTTAGTTCTGTTGCCCATCCCAGACTCTCTTTCCTCACGAACTCTTCATATGAGAGATTTCTGCCTTTTGATGCTGTAAACTACAGCTGGATCGAATCAATTCGAGTCTTGTGACAGCCCAGGACCGTCGCCGAAGCGTTAGGAGCCAGGCGAAAATGCTCAGCAGCCAAGCACAGGGCGTTCGACGCCGTGTACGCGGCGACTGAGGTGCACACGCCCACACGTGCTCGGACATCGCCCCAGGAACATCCTGGTGAGCAGTCATGCTGGCCCGCATCATAACTCCACCCCAACCTGTCTCGTGAGGACAGCCAAAATGACACCTGCATCATCGCCGACCCCACACGACATCAGGTCACACGTGTGCTCGACCCAGACTCAGATCTGCTGAAGCACTCGGTAGGACGCTGGTACTGAGACCCGGGCACTCGAGGTGTTACTCGATCCGGCCAGGGCAAGCGTGAAGGCGAGCCAGAGGTTGAAATAACCAGACCTGCGGTGGGGGTAAAAAGGTTAAGACGGCAATGCAATTCAAGCTGTTGATATCATGTAGTGTCTCTGGGGATGACACACTCGACCCTGTAGGATTCAAAGCAAGCCGGTGTTCTCGACTCACAACAACACCCAAGGCTACAGGTCCAATGTTAAGAGGTTGGACTTTTAGGACCGGGCCGGGCCGCCCGGGTGGGTTTGGGCTGAAAACCCAGGGCTTTTGGGTGTGTGTGTGTGAAGGCTGAAGACTGAGGATTAGCCAGGGACGTAGGCAAGGAGGGATAAACAGTAAGTAAACTGTACCGCCACGTACAGCGGCAACAAGGTCAACGTGGATTTGACGTGGGATATCTACAAGTTGCCCTCCAGCCGTCCCTTTCTCTTCTCCGACGAAGGACCCGTCGTCGAGATAATTTTGCCTCCGACCGACGACTTCGTAACTTTGACTCCCGACGGTACCGGGTGTGCCAAAATTAGGGTAACCATAAATTTACAAAATAGCCGCGTAAATGTTTCAATTTTTGCCGGCCCCTAGCTTCGGTGCTCATGGCCACAAATTTGAGAACACACTGACAAAGTCGTCGGTGAGGACACCAACAACTTCAGTTTCGGTTGTAACCGCAAGAAGGAGCTCAACTTCGGACCTCCTTGCCCTGTTTTTCTCTCTCTCCTTCACTTGACCAAGCCAGAGTCATAACAACAGTGTCTTCATCCCACTAATCCATGGGTCGAAGCTTGACCGTGACAGATCTCTATCTATTCTTGTCCACCATGTACTTCTTGATGACCGAGCAATTTCTGGAGTCGTTGTGGCTGATGTCGTTGGCACGCTTGAGCTCACACTAATTTTCGTGCACACGGTCTAGTACGTATATTGGGTAATAATGATTGTTATATTAAATAAAAATAGTTGAAATTCTTGGAATTTGACTCTGCCCCTTAACAATTAATTGACGATATAATTCATAATTCTTAACCACTGTGTTAAAGTTTTGATGCTTACCTCAGTTATGCTTCCGTATATGTTAGCTGTACTCAAGTTACCTGACAAGTTATGTCGCAGGTTAGCAATGTGTGTTACTGATAACTTTTGCCACACCATCTGTGCGTTTGCTCCTTCTGTCCACTAGATGGCGTTATTGCTCATGAGGGGCAAATCGAGCAAAAACGAACAGTGCCAGCTGGAGACTGAGGTGATGCCAAACTGCAATATTTTCTTACACTGTTAAGTTAAAATGTCAAACAATCAACTTGCTTGAGATTTCTCACCTTTGGTCTCAGATCTGCAGATCACAGAGTGGAGCGCTATGGAGTGGCATAAGAATCCTAGGAGAAAAATCTCACTTCTGCTCAAACGTCACAAGCTTCACCCTGATCTTCGTGAGGATTTGTTAAGCCAGCGCATTTTTTTCCACCTGCAGACGACAGCAAAACCGGGGTTCCACTGTATCATTCAGTGTCCTGTCCGGCGGCGTGAAGCAGTCCTAAGGGTCGACCCAGTGCTAAAAGGATGAAAATGAGTGTGACTCTTTCAAGAGATAACCTCATTGTCCAATGAAACCGTACGCTCTTCAGCTATGGCAAATACAGTAAAACCTGGCTTATCCGACAAAATCAGTCATTGGGAAGGAGTCTGGTGGACCCAGGTTTGCCTTGCCCGCTTGGGGAGGTTCGCAAGAATACCCAAGAAAAGAAGTTAGTTCATTCAAGACACTCAATGCTTCAACACTTCTTTTCTTATTGTAAAAGCCAGTAAATTTGGACCGCTTTTTCCTCTGCACCGGACGTTAGCGATGGTCATGATATTTAACTCCTTTCTGGAACTTCATTCTTTCAGTACAGTGACATTGGTCCGGTTGGGGCCGTGGGGTGCCACTGTCAGCGGGGTCCAATGTACAGCCTGTTGTCGTCACCTCCACCGATGACACATCCTTCCGCGGGTCCGTCATGTGGATCTTCTGTGTGGCCTCGTGGACTTGGGGTGGTGTGGAAGTGGAAGCTGCCACTTCCACCCGCCCAAGATTATTATTCCCTCCGGTATATGAGTTTCCATTATGGCGCACGTGCTTAACTTCTACCTCTGACTGAGGGAGCTGAACTCCGAGAATGAGCGACCTGTCTGGATTTGTTTAACAGTTCTGGGCAGGTTGGGGCTGATGCTGGAGCTGATGCTGGAGCTGCCCATCCCATTAATTGGTCATCTGTTTTCGGTCGTATTGTTGTGGTGCGAAGAAATGGGCACACCTGTGTCGAAGGTACGTACTTAGGTGTGTAATTGAGGGATGGCAGTTGAGTTGCCATGTGGAAGGAGCAGGCGAGACATCTGGTTTCCAGAGGATTAACATTCCGGGATGACTTGGGCCAGGTCCCCCCCCCCTCTCCCCGAACCCGGTGGTTTCATGTGCGATGCACATCAGCACTGACTGACGTATGTAAGTCTCTTTGTGAGATCTCTCCACTTCTGTCTGCACATGTTTGTTCCACCTCTTCACCTTGGAGAGCGTGCGCATGCACTAAAAGCGAGGTCATCATCGTGCGTTCCACCATGTTTTGGTAACTTCTTGACCCTTGATGAGGAGTCTCAGGCGGCGTCTTCACGAACTAAGTCCTGCATTATGTGTTTGCCAAATTCACTGCATGAGAATGCCCAGCCGACTTTTGCTTGTAGCACAGTGCGGGTGCGTCCACACTAACACAGACTTTGTGCATACATAAACATCAGCCACGTGCATCTGCCGCCATCACAGGGACAGAGATTTTGTCACTTCCTTCTTCAAAAACAACGTTCCCACGTGCATTCGAAGTATTCAGTGATTTGGTACCCTGTGTCGAGCACTTCAACAGGCAAGTTCGTGCACATCTCTTAGGCCATGGCTAAGAGAGTAAATTAAAAACTGTGAACGCGCCCATTCACATGATGAAGACGATCCCCCTGAGGAAATCCCCGGGGGCTCTAAGTTTGGGGGGAAGTGTTGATGTTTGTGCCTACTCGTTAGACTGAGAAGTCTTTGATTAGGACGAGCGTGGAGAGGAGGAAATAAAGCTCCCCCAACCCCCCTGCACTGTTCTTATATAGTTATGTACATACAATGAAGTAAGAGTAAAAGCTGAGTCAAGCTCGACCAGCAGAAGAAATTGTGTAACCGAGTCTTTTGTTCTCTCTCCTCTGTAAACTAATTCACCTTGCAGAGAGGAGAGTCACGTTTCTTTCGGCACAACGGAGCTAATAACTGAAGCAACTTTGTTGCACACAGCTCAAGCAATGAAGTCGAGATTGCTCATTCCTCTGACTGTCTCAGGATGGTGTGCAGTAGTACTAGCATCATCGTGTTTGTGCGTACACAGGCTTTTTTTCGGCCACTTCAGCACGTAGGCAAGCTGTGTCACTCGGGTATGCGCCTTTGTTAACTCATTCCTGAAATTCTCCTGGTGAAAATAGACTTATGCAGTCTGACGACGGCGTCGTAGGTAGGCCTGGCAGAGGTCGGCGCAGGCAACGGCGAAGTCGCCCTTCTCGGTGCTCATGCCCTTGGGGCCAGGGAAGTCAAGACAAGATAAAAAAAAAAGCATTATCACTCTGACCCATGCACACTCCTCCACGTACTACGCACTCACGTACGTGTACCTACGCAGCTGCGCTCCTGTATTGCCACAAAGATTTTGGGCTGCACTCAAGAAAGTTTACACGGGCTGAACTTGTTGATTGTTGACGGGGCGCAAATTGCCCAGTGCAACCGCACCCGCAGGCCGGCCCAAGTTCATGTGCACGTCTCTGAGTGCATGCACCTGACTAAATCAACGTGGTGATAACGGAGACCAAAAAAACCGACGTCAACGCGAGAGAGATGTGTGCAGACAAGGCTGTGTACATGGGCGATGCGAATTCTTCTACTCTGTGAGCAAAGCACAACGTTATGTTTGCAACAACCTGCAAAGTTGGGGCACCAACGCAGCAACAAGTACAGTGTGAGTCACGAAGAACCAGCGTGGGGAGGGTCAATCCGATGAAGAAGAACTGGAAGGAGCTGCTAGACGTTTTACATACACATGAGTTCGTCCCCCCTCCCCCCTCCCGTGAACACGTATGGGCAGCACCCACCAAGCTCAGCGAATGTTCACTCATCGATCGTAGTTTGTTCAGGTGTGCACGCACTCATTTCCTCCTCCGATGTGAAGAAAGAGATCATGCCTACACACACAACTCAAATAAACCCCAGTCGGACTAACCACTGTTTTTGTTTGACTTTCGGGCGAAAATCTCACCAGCGACAGCGATATTATTGACAAAGTCTGCGCTAAACTTTGCTCTGCCACTCCTAATACAGTGGACGCATTTGAGACGTGAGAAAATAAAGCTTTGGACGACGAATCCGTCCATTGAGGGTCCTCCAGAGGCTGGCAGAAAATTGTTTCCTACGTCCTTCAGCGTAGTTTGCTCAGCTGAGAGATAAATCAGTGCACGCGAAACCGATGCAACTTATGAGGTCACGATTGGGAGTGGCCAGGTTCACGTGCACGCAGGCCAGGGGCAACAGCGGGGACGTGTGCAAGATTGCGGACGCCATCGTGCGTGCGTGCGTGCGTGCGTCACTGGCAATCACTGCTGCCGGTGTGAAGCAAAAAATTGTGGCTAAACATTGCCTCACAAGAGATGAGTTTGCTTAAACCGAGAGCTGTTGCACCCGCATCAGGAGAGAGTGCAAGTGTGTTTTCACACGAATTCTGTTTATAAAGATCAAAGTCCAACTTCATCCAGAGTGCAAGTACTCACGTACTCATCATGAACACACGTGCACGCGCATACAAACGCTAAATGCTTTGTTTGCTGTTGTGCTTGGACTCGCGCTATGTACATGTGTCAACCTCTTCCCCTTTTTTTTCCATGCACAAGTTCCTTTTTTTTGTCTTTGCTGCCCTCCTTGTTCTCCCTCAAGTCGCTGCCGGACGTTGGCGCGCTGCTGCAGTCCGGGTGCCGGTCGATGATGACTGCACTTGCAACGTCGTCCTGAGCCAAGAAAGTTCTTGGGGATTATTTCAACGTCCATTGTTTTCCGTTAGTGGTGGTCAACGTCGCTATCTCTCTCGCATTCTCAGGTGTTTTCCAGACTTGGCGGCGCCGCCGCCGACTTTTCTCTCTCTTTGGGAGCCGCCACTGGAGGTTGAGCAAAGGAGAGGACTCGACCGAACAAGTTGGCGCTCACCAAGAACCCCAACGCTTCCAATTGGCCACCTGAGCGGAGGGGGGGGGGGACGAATCAACTTCTTCCTAAAAGTCTGGCAGAGCAGCCACCGTACGTAGTTAACTTTACTATCAGGCGCTCTGATCATGGTACAGAAGAAGTAGAAGAGTCCAGTGTCACTTGTTTCTTTAATCTTTTGTTTCAGGAAGCTTCATAAATAAGAGCCTCTGTCTTTTGCTGCACTCGAGTCCCTCCCCATTGGTTGAATTTTTTCAAGTTTGGGCAAAAATGTCTTTGCAACATGTGCACGAGGGGACATTCAACACCGGGGGGAGCAAGCAACATGTGAGGACAGGATGAGATCTCCACAAGTGTTTAACACATGAGTATCTCTGAAACACACACACACACACATGCATCTCAATCGGCGCCGAATGGACAACAAGTCTACTTTAGAACTTTTAGGAGTTATTTACTTAAGAAACTAAGGCTGATAACGAGCGACGGAGTCCCTCACAGGCTTTCGGAACCCCTGCCACAAATTAGATGCTGCAGAGATGTAACTCGATGCATGCGACCAGAGCAAATGACGCCATCTCTGTCAGAACACGCAAACTGTTACACCGAGTTTGCGGAGGTGTCCAAGGAAGTAACTGCTGTTGTCGTTACAGAAGAAGAAATTATTGTGAGTGCCAAATGTTGGGGTCTCTCTGAAAGACTACTGACTTTGGCGGCGGCGGCCACATTTGTCCCAAAAGTCGACGGCAGTTGGCGAACCAGTGGGAAACAGCACCGGACTGAGGTGCTACAGCTGGGGTCCATACACGTCCGGAGGGGGGAGGCCAGGGGAGACGGGGATGACTAACCCCTTGTCACGTCCGAGACATCATGATCAGACTTGTTCTGCTTGGAACATGCACGGCCGCATTGGTCAGAGCCACCTTTCTCTCGTTCTTGGCAGCCAAATGTCTCGGAAATCATCTGCTTTAATTTTTCTCTCGCCGTCTGCTGCTGCTCCCTCAATTGTCTGTCTGTCTGTCTGTCTGTCCAGCAAATGTCAGCGAATTCATGGACGGATTGATGACTTCACTTTGAGAGGCTTCTGGAACGTGGCGGTCGTCGTCGTCGCCGCCGTCGCCGTCGACCTCGCCAGTGTCACTGGTCAGGGCCGGCCCGCCCTTCGACTTCTGGTGCCATATTTGTGAAGCCCGCGTAGATGACGACGGTTCCCTCTTTGGGCAACATCTGCCGAGCTGACTGACTCGTCTTTCCCATATGACGCAACAATTCTCCGACTTCTTCTTGCCCCTGCTGTAGGGGCTCAATGTCTGGTGGTTTCCTTTCTTTCCCATTGTCCGACGATCTGTTGTTGCTTGGAATCAATGGCGCAGCCCCCCCCAGAGGCCATTCTAAATTGACACCGCGCATGTTGTCTCTTTTCCATGATTAGACTAACGACATGTGTGCCTTTGACGTCGTCGTCGTCGTCGCCGTCGTCGCCGTCGTCGTCGGTGCCGTCGACGTCGTCCACATGCTTTGGTTTTTCTTCTTCCACGAGGTGCCTTCTGGTCGATTGGAGCACATTGAATGCCAGAAGGGCTTCTGCTGTTGCTTCTCTGCCAAGGTCTGTTACGTTTCATTTTCGGCTCGTTCTGGGAACATCGATGGAGCCCACAAACTCTCAAGAATGACAACAACGTGTGCCTCGGCTCCGAGATCAACGACTGCGCCTCGGTCCAGGCCATCCACTGCAATTCTTCTCACAATCAAATCCTTTCTTCCTTCCTCTTGTGCGTCGTAATTTCCGAATTACATCTAGCCGGGATTGCCTCCAGTCACGCTGCTGACGGCGTTGGCCGCGCTGACCTCTGCCCCGTTGGCCCCGAAGCAGTCAGCGCGCACACAAAAGAGCCTGAGAAGAAGAAAGTTTTTTTTATATTCCCCTTCCCCCTCGTGTGCGGCTTCCGCTCCACCAGACAAACCGAGAGACAAAAGTCTCGACTCGGCGCGGTCTGGTCGAGTTCCAGAGACTCCGTGATTAATCGAAGACTTCTCGCAACAACCTTTCTCCGTCCGCCTCAGCTCCTTGCACGTCCACTTACACCCGCTGCAGTCACATGCGCGAATCTGAGAGCGCCATAAGTCATTCTGGAAACTGCCTGTGCTTTTTATCGCCCTTGGAAACCCGATCCTACTGTTGCAGGAGCTTCGGCACAACAACTCGACTGTGCACTTTTTTTTTTTCGTTATTATGGTCAGCGCGATTATGCACTAACCGCTCAGGCATTCATAAGTCTTGCTGAGCAACAAGAAGGGGGGGGGATCTTTTCGGGATCTTTTCCCTCCACAATGGCTTCTTCCTCAGGTGCGTCGGCGACTCCGCGGCGCCAGAAAACCATTTCTCCGACAACAACGGTCAAAATACCTCATTAGAATTCATGAACATGTTGATTTTGACACCGGCCGCCGTTCAAGACGCCGTCGAAGACGACGACGACGATGGCGACGGCGGCGGCGACCATGACGACAGCAGCAGCAGTAATGGCGTAAGACACGAACACCTGTGTCGGGTCCTTAAAATTCACCCAAGTTAATCTATGGCACGTCCGCCAACTACTGTGTGTAGTCCACGGGCGTGCAGCTTTAGAAGTTTTTTTCCGTCTGTACAACGGAGATTGCTTCTTCAGTCTTTTGTGCTGGCGTGAACTTTGCTTTCTTCGGCTCTCTTTGTCTATGAGAACGAACGATCGAGCGTGAGTTGCCAGAAAGAAAAGATCCACGCTTGAAGCAACTTTGGCGACGAATCAAAGTCTCTCAGAGGTTCCCGATGAAGCCAGAGTCTGCGCACAGTCCAGAACTGCTGTGGCTGGCCTTTACACTCTGGGTGAGGCCACTTCATGGTCTGCGCATGCAGAGCTCAAAGGCTATTGTGGTTGTGCAGACGCTGAGGATGCTGCAGATTGCGCGTGCATGCCGTAAAGCTACAAGTTGTTCTTCATAACTGTAAAGCTAGTGGATGGTCTTTATTACTGTAAAGCTACTACGTGCTCTTTATAACTGTAAAGCTTCTCGATGCACGTGTAAAACTTCGAGATGCTCTTCATTTCTGCTAGATCGTCTCCATTGCTGTAGAGCTTCTAGGTGCTCTTCATTTCTGTAAAGCTCCTAGATTGTCTCCATTCCTGTAAAACTTCGAGATGCACGTGCAAAGCTTCTAGACTCTCTTCATTTATGCCAATCTACTGGATGACCTTTATTACTGTAAAAAAATGTGCGTGCCCTCGATTACTGTAAGATGCTCTTCAGTTCTGTAAAGCTTCTAGATCGTCTCTATTACTGTAAAGCCTCTAGGTGCTCTTCATTATACTGCAAAGCCTCTAGGTGCTCTTCATTATACTGCAAATCTACGACGTGCTCTTCAGAGCTGTAAAGCTTCTAGGGGCTCTTCAGTTCTGTAAAGCTACTAGATCGTCTCTATTACTGTAAAGCTTCTAGGGGCTCTTCAGTTCTGTAAAGCTACTAGATCGTCTCTATTACTGTAAAGCTTCTAGGGGCTCTTCAGTTCTGTAAAGCTACTAGATCGTCTCTAT
>JAAUXU010077012.1_pt1 | contig 10997 bp, 14 predicted proteins | sample 7278151 | NCBI WGS metagenome assembly JAAUXU01 (sample SAMN14350113, study PRJNA611818) | marine sediment metagenome | isolation source: surface marine sediment (1.8m) | place: French Polynesia: Moorea | collected 2018-08 | reverse complement strand
GAGCAAGTGGAGTGAGTGAGCAAGTGGAGTGAGTGAGCAAGTGGAGTGAGTGAGCAAGTGGAGTGAGTGAGCAAGTGGAGTGAGTGAGCAAGTGGAGTGAGTGAGAAAATGGAGTGAGTGAGCAAGTGGAGTGAGTGAGCAAGTGGAGTGAGTCAGTGAATGAGTTGGTATGAAAGAAAATGAGGGGAAATGCGCCCAGGGAGAGAGGTTTAAAGCCTATAAAGGGACGAACTCATTTCTCCTGTGAGAAAGGAGGATTTGCGCAAACACATCCCTTTTTTCCTTCTTTCGGGGAAAGAGAGACGATTTTTCTTCAACATCTCCGTAAATCAGCGAAAATATTTCGAAGCCACATGCCTTACATCGTTGGAGAAGACCCCTGTTTTCCAGCCAGTCAGAGGAGTTTTTGTGCGCTTTTCTGAGAAGAAGCGACGGCTCCTCTCTTCTTCTCCTCTCTGAGATGTTTTCAGGCTATTCATCAGCTCGTGACTGCCTGCTTGCTTACTTGCTTGCTTGCTTGCTTACTGGCTTGCTTCCCCTGTGTGCCAGCGACGACAGGATTCGGTGCATTGGCCATACTGCACACGGCGTACGAGAGTGCAGGCACACACGCAGACAGACGGGCGGCAGACATCTTTTCACCTGCCTCATCCAGAGCTCTCCTCTGTCTTTTCTATCGAGTGCATTCGACAAAGATTCGGCTTGATGTTGACGTGTTAGTGATGCAGTTTGTGCGTACACACGGCGTGCTTCAATGCAGTGGATATGTCTGAAATGTCTGAGACTTCGTAAGCATTGCAAGTTGTACCACGGAGATAATGGATGGTAGAAGACCACGACTTTGGCTCATGAGAGAGTCGGACATTCAATCCCGCTTTTTGTTTACACTGATTTGCGCGAACCACGATGACGACGACGACGTCGACGACGTCGACGTCGACGCATGAATAAAAGCCAAAAGTGATCTTGGACGGTTTTTTCTTCTTGAGGAGGAGGAGGAAAACAGAGGGGGTTCCGATTTCGTCCCGTCTCTCCGGTCCGACCCAATATTTTGCCATGAGAACGATTTGGCCACCTTCCAAGACGGAATGAGAGAGGGAAGAAAAGAGAAGAAGATGCGATCTCGATCGATGGCGGAATCTGTAGCAACACCACCGCTCCTTCATATGGGACAAGTCACAGATGGCAAGAGAAATAAATTCTCATCTTGCTTCTGTCACCACAAATGGCCGGAGAAATTAAGCCCGCTGCAATTGGCACCCAGAAAAGAGCTGCCATCTCTACTGGATCACCATGGAGGGGTGGGGAGGAGGTCATTAGGCTACTTTTCAACGAAACTAATTGTGCGTTAGCATATGTATATATACTACCTATGGACAAACTGCCTGACGTGCGCATTCCACTGGGAGAACCCGTGTGCACTCTCAAGGTAATGCTTGGCATGCCCGATCTGCAGCACTCTATAAGAGACAGACAAATCGTAGATGCAGTGAACGGTAGATGACGTCAGGGGAGAGAGGGAAGGAAAAGAAAAAAACAAAGAGCAGCACAGCGCTCTTAAATTAATGACCAAACACAGAGGGAAAAAAAACAGAAAAGCTTTTCCTGAGACAGCGAGTGAATTCATTTTTAACGGCGGCCAGAGCCTGTTAGCAGCTAGCGCGCATCTTTATGATATCTTCATGGAAAAGTTCTGAGGCAAAATTTTCGCAAATTTACATAGGTGTGTTTGGCTTGCGTTTTTAACCTACGCACTTCTTCAAGCTCTTCTAGCTTCTACGTGAGCAGACCGTACGTCCTTGCTTGAGTACAGGGCTGCACTCTAGAAGCAGCTCTGAGCTCTATAAGCTCCTTGTGGCTTCAGCAAAGTTTGGACAATGAACTATTCGCATTTTGATGAAATGTTGCCTACGCGTGCAGATCAGCCACTGACTCATGGCTGCTCACTGAGTACAGTCCGAAGCGTGAGTAGTTGTAGCTGGGGGGAAATGTGCTGCATCAACTGCAGGGACAGCTTCTGGTCTGGAATCAGTGTCATGAGATTGGTCGTTGCTCGTCAATCCAGCACCTGGAGCAACTTTGGGGCTGCCCATTTTCAGGCCAGAGTGCCTAAACTGTTGTAAACAATCGCTAAAGAGGCCTACGCCGCCGGGACTGATTTTTCACCTTTTCTTCATGAAATCTGCCAAGAATGCCAGCACTCTCATGGCGTGTGAGGAGGGAAAAATGAAGGAAAAGTGGCTGCTGCGCCAAAACGTGAGGTTCTGCGTGTGTAGCACACCCGGAGGGGGCCGGGTGTCCCCTCTGGGATCGCCCCAGCGCCGTGGGCCCCTTCAGGGGTTGCTGCACCTTGACCACTCCAGCATCAAAATGGGCAGTCATCGAGTTGAACTCATGTGCTTGGGGGTATGTCTGCGATGCCACAATGCCTTAATAAATAATGTCACGTAGGAATTCAACCCTAAAACGTTTCAGTGTCATTCGTTCCCTCGAAAAGTACTTGCTCCAAGGGCTGTTCCTCACAGCAGAGAAGTACTCCCGGTCAGGTATGCTTCTGCCGACACCCGTGGTGTCAGCAAATGGGGACAATTGGGTCCGAAATTATTGGCACCTTCAACAAAAATCGACATTGAGAAACGTAACTCTGAAAACAATGCCTAAAGTGACCCTTTGAGAGTGATCACAGCAATGAGAAATAAGCTGTCTTGTTTCATGCAACTATTTCTGCCTGAATCTTTTTTTAACAACTTCAAGGCACAAATTAAAAATTTACCGACCAAAAACGACCTTTACGACGCTCTGAGGAGTTCACGAGGGGGAATGTTGCGGTCATAAACATCTTTCTGGCCTTTCTTCAGTGCACTGGTCCACCGAATGCTTCTCTGGCACTGAAATGGTGGATATTAAGAGAAATGCGAGATGCGCTGATGTTTGTTAACAAACGTATCCCTTCCTTCCCAAAGCCTCTCAATTCGACAAATTACGTCCTTTATTTTTGAACAGGTTCGAAATCTTGAAGTTCTTCAAAAATGGATGCACATGTAGATGTGTGCGAAAATGCTTTTCCCATCGGTATGACCACTCACCAGAGGACACCTGGTCATACTTTGAGAGTTGTGTGCATGTATGAGGAATTTTGAAGGGGTCAGCTATTCCGTGCTCAAGTGCCCGCACACACGCACGCATTGATGGCCTCACGGAGCTGCTGCCCACCTACCTACCCTGCAGTACTGCGTCAGAAGCTGCGAGCATTTTTATCATCTTAACTATGCACGGACTTGATGTCAAATTTATGGGACAGCAGTTTGGGTCAAAGCCCCCGTACTACTGAAGCAATGTACGTAAAGTGACGTACGATTGCATATCGCTTGCTGAAAGTTGATCCATATTTAACAGCGCTCTTCATCTCATAGCGACCCTTTCACTGGCTTACATCCTCTCGACCCATAAAGGAACACTTGTACGCGCCTTTAACAACCCCTATCCTTTTCTTATGTTCTCTTTACATGTGTGTGTGCATGACTCTTTCTCTGTTTCCGACACCAACTGTTAATCGACTGTGTGTGTGTGTGCGCGCGTGTGTGTGTGTGTGTGTGTGTGTGTGTTAGAGAGAAAGATCAAAGGACGAAGCATTGGGTCGGTGATGCAAATAGGGAGGGATAGAATGAGACCATTGACCGAAAGAGAGGGTGAAAAGAGAAGAGCTTAGTGCTGACGGGCAACTGTGTAGAGCATAATAATGATATAATCCAAACCCCCTCTACGATCAGGCGAATTCCCCGGGGAAATTCCCGGGCTGTCAAACATTCCGATGGGAGGAGGCGACAAAAACCAAATGGCTCAGAGAGAAGCGTTTAGTCGGAGCTGCTGCTAGCAGTAGCGATCGGCACTTATTCTTCTTCAGTGCTTTGTTGATGTTTTGTTCGCCATTCAGGCAGCTTTTATTTCCCTCCACTCCTGCAGGGCAGGCTCATGTGTGAGAAAGCAGAGGAAAAAACAGCACAAGATTTAAAGGGGTGGGTGGGGGTCACTGACACCGACTGCATTGATGACACTTCGACCTACAGTTGTCTGACAAAACTCGCAATAATCAGTTCCTTCTTGATCTGTCAGAACCACTCTTATCGATTGCACGAAGCTTACAAAATTGATACTCGATGCATTGTATCTATGCTCCACTTTCATCTTTTCTAAAGGATATTAAGCACCCCCTTCTCTCTCCCCTTCTTTGGTGTAGGGAAGAGACTTGAAGCAGCAAGAGGAAGATTGAGAGCTGGTGATGAACACATTTTTACCTTTCACCTTCCTCCTTCTTGTACCCACGTGGGAGTGGGTGAAGGAAGTTTTTTCTTCTCCTTCTTCTTGGTTCCTTGTAAAGTTGGCCTTGAAGGCTGTCTTCTTGTTCGGGTTCCATTCCACCAGTAACATAAGTGAGCAGTAACATACTGCGTGCAGTCAAGTTGTGGGTCTTGAGAGTCACAAGTCTTGGAAAAAGATCTCTCCTTGCTTTCAAACGGGATCCCACGCCACGCTCAACCCTGTCTTCAATATTTTTTCAAATGCTTCGCAGCAACACAGGTTCTCTCTATCAGACGAAACGTCGGAGTCCTCTGAGTGTAGCAGGTCGTAGTGAAATGCGTGACGCTGAACTTGCACGTGCTGATCTGGTGGAGCGAGACTTCTCTCTCCTGCACCCTCGATTGAATATGGCGGAAGAAGAAGGAAGATGAGTCCAGGGGGAAATCTTCCAGATGGTCCTTCAATGACCAAGCAGCTTGTCAATGTGAATACATTTTCATGTGCAAGCGAGCAGGGGAGACTCCGACGGCTGCAAGCCGAAAGCTCGAATTTGTCAGAGATGTCGTTCGGGGCGATCGGGGATTAAGAACAGTGAATCATCATGTCAAAAAAAAAAAATAGACACAAAAGTCAGCCTGACGTCTGTCATCATTGAGGAAGGGAAGTGTTTCAGTCACTTTTTTTTTCTTTTTCCTGCATAGTCATTGGTAAATTGGTAGATGTTGCCAGGAGATGAGCTAAGGTGCTGTCGAAACAGATTAGAGCGTGGACAGATTTTGTAGCTTATTATTAATTCTTTACATGACAGCGACTAAATGGAGCGTCGGACAGCTGAGAGAAGAAATGACTCTGGCAAGCTGCTATATCGCACTTAATACTTGTCACATCTCTTGAATCGTGCATGTTTATGTGAGAGGAGCAGGGAGAAGATGTGACACAGAGCAAGTTCATTTGGCCCTAATGAGTTGGGAGTGCAAATGAATGAGACACTTGACGTGTTTGAGCGAGAGAACTTGGCTCTCTGGTGACAAATCACTCAAAATTCTCTCTTGCACATCCATAAACCTCTCCCCTCCCCCCTGGCTCTCATCTTGCAATCTCCCCTTTAAAGTCAGAGCGCGAAACTTGATGCTCCTTTCAACCTTTTCTCTCTTCATCCCTTCACCCATCCGGCGAATTAGCACAAAAACCGGGAGGCGCATGAAAAATTATCCCTTTCACTCCCTCAGAGACTTTTTTCTTCCCTGTACATGTATACACAACAACAACGAGACGAAGAAGACGGAGAGAGCCAAGCCCACGACCACGTTGGACGGACGTACAACGTACCTCGTGCACGTGGTGGACGTGGACCAGTACAGTTGAACACAAAGAGTGCATGCTACACCAGACAGGTTCAAGAGTCAAGCGATAACACTAAAAAGTGATAGATTATGCAGGGATGCATACTTCAGTCAGCCTCCCCGCGCACATTCCAGTACATCTTGTTTGGCCGAGCTCCGGGAGCAGCAGTAGTAGTCGGAGTAGTCGGGGTAGCTTGGGGGTTGCACGTGCGATAGAAGCTGCAGAGTCACGCACGCAAGCACGCACGCACGCACGCGCGCACGCGGACGCGCGCACTTTTTTGGGCATCGCGCGAGAGAAATGATGCAAGAGATCCCTCTCCTCCTCCTCCTCCTCTCTCAACCCAATTGGCCTTTTTTGTCAGAGAGGCTAAGGCGTAACAATTGAACAATTGGCAGCGAGGGCAATTTTCTACTTACCAGTAGTCGCCTCTGCTTAGTTAGTTTGGCTGATGCATTCAGTGTACTTAATGCTGGCGGCTGTTTGACTCAGTCAGACAAAACGGTTCAGTCGGTGGTGCGCTGGAGTCGGCCTCCAAGCACCGGGGCCTCGTTCGTAGCCCATGACAACCGTGGGTGAGGGGCTGCCGGTTGCCGGTGGGGAGCGTCTCTGCCCTGTGCCCGGGCCAGTCATACGCGTAGGTACTGGAGGAATTTCTGTCCGGTCGACTTGTTACGTCCGTACATCTACTAAGCCTTGGAGAGAGATTGAAGACGGTCGTGAGAGAGTTGCAAGCACTAAGGAAAGGGTTGTTGCTGCTGCCTCCTCGCGCTCATTAAGCCTTGATTGGAAAATGGGGGCCTTTTCACAGAAAAGGCCTGTGACCATAATTCGTCATAATTTATCAAAAAATGCATCAGCACTCGTCGTCGTCGTCGTCGTCGTCGTCCTCTCCCACCGGGTTGAGCGTGGGCGCGTCGAACCCGCTAAAAACTTGCGAAATTTGGCGCAGAGACGTAAAAGTTTTACGCTGAGTGGCGAAATTCCCCTCCCCCTTTCTTCTGTCAGCTCCATATTTCCCCTCTCTCTACGTATCCCCCCCCTCCGGTCGGCCAATCATGAAAAAATTGCCTCGGGTGATCATCACGGAAGAATATTCGGTCGGTTTAATTTCCGCCTAGAATTTCCCAACACAGCTTCTTACTGGGGATGTGATGGCAAAAGAAGTCTGGCATATATGAGGCATTTTGCTGGCCATTTAATCAGCGGTTATTGTGAGAAATGCTCCGAGGTACACGGGTCTTACAAAAACTCTTTCTCTTTGTGCGTGCGTGTGCGCTCGTGTCTCTCTCGCAGGCAAAGCATCCCTCTTCTAAGTTTCCTCCTCAGGCATCATCTTCAATCATCTCTTCTAAACGCTCCGTATATAGCAGCAGTGTCTAACCAGAGAGAGAGAGAAGCCTCGCAAAAAATGTGACAAGAAACTTGAACGGGCGAGTGCGCGTTCTCTTCCCGTTCGTTCATCCTCACCCACCCCCTACGCTCTCTCGCTCTCTCTCTCTCCATGTGTGCTGACAGATTTGGTCCGAGATTCATTCCGACGGGGAAGGAGGGGGATGTAATGGAGGCCTGGAGAAAAAAGGCGAGACTTTTGCTTACTCTGGCTGTTGCTCGCGCCCCCTCCTACCTCCAACACCACAGTGATGGCCTCCCCCATCAACATAAAACGACGGTGGTGAAGAAGAAAAAAAAGGAAGCAAAAAGGATTGGAAGTTGCCATTTTGGGAGTCTCTTTTCCTTTTACTGCTCTCTTTCTCTCTCTTTGTTTTAGCCGGACGCGTCCGTTTCGTAGTCCGGTCATGGGTGCGTGTGTGAAAGCGACACCCTGAGCGATGGAGGTAGCATAAGGCACAACATTTGCCGGATCTGACGAAATGATTCGATCGATAACCCCGCGATGGCACCGAGCAAGCAGCACCTGCAGTGCAGCAGGTCTGAGGTGACCATCAACCATAGGTCAGAACAGCTAACCAACTGACTGTTGCTGTCCGTCTGTTGCTTTTTATATAAGGTGCACAAGAGCGGAGCAAGCAGATTTTGCGCAAACGGCACTTCTGAGAAGGGGTCTGCGCAATGTTACAGAAAGCTTTCAGCCTTTTTCTCTTGCATCCTCAGCAACATCCATCAGATGGAGGTTCAATTCCAAGTCCTGGGACCCTCAGGAAGGGAGGGGGAAATTCTGCAAACAAGCAATGGCCCGCTGCAATATGTGCGTGGGCGACCGTGTGTGCGTGTGCCATGGAGAGGTCCAGAACTCAATGAGCCATACCCGCTCAGGATACCACTCAGTGCACGCACAGTGGCAGAAATCTTCGTCCATACGTAGTGCCCACTCTGCACTACGTCCGTCCATGCTGTGGTGTGTTCTGCAGTGCAAATACGTGCGGAAATCGCCATCCGCAGCTGCATATTTCTGTGATGGAGCTTCGACTTGTTCCATTAAGAATACTGGATTATGGAGGCTCCTCTTCTTCTTCTTCTTCTTCTTCTTGCACCATCTGCGTCCTCCACATATTGAACCGCACGATTACGTACTGTGCATCAAATACGGATGTGGCACGACGTACCGCAAGTAGAAACGCAACAGCAGTTTCGAACTACTCATGTAATCTCTGTACAGACCGAGTTGAGAATTTCTTCGTCGTCAGAGGAACTTTTGGTCTCTTCTTTACATTCATGAAGCGGGATCAACATCAGAAGGAGAGCAGAGGAATGACTCAGACAATTTCCCCAGCGCTCTCGGAATGAACAACTGTGCAAGGATATCGCAGACGTGGTCGTATGAGCCGCCAAAAAGTCACTCCTCCACATCTCGAGTGCAGCACTCAGCTGGGCCAGACATGGAGCTCATTTCTGTTAGGGTCAGTAGTGTTTGTTCATTCAGTCCATCCATACCCAGCCAAGTAACTAAACACAGAGAGCAGAAAGTTTTGTGAGTCTGTGTGCAACCAACGAGGCGAGTCTCTTTTGAGAAAGCCCTTCTTCTCTCTGCGAAAAGGGACCGATGGCGTTCGTTCTCTCTGGTTCCTTGCGAAACGTGCGTGATGGCGGTGGGTGACTAGGGGGAAATCCCCTCGGACGTCGTCGGCTCTTCCTTGGCGATGTAATTTCGCCTGCGCTGCAAGAAAAGAGCGACAAAGAAAGAATTTTGGTTCATTACGCTCGCATTCAAGAGAATGCAAGCGAGGACGTGGACAAGTAGAACGTGGAGACGGAGGAGGCAGAGAGAAATGGGGCAACTGCAACCTCGATGGAGACGTCTAATTGTGTTCTTGGTGCTGCGGCAAATTATGATCGAGACCAAGCAGATTGTATCAAATACTAGCGAGCGAGAGGAGTACATAGTTAGGTGGTGGTGGTGGTGGTAGCAGTGACAGTAGAAGTGGCCGCCACTGTCGTCGTAGCAGCAGTTCCAGTAGCAGTAGTTGGGCCGCACGAGAGAGAGAGAGAGAGAGAGAGAGAGCTCAAGTTACTGTAGAGCCGAGCATGCGACAGCTAAAGTTTGAAAGACACACACGTTTGTGTCATTGCACACACGTCTTTTGAGTAAGTTTCGGTGTTATTAACTCGGTGGCCTCGACCCAAAAAGTGGCGCCCAATGAACACAAGTTTGCTCAAGCTCAAGTCACTTTTCGCATGTCGTTGCCACAGACCAAATTTCCAGCTAAAAGCAGCAACAAACTCAGTTCTAATGCGTCCATCGACCGACAATTTATGTGGCAGCGAGAAAAAAAAAGTGCTGCCTGAGGAGAGAGATCGGCTCATGCATACGGTATCTGTTAAAGGCGACGACGGCCTCGGGGGAAAAGGAAAATGTCGACGAGAAAAAGAAGAAGCTCTTTGAATCTATATCAGTCTCGCACGCGTGCACACACGAGGAGGAGGAAAATCTAGTATAGAGAGGAAATGTGGGAACTGCGAAAACGTCGGCAGCATTTTTTCAATCCTCGTTTACGTTTCGGTGAAAGTGGGGCGCGAACAAATTGAAGCAATGCATGTAAAAGTGGCTTTCGTTTGGAAAATCTCACAGCTTAGACTAGTAGTACTACTAGTACTTGTTGAAAGGGAGAAGTGACACACACCGAGAGGGTGAGACAGACAGACGGACAGACATAATTCAAACAACCCCCTGCAATTTCGGACTAGTACTCACACAATGGAGGAAATACCCAGCCTCCCCATAGGTTGGGCAAGTGAAAAAGTCAATGGAGAGTGGCTATTATTGTTGTTATTCTTATTACATATTACTCTCGTGCTATGCACTCCCTATCTACGTGGTGCGGTGGAATGCCATTCGTCGTGTCCAGAGCCAGAACAAACAGTGTGGAAACATCTTGTGCATTCTATATTTTCAGCCTCATTTCCCCCTGAGCTAATGTGGCAGCTTCATAGTGCAGGAGTCAGAAACTTTTTTACCTTCGTCGGAAGTGGGCGTTGAGAGCGCGCTGATGCCGCTGTCATCATCACTAAAGAGGATGAAATGAAGGAAGTGAGCAGTGAGTGGCTCCTTGGTACGTTGGGATCGGTCCTGCGGATGTGGCAGTTGCAGGGGACGTTTTCATGCATGCCAAGCAATATTTGCGCACTGGTTAACACACACGTGCAGTACCGATGAGGTGATGAGGGTCAACCTGGAACGTCAGCTATGTCTTCAGGTATTTTCATCCTGGCGGTTAATTCAGCTTTGACTCGTGGGCTTTTTTGGAGAGGGGGATCGAATTCACCCACCGCCATTCCGGCCTAAGCTGCAAAACTGCCAGGCCTTAAAGTATGTGAGAAAAACGGCCTGCCCACTTGATAGCCATCAAAATAAACTGTTCAAGTTCTATCCACAGAGAGCTCAGTACAGTTTGTGGACGCGCATGTGTACGAATTTCAAGTATGCAATTACTGTGCAGTGTGCACCTGCCCAACCTACCTACCTACCTACCTGCCTACGTATCTACCTACGGCTCTTTGGCCGTACATGCGGTCCTGTCAAAGACTCGTTGAGGCTATTCTATCTTTCGAGTGAAGGAGCAGAAACGATTTTTCGTTCTTGTTTGGAATGCACTTTTGAGATTGAACTACTTTTGTAGGCGGAGAGAAAGAAGGAGAGGGGGGAGAGAGAGAGAGAAAGAAAGAAGGAAAGAGGAGAGAAAGAATTGAGAGGAGAGAGAGAAAGAGGTGAGAGGAGAGAGAGAAAGAAGTGAGAGGAAAGAGAGAAAGAAGTGAGAGGAGAGAGAGAAAGAAGTGAGAGGAGAGAGAGAAAGAAGTGAGAGGAGAGAGAGAGAAGTGAGAGGAAAGAGAGAAAGAAGTGAGAGGAGAGAGAGAGAAGTGAGAGGAAAGAGAGAAAGAAGTGAGAGGAGAGAGAG
>JAAUXU010057984.1_pt1 | contig 10997 bp, 5 predicted proteins | sample 7278151 | NCBI WGS metagenome assembly JAAUXU01 (sample SAMN14350113, study PRJNA611818) | marine sediment metagenome | isolation source: surface marine sediment (1.8m) | place: French Polynesia: Moorea | collected 2018-08 | reverse complement strand
TTGGACGACCTGGAGGAAAAGGCGAGCTCCCTCCCCGAGCAGTCGGACCGCACCAACTCCTTCATCGCCTCTTCAAAGGAAAAACATGCCGAGGTGCTCGCCCGAGCTCAGAACCGAGTGGAGAGGTACGAGGCCATCGTCGGCGACCACCACCAGTACACCAAGGCTGTCATGGACGCCAGCGAGTGGATGAATGCAACTCTCAACACTGTGGAGATGTGGGGAGACACCTCTCTGGACAGGTTGAGTCTGCACGCCAACCTGGAGAGGCTGAAGAGCCTGCAGCTCACGCTGCCGGAGGAAGAGTTCAGAACGGCCGCCGTAAAGACTCTGGGAGAGAAGGTTATTCCTGGGACAGTGGTCTCCGGCCAAGTCAACATTCGCGCCCAGATCGACGCCTCTACCCAGGAGTGGCAGAATCTGGTCTCCACGCTGAAGCTGTACGTGGAGGGCCTGGAGGCCAAGATCAAACAGTGGGGAGACTTCGAGAGCGTGAGAGAAGAGTGTCTGAGCTGGCTGAAGGATACCGACACTCAACTGCATACCTTCGACCTGAAGGGGACTCTTCCCGAGAAGCAGCAGCAGCTTGAGGATCTGAAGGCCCTGCAGGGGCAGATCAGGGCCAAGGAGATCGAAATCGACGCTGTGACGGAGCGGGCACAGCAGCTCAGCCAGGGAGTTCAATCCCAGGCGGGAGCCAGGCAGAGCCAACTGACTGAGCTCTCCATCAAGTACCAGCAGGTGAACCTGAAGGTCAAGGACCTGGTGGTAAAGTGGCAGCAGCTGGTGAAGAACCACGCAGACTACGAAACGACTCTGGAGGGCTGCCGGCAATGGATCGCCGACAAAACGTCAGAGTTCTCTAGGATTGCCGGCGCCAACCTATCCACCCAGGAGGACATCGACGCCAAGATGCGCGCCATCAACGACCTGCTCATGACCAGGGACGACGGCTTCGGAAAGGTCCAGTCTGCAGTGGAACTGGCCCAGTCCGTCCTGGCGAACACCTCTCCCGACGGCCACGACAAGATCAAGGGCGAGATAGCTCAGTTGCAGGGCAGCTGGAGTGAGCTGGTGTCCAAGATCGCAGAGTTGAAGATGTCTATGGACGACTCGGCGCACAAGTGGTCCGGCTACCTCGAGCAGGTCGACCAGCTGTCCAAAACGCTCGACACGGTGGACTTTGCGATCGAAGAAATTGACTCGGAGGAGGCCGAAGGCGGCGACAGGCGCAATCACATAGAGAAACTGAAGCCAATTGAAGAAAAACTGAAGGCAGAAAAGGTTGAAGTGGATCAAATCAAGGCGAAGACTCTTCAGATGCAGACGCAGGGTTACAACAACCAATCGACTGGACATGCAGTGGCCCAATGTGACAGGTTTGACAAGCTTCTCCTGGCAGTGAAGGACAAATTGCTGAACTACGAGGCGATGCACAAGGATCACAAATCCTTTAAGGCAGCGCAGGACAGCTTGGCCCAGTACCTTCAAAGATGCAAGGACAAGCTCCACACTATGAAGCAGAGATCACCCAACGACAAGAACTACGTGGAGGCCGTCACGCAGGCGCTGGACCACCTCCTGAACAAAGAAGCCCAAGGGCAAATCCTCGTTGAACAAGTACAGCAAACGGGAGATGTGCTTTTAAAATCGGCGAAAACGAGCAAGGAAAAAGAGGACATCCAGGCAAAGGTGGCGAAAGCTGTAGAGGACTTCCACGTCCTCTTCGGGGATATCAAGGAGCAACGCAGCCAGATGGGCAAAGTGATGAACATCTTCTGCGACTTCAAGGAAGAGACCGAGAGGCTGAGCGACTGGATGCAGCAAGCGGATATCAACCTTAAAGCCGCCAAGACTTGTCTGCTCGCCACCCTTGAAGAAAAGGAGAAGGCCGTGCGGGACGTCAAAGAGCTGCACAAGAAGCTGAAGAAGGGCGAGGAGAATTTGGAGAAGTACAACAACATGGCGGACCAAATGAAGGACTCTTGCCTCCACGCCAACGTGGCCACGCAGCAGAGGGAAACCTGCGCCAAGTACGAAAACGTCTGCAAGTTCGCCAACGAGGTCCTCCACAAGATCACGAACCATTACGACCAGCACTACGAGTTCGACGTCAACCTGAACGCCGCCCGCGACTGGATGGAGCTGGCGTGGAGCAACATCCGGAGCAACACGGTCACCGAGGGCAAGACCAAGGAGGAGCTCCACGCCCAGCTGGACAAGATCCGCTCCCTCATACAGAACCAGGAGGAGGGCCAGCGGTACGTGCACGAGGCCGTTGACTGGGGGGAGAAGGCCGTCCGCAACACGAGGTCGGACGGGAGGGAGAAGATCAACGAGGCCGTCCGAGAGCTCCAGACCGACTGGGAGAAACTGGTGAGGAAGATGTCGACGGCCAAGGTGTCAGTAGAGACAGACCTCCTGCAGTGGTCGGACGCCCAGCAGTCGGTATCGAGGCTGCAAGAGTGGATCAACGAGAGAGAGAACAGGCTGCAGCAGGCGTCTCAGACGAGGAACGTCATGATCACCAGGCGCAGCACCCTTGGAATTTCCACCCTGTCCGTCAGCGAGAGGACCGCGGCGCTCAGAAGGACCAACAGTATCCTCAGGGACATCCAGGCCTTTGAGCCCATGATACAGAGCGTTGTGGCTTCTTCAGGGGCGGCAGCGAGCGCGACGTCGTCCTCCGGAGCCGCCGGAGAAGCGCCCGTACTGGAAATAACGACCAAGTATGAGAATCTGTCCAAGCAAGCCCAAGAGCTGTACGACAAGGAAAAAGAGATGGTGGACAAGCACGAAATGTTCATGGAAGCGGGACACGACTTCATGAACTGGCTGAAGCAAGCAAAGGAGAGGCTGGCTAAGTGCTCCGAACCAACTGGAGACAAGGAATCTCTACAGGCCAAGCTCACACAGTTGAGGGTCTTGCAGTCAGAACAGGCTGACGGGGAGAAAAAGCTGGAGGAGGCTCTCAGGACTGCCGCCGACGCCTGCACCATTGCCCTGAGCGACGACAAGGACATCGTCGAAGAAGAAGTCGCCTTCCTCCAGGACGAGTACGACCAGTTCAACGAGGAAATGGCGAAGGTGAAGGGCATCTTGGAAAATGGAGTTAGCAGGTGGACAGACTACCAGGAGCTGCACCAGGAGGCCATCGACTACCTGAACAGAACCCAGGAGACGGTGCAGAGCTACAACAGCTTCCAGAGCGACCTTCCAAAAAAAAGAAAAATCCTGGAAGATTTCCAGGTGGAGCTTCAGAGCATCTTCGACTGGCAGAAGGAGCTTGACAACCTGAACAGGAAGGGGCAGGTTCTGCTCCAAACATGCGCCGACTCCAGGGTGTCCAACGCCATAACTCAAATCACGACAAAGTACCAGGCCCTGATCTCCCTATCGAAAGACGTCATGCGCCGTCTGGAGATGTTCTTCCAGGAGCACCACCAGCACAACGCTCTCCTCCAAGACTGCCAGGCTTTCGTCGACACGACGAGGGAAAAACTTAACAACTGCAAGCACGCAGAGAACACCCACGAAGCGATCAACCGCAAACTCCAGGAGCTCAGGGAGATCCGGCAGTCTCTGGAGAACGGTCAGAACAAGCTGAGGTACGTTCTGGAGCTGAAGGAGAGAGTCCTGATGAACACGGAGCCCTCAGGAGCTCAAACAATTCAGGATGAGACGATGGCCGTGAAAGCTGACTTCGAAAAGCTGCTGTCAGAGGTGCAGGACGTCCGGGTGAACCTGAACAACAGATTCGACCTCCTGGGTGATATCGACAAGTCAAACAAGCTTTTGATGGACTGGATCGAGGAGGCAGAAGCGAAGGCCCGCAGCGACGACAGCTCTTTTTACAACACCCTGGGGGAGAAGAGGGCAAACCTGGAGAAGAACAGAGCCATTCTTAAAGACCTGGAAGCTCACAAGTCTACGGTGCAAAAGTTGGAGCAGAAGCTCAAGGACCATCCCAACATCCCGAACAAGGGCTTCTCGGACAGCATTAAACGATTCAGGGACCTGACCCAACTGGTAGAAAAGAACATTGCTGCCCTGGAGGTGCAAGTAAAATCGCACGAAGCTTACTCCGATGCCTTCAACGAGGCTTCCGATTGGATAAGAAAAATGAAAATCGAGCTTCAGCACAACGGGGACTCCCACGGGGACAAGCAGGAGGCCCTGGCCAAGCAGCGCAAGTTGGAAGAGCTAATTGAGTCCGTGAAGGACGGGGACAACCTGATCAGAAATGTCGTTCGCTTCAGCGCATCAGTCCTGGAAACAACAGGGGAAGAGGGGAAGGACATCATAAATCAAGACAATCACCAACTGAAGTATGACTGGGACCAGGTCAGAAATCAGGCGAAGCAGGCGAAGAAGACCCTGGACAAGTGCATCACAGCCTGGCAGGAGTTTGACACCTGCCACAACAACGTCTCCGTGTGGCTCAAGGAGTTCCAGAAGAAGGTGGAGAAGGAGAGCGAGTCGTCGGAGAAGAACACAGACGACCTGGAGAGGAGAAGAGAACTTCTGCGCGAGGCCAACAAGCAGAAGTACGAGGTGGAGGCGCTGAACGACAAGTGCGAAATCCTGATGGAGTACTCCGCCTACGCCCCCGTCCGAGACAAGGCCGTCAGCGCACAGGCATCCTACACCAACCTGTACACCACCCTCCAGGCCCTTCTTAGCAGGACCGAGAAATCCGTCTCAGACCACTCGGACTTCCGCCGAACGGCGGAGGAGTTCGAGGACTGGTTCTCCAGGGCGAGCGGGACGGCCCACGACGCTGCAAGCCTGGGTGGCGAGAGCCCCGCTCCGGCCAGCCTCAACGACAAGGTGGAGCAGCTCAAGGGAGTGACGGCGAGGATGACCGAGGGGCAGCACCTTCTCAACTGCGTCACGCGGTCTCTGGCCGGTGTGGCTGGGGTGACACCCGAGGACCAGGTAGACAATTTTCATCAAAGCTATGTCTTTTTTAAAGGTGCCGGAAAAATAAGAATTTGTACGGTATAGTATGATACTACAAGTGTGCATCTTCATTTACCAGGTTGACAGCATGCGAGAAGAAGTTCGTGGGATGAAGGAGCGGTACGACCGCCTGGCGGTGGAAGTTAGCGACGGTCTGTCCGAGCTGCAGAAGCTGCAGCAGAAGTGGCAGGACGCGAGGTCTGTCCTGGAGGGGGTTTCCTCTTGGGTGGCTGACACGAGAACGGTGCTGGCTGAGGCCAGGGCCGAGACGGAGGAAGGCACCGGGGACGTCGGGGAGATGAAGACTCTCCTCGAGCGCTTGAAAGGCGTCGCCGCCGAAGTGGACAAGAAGAAAGAGGAGGTTGAGGCCGCCAGGTTGGAGGCCGCCCGGCTGCCGGGCGACGACGCGGCCCTCCTGGGCACCGCCGCTGAACTGGGCTCCGCCCTCTCCGACTTTGAGTCCACCTGCGCCGAGCTGACCGCCCGGCTGGACGGGGAGATCTCCGAGCAGGCCGAGTACCAGAGGGCGGCGCAGGAGGTAGAGAAGTGGCTGCTGCAGATGTCCTTCCAGCTGATGGCACACAACTCGCTGTACATCACCACCCGCGACCAGACGCAGGAGCAGATTGAGCAGCACGAGAAGCTGATGGAGGAGATCAAGGGGTACCAGGCCACGCTGGACGCGGTCAGGGAAATGGGACACGCGCAAGTGGCCAGGTGAGATCTTTTAAGAATTTTTGCACTCCTCGTTGCCATTATTTTTATACTTATTCATTTCTTCTAGGTATTCCAAAAAACGCCCAGATATGAAAACGACAATTGAGCGGCAGCACCAAAACTACCAGGAGAGCTACAACTCCCTGCTCCAGACAAGCACCCAGATAAAAAACCGACTGTACGACTCCTTGGCCAAGTTCCAGGAGTATGAGGACGCCCTGGACAACATTATCAAAAACCTGGAGTCTCTCGAGCCGCAAATACGAGACAGCCTGGACACGCCGGTTGAGGAAGTTGAGGATGTCCAAAAGGAATACGATAATTTCAGGGTAATTAGTAATTCCCCCCTCCCCAATATAATCGAAATGCTTTTTTCCCACTTGCCTGCATTTGTTCCTTATTTTCCCATTTACAGAGCATCCACAATCGGCTGCAGGCAGAAAAGACTGTTCTGCAGAACGCTGTTCAGGCCTGCGAGGCAGCCACCGCCTCCATTTCGAGACCGGGAACGCCGCTGACTGAGGCCGGCGCCGTTCTTACTCCGGAGAAGGAAGTCCAAGTCAAACTGAAGCTGGAGGATCTCATCGACAAGGTACCGTTCTGCCCGCCCTACCCTTGTACCTAGTTCTTTGAGTGCTTCCTCATTCATCCCAACCCTTAATAATGAGTTCTACAAATCCATATTTTGACGTCGATTTTAATTTCTTCATTTCGAGTGTTTTTTTCCAAATACCCATTGCAGTACTTAGTACGTCCTCTTAAATTATTTTTTATCCCAATTGGTTTCGGACACCTTCTTTAATCCCAGTACTACTCCTTGTTGCATTGTAACTACAGCAGGACAATGAGAAACACAGCGAGCGTACTAAAGCCCTCTTGGAAGAGGTGGAGTCCAAGGCAGTGGCCTCTCGTTTTGACTCCCTCGTTGATGAGGTAAGTAGGTTCTTTTCCAGCCTACTTCGTAAACAATAGTGACTACAAATAATTCTTGCTACATTGACACGATTTTTAATCGCGCAGGTGCAAGGACGCATGTCCTCCCTGGGTTCGCGACTGAGCGAACTGGAGGGGATCCAGAAGACGAAGGACTCCTTGGAGGCCTGGATCAGCGGGCAGGAGAACGTGGTGGCCGAGATGCTGAAGCGGCCTGCCAAGCTAAGGCCGGACGCGGCGCAGCTGGAGATCAACACAGTGTCAGACATGAGGCAGGCAGTCATGGAGAAGCAGTCTGTCCTCGACGAGATCGAAGCCAAGGAGCAGGCCGCATCCTCCACGGGAGCCGCAGACCATCACTTGAAAATTGCGCTCGACACATTGGATGAACACGTAAAAATCTTTTGCTATTCGCTTATATTATTTAGCCCTCTTATTAATTGTCGTCCATTCTTCTTCACTAGATCGGAATGCTGCTGGACAAAAGGTTCAACCAGCAAGCTCTGGTGGAAGACTACCGAGCCTGCATCCAGGAGTCGCAGGCCTGGTTCGAGCACATGGCCAAGTCCCTGGAGTCCTTGGAAGCATCCTCCTCCGGCCTAGGTGTGGAGAAACGCCTGGAGAAGGTGGCTGAGCTGGCCGCCGAGTGCGAGGAGAAGACCCCGGTGCTTACTTCCTCTTCCGCTGAGAAGGCCGAGGCGGTGGCTAAGGAGGTGGGCGAGATGGACCGTCAGCATGTGCAGGAGCAAGCTGCTTCGGTGGAGCGGCGAGCGGCCGACATCAAGAGGAGGATCGAGCGCAAGAGACAGATCCTGGAGATGGCGCACGCGGGCTACGCGGACACCAAGGGAGAGATCGAGTCCACGGACCGATGGATGAAGGAGAAGACTGCCTTCCTCATGAAGGAGGGCCCGCACGAAGACCCGGAGAAGCGGCTGCGCGAGGTGGCCGCTCTCACCAAGGAGATTGAGGCCAAGAGCATGCTGCTCGAGTCTCTGGAGAACAAAGCCCAGACCATCCGGTCAGACCTTGGCCCGGAGGAGGGAGACCAGCTGCAGGCCTACCTCAAGATGCTGTCCACCAACCACGGCATCCTGACAAAGCTGGCGAAGGAGGTACTGAAGAGGGAGAAACAGACGAACGAGGACAGGAAGCGGGTCGACGACGACGTGGGCCTGGTAGCCACCTGGCTCAAGGCAAAGTCGTCCGAGCTCGGCTTGACCGCAGCCGCCGGAGAAGACTTCGACCCTCTCAGGGCCTTCGCTCTGGAACAGAAGGCTGCCAAGCTGAAGAAGGCAGAAAGCGAACTGAAGAATTACGAAGAGAGCAGCATGTCCAAGCTGAGGAAGAACATTAAGTCCCTGACAAAGTCGGCAGAGCAGGAGGGAGACGAGCAACCCGCCCTGCTGAAGGAGCTCAAGGAGCTGGAGGCTTCCTTCGAAGACTTCAAGTCCAAGCTCAAGAGCAAGACCAAGAGGGTGGAGGAGAAGGTAGAGCCGAGGCGTAAGTTCGAGTCGGAGCTGGAGTCTTGCACCCAGTGGCTGGCCAAGGCCGAGGCCGCCATGTCCTCAGCCGAGATGCGCGGCAGCAGCACCGTCAACATCGCCACGCTGGATGAGCACCTGCAGAAGTTCCGCGCCCTCAAGAAGGAGGAGGACGAGACGAGGGAGCTCCTGGGGCACTTGGTGGACCAAGCCAACGAGATGCTACCCACTCTGAGCGACGCCGACCGCCTCACCCTCAGGAGCCAGATGGACGAGGCGTGCGACAAGATGAACAAGGTGGCCGAGGCCGCCGGCAGGAAGGTGGACGACCTGGTCAAGAATATCGACCGGTACCGCCGCACCGCCTCAAGGATCGAGGAGAGCGTCTCACACCTCGGTGAGATCCAGAGGGAGATCAAGCTACTGAACAGGCCGATCGGGCACCGGGTGGAGGATGCCGAGGAGGTGCTCAGGGCCTACGAGAAGATCCTGGCAGACCTCAAAAAGTTCAAGGACCAGCTGGAGGAGCTCCACCGCACGGCGGGCACCAACGTCAACGAGCTCCGAGCTTTGCTGCAACAGCAGCAGGAGCTCATCCTGGCCATTGAAAACCAGATGGTCAAGATACGCTCGCTCATCGGCGTCCGCCACAGCTTCATGGAGCTCGTCACCGGCATCACCGGCTTCATCATCAAGTACACGGAGGTGGTGAAGGAAGTCGAGCGTTCCAGTCTGCCCTCCTCAGAGAAGGCCAAGAGGTACGAGGAGGTGCTGGAGAAGATCGGCGAGTGCGAGGCTCAGCTGGCCGCCGCCTTTGACAAGGGAGAGCAAATCGCAGCCGAGGGCTCCTCGCAGGACCGCAACAAGATCACGGAACAGCTTCAATCACTCAAGTCTCAGATCCAGACCCTGAAGAGGGCGATCGAGAAGAAAAGGGCTGAACACGTCCAGTCCGCCGCCGACCACGAGAGGCTGGTGGGGGAGGTGGAGAAGCTGCTAGACGCCCTCTCGGCGAGGGAGGGAGAGGTGCGCTCTCGGCCCCTGCTGGGAACAGGCGTCGACGACGTCGAGAAAAAGCTGTCTGAGCACGAGGAGCTGGCGTCTGAAGTGAGGGCCAGCCTGGACAGGGTGGCAAAGCTGAGGGACGAGGCCGCCAAGGAGGACAACCTGCCCGGCAGCGTCGCCAACGTCCTCAACCAGGCCAACGCCCTCTTGCACACCCTCCCACTAGAGCTGAACGAGAGAAAGAGGTACCTGGAAGGCAACAAGGAGAAGCGGCTGCAGTACGACAGCCTGGTGGAGAGGCTCAACACGTGGGTTGAGGAGGCGCAGCTCAAGCTGAGGCCGTACGAGTCCGGCGTAGACTTCCAGAACCTCGAGTCCGAACTAGACGAGCACAAAAAGTACTTCAGCCAGGAGACAAAGCTGAGAGACCTCCTGGACAAGATTCACGACACGGCCAACAAGATTTGGGCCTCGCTGGACGAGGCAGACAAGGACAAGATGGGCCACGAGCAAGAGTTCTTCAACCAGCTTGTCAAGAACACCCTGAACTCCGCTCATAGCAAGCAGGCAGAGATGGAGGACCATTTGAAGAAGTGGAAGAAGTTCCGCCAACTGCACGCCAAAGCCAAAGAGGCTGTAACATCCTTGGGAGAGGTTGAGGCAGACCCAGACCGCCCTACTTCGTTGGCCGCGGTGAAGGTGGCCATCTCCCGCGCCGACGCGGCCGCCCGCCGCGCCCAGCAGGCACGAACGGAGGCGCTGTCGCCGTACCTGGACGCCTGCCGCGAGTCCTCGTCGGTGGCGGACGTGGTGAGCCGCGCGCGTCTGGCGGAGGAGTCTGAGGGGCTGTCCTCCTCGCTGCGGCGGGCGCAGGACGCGCTCTCGGCCAGGAAGGAGCGGCTGGCGTCGCTGGCGCTGCAGTGGGACGACCTGGAGCAGAAGCAGCGCGGGCTGGCTTCGGCGGTGGCCGGGTGCCAGCACAGGTTCGCGGAGGTAGACACCACCTACAGATCGCTGCCGCAGATGAAGGAAATCAAGACCCAATTGAAGGTATTATTAATTCTGGGGCTTTCGAATTGTGTGATAATGCCGCCGCTAGTAGACGGCAAAAATTTACAATCCCTATCTGGTGTGGTACGGTTCTCATCTTATTAAAAATTCAGCAACTGTTTGGGGGAAACGGGCCGATGTTGAGTGAAAAGCAATTTCCAGTCTGGTCATCCATCAAGTCTCAAGCGGTATCATAGCCACCAATTTGTACTTGAACCGAAAAGTATGGGGTCTTTTCACTGCGTTATTTTTGGACCCTCGTTAAAAGGAAAAAAATAACTTTTCACCCAAGTCGTCTGCGGTTCGCCATTCATCCAAGGTGGGGGAGACTTCGGCACGTTTTTCACGTCTCCTTTCACAAAGGAATTCAATTACCTCCCCAATCTTCCTTCCCTCCTTTTCACTGCTGCTGCCCTTTTTTCTAATCTTGCAGAAACTTCACGACGAGGCCCTGAGCCTGGAGGGCCGCCACAAGGACGTCCTGGTGCTGGCCGAAAACGTGTCAAAGTGCCTGGCCGATACCTCAGAGGCCGCCAGGGCAGACGTGGAGGAGGGCGTCGCCGCGCTCACCGAAAAGTACAAGAGGTATGACTGGAAAGAAGGATATAAAGTATGCCTAGTGAACTTTGTAGGTTAGACAATCTTTCTTCTTTTTTATGGAAGTCAACGACTAGAGGTGGCTGCTAGGAGTAGCACAACGGTAGAGTGCTGAAAATTTCGGTGGGGAGACTGCTATTTGTATGCAGACAGACAAAGGATATTCGAGACCTGGTTTGAAATTGGATGTGGTTCAGTGTAATGTAGTGCGACAACGTGAGAAGGACTGCAGTGACACCAAAATTAGAT
>JAAUXU010031991.1_pt1 | contig 10997 bp, 10 predicted proteins | sample 7278151 | NCBI WGS metagenome assembly JAAUXU01 (sample SAMN14350113, study PRJNA611818) | marine sediment metagenome | isolation source: surface marine sediment (1.8m) | place: French Polynesia: Moorea | collected 2018-08 | reverse complement strand
TAGGTCTTCCTTGAAACCTTGTTGAAAGTCCTTTTTTCGGAGAGCAGCAGCAACAGTCTCCGCGTCCGCAGGGCGGCAGCAGCAAGAGGCTTTCTCGTGTCTCGGGCGAGGGAGCGAGGGAGAGAGGGGGACGCTGACAGAAGAGAGAGAGAGAGAAGCAGCAGCAGCAAGGACGAAAGAAAAAGAGGAAAGAAAAGAGAGGGAGGGAGACGAGACGAGACGACGCAAAGTCGGCAAAGAGCAAGGCCAAGGGCCACAACTTCAACTTCCACTTCGGGATCAGCCCGGAATACATCGGGGACGTCAGGATCGCCAGGGGCGGAGCACAAGGATCCTGAGACCTCGCCAGTCGCTGCCCTGCGCCTCAAACGGGCCCTCTCCATAGAGGTTTCAGGGCGTCTTTCGCCTCGCCGCCACCCCCCATCCCATGGATGAGGATGGCCCTCCCATGAGAACCAGGAGGTAGCGCTCCTCCGCCCTCCGGGTGCCCTCGCCCCTGGCGGGGACCCCCTCCGGGTGCGCCGTCGCCGCCATGAAGCGCGCCGGCCGCGCCCAGCGCCTCCTGCGCGTCGGCCTCTACGACCTGGAGAAGGTCCTGGGCAAGGGCAACTTCGCCCTGGTGCGCCTGGGCGTGCACAAGCTGACCCGCACCAAGGTGGCCGTCAAGATCGTGGACAAGTCGGACCTGGACGAGGAGAACCAGCGCAAGATTTTCCGCGAGATCGAGATCATGCGCCGCCTCTCCCACCCGTCCGTCATCCGCCTCTACCAGGTGATGGAGACCGAGGCCATGATCTACATCGTCACCGAGTACGCCGCCAACGGGGAGATCTTCGACCACATGGTCAAAAACGGGCGGATGGCAGAGCCGGAGGCATGCAGGGTCTTTGCGCAGATCCTGGCCGCCGTGCGCTACTGCCACTCCAGGGGCGTCGTCCACAGGGACCTCAAGGCGGAGAACCTCCTCCTCGACTCGGAGAACAACATCAAGCTGGCCGATTTCGGCTTCTCCAACTACTTTGTTCGGGGCGGACTGCTGTCGACCTGGTGCGGGTCTCCGCCCTACGCCGCCCCGGAGCTATTCGAGGGGAAGCAGTACGTGGGGCCAAAGGTGAGGGCCAAGAGGGAAATTTGACCTGACGAGTGACGACACTTGTGATACCCTCATGTCGAACTGTAGATTAGTCTAGTTTCCTCTACCCCATACGTGGGTAAGGGGGGGAACGTGGGGATTCCTCCCAGGACGTCCAAAAAAGTGCTCTCCCCTTGATTCAAAAAGTTTTTTTACTAATACATCGAAAAAATGCTCAAATAAAGGGAAGTTAATTTTTTGCCATCAAATTTCGGAAACTTTTGCCCTCTTGTGACTTGTCCCACCACCTCAAGACCAAACCTTTTACCCCCCCGGAGAAAGTTCGTCAGATCCCCCCAGATGGCCGACCCCTCGCCCACGTATGCTCTACCCTCTCCAAAGAGGAAACTTGCAAATCCTAATTTGCACAAACTCATTTGTAGGAGAACCATCGTCGCCACATGTGGGAATGTGTCAGACGACCTTGGATTTTTATTTTCCCCTCTTTTTTTCAGGCCGACATGTGGTCCCTGGGCGTGGTTCTCTACGTTCTGGTGAGCGGGTCCCTCCCCTTTGACGGGGCCACCCTGCAGGAGCTCCGTTCCAGGGTGGTCGGCTGCCAGTACAGGGTGCCCTTCTTCCTCTCTACCGAGTGCGAGCAGTTGCTGAAGGGCCTTCTGGTCATAGAGCCCGAGCGGAGGATGTCGGTGGAGCAGATCGCGAGGCACCCATGGACGGTCAGGGGCGCAAGGCAGGATCAAAAGACAAAGGAGCTGCTCAAGGAGCTGGCGAAGCCGCTGCCGCAGGTGAGGCACGGTTTTGCACTTTTGCTAAACTACTCAGTGCACTGTGACAAAAATGTAGGGCAAGTCGTTGGTATATGGCTATTTCTTGCTAGGTGGTCTAGACAGCGGAATGCATTACAAAGTTTGCATTCCTGAGATACATGCTGCAATTACCGTGTGGCGGTCTTTGTAACTTTTTGTACTGTCTCGTTTTTCTGCTACTTTCGCTAAAGGGGTGAAATCGTTTGTGCACTTTTCCATGCTCAGAGCAGAAGTACTGCACAGTTTTTGTATCTACATAGCAACACCTTTTCCTTTCCCCTCCACCTGTCAGACAACGAAACCTTTCATTTATTATTTTACAGCAAGGGCTCTTTGACATGTGTAGAAGTACAACATTGTACTGTCTTGAAAGCACGAAATCCACCTTGTTTTTTCCAGCCAGATATTTATTTTGTAATATTGCATTGTTTCATGATTTTTCCAGGACCCTGACAGCCTTGACGACGAGGTAGGCGACCTCCAGCCTGAGATCGTGGACTACATCGTGGGTCGGGTGGGCGTCTCCCGAGAGACGGTGGTGGACTGCGTTCGGTCGCGCAAGTGCGACGACGTCTCCGCCATGTACCACATGCTGGAGCACTCCATAAGGGAGGAGGAGCGCCAGGCGCGGAGGCAGCACGAGGCGGCATGCTCAGGCTCCAACGTGCCCTCCGTCGTGTTGTCAGCCTCGCCCGGGCCGCCGCTATCGCCAACATCAATGTCGCCCTTCTTCCAGTCGGGAAACAACCCTCCGGGCGGCCAGCCGAACCGGTCCGGGAGCCCCGTTTCTGGTGCGTCGTCGCCCAACGCCGTCGGGCCCACAGAGGTGTTCACGGAGGACTTTGCCTCCTCCCTCCTGGCCCTAGAGCAGCACCAGCGCCTGCAGATGGAGCAGGAGAAGCTGTCCACGGCTCGGCGACACACCATGGGACCGGGACAGACGCCAATGTACCTCGGGGACCCGCTTGGATACTCCGCCGCAGCCGCCGTCGACCCTCAACAGGCTGCCGGTCAATGCTCGCACCTGCTGGGTCTGCCGCCAGGGTTCCCCTACCAACACAACGTCCTGCCGCAGACCAACCTCACCATGAACCTCCAGAAGGTGATGAATCAGCCGCCGGAGCGATTCCTGGTCAAGGATCCGCACCTCCTCAAACCGCCAGCAGCATTATTAGGCGTTGGGTCGTCAAACTACAACCGGAGGGCTTCAGACGGGGGAGCAGGCTGGAGGGGGCCAGCGGAGGAGGCAGCAGCCGCTGCAGCAGCCGCGGCGGCGGCCGGAGGCTCGTCTGGAGACCCCTCCTCCGCCTCCCCCGTGCCACCAGTGTCGTCAGCCTCTTTGTCTCCTCCGACGCGGCACCAGAGCACAGGATCGGAGGACTCACCAGAACAGCTCTGCCTGGCGGCCCAGCAGACACTCATAGATGCAAACCTGGCGGCGGCAGTAGCCGCGGCCACCGCCGCCGCGGCCGCCGCGGACTCATCTTCCTCATCCTCGCCAAACGAGGTTGGCAATACGTCGGCATCGAATCCCTCAGCAACCGCACACCAACAGCAGAGGGCGGAATCCCCTCTTCCGTACAGTGTCCAAGTTGAACAACTGTTAAAACAGCGTAGCGGGACCCCCGACTCTCCTCGGCGGCGGCGAACGGGGCTGGACACAGTGCTGGAGCCCCCGGAGATAAGTCCTGAGCTGGCGCAGGAGGTAGAGACCAGGATGAAGCGCGACCGGCAGAGTCCTGTCCACCTCATGCAGCAACAGCACTTAGTGGCAGGAGGAGGAGAGGCCATGGACCAGTCTCCTGCGCCATCCTCACTGATGGCTCCTCCTACGTCGACCTACCCATCCTCCTCACCAATCTCCCCATCTGGAAGCGGGGGAGGAGGGAGTCTGAGGACGAGGCGGACGGGGCTGTCGGGACTCTCCACTGTCATGGAGATAGGAAAGGACAACGGCGGCGTCAGCGCTGGAGGCAACGGAGGTGTTGGGGGCGGCTCCTCCGCCTCCTCCCACTCCCTCCACCTGCCCTACAGCCCCGTGCGGAGACTGAGCGACGGATCCCCCGCCTACCGCTCCTCCTCCGCCGCCACACCCTCCAGCGGAGACCCCTCCCCGTCTGACGTTAGAGCATTGCAGGAGGAGTGCCGGCGACTGAGCAACGAGACTGCGGCGGCATACGACCAGGGATTGCTCTCTTCCTCTGTTGGCACCGGCTCCTCCTCTTCCGCCAACAACTTCCTGCTTCGGCCTCCCTCCCCTGGCGACCTGGTGACGGCCGGAGGCGCTTCTTTGGCCCGGCGGTCCTCAGACAGCGGAGTGAGCTCGCACCTGAGTCCGGGCGGCGGCGGCGGCGGCCTCGGCGGCGGCCCAAGCGGCCCCCACCGGCTGCGGCCGTCGGTCAGCGCGCATTCTGCCACCTCCGTCCCCATGCAGCAGCTCTACGACGACATGTACAACACCGACCCGTCATCCTCTCCTGCCGCCACACCAGGGCCAGGAACGGGGAGCCACCTCTCAGCACCTGGCGCGGCCGCCGCGGGATCCAGGAGGTTCTCCTACCCAAACTCCCCGGTGCACATGCAGCTCCAGCAGCAGCAACAGCAGCACCAACAACAGCAGCTGGCACAACAGCACGCCTCCATCTTTGGGACGGCCAAGGAGAGCAGCCCCACCCCCGCGCGGCAATCCTCCAGCTCACTGACGCAGCAGATCCAGTCTCTGAGCATCCAACAAAAGATCAGCAGGAGTCGCAGCTCCGGGGACGAGGCGTCGTCGTCTTTGGAGCGACAGGGCGGAGGAAGCGGCGGGAGCGGGGGGCAGAGGTTCAAGGGTTCCATTACCCAGGGGGTGCCAAGCAGGAAGGCCACCACGCCAACGAGGAGGGCCAACGCGGCTGCGGCCGCGGCGGCTGCGGCCGTCGCCGTCGGGGGAGGGCTCACCAGAGGACACTCATTAAAGGCGCAGACGAATCTGGCATCTGCCTCTCAGGTAAGAAGGAATTTTCACAATCTATATGAATTAATATTTTTGCTCTCAATGTCATCTGCGGAACGAAGGTCCATAAACTGGAAAAAAAATTATTGGTGTGTGTGTAGGATGGCAGTTTTGTTTATCTATTCTGTTCTCTTATAAAAGTATACTTCTAATGTATAAATTCCCTTCAGGGCTGGCTCCAGAATGTTGGCCCCGGCCCTGTCAGGTTCTTCTTTTCTTACCTCAGCTTCATGAATTCACCTAAACGTGGGATCCTGTAACCAAGATAGTTTTGTTTTGTTTCACATTGGCTCCCTAAGTTAGCTTTTACTTCTGTTTTACTCCAAATTCATATTTTTGTCCATGTCTTTAAATAAATTCTGTGTATTTTTCCACAGGGTCCTGCGCCCCTTCCGCCCTTGAACCTGGGCAGCTCTTCCTCGCTCCTGATGCACCTCCACGCGCAGTCTCAGAGCTTCGACGAGTCTGGTGCCATCCCCCCCGCCTCCGCCTTCGCCGCCGCCCCTCCGGTGCCCCCGTGGGGCCGACACAACTCCGTCTGCGTCGAGGACCTCCTCCCAGCCGTTGACACCTTCCAGCACAACCCGGAGATCTGCGTCACCAACTCCTCCGGCGACCTCGTCTCCATCCCGGCAGTCGGCGGACACGGGCACCTCGGACTGGCGCGGCACCACGGACTTGGTGTTGGGGGCCTAGCAGTGGTGCCGCCGGCCACGACGGCCACGGCCACGGCGGCGGCGGCGCTGGTGGCGGCGGGCGCCGCGGCGGCGGGCGCGGCCGGGGCGGCGGGCCTGGTGTCCACCGGCGGCCAGGCGGCCAACTACGGCTGCGAGAGGATGGACGAGTCTTTCTGATAACCTTGTGTGGAAAAAGTGGACACTTAGTGAAGTGCAGTGAAGAACCGATTCTAGTTTTTTTCTTTGGCAATTTGTGGTGCTACTACCTACCGAGAAGGAGGAGGAGAAGGTGAACGGGCAGAGGAAGAAGAGAAGGGACTCTCAAAACTAGTGACATGCAAAGGAACTAGTCTTGGAAGGTGGAGTGAGGATTTAGGTTTGACTGACTTGGTGGCAGGGATAGGGAGGGAACTTTTGATGCATTTTTTGCAAGTCCCCCCCCCCCCTCGGCTTTGGGGGAAAGTGTCTTTAAATATCCCTCCTCTTTGCTGCTGCTTCTGCCAAAATTAGCTCTCTTCTCTCTCTTCTCCTCTCTTCCCCCCTTTTGCTATCTTTTCCCCCCTTCCTGTTTCGAAAAAAGTAAAGGAAGGAAAAACTGAATGTATTAACGAATGTGTTCTTCTCTCTCGACATCCAAACCTTTTTGCCAGAAAGGGGTGCTTTGGGGCGGGCAGATACGGTACTACTCTGTGGTTTCTTTTCTCTAGTGAGAATATGGGGGGAAGTTTCCAGTGAGAGGGTGTTTGGCACTGACGGGACAGGAGTCCTCTGCAGCATTTAGTTTTTTCTACGAGAGAGTAACTCTTGAATTGTCAGGAAAATGCGGGAAAAAAGCAATCATTCCCCTCCCTCACCATCGGCATTACTATTTTACCTATTGTTTTTTTTTGTTTCACATGACATTTTTCTTCAAAAAGTTCAACACGAGCCAAATAGGTTGGATTTCTTGCAGACATTCCCTTAAAAAATGAAAGCTGAGACGCACCTTTTTTTAATCGCCACTTGCAGCCGAGCTATGCCTCCGTAAAAAAAATCCCGACATTTCTCTACGCACGCACACGCACACACACAAATGCACAAAAGAAATAATTTCCTCCTCAAAAGACGGGAAAGGTGAGGATTTTTACCAAATCCGACTAAGCAATGGCAAATAGCGAGGGGGAAACAATATCATTGAGGAAAGAAACTTCTCGTAGTCCTCCCCGCGCACAGAAGAAGAAAAAGAAATATTCCTTCAGAAATTTAGTCTCCCCTTGTGACACCACAGAGCAAAAAAGGTTGCTACGTACACTAGTCCAATCGGCACTTATGACCCCAAAAAACGCTGGTGGGTGCTGTAGGACGGGCGAAAATAATTTTCAGTTTGCTAAGAGACGGAGATACGGGAGGATTACTCTGTACCACCACCACCAAACTTCAACTACAGACAGACACGGTCAGTTTTACGAAAAAGTGTTTTTTCTATATATACATATTATATTCTCCGTTATACTGCTGCTGTTCATTATTTCTACTCTGGATGATGGTGTAGTAGAGGAAAGAAGACGAAAAAGAAGGTACGAAAGCCATCCTCCTCTCCTGAAGAAAGGAGTCCAAGTGGTTTTGAAAAGTGAAATGTGAGCCTGCGCGCAAAAGAGGAAAAACATATTCGCGGAAAAAAAAGTCCCGAGAAGAATAAACGCAGTTGGCCCTGCTGACCCCCTCCCCCTTATATGATCCACTGTGGAAAGAGACGGAAAAAAGAAAAGCTAAATATTTAGCATTTGATTGTTGGATCTTTTTTCTATTCCATCAGGCACGCACAAAACGGAGGATAAGATGGCTTCTTCAGACCGTGAGAGCCGCGATGTGGCCAAGTTCCTTGAGCGGAGTCCGCGGAAGCAGAGGGAGGGGCCGGGGGCGAGGAGGAGGGATTCGAATGAAGGAGGAGGAGGGGTGCCAGTGCAGGCGGGGACAAAGCTGGACCTAAGGAGGGACCTAGGGCTGGTCAGATTGGAGGAGGAGCAGCAGCAGCACAGAAGCTACAGCGCCAAGCACCATAATGCAGGGTGAGCATGATTTTGTCCATTTTCTACGGTTGCATCATATTACAGACATTCTGCAACGAAATTTAATTGCCTTTCTATTTTGTTCTAGGGACGTTTACAAGTGGGTAAACCCTGAGAGTGCCGCCGCCACCGGAGCATATCATAGCCAACAGAACAGCAATAGCCATAGCCGCCAGCAGCAGCAGCAGCAGCAGCAGCAGCAGGACGTCGGCGGAGGCGGAGGCCACCTTGAGAGCAAGGACCTTCTGCACCACCCTGTGTACCGCGAGCTGAGCCGGATCAACGGCGGCATCAACAGGATGGACCTGGGCGAGCTCAAGCGGAGATGCAAGGAGCTCAGGCTGGACTGCGCCGGGAAGAGGGAGGCGGTCAAGAGGAGGCTTAAGGTGCAGTATTTAGGGATATGCGCGGTCCAGGCCCGACTTGATGTTTTGGGCTCTTGTCTACCTCGAGAAACAGCCTTCGCCTCTCCATGCTGGCCTGACAGAAAGGGTAAATGGGATCCCCATTTGATAAATGGGAGGGGCTATCAGTCTAGATTGCCTTCAAGAAAGGGGAAGGGGGATACCTTTCGATAGGGTGTTTTCCAGCTTTCCTCACGGAAGAGGCGGCTCCCAAAAAAAGAATCCTCTGTCTATCGGCTTTGGCTTTGTTTTCTCAAATATATAGTTGACTTTGTGTTCCAGAATTTTAATTTCCCTCCAAAAATATAACTAATTATGTAATTTATGTTTCCCTTTTTCAGGAGTACCACAAGCGCCACCTTCTGGTAGAGGCTGGCCTCCTCCGCCCGACCGATCACCGCAACGTGGACTTCCTCGTCGTGATTGACTTCGAGGCCACCTGCGAGGAGAGGAACCCGGTGGACTACCAGCACGAGATCATTGAGTTCCCGGCCGTGCTCGTTGACACAAGAGGGGGAGGGGAGGGGGAGGACAACAAGCCCAGGGTCGTCGACGTATTCCACGAGTTCTGCAGGCCTACAATCAACCCGGTGCTCTCGGGTAAGAGCAGGGTTTTTCCCTCATATGAAGCAAATAGTAATCACGTATGGTTTTTTATTTAGACTTTTGCCGCGCCCTGACTGGGATCGAGCAGCCTGTTGTGGACGCCTCCGACCCGTTCCCTTTAGTCCACTCCCGCTTCCTCCGCTGGCTTGAGGCGAAACACCGGCTAGGGGTGGGCGCGACCTTCGCCGTGGTGACGGACGGGCCATTCGACATGGGACGGTTCCTGCTCATGCAAACGCGACAGAGCGGGATGGATTACCCGGCGGAGGAGTACGCGGGACACTGGGTCAACCTGAGAAAGGCGTTCGCAAACTTCTACAAGGGAGACTTTTACGCGAACCCGAGGCACCAAGGAGGAGGAGGAGGAGGCGACGCTTCGTCTTCCGTGCAGATGTCAAAGCTGCCGGGCCTGCAGGCGATGCTAAACTCGCTCGGGATGGACTTTGAGGTGAAGTCTACTACTTTCATTTTAAGCGCGTCTTTTGGCGTCAATTTCTAAATTATTGTGTGCCATTTCGACAGGGCCAGCTCCACTGCGGTTTGGACGACGCCAAGAACATTGCCCGCGTCGTGGTTCGGATGCTGGAGGACGGGGGATGCCTCAGGGTCAACGAGAGGATAGACGTCAAGGTAAAATAAGAATGGTTTGCATTTGTGGCAAAGCAAGCATTTTTGGAAACTAAATTTCCAGGTCCTGGAGAACAAGGATGAGCTGTACAACAACAAGTCCCGTACGGTGACTCCGGTGAACAGGAAGGGCGCCGACGCATACCTAAAGGCGATGAGGGAGAGGGTGGAAAAGGACAGCAACTCGAAAGGGAGGAGGAAGAGCCAAGAGAAGGAGGAATGAGATGGACATGAGGGAAGTGATAGTGCAATTCCAAGATGAAACCTTACCTTTGACTTGTGCAAGGAAGGCTGTGCAAGGAACAAAACGAATACTTTTATAGAAAAGGAAGAAAAATGTGGGGATAAGAAGAGTCTTTTTATACACCTCTCTTTCACATAATCCTCGCCAAACTTTTTTTAAAAAAAGGCCCGACTCCGCCGTGGGAATCAGTTGTGTGGTTGTGCACCCCCCTCCTTTTATCCCATCCGCCAACCAACAGCCACTCAAGTGATCGGTAGAGGCGCGACGGCGTTTGCACACGAAACAAAAAAACACCAAAACGCAATCAGTGCCTCCCTCCCCCCTGAATTACACGACGCCCTTTCCTACAGGAAAAACTACTACAGTAAATGAGCTGCTCCCAACAGCAACGACAATACGCTTACAGACAAGTCTGTGATGCCTTCTTACTCTTTCTTCCGCCTTCCGCCACCCTTTTCTCCCCGCCGATCGCAAAAAATAAATAAAAAAATCCGAGAAGAATCTCTTATCTCCCTCTCATAAACGCCCCCGATTGTCTGACATATAAGCGTCGAGGGCGTGTTCCGTTACGAGTTGTCTTGAATGAATACACAACAACAAGTCGCCTAGTGGGAAATAAAAGAAAGAAGGGAAAAAGGAACCGTTTAGTGCCTTCTTCTTAACAACGGGAGAAGGGAGGCCGCCGTACACATTTGTACGTATGTGGGTGGGTGGGCCTGAGAGAGTTTCCGTTCAGAGGGAGACAGACAAGACAGGCGAAACGCAGTTAATATCGTCGCCGTCGCATTTTTTTCTTCAGAGCCTCCCGCACGGCAACGGAGACGACTCGAATTTTCCCACAACTTTTAAAGCCGTGTAGTATCTCGACGGGATTTCCTTTTTTGCCTCCTCCTCCTCCTCCTCCTCCTCCTCCTCCTCCTCCTCCTCCTCCTCCTCTTTCCGCTTCTGATAACGCCATCAAAATCCTTCTCTCCTCCTCCTCTTTGCCCTGGAATTCGCCAATATTTGCATTCCGCAATTTCCCACAATATTTGAGACGGCGGTGATATGTTTTTCCAGGGTGCATTATTAAATGACGGGGGAAATTTCCGGCGAAGTATTTTCCGCACGTCCTCCCCCTATTTCTCTTCCTTAATGGAGGCTCCAAAAGTAGAAAAAGAGAGAGGATGAGAACGAGGCCGGCAAAAAAGCCTCCCCCCCCTCTTCCAGCTTTGCTTCCAGCAGCAGCAGCTACAACAGCAACACCCCTCCCTCCCCCTTTCCTAGGTACAGTATACCTTTCCCGACACCTTTTTTGCGCATGCAGTAGTAGAGGGAGGTCTTTGGGGAGGAGTCTCCTAAAAAAGCGGGGGTACAGAGAAGCCTGCGCAAAGCCTATCCCTCTTAGCTCTGAGTCAGACTTTTAGAGCGCACTCTGTTCGAGGGGAGCGACGGAGAGGGAGGGACGGACTCAGCTGAGAAAGGGGCATGGAACGAACGAGTCCTCCTCCTCCTCCT